>ENA-UOOH01002915-UOOH01002915.1-fermentation-metagenome-genome-assembly--contig:-NODE-2915-length-13857-cov-4.764020_pt1 | contig 13857 bp, 7 predicted proteins | sample MGYA00245778_ERZ724025 | MGnify/ENA primary metagenome ERZ724025 (study PRJEB28704, sample SAMN03018313) | fermentation metagenome | biome: anthropogenic terrestrial biome; feature: soil; material... | reverse complement strand
GGACCTCCGACCTCGCACGGGGCCCTCAGGCCCGGGCCGCAGCACGCGAAGCCGTGCTGCGTCCGATCTAAATGGTCCATGGCGCGCGCGCTTGGCGCTGGTACATCATGTTCTTCTGCGCTTCATCGTCGTCGATGAAGCGCTCTTTCTCCGGATCCCAAGCGAGCGGCCGACCCAGCAGCATCGCGATGTTGCCGAGGTGACAGAGCGTGGCGCAGCGATGGCCATCTTCGGCGGGGAAGTAGGGATCGGTGCGGGCATGGACCGCGTCCAGGAACGACCGGTGTTCCGCGCCGGGGTGGGTGGGGAGGTGGATATCGTCCGCACCCGGGGCCCAGGTCAGCAGTTCCGGCCGGCTCGCTTCCAGGGGCTGGGCCCAGCTCGCGTTGCCGACGGAGCCTTTGCTGCCGAAGAATCGCAGGGAGGTGCCGCCGCTCTTGACCTGGACGCGCAGGCCGTCGGCGTAGGTGTACACCACCTCGTAGTCGATGAAGGCGTTGAACATGCTGCCTTCATGGACGCTCCCCTTACCCTCGACCTTCACGGGTCCTGTCCGCTCCTTGCCGAGTGCCAGTTGCACCGTATCGAGCTGATGCATGCCCCAGTCGGTGAGGAGACCGCCCGAGTAGTCCCATTGCTGACGCCAGTGCATGCGCTCCGTGCGATTGGCGGTGAAGGGCGCCTCCGGTGCGGGGCCGAGCCACATGTCGTAGTCGAATCCATCGGGGACGGGGCAGGGGTTCTCATGCGGGTACCGATTGCCGGAGGGCAGCTCGACCTCGACTCGCTCCACGTCGCCGATCATCCCGTTGCGCACCAACTCCGCCATCCGGTGGTAGCACTCCATGCTGCGATCCTCGGTCGAGGTCTGGAATACCGCCTTGTGCCGGCGGACCGTTTCCACGAGCAGCTTGCCTTCCGCGATGGTTAGGGTCGGTTTTTCGCAGATGACGTCCTTTCCGGCGCGCATCGCCATCACCGACATCGTCACGTGCCAGTGATCGGGCGTGGAGATCATCACCGCGTCGATGTCCTTCGCATCGAGGATCTCTCGGAAATCGCCCGTGGCCCGGCAATCGGAGTCCTGGTAGGTATGATTGACCAGACCCTGGGCGTCCTCGACCCGATCGCGGAAGACATCGCAGACGGCACGCACGCGTGCGTCCGGCTGTGGGAGTAACATCCGGAGATTGCGGTTGGTGCCGTGCTCACCGACACCGATGCAGCCGATGGCGATCTTGTTGCTCGGCGCATCCGCGCCCCGAAGCGGGAAGAGACAGAGATTGCAGGCGGTGGCGGCTGCGCCGGTTTCCAGCGCGCGCACGAGGAATTGGCGACGGGAGATGGAAGTCTTCATGATGCAGCGGTTCCCGAGCGGTTAAAATGGAGAGTATTCCTAGCAGTCCAGACCCCAAGACTACAAGAACGCGCCTGTTCAGTGCGACGAAAAACCGCCTCTGTGGACTTTGTGGACTTTGTGGACTTTGTGGACTTTGTGGACCCAAGCCGTCCCTTGGCTCGTAGGTCGAGCGCAGGTGAAGCGGACGTTTTCCGCTGGGACCTGGCATGGCGAATCACGTTTGCCATCGATCCCGATTCCGATTCCGATACCGACCCCGATTCCATTTTTCTCTCTCTGTGTCCTCTGTGCCCTCTGTGGCCATCCACGGATCCAAACTCTCTCCCCCTCTGCGCCTCTGCGCCTCTGCGCGAGGTTCTCCGGATCCGGATGGCATGGATTTTCGCCGGCCGGCGGAATCTGACTGTCCATCCGCGGCGCGATTGGCCATACTGGGCGTTGCTTTATGGTGACAGTCGGTCTGGTTCATGGCCACGCATCAGCGCCTGCTGAGGCTATTCCAAGGAGAGATGGATGAAAACCAATTTATTTGTATCGATGGCATTGGGAATGACCCTGGGCTTGGGGCTCAGCCGCAGCGCGCGATCCGCCGAGCCTGAGCGGTTTGTGCAGGACCGGTTTGCGATCGGGTTCTGGGTCGATCCGCCGCTCGGCGAGGATGCCGACCTGCGCTATCAGGAAATCGCCGATGCCCATTTCACGATGGTGCTCGGCGGCTTCGGCGCGCGGACCCCGGAGGGCGTGCGCCGGCAGATTGCACTCTGTGAGAAGTACGATCTGAAGGCGGTTGTCGCTCGCGCGGGGCTGCCGCCTGAGCAGTTACCCGAGAGCCCCGTCGTCTGGGGGTACATGATCCGGGACGAACCGAATGCCAAGGATTTCCCGGCCCTGCGGCAGACCGTTGACGAGATCCGAGCGGTCCGCCCGGGACGCCTCTGCTACATCAATCTCTTTCCGAATTACGCCAACGCCGGGCAATTGGGCACGGAGACCTATGACGAGCATGTGAAACGCTTTGTCGACGAGGTCGGGGTGCATGTCCTGAGCATGGACCACTATCCCATCATGAAGCCGGGCGTGGACAACCGGCAGGGGTATCTCGACAACATGGAGACGATGCGGAAGTACGCACTCGAGGCCGATATCCCGCACTGGAATTTCTTCAATGTCATGCCGTTCGGTCCGCACTCCGACCCGACCGAGGCGCAGATCCGCTGGCAGATCTACACATCCATCGCTTACGGCTCGAAGGGTGTCCTCTATTTCTGCTACTGGACCCCGCGCGGCGTCGAGTTCCCCAAGGGCGGCGCGATCATCACCCCCGATGGGAAGAAGACGCGCCACTACGATCAGGCCCGGCGCATCAATTACGCGATCAAACAGTTGGGTCCGACGCTCATGTCCCTGACGAGCGAGGCCGTCTACCGTGTCGGCCCGGACGATTCCGCTGCGGAGCTGCTCAAGGAGACACCGATCGCGGGTCTGACCGAGGGCGACTATCTCATCGGCCAGTTCAGGCATGCCGACGGCCGGCGTGCGGTCCTGATCAACAATTACAGCATCACCCACACCTCATGGCCGACGGTGGAATTCCGCACCGAGACCGACCAGGTCCGCGAGGTCTGCAAGCAGACCGGCGCCGAGATCGCCGTCATCGACGACAGCCCCGACATGGACGGTCTCCAGCTCTCGCTCGATGCAGGCGAAGGTCGGCTATTCCTATTCTGACGCGCTGGATACGGCCCTGAAGCTTGAACCACAGATGAACACAGATGGACACAGATCAGAAATAGGCCGAACGGCTTACCGACATGCTGGCGACTTTCTTACGGATGGGCACCCATCGAGACGATGAAGAGGGCACAACAAACGAGACTAGAGCGGTTTGGGTTCAGCTTCCGGCGGGGTGGTGCGCACATATCCCGCACCATGATGCTGGATGAGCTGACCGCTCTGCTCGCCTTCGTCGGCGACCCGGCGGCGGATCGGTCGGTCTATGCGTACGCGATCAAGGCCGAGAACTGCCTGGGCAAGCGCTCCTTCAAAACCAGGCAGCTCACGTACGGCCACCTGGTCGACCTCTACGCATTGGCCCCCTCGAGACTGCTGTTTCGCGCACTGGTCTATTTCTGGGAACGGGATGTCGCCGGTCGGCCGCTGCTCGCGTTGCTCTGTGCGTATGCGCGCGATGCTCACCTGCGTGCGACTGCGCCCTTCATCAGGGAGATCCCGGAAGGCGCCGGCATTACTCGACCCGATCTCGAGGAGTTCATCGAGGCGCGCGAATCCGGGCGCTTCAGCAAGGCGACCCTCAGATCGATGGCCGCCAATATCAATTCCACCTGGACGAAGTCCGGCCACCTCCTGGGCCGGGTCAAGAAGGTGCGGACCCGTGCACTGCCCACACCCGGGAGCGTTTCTTATGTATTGCTGCTCGGCTATCTTTCTGGCATCAGAGGGAAGGCCCTCTTCCAGAGTGAATACGCCAAGCTGCTCGATTGTGCCTTCGAAGAGGCGATTCCACTGGCAGAAGCTGCCTCGCGCAAAGGCTGGATTGTGTTCAAACGGATCGGCGATGTGATGGAAGTGCAGTTCCCGAACCTGATCAAACCAGAGGAAATGGAGTGGCTCCGTGAGCAGGATTAAGCGGCTTGTACAATCCTATAACCAGTTCATCGCCGTCCCATGGCGCGAGGATACAGCCGCGGCTCAGCGCGTGATCTTTTGTGTCTACAACGAGAACGATGAGCGGTTGCTGCGCGTCAAAATCGACGAATTCGAAATCGCTACCCAGCAGGCCGGCCACGAATGGGCGCTGTTCGATCTGACCGATTCCTTCGCCGTCTGGCTCGCCTCGCAGCGCTATGCGCGCAGCTATTTCCAGAAGCCGCATCTGCTCTCCACGCTGCTGCCGAAATACCTCGTCCATATTGCGGCAGAGTTCGAGGCCTTCCTCGAGGCGAACCATATCGGCCCCAATACGGTGGTTGCGGTACAGGGCGTTGGCGCACTCTTCGGCTTGCTCAAGGTGAAAGAGGTCGTCGATCGGTTGGCGCCCATGGTTAGGGGCAGACTGCTGGTCTTCTTCCCCGGGAGCTACGAGAACAACAATTACCGGCTGCTCGACGGCTATGACGGGTGGAACTATCTCGCGGTGCCGATCACCGCCGACAAGGCATACTGAACGAGGGGTTGAGGATGAAGAATCGCGACATTTACCTGAAGGATCCGGCCACCCGAAAGCTGGTCAATGAAGGCGTGGCAACCGTGAACGACGATATGACCAGGCAGGCGCTCGCCTTTCTGCGCTATGAGCTGGAGACCTTCGTCTGTGACGGCCAGTACGAAAAGGGATTGTCGCACATCCTCGAGACCTACCTGAAAAATATCGAACAGGCCCAACAGCCCGCGGTCTGGGTCAGCGGATTCTACGGCTCAGGCAAATCGCACCTCGTCAAGATGCTCCGCGCGCTCTGGGTCGATACACCCTTTCCGGATGGCGCCACAGCCCGTGGGATCGCCAATCTGCCGCAAGCCATACGCGATCACCTGAAAGAGCTCAGTACGATGGCCAAGCGGCATGGCGGACTCCACGCCGCCTCCGGCACGTTGGGCGCCGGCGCGAGCGGGAGCGTCCGGCTTGCGCTACTGCGCATCATCTTCAAGTCAGCCGGCCTGCCTGAGCAATACCCGATTGCACGGTTTGTCGTGTGGCTGCAGCGCGAGGGCATAGCGGACGAGGTCCGACAGCTGGTGGAGCAGATGGGTTTCGATTGGACCGAGGAATTGGAGAATTTCTACGTGGCAGAGGGTCTTCACGCCGCCTTGGTCCAGGCGAAGCCGAACCTGTTTTCCTCCAGCGATTCCTGCGTGGAGACCCTGAACAATCTCTACCCGCATGTGCAGGACGTATCCAGCGATGAAATGCTTAAGGCCATACGTCAGGCGCTGACCAAGGCGGGCAAATTCCCGCTGACCCTGATCGTGCTCGACGAGGTGCAGCAGTACATCGGCGAGAACAGCCAGCGCTCGATCGAGGTGCAGGAGGTTGTGGAGGCCTGCAGCAAGAATTTCAGTGGGAAACTCCTCTTTATCGGGACCGGTCAGACCGCGGTCACCGGCACCAGCAACCTGAAGAAACTGGAGGGCCGGTTCACCATCCGGGTCGAGCTCTCCGATGCCGATGTCGATACCGTGATCCGCAAGGTCATTCTCGCCAAGCAGCCGCAGGCCAAGACCCCCATCGAGCAGGTCATGGAGACCAACCTCGGCGAGATCTCCCGGCACCTGAACGGCACCACCATCGGACATCGGCAGGATGATGTGCCGCATTTTCCGCAGGATTACCCGATCCTGCCTGTGCGCCGACGCTTCTGGGAGAACACACTCCGGGTGCTCGACCAGACCGGGACCGATAGTCAGCTGCGCAACCAGCTCAGCATGGTCCACAAGGTGATTCAGACCAACCTGGACGCACCGCTGGGGCATGTGGTGTCCGCGGACTACCTTTACTTCGACTCCGCCGATAAACTGCTCCAGTCGCGGATCCTACCGCGCAAGGTCCACGAAAAGACGATGAGCTGGAGCAAGGGTTCAGAGGATGATCAGCTCATGGCACGTGCCTGCGGCCTGGTATTTCTCATCAACAAGCTCGGCGGCCACAACAACGAGATTGGGATCCGGGCAACGATCGATACCCTGGCGGACCTCCTGATCGAGGATCTCTCCAACGGCAGCAGCGGGTTGCGCAGCCGGCTCCCCCGCCTGCTCGATCGCTGCGAGCTCCTGATGCGGGTCGGCGATGAGTACCGTATTCAGACCGAGGAGAGCAGCGCATGGAACGACGAGTTCCTGAGCCAGCGCTCTGCTCTATCCAACGAGGCGCACCGGATCGAGGCCGAACGCGATGACCGCATCCGCAAAAAATTCGGTGAGCTGGTCCGCAAGCTCTCACTCATCCAGGGCGGCGCAAGGGTCGCACGCGACCTGCATCCGGTCTTTGACGCACAGCTCCCCACCGACGCCGACCGGCGCGTCTGCGTATGGGTGCGGGATGGCTGGTCCATCGACGAAAACTCGGTGCGCGCCGATGCGAGACAGGCGGGGAATCAATCACCGATCGTGTTCGTCTTCATTCCCAAGCGCTCCGCCGATGACCTGCGCCGACACCTCATCGACTTCAAAGCCGCCGGCGCAACGCTCGAGCGACGGGGGACACCCAACACGCCCGAGGGGACCGAGGCGCGCTCGGCGATGGAGACGACCAGGCAACGGGCTGCAGACAAGATTCATGAACTCCTCGATGAGGCCTTCTCCGGTGCGCGCGTCTTCCAGGGTGGCGGCAACGAGATCCTCGGCACCGATCTGCAGGCGATGGTGCTGGAGGCCGCCGATAACGCCCTGAAACGGCTCTATCCCCAGTTTGATCCCGCCGATCATACCGGCTGGTCCAAGGTCTACGAGCGCGCCCAGAAAGGCGGACCAGACGCGCTCAAGGCGGTCGGCTACGAGGGCGATCCCGCCATGAACCCGGTCTGCAAGGCCATTCTCGGCGCGGTCGCCGGGGGCAAGAAAGGCGCAGATATCCGCGCGCAGTTTGAGTCCTCGCCCTATGGCTGGCCGCGGGACGCCGTGGACGGCGGCCTGCAGGTGCTGCTGGTGGCCGGCCAGATCCGCGCCCAGGATGAACGCGGCCGGCCGCTCGATCCGAAGGAGCTGGAGCGAAAGGCGATCGGCAAGGCGATGTTCAAGGTGGAATCCGCCACCGTCACCACCACCCAGCGAATCCAGGTCCGCAAGCTGTTCCAGAAGCTCGGGATCGTAGCCAAGCAGGGCGAGGAATCGGCGAGTGTCCCTCCATTCCTGCAGCAATTACTGGAGCTCGCCGAGGGGGCGGGGGGCGATGCGCCGAAGCCGGCCATGCCGGATACAGCGTCTGTCGATGAGATCCGGCGCATGTCCGGCAATGAACAGCTGCTTACCCTCTACAACCGGCGGGAGGAATTGCTCGTCGCCATCGACTGCTGGAGCGACCTGGCCGAGCGCATCGACAAGCGCTGGCCGAGCTGGTGCCTGCTGGAGCGGCTGATGCGACACGCGCAAGAACTCAAGGACGCGGAGGTCATCCTCGCGCAGGTGAAGACCATTGCGCAGCAGCGTCAGCTGCTGGAGGAGCCCGATCCGATCGCCCCGCTGATCGCCAACCTGACCCAACTGCTGCGCAACGAGCTGAACCGGCTCAATGCCGAATACGCTGAGCGGCATGCCCAGGGGCTGCGCCGCCTGGCCGACGACCGCAATTGGCAGCAGCTCGATCCGGAGCAGCGCGACCAGCTCCTGGCCGAGAGCTCGCTCGATGAGCACGCACGGCCCCAGGTGAGGCTGCAGTCGACCGAGGACGTCCTGGAAACGCTGGGCCGCTGCGCCCTGTCGACCTTTGCCGACCGCGTGGCCGCGATCGCAGCCCGCTTCGACGACGTCGCCAGCGATGCCGCCAAGCTCTGCGAGCCTGAGGTTCAATTTGTTCATGTTCCCCGCAGGACGTTGAAGACCGAAGAGGAGATTGAGAACTGGATCATTGATGTGAGGAAACAGCTCAAGGCCGCCCTGCCAAACGGGCCGATTGTGATTCGATAGGAGGGATCGGCATGCTTGATAAAATCAAATTTGAAAGATTCACCGCCTTCGAAAAACTTGAGGTGAAATTCTCTCCTGGAGTTAATATCTTTGTTGGCGAGAACGGAACAGGCAAAACCCATATCCTGAAAGCCGGGTATGCTGCCTGTGACATTGTTAAAAGCAAGGGCGGGTTTGCCGAGAAGGTAAATAATGTTTTTTATCCATCGGGTAAAAAAATCGGCCGCCTGGTTAAGCGATTCAAAGGGAGCAGCAAAGGGTCTCTGGAAGTTGTCCGAAAGCTGAAGGATGGCAAGACCATTTCGTTGCGGCTCTCCCTTTCGAATCACACTTCCAAGCCTGAGAAAGCGACAGTCTCCGGGTCTTCAAAGGCCTGGACAGAGAACCAGATGGAGGCAGCCTATATACCTGTCAAAGATATGATGGCAAATGCCCCCGGTTTTCGTTCGCTTTATGACGAACGCGAAATCCATTTCGAGGAAATATATGTTGACATCCTCCGTAAGGCGTTTCTTCCCTTGCTTAAAGGCCCGACGGATAAGTCACGAAGGCAGCTGCTGGAAAGCCTGCAAGAGGCCATGGATGGCAAGGTTGTTGCCAAGAATGAGGAATTTTTCTTGCGAAGTGAGTATGGTGAACTTGAATTCACTCTCCTTGCTGAAGGTTATCGCAAGCTTGGGTTGCTGTGGATTCTCATCCAAAACGGCACTTTGCTGAATGGCTCGGCCTTGTTTTGGGATGAACCTGAAACCAACCTCAATCCCAAGCTGATGAAAACGATAGTTGGCATCTTGCTGGAATTACAGCGCATCGGTGTGCAAGTCATTCTGACCACCCACGATTACGTGATTCTAAAGGAGTTTGATCTCCAGTCAGAAGCCGAAGACAAGATCCTCTTTCATAGCTTGTTTCGAAATGCGGAAACTGGGGAAATTGAACATACAAGCACACCGAACTATCTCGATATTGCCCCAAATGCGATCGACGATACTTTCGGCGACCTGGTCACCCGTGAAATCCAAAAAGGCATGGGGGGCGGCCCAAAATGATTCTCCGGGAAGGAACACTTCAGTTTGACTTTGCTGGTGCAATAGAGGCCTTCAAGTTTGATGAGCAGGCTCGAGAATTGAAGACCTATCATGGTCTGTCACATTGCATGAAAGCAGTCGATTTCGTGGTCGAGTATAGCGATCACTATCTTTTCGTGGAGATAAAACAACCCCGAACCCCTGAACGATACGGTTCCGACCGGGATAAATTCGATCTCATTCAAGATCTGACCAAAAAATTCCGTGATACATTTCTTTACCGTTGGGCGGAGGACAAACTCGATAAGCCAGTTTATTACCATTGCCTGGTTGAATTGGATAATGCCCAGACCAGTTACTTAATGAAACAGCTTAAGAATCAACTGCCGACAGAAAAACAGCCCCAGCGATGGCGGCGCCCATTAGCGCGCTCTTGTTCTGTTGCGAATCAAGCAACATGGAATGCCACCTTTCCGAATATCCAGGCAAGCCGTGTCGCGGGAGGTGCCGCTTGATGCGACCTCTCGACAAAATTTTCAGGAGCCGACTCGAGCGCGTCATCAGGGAGGCGCGCGACATTGCTGAGGATGCCGCGCGTGTGGCGCTGGAACAGCTTGGTGTGGGTGAGGCCGCGGCGTTTGAACACCTGAGCGAGCAGGAGCGCGAGCTGCGCCGCAGGCTGCGCGTCCATGGCCGGCAATTGGGTGATGCCCTCAATGGCGGCAAGCTCCAGACCATGGACCGCCTGATCGAAGAGGTCGCGTACGAGCACTGGCACCGGATGCTGTTTGCCCGGTTTCTGGCGGAGAACGATCTGCTGATGTACCCCGATCCGGACGCGCCGGTGGCGGTCACGCTTGAGGAGTGTGAAGACCTCGCGGGGGATGAGGGCGCGGCCAACGGCTGGGAACTGGCCGCCCGGTTCGCGGCACGCATGCTGCCGCAGATCTTCCGGCTCGAATCCCCCGTCTTTCAACTGGCTCTGCCACCGGAGCATCAGCAGCGGTTGGAGCGCCTGGTCGCCGACCTGCCGCAGGAGGTCTTCACCGCCGCCGACAGCCTCGGCTGGGTCTATCAGTTCTGGCAAGCCAAGAAGAAGGACGAGGTCAACGCATCCGAGGTCAAGATCGGCGCGCGCGAGCTGCCCGCCGTCACCCAGCTCTTCACCGAGCCCTACATGGTCAGCTTCCTGCTCGACAACTCACTGGGCGCATGGTGGGCCGGAAAGATAGCCGGCGCTTCCAGCTCTGGTTCCCAAAAAAACTTCCAAGACTGCAAGACCGAAGAGGATTGCCGGAAAATGTGCGCCATTCCCGGCGTCCCGTTGGACTATCTGCGCTTTGTAGCCAGAGCTTCCAGCTCTGGATCTCAAAATGTAACCAGAGCTTCCAGCTCTGGATCTCACACTTTCACAAACAAAAGCACCACCTCTAAACCTTTCACCTCGCCAGACTTCCATACTCTACGCATTCACGGCGGGGAAAACCTACCCCACTGGCAGTGCGAAAATGCGATCTACCATGTCTCATTTCGACTTTCGGATTCGGTTCCCGAGGATCAGCGCAACGAGTGGCTCGCGGAAAGGGAGGCGATTGAAAACATTGCCGTTCAAGCCAATCGCCCGCTGACCGAAGAAGAGGAACAGAGAATTCGTTTCCTCTATTCTAAACGTATCGAAGCATTCCTCGATTCCGGATACGGCGAATGCCACCTGCAGATACCTGAAGTCGGTGAGTTGCTCGCCAAGGCAATTCGCCACTTTGATGGAGAGCGCTACCGCTTGCATGCCTGGTGCCTGATGCCGAATCACGTTCATGTGATTGTCGAGCCCGCCCAAGGATTTGAACTCGCTTCTATCATTCACACTTGGAAGTCATTCACCGCAAATAAGGCCAACCAATTACTGGGGCGCTCAGGCCCGTTTTGGCAGGAGGATGCTTATACTCATATCCTCCGGACCGAGAAAGATTACCGGTTTCAGGTCGAATATGTGTTTGGGAATCCGGCAAAGGCTGGTCTGAGGGATTGGAAATGGGTCGGACCGGTTGCTGCTGAGAGACCAGACCAGGATGGTCTGGCTACTATTTTTCCAGACCAAGATGGTCTGGCTACTACTTGGGCGCCTGCGGCAGGGACCTTCGACGGCTGGCCGGAGGAGCTTTCCAAACTGAAACTTCTCGATCCATGCTGTGGCTCCGGGCATTTTCTGGTGGCGGCCTTCCACATGCTTGTGCCGATGCGGATGGCACGCGAGAACCTGAGCCCGCGGAAGGCAGCCGACGCGGTCCTGCGGGAGAACATCCACGGACTGGAGCTCGATCAGCGCTGCGTGGAGCTGGCCGCCTTCGCGCTCGCGCTGGCCGCGTGGAAATACCCGGGTGCCGGCGGGTATCGGGTGTTGCCGGAATTGAACATCGCCTGTTCCGGCCTGTCGGTGAGCGTGGCGAAAGAGGAATGGAAGCAGCTCGGCCTGGGCCAAAGAGGTCTCACCATCGCGCTCGATCTGATGCACGATAACTTCAGGGACGCACCGGTGCTCGGCAGCCTGCTCAATCCAGCCAAGACCGATGCCGCCAAGGTGGTGCATTGGGAGGAGCTGGCCGGGGCGCTGGAGCAGGCGTTGCAGCAGGAACAGAGCGAGGCGCAGCAGGAGGTCGCTGTGGTTGCGCAGGGCCTCGCCAAGGCTGCCATCCTGCTGGCCGGGCGGTATCACCTGGTGATCACCAATGTGCCTTACCTGGCCCGCGGCAAGCACGACCAGCAGCTGCGGGAGTATTGCGAAAAGTACTATACCGCCGCCAAGAACGATCTGGCTACCGTCTTCCTGGATCGCTGCCTGGAGCTGTGCGCTGAAGGTGCCGGCACCGTCTCGGCCGTTCTACCCCAAAACTGGCTCTTCCTCACCACCTACAAAAGATTCCGGGAAAAGCTCCTCAAAAGCGATACCTGGCACCTGCTCGCGCGACTGGGGGAAGGTGGATTCGACACTTCTGCAGCGGCAGGTGCCTTCGTTGTATTGCTCACCCTCAGCCGGGGGAAGGCGGAAGCCGAGTTCAGTCTCTTTCATCAGCAGGATGCCGGCTCCAACCTCATCCACGGACTCGACGTCTCCGCCCCACGCACCCCCGCCGAAAAAGCCGCACAACTGCAGACCGCAGAGCTCAAGAGCGTCGAGCAGGCGAAGCAGCTGGAGAATCCGGATGCACGGGTGGCGTTTGGGGAATTATCCAATTCACCTCTCCTTGATCAATTGGCTGATTATGGGAAAGGAAGTACGACGGGCGATGGACCTAGGTTTTTGATGTATACATGGGAATTCTCAAAACCTGATAAGAATTTTGTTTTTTGGTTAAATTCACCCAATGGCGGAAGAATGTGGACTGGTCGTTCACAAGTGTGCAAAGTTCCATTAGACGATCTCGGTTTAAACGAACAATTAGGTTGTAGGCTTCACGGGCAAAATGTTTTTGGTCGGCCAGGGGTAGTTGTCAATAAAATGAGGAAATTAGAGGCCTTTTTGTATTATGGCGAGGCCTTTGATGATAATATCTGTCCGATCTGTCCCGCGATTGAAAGTTCCATTCCCGCGCTTTTTTCATTTGTAGAGTCCAATGATTTTCACGATAATGTTCGGGTTGTTGATCAATCTCTAAAGGTCACAGCTGCGACATTAACCAAGGTCCCATTCGACCTCGACCACTGGACCAAGGTTGCCGAAGAGAAATACCCCAACGGCCTACCCAAGCCGTACACGGACGATCCCACCCAATGGATCTTCCACGGGCATCCCTGTGGCTCGGTGATCTGGGACGATGGGCAAAAGTGGACCGCGCACGGCCCGCTGCGCACTGACGCCGGCGTGTTGCAGGTCGCGGTCGCACGCCTCCTCGGTTACCGCTGGCCTGCGGAGCTCGATCCCGACATGGAGCTGGCCGACGAGCAGCGCGCGTGGGTCAACCGCTGCCCTGGCCTGACCGGCTATGCCGATGGTGACGGTATCGTCTGCATCCCGCCGGTGCGTGGGGAGGTCTCTGCGTCCGATCGGTTGCTGAACCTGCTGGCCGCTGCCTATGAACAGGCAAAGGAACCACAGATGGACACAGATGAACACAGATCAGAAAAAATCTGTGTGAATCCGTGTTCATCTGTGGTTCAAAACTCCTTGGCCAATTACCTGCAAGAACTGCTCAAAAGCGCCGACCACGCGGGCAAGACACTGGAGAGCTGGCTCCGGGAGAAATTCTTCACCCAGCACTGCAAGCTGTTCCAGCACCGCCCATTCATCTGGCACATTTGGGACGGACTCCCCGACGGCTTCGCCGCACTGGTCAACTACCACAAGCTCGACGCCAAGCTGCTGGAGACCCTGATTTACACCTACCTGGGCGACTGGATCAGCCGGCAGAAGGAGATGGTAGCCAGGGCTTCCAGTCCTGGTCTTCAGAATCCAGACCAGGATGGTCCGGCTACCACCGGCGACCCAGAAACCCGCCTGGCCGCCGCCGAGGCGCTCAAGAAAAAGCTGGAGCTGATCCTCGAGGGCGAGGCGCCCTACGACATCTTCGTGCGCTGGAAACCGCTGGATGAACAGCCCATCGGCTGGGCCCCGGACCTCAACGACGGCGTGCGCCTCAACATCCGCCCCTTCATGAGCGTCCCCGATGTCGGCAAGAAAGGGGCAGGCGTCCTGCGCGACAAGCCCAATATCAAGTGGAACAAGGACCGCGGGAAGGATGTGGCCTCGGCTCCGTGGTTTGATGAGTTTGGCGGGGATAGGATCAATGATTATCACCTGACGCTTAATGCTAAGCTTAAATCACGAGCCGCGGAGAC
>ENA-UOOH01002912-UOOH01002912.1-fermentation-metagenome-genome-assembly--contig:-NODE-2912-length-13869-cov-280.068698_pt1 | contig 13869 bp, 12 predicted proteins | sample MGYA00245778_ERZ724025 | MGnify/ENA primary metagenome ERZ724025 (study PRJEB28704, sample SAMN03018313) | fermentation metagenome | biome: anthropogenic terrestrial biome; feature: soil... | reverse complement strand
GATGTCTACGGGAGAAAATGAGTGGGCAAAGTTAGGGCGCTAAAATAAGTGTCAGGAGGCATAAGGCATAAGCTAAGTTTTAAGACGGATGGATGGGTTGAAAGGAAGTGAATTATACAAACAGGATCATGTGTTCCGTCATCCAAATCGAAATCATGTGTTCCATCCTTTCAATAAACTTTTAACAAGGCTAATAATATGTAATATTTTCTCTTTCTGGAATTCTTATCAATGAATAACTGATTCACTCTTTAGATCTTTTTATTTTTATATTACTGAAATCCTATCTGTTTTCCTATTTGTATCAATTCATCACGAATATTGGTGTCAAGTTTTAAGAGCAGGAGAATGTACAAAATAGCACCAAACATTATTGGGATTAGTGTAAGCCAGATATTTGATAAGGGTACTAAAACACGGTAACATCTAACTCCCAGCCCCATTATTATAGACGCTATAAGGATATTTCTTATTCCCTGGAATTCAAGCTTTAAGCTGATTATACGTCTCAGTGCGAGGTACGCAAGAAAAGAATTCATGGTCATGGTAATGAGAGTTGCAATAGCTGCTCCGATAATTCCAATAACCGGAATCAGCATGAAATCAAGGACTATGTTTGCGGCAGCTGCGACTGCTGTAACTTTAAACGATTCCTTTGGCCGATTTAGAGCGTTTAAATACATTGTTTGCAGAAACATAAATACATTCACAAGCTGGACTACTAGCAGTACGTAAAATGTCTTAGCACCCTGTGCAAAACTCTCTCCATAGAAGAAATAGAGCATTTTGTCCCCAAGTAAAACTCCTCCCACAAAAACGGGCACTGCAAGCAGCAAAGAGTATGTAACACCTTTTGAAAATGCGTTTTCTGCCATTTCCAGTTCCCCATTTGCATTCCAGCTGCTGACTTTTGGAAAAAGGACTGTGCTCATAGCTGTTGTTGTAAAGGTCGCTGCCGTTGTAAACTGGAATAAGACTCTATATATCCCTACATCAGCGGTTTTAAGGAAATACCCTATTATTATTGTGTCTGCATAGCTGAATACGAGACTTCCGCTTGAAGCTAAAAAAATCCAAAAAGAATATGAAAATATACTTTTTAAATGTCCAGCATTAAATCTTTTAATTCTGAGGTCCAAAAAACGAAATCCTATTATAGTAGCTGCGATCATCCCAAAAATAAATCCTCCAGCAAGGCCGTTTACACCGTAGCCAAGGTATACGGCAATCACCTGAAAAACTACACAGGATGCACTGTTTATAAATCCACAGGTCTGATTTAATCCCACTTTTCCTGAGCCGTAGTTCCCATTTGACACACTACTCCAGAATATACCAATAATTAAAGCTATGAAAAGCCATGAAGACACTCCAGACCGGTCAATGTTCTCAAGGATAGGTCTGGCAAAAATAATTAAAATTATAGAAATTCCTACAAGAAGGATTCTCATCACAAAAGCTGCTGTGAAATGTTCATCTATTTCTCTTCCCTCACTAATTCTTTTAACTATTGCTCCTCCCAGACCACCATCAAAGATCAGGTTTAAAGTATTAAAGTAAGCCAAAAATAGGAAATATGCTCCTAATACTGATTCTCCAACAGCGTGGGCAAAATACATTGTACTTAAAAAACCGACTGCTGTGAGAGCTAGTGTTGTGAAAAGGGTTACAAGGCTCTGGCGGCGCAAAGGTTCGATTCTCATAATCCGGGAAAATAAAGTATTCCAGCTAGTCATGATTTTTCCGAGGAAAGCTTATTTAATGGGTTTCTTGATATACTTCTAAATTTTCTTAATGTATCTCTTGGAATAATCATATCTTCAGGTGCTTATTGTCTGGTTCGATCTGTTTATTCTTAAAAGACTTTTAAAAATAGGTTGTTTCGATATGTTCTATATACTAATTAGACTGCGATAACTTATATTTATACAATTTTCACTGAACTTAATACGAGAATTCTTGCAGGTAGTTTGGGAACAAGACTCCGGCCCCTTAACCGGGAAATATATGCTAGGAAAAATATCCCAAACAATTTTTAAAATTTGGAAATATCTATCTTTTCAGGAAACCGCCCTCTGGTGCCTTGAGATTTCTGATATATCCGAAATTTTTGTTGTAACGAACAAAGCTCAGAAACTTTTCGTAATTGAAATCCTGGAAAAGTACTACTTAAGATTTTGAGGTTCGTTTAATGAGAACTTGTGGACGAAGGGGGATATTGTAAGGTTTGATGATGCGTGTGGGAGAAAGTGATGCTAGAAGTTTCCCTATTTAACGTTCTTCCGAATGATTTATCTTAATAAAATTATTTATACTATATGAGTTATTTTATAGGTTGTATCTCCCGGTAGATGTTCAAAAGTAAGAAGTCTAGATGTCAGCAAGGCTAAGGAACTGATTGTATGGGAACCGAAAGTTAATTAAGAGAAGGACTGAGGCAAACAATTGAGTATTTTAAAACGCAGACAACTAATGGAATTAGTTATTTGATGCAATATGAGGTTTTGCATGAATAAAACTGCTTTAATTACCGGAATCACAGGCCAAGATGGCGCATATCTTGCGGAATTTCTTCTGAATAAGGGATATATTGTCCACGGCATTAAAAGAAGGTCTTCTTCTTTTAATACAGCTAGAGTTGATCACCTTTACAAAGACCCACACGAAAGAAACGTAAACTTTTTTATGCACTATGGTGACCTTACGGACTCAACAAACCTGATTCGCATTATTCAGGAAGTCCAGCCCGACGAAATCTACAACTTGGCAGCTCAGAGCCATGTGCAGGTTTCTTTTGAAACTCCTGAATACACTGCAAATTCGGACGCATTAGGGACTTTAAGGCTGCTTGAAGCAATCCGGATCCTCGGCCTTGAAAAGAAAACGAAATTTTACCAGGCTTCAACCAGCGAACTTTACGGAAAAGTCCAGGAAATTCCTCAGAAAGAGACTACTCCCTTTTATCCGAGAAGCCCGTATGCAGCAGCCAAGTTGTATGCTTACTGGATCACAATCAACTACCGGGAAGCCTACGGAATTTTCGCATGCAACGGTATCCTCTTCAACCACGAATCCCCTATCCGCGGTGAAACTTTTGTCACCAGAAAAATCACAATGGCCGCTGTAAAGATAAAGTACGGCATGCAGGACAGGCTCTACCTTGGAAACCTTGATGCAAAAAGGGATTGGGGCTTTGCAAAAGATTACGTAGAAGCCATGTGGCTGATGCTTCAGCAAGAGAAGCCCGACGATTACGTTATAGCAACCGGCGAAACTCACTCAGTCCGGAAATTTACCGAACTGGCATTCAAAGAACTTGGGATCGATATAATCTGGCAGGGAGAAGGGGCAGGAGAAGTAGGAATTGATTCTCGTACAGGCAAAATTATAGTTGAAGTCGATCCTGGATACTACAGGCCAACTGAAGTAGAACTCCTTATCGGCGACTCCTCAAAAGCCAGAAAGAAACTTGGCTGGAAACCAAAAGTCAAAATGGAAGACTTAGTAAAAATAATGATAAAATCCGACGAGGAAGAAGTTCTGAAAAACTACCCCGCTGAAAAATTAGCAGCCTGTCAGAAACTTAAAGAAAAACTGACTGAGAACTCCAGATTAAATTTGAAAAGCTTATAATAAGCTAAACTATAATAGTAAACCTTCAGAAGATTCTCTTTTCAAACTAAAGGCGATCAGATGGACAAAGACTCTAAAATTTATGTAGCCGGCCACCGGGGCCTTGTTGGTTCAGCCCTTAAAAGAAAACTTGAATCAAAAGGCTACACCAATCTTATTTTCCGCACTCACAAAGAACTTGACCTTACCAACCAGCAGGCGGTAAACGAATTCTTCAAACAGGAAAAGCCAGAATATGTCTTCTTAGCCGCAGCAAAAGTGGGCGGAATTCTTGCCAACAGCACCTACCCTGCCGACTTCATCTATGAAAACCTGATGATCGAATCAAATATTATCCATGCCGCCTACAAATATGGAGTGAAAAAACTGCTTTTCCTCGGCTCTTCCTGTATCTATCCAAAACTTGCCCCCCAGCCCCTGAAAGAAGAATACCTGCTGACAGGCCCACTTGAAGAAACAAACGAAGCCTATGCAGTCGCAAAGATCGCAGGAATCAGGCTCTGCAAGCATTATAACCAGCAGTATGGGACCAATTTCATTTCTGTGATGCCAACCAATTTGTACGGCCCGAATGATAATTTTGACCTTGAAACTTCGCATGTGATGCCTGCTTTGATCAGGAAATTCCATGAAGCTAAAGTGAAGAATGCGCCTGAAGTTGTTATATGGGGTACCGGAAAACCATTTAGGGAATTTCTTCATGTAGATGATATGGCTAATGCCTGTGTTTATTTGATGGAAAACTTTAATGCGGATGAAATTGGAGAATTTATCAATATCGGGGTAGGGAAAGATATTACGATAGGTGAACTAGCTGAATTGATTAAAGAAATTGTCGGGTTTAAAGGCGAAATTAGAAGAGACCTTTCAAAACCTGATGGTACTCCGCAGAAACTGCTCGATATTACAAAACTGAGCTCACTTGGGTGGAAAGCTAAGATCTCATTGAAAGATGGGATTGAACAAACTTATGAGTGGTATCAAAGTCAAATTAAATGAAGAGCTTAAGTAGTATAAAAGAACGAAAAGCTCAAGATAAATAAATGGCTTGAAATATTTATTAGCTGTGTAATAAAGCTGAGTGAATCCACAGCTAAAAACAGGTAAATGTGTTCTTCTATGACTGAACATTCAACTGACTACGAACTGGTGATTCGCCCGAAATATGGGCTTCTGGATCAGAACTGGCAGGAACTCAAGGAATACAGAGAGCTTCTGTTCTTCCTTGCGCTTAGAGAAATCAAAATCAGGTATAAGCAAACGGTGATGGGAGCATCATGGGCATTACTGCAGCCTTTTTTTACAATGATAGTATTCACTCTTATATTTGGCAGGCTTGCACAGATGCCTTCAGATGGAGTGCCTTACCCAATATTTTCATACTCCGGCCTTCTCCTCTGGACTTATTTTTCGAATGCTCTTACTCAATCAAGTAATAGTCTTGTTGACAATGCCCCTCTTCTCTCAAAGGTTTACATGCCTCGAATATTCATACCTACTGCACCATGCCTTTCAGGCCTTCTTGATTATGTAATTGCTATGAGCATTCTTGCAATAATGATGGTTTACTACCAATTTACGCCTGGAATTTCAATATTTCTGTTGCCATTCATTATACTCCTGACATTCATGCTTGTATCTGGAGTTGGTTACTGGCTCTCGTCCATCTGTGTGAAATACAGGGATGTGAAATTCATTGTTCCTTTCTTCATTCAGCTGCTGATGTTTATATCACCAGTCATATACCCTGCAAATATTATGGGTGAGAACCTGAAGTGGTTGCTTTATCTGAACCCTTTGACAGGTTTAATAAGTGCTCATCGTGCATGCTTGCTCGGGCATACTTCAGTGGATTTTTTTGGCCTTGGAATTTCAGCAGTGCTGACGGTAGTGATTTTTGTGAGTGGAATACTGTACCTGAAGCGTACAGAGAAGTACTTTGCGGATTTGATTTAAATGGCGGCGTCAAAAAAGGAAAAACCGATAATCGAGGTAAAGCACCTCTCCAAGCAGTACAACATCGGTATTGACACGACTTACAAGACTCTATGTGAAAGTGTTACTTCTGCTGTAAGACATCCGATAAAGACGCTAAAGGATAGCCGCAGGCCGAATAATATATTCTGGGCTCTCAAAGATGTGAATTTTGAGGTAGACAAAGGAGAGGTTCTTGGCATCATTGGCAGAAATGGTGCAGGGAAGAGTACACTTCTTAAGATTCTCTCACGTATCACATACCCGACAGAAGGTGAAGTCAGGATGCGTGGAAGGGTAGGCAGTCTTCTGGAGGTAGGTACTGGTTTTCATCCTGAGCTTTCCGGTAGAGAGAATATCTATTTTAATGGTTCTATTCTCGGCATGAAGAAGAGAGAGATAGATGAGAAGTTTGACGAAATCGTGAAGTTTTCAGGCGTCGAAAAATTTCTGGATACACCAGTTAAACGGTATTCAAGCGGGATGCAGGTTCGGCTTGCCTTTTCGGTTGCAGCGAATCTTGACCCTGAAATTCTTGTGGTGGACGAAGTGCTTGCTGTGGGCGATGCGGAATTTCAGAAGAAGTGCTTAGGGAAGATGAAAGAGGTAGCTGAAGGAGGAAGAACAGTCCTCTTTGTGAGTCATAATATGAATGCAATTGAACAAATGTGCAAATCCTGTATATTACTTGAAAAAGGCAATATTAAACAAGAAGGCTCTAACGTAAGTCAAATTGTTAAAGATTATTTATCGCCATATAGGGAAGGAGTGCCCTCGTCAGAATGGATTAACGATGGAAATGAGTTTGAAAATCCCTGGTTTAAACCATATAAATTTATTATTGCAGATTCTTTTGGTAATACATTAATCAATCCAATATCTAATAATCAAGACATTTGGATTCAAATTGAAGGAAATATAGATAGGTTGAATCCGGCATTGGAAATTGGTTATTCAATTTATAATGAAGAAGGAATAACAATATATACTTCATATTTTAATGACCAGGAAGAATCTAAGTGGCCACAATTTTCACAAGGAAATATTATACTAAGAACGAAAATCCCAAAAAGATTTTTAAATGAAGGAATTTACACCATTGAATTACGTGCTTCCCTTCGTTATCAAACATGGATTACAGAACCAGAGAAAAAAGCACCAACGCTGAATCTCCATATCCAGGGTGGACTGAGTGACAGCCCATATTGGACTAGTAAGCGACAAGGTGTAATCGCCCCACTCTTGGAATGGAAAGGTATGATGAGTGATGAAAGGTATGATGAGTGATCAAAAATTGAATAGTGAACTATGAGGCCATAGCAAAATAACATATTCAATTTGCGATTTTTAATTTTGATTAATAAGAGATTGAAAATCAAGGACCGCTTCAGAAATAATATTAAGTGGTTCTGTGACGGCTTCTGAGCCTACAAAAAGGGATTGAAAATTAATGAATGAAATTGAACTAGCTCCGGTCGTCCTGTTTGTCTATAACCGACCGTGGCATACACAACAGACAGTGGAAGCACTAAAAAAGAATGAACTAGCAAACGAAAGTGAACTGTTTATTTACAGTGACGCTCCCAAAAATAAGCAAGCGATAAAACACGTTGCTGAAGTACGTGCGTATATCAAAAAAGTAGACGGATTTAAAAAAGTCATGCTCATAGAGCGAGAAAAAAATTATGGGCTGGCGAACTCTATAATTAATGGAGTAACAAAGATAGTAAATGAATATGGCAAAGCTATCGTATTAGAAGATGACCTTGCGACAAGTCCTTATTTTTTACAGTATATGAATAATGGACTGAAATTCTATCAAGAAAATCAGGAAATAATGTCTATAAGCGGTTATAATTTACCGCCAACCTGCATGAAATTCCCCAAAAACTTTACAGATGATGTTTACTTGAATTATCGAAATTCATCATGGGGATGGGCTACATGGGCCAACCGGTGGAATCTTGTCGACTGGGATATCAAGGACTTTAACCAATTCATAGGTGATCCAGAACAGCAAAAACTCTTCAATCGAGGAGGAGATGACTTGACAGATATGCTCCAAGCCCAAATGGAAGGAAAAATTGACTCCTGGGCTATACGATTTAGCTATGCTCATTTCAAGCAGAGAATGTATTCTGTTCATCCTCGCTATTCTTATGTTGATAATATTGGCATCGATGGAACGGGAACGCATTGCGGAGTAACAAATATTTTTGAAAACGATGTATCAAAAGCAAAGAGGACTTGTAATTTTGTAAAAGATATCAAGTTACGTGAAGATGTTATGCTGGAATTCGAGAAATTTTATAGAAAATATTGTAAAGAACCTCTTGCTGTTAGAGGAATTAACAAGTTATTAAGAGTTTTGGGTCATGGGTGTGAATTGTTAAAAACTAGAATCGATAAAAATTTTCTACATTTTTTCCAAATTCGATAATAATGTTTGTTTTTGAGTTGATGAATGCGCAGCTAACAGAAAATATAGAAGGAAGTATGTACCAACTTATAAAAAATGAAGTCAAAGTGAAAATATGAATATCTTATATGATTATTCAATCTTTAGCCTCCAACGATATGGGGGTATATCAAGATATTTTTATGAGCTAATTAATAGAATTTCATTAAACAAAGAGGCATCTGTTAATGTATTCGAAGGTTTTCATATTAACGAATATGGACTATCGGGAAATAAAGACAATTTTTGTTCATATAAAGGATATAAAATACCTTCTATAAAATATACCAATAAAATAATAAGATTAAATCCAATATGGTTTAAAAGAGCCTATTCTCATATGGATAATTTAGACATTTTTCACCCTACATATTATAGGGAAGATATGGACAAGTTTAGAAAATCTCCTATTGTTATAACAGTGTTTGATATGATTCATGAACTATATAACGATCAATTCAAGGATGCTACAAGAGAAATAAAATCCAAAAAAAACTCAATAATGAATGCTGATATTATAATATGTATTTCAGAGAACACAAAAAAGGACCTTATAAATATTTACGATATTCCCGAAGATACAGCTAAAGTAGTTTACTTGGCAAACTCATTAAAAACAGTTGATGACAATAAAGTTCATGATGTAAGAACGATATATGGGATAAAGAACCCTTTCCTGTTATATGTTGGACAGAGAGGAGGATATAAAAACTTTTCTCTCTTACTAAATGTTTATTCAAATCGCTTTTCAAAAATGTTTGATCTTGTTTGCTTTGGAGGGAACGAATTTACTCGAAAAGAGCTGCAGACGATTAAAAATTTCAATTTAACTGGAAGAGTTCTCCGAATAACTGGCTCTGATGATTTACTTGCTTTATTGTACAAAAACGCGTTTTGTTTTGTATATCCATCCCTTTATGAAGGTTTTGGAATCCCTCCTCTTGAGGCTATGGCTTTAGGGTGTCCGGTTGTTGCTGGTAAAACCAGTTCAATTCCTGAAGTAGTAGAAAACGCAGGTATTCTGTTTGATCCTCATTCTGAGGAAAGTCTTACTAATGCAATAGAATCACTGATTAAAAGTGAATCCACAAGAACCAAATTAATAAAACGTGGATTAAAACATGAAAAGAAATTCACCTGGGAAAAGACGGCTATGGAAACGTATGAGATCTATAAAAGTCTAACATAAATAAATTAGAGTGGGAGAGTTATTGTGAAAACTTTTCTTATAACGGGAGCAAATGGATTCTGTGGGAGATTTCTTGCAGGCCTACTAGAAAATGATAGTAGTCACATTACATATGGAATATCTCGTAGAATTCCAGAGGAACTCCTGACTCTACACCCTCGTGTAATATACGAAACTTGTGATTTGAACGATTACCCCTCTGTATTAAATATTCTCAAGAAGATTAAGCCGGATTATATATTTCACCTTGCTGCCGATAGTTCTGTTGCTACAAGCTGGAAAAATCCCATAAATATGATAACTAACAATATAGTTTCTCAGATTAATATATTTGAAGCCGTTCTCAAACTTAAGCTATCTTCAAAAATTATTGTTGCATGTTCTTCAGAAGAATATGGTTTGGTCACGCCGTCGAACCTTCCAGTAGACGAAAATTGCTGTTTCAATCCTCTTAGCAGTTATGCAGTAAGTAAAGTATCTCAGGACATGCTGGCATTTCAATATTTTATGAGTTATAACATGAATATTGTAAGGGTAAGGGCATTTAATCTAACAGGACCTGGAAGACCTCCGAATTATGCTTTAAGTTCTTTTGCGAAGCAAATTGCAGACATTGAAAATGGGTTGAGTAAAAACACAATTCTGGTCGGAAATTTGAATGTCGAGAGAGATTTCACTGATGTAAGAGACGCAGTAAAGGCCTACCATCTGATTGCCTTATACGCAAAACCAGGGACTGTATACAACCTTTGTTCTGGGAAATCATATAAATTAATTGATTTATTAAATTATCTATTATCACTAACAAAAGAGGATGTAAAAATTGAAATTGATGAAGCTAGATTTAGACCCGCTGATTTACCAGTGATGTTAGGAGATAATAGTAAAATAATGAATGAAATAAACTGGATTCCCACGATTGATATTCGTAAAACGTTAGAGGATATGTTGAATTATTGGCGAGCTTACGAGAGAGAATAAGAGGATTTGAAAACCCAGAGTTTGGTCAGTTGCTTATCAATAGAATTTCTAATCAATCCTTTAAACAAGAAATTTATAGATTCTGTCAAATCCCGGGTTGATAACTGTATCAAAGTATAAATACAAAAATCGTTGCTTATAAATGCCATTATCGCAATTTATGCCACTATCACAATTTATTCCTCTACCGCCATTTATGTCACTATCGTTATTTTTGTTCCATCAACATATAACTTCGCAAAAACCTGGATGTTAATAAATATATCTCCACATTTTAAACCTTTCAAAATATTATTCTTAAACTTTCTACCTGCAGATTACTCTACATCAGCATCGTTGTTCAGGTGAAATTTCAAAGCAAGTTTAGAAATTATCGTAATCCATCCACTTTACCTGCGATGATCAGGCACATGATAATGTGCCTGATAATTGTAAATTCATAGGTGTAAAACCAAGAAACAATAACGGAAAATTTCAATCTTAAGGTAAGATTATGGGCCCAAAAGTTTCAGTAATAACGGTTTGCTATAATGCTGAAAAATTTATTGAACATGCAATTAATAGTGTTTTGAATCAAACATATGAGAATATTGAATATCTTGTAATTGACGGTGCCTCGACAGATAATACTATATCAATTATAAATAAATACAAATCCAAAATAACATTTTTTTTAAGTGAACCGGATAACGGCATTTATGAAGCAATGAATAAAGGTATAAAAGCTGCTACCGGGGACATATTATATTTTTTAAATTCAGATGATATATTTTATGATGAATATGTTATAGAAAATGTTGTTAAAATGTTTCAGACAAATAGTGATATTGAACTTATTTATGGACCTATAATAATTAGAGACCCTATCACAAATGAATCATTTATACAGGCACATGATTATATTACAAAATCTTATTTTATTTATGGTGCGATCTGCCAGCAAGGCATATTTTACAAAGCTAGCATATTTAAAAAATGCGGTCTCTTTGACGATACATATAAAATCGTAGGCGATTATGAATGGGTATTAAGGGCATTTTATAAATATAATCTCAAAAGGGAATACTATCGGAGTATAATAGCAATATTTAGAAATGGTGGCGTGTCCGATCCGAATAAACTTTCAGATCTTCATTATAACGAACGAAGAAAAGTCGTGAAAGATTATTTCAATATATTTAGTATATTAAAATTTAAATTCATATCGCTTTGTAAAATAATCCTTAAAAAATTGGAGTGATTTACTTATCTGAAATTATATTCACATACCTTCCCACATACATCCGATTAAATTGCGAACTCCGATAAATTGTATTTAATCCTTCGATTAAATGCAATTATTTTGAGTAATGGAATAAGTTCATAAAGTAAAAAATTCACTGGTCACTATGAATTTAACACTTAAAAAGTGATACCAATGATACCAGGCGTGTCTGTAGTTATTCCTCTATACAATAAGGGTCATTGTATCAGTAGGACATTAAAATCTGTATTAGCACAAACATATCAAAATATTGAAATAATCGTTGTAGATGATGGCTCTACAGATAATGGTCCTGAAGTTGTAAAAACATTTAAAGATCCCCGCATAATCCTGATAACTCAAGAAAATAAAGGGCCCGGCGCAGCGAGAAATGCAGGGCTCCGACGTGCCATTGGCAAATATATAGTCTTTTTAGATGCAGACGATGAATGGGCACCGAACTTTATACGGGAAGGAGTAGATTTCTTAAATAATAACGAAGAAGTCTCCGCCATTTCCTCAGGCTATTACGACACCAGTAGAGGAGATGATGAGATTACCAGCTTCTGGAATAGGAAAGGAGTCCTGGACGGAATTTATGAATTATCCGATGAGACTCATCCAGAAGTAGCAGTCCATCTCCTCGGTTATATGATTCCGTGTACAACAATTGCAAAAAGAAAAATCATAAATAAATACGGAGGGTTTTTTGACACATACCGCTGTTTATATGGAGAAGATGCACATTTGTGGTTCAAAATAATCTTGAACGAAAAAATAGCAATATCCAGACGAAAGTTAGTAACTATCCATAGGGAAGATTCAGATTTAAGCAGTAATCTGCCAGGAGCACATCCAATACCTCCTGACCTGCAGGATCCTGAAAATATTGAAATAGATTGTCCCACAGATAATAAGAATCTTTTAATGAAAATGCTTGCAATTCGAGCGGCAGATGAAGCAAAACACAATGCTTACTTTGGATTGAAGACAGAGGCAGAGCAATTATTAAATGAGTTCTGCTACTCTTATAAACCGAATCGGTACTTTATAGCAAAATTATACATAAACATTTCATTTGTAATCCAGCATCTAAGAAAAAATTTTTATTTTGTATCGTGTTCGAGAAAGATTCTCCGGCTTTGCTCCAGAATTCTCGAAATGACTTGAATTTTACGAACTGACACTTATTGTGATAGTTTTTTCGATAATCGCAGTCCGACATTTATTAGATAACAGGGTATCATGTATAGGGCTTTAGCTCCAAAAATTCTAACCAAAAATATAATGTGATTTCTTATATAATAATAATAAAATTTAAATTCGTTTGATTGCCTTGATCCGCCTGTTTTTATTTTCCTGTGTTCGGATACGGCTTTTGGCTGGAAAAAGAACTTATAGCCCGCTTTTCTGAGTCTGAAGTTAAGGTCGGTTTCTTCCCTGCTGTAGGTTCCTTTATATGCTTTCTCTTCGTAGCCTCCGATTTCATCCAGGGCACTTCTGTTATACAAACAGCATGCATGACCTGTGACAGTTTCCTGAACTTCGTTAAAGTCTTCTGTATAGTTATTGTATACTTCTCCTGTCCACTTATTAAACATAAAAGGCAGTTTTTTCGTGGTCGCTTCTTTTTTGTGAAGGTCGGCATTAATATGAGAAAATGGGTTATCCTCCAGTAACCTGGGAATTACAGCTCCAATTTTAATCCCTGATGAGACAAGCGAATTGTATGTATTTACCAGGGTTTCCACACAATTAGGAAACAAAATCAGGTCATCTTCTACGAAGAAAATAAGGTCTCCTTTAGCTAAAGACAGGCCGATATTTCGGTTACTCGGAGTCCCGTGGTTAACTTCATTAATTTTCGCCTTAATACGTGGATCAAGCTTTGCACACTCTCTGGCAACAGCAGGCGTTTCATCCTTTGAGCCGTCGTCAGAAATAATTAGTTCCCAGTTACTGTATGTCTGATTCAATACCGAGTTAACACATCTCTTTATTAATTCGGACCTGTTGTATGTTGGCAAAATTATGGATACAAGCTGTTCTTTCATAGGTAACTTCCCGATTGAATGGTGAACTCATAAATTTTTATTGTTTTTTCAACGATTTCGTTCCAATCCATTACTGATTTCGAACCATAGTTTTTCTCATTTATACCTTTCTTTAAGTCCCTTATCGCTTTTACAACTTTTTTTGCAGAAATAGGCATTTCAATCCCAACACAATTCCTTCCGTCCACGAACTCTTCAAGTGCGCTTCCTTTTGCCACAATACACGGAATACCCGCAGCCAGTGCCTCAGCAACCGTTATTCCATATGCTTCATGGGAGGAAAGCATTAAAAAAGCATCCGCATCTGCATAGCATTCAAGCAACTCTTTCCTTGAAA
>ENA-UOOH01002911-UOOH01002911.1-fermentation-metagenome-genome-assembly--contig:-NODE-2911-length-13876-cov-4.278489_pt1 | contig 13876 bp, 5 predicted proteins | sample MGYA00245778_ERZ724025 | MGnify/ENA primary metagenome ERZ724025 (study PRJEB28704, sample SAMN03018313) | fermentation metagenome | biome: anthropogenic terrestrial biome; feature: soil; material... | reverse complement strand
CGCCACCGCGTCCTCTGCGGGAGTCTCCGGATCCGGATGGGAAAGCGGTAATCTTATCGGACGACCGCTAGGATTATTTGGGGGTGAGTCCGAGCGATGCCGCTGCTGACTCGACTGGCGTGATATGGATTGATGCGCCGTCGTTGGTTGGCAGTTGCAGGTCGATGATGGTGGCGTGGGTGACCGCCTGAGTACGAATGCCGACCTTGGTTGGCGAGCTGGAATCGGGATCGTGCTGGTAGAGGGTAGCCAGGTAAGTGGTATCCGGCTCGAGGAAGTCGAGGGTGAGCCGGCATTCGCGTTCGGTTTCTGCATTGAAGGCGCCGACGTACCAGGTCTGACCGCGCCTGCGGGCGATCACGGCATATTCACCGATCTCGCCGTGGAGCACGTGGGTATCATCCCAAACGGTGGGCAGTTGTTGAATGAGTGCGAGCTCGTCGGTTTCGGGAACAGCGGCCGGCCGATCGTACCAGAACAGGAACTGCCACGGGCTGAAGATGCAGATGGCCTTGGCCAATTGAGCGGCGTGAGTACCGTTTCGGGTGACGCGTGGATCGGTCCAGCAGAAGGTGTTGTCGGCGGGGCCGGCGATCATCCGGGTGAACAGGTTATGCAGGGTATGCGCGTGAGTCGGCTGGCTCTCATCGCCGCCGATGCCTTCGACGGTCATGAGATTGGGGTAGGTCCGTGAAAAGCCGGTCGGCCGGTATTCGTCGTGGACGTCGACCATGAGTTGATACTGTGCGCATTTCGCGATGGCGTCGTGCAGCCAGCGGGTCCATTGCTGACTACCGACCTGAACGAAGCCGAACTTGATCCCGGCAACGCCCCAATCGCGATAGAGCGGCAGGAGTTGATCGAGCTGCTGTTCGAGGGCCCGGCGGTTGACGTAGAGGATGACACCGATGTTGCGCTGCTTGGCGTAGGCGATGACGGCGTGAAGGTCGAGCGGACCGGCACTGCGCTGAGGGTCGAGCGTGACGGTGGTGGCGTCTGAGTTCGGATCGCCTTCTGGTCCGTACCAGCCGGCATCGAACTCGACGTATTGCAGTCCATGTTTTGCGGCGAAATCGACGCAGGCGAGTCCACCGGCGGTGGTCAGGGTCACCTCTCTGATGACCTTGCCGGGCCTGATCCAGGAGGTATCTGCGATGGCGCAAGCGGGATTGAGATTGAGGATGATATCGTTGTTTTCGAGGAGCTCGCCGGGGCTGTTGCCGACCATGACCACTCGCCACGGCGTTGCGGCGGGGGTGGTGAGTGTTACATCGCCGTGGAGCTGGCTGACGATGGCGTTAGGGGCGGTCTCTGCTGGGGCGAGGCGCATGCGTGCGTAATCGACCAAAGCGGCTTCCGCGATGGCGGCGAAGGTGGTTTCATTGATCTGGATGACGAGTGGGCGCTCGCAACCGGGGCGCAGTTCGCTGATGGGGACATCCTGGTAGGTGCCCTGGCCGGAATAGGCGGCCCAGGCTGTGTGATTGCCGGTGAAGCGGAACTCGGAGGATTCCGTTGTGATATGGAGCTCTTGGAGATGGGGCTGTTGCGGGAACCGGTATTGGAAGGCGATACCGGTATCGTATGCGCGAACGACCAGCTGCATCTGGAGATGCGGCGGCTGTTGGCGCTCGAGCGTGAGAACGGCCTGGTGGTAGTGGTCCCGGATCTCCGCACGCTCGTGGCAGACGGGGCGCCAGGTCTGATCCGATTGCGAGTGGGTGACGGCTGAAACCGCGAGGTCGGGGCCGATCTGTTGACCATTGAGTTCCAGGCCGAGGGGGGAGGGCGCGAGGATGGTGGTATTGCCTGCAGTCACGCTGATGAAGAGTCCGAGCTTATCGTCGACACCGACGGCTGCCCGGAGGTTCCCTGCCGGAGCGATGACAGAGACGGTTTCGGCGGCGGCCTGCTGCCGAGCAGGGAGGGCGGTCAACAGGAGTGATGCGAGGATTGCGGCGGAGCGAAGCTGCATGTTGATCACCGGCGGTGAGTGGTTCATGTGGCGGCGACGAGGTCGGTATCGAAGACCCGGACCTTGGCCCAGGACTCTTTATTCCGGTCGATGAATTCGAGATGGCGCGGGTGTGTCTGGTACCGATCGTGGTCGGCCCGGGATTCAAAGACGATGTGCAGGGCCACGTCGAAATCGGTCTGATTGACGGGACGCTGGAGGTCTTCTGTGCGCGTGCCGACGCCGAAAAAGGCGACGCCGTCGTGATCGCTCAGGAACTGGTGGCAGGCGCTGACGAGTTGCTGAATGGCTTCAGGGGTTTGGGACTCGAGTGTGAAGTAGACGATATGTGCAAGCATAGCGGGCATGTTCCCTTGTTCGATGCGTGTCAGGTCCACGGAGCCATCGGTGAAGATAGCAATGGGTATCGTTGGAACGATACAGATGGGTTGGTGTGTGCGGTTATTGGGGGATGGGTTCGGGGTTACTCTTCAAAATCCGCGGGGCGCAGGAGGATGGTTTCGCCGGGGGCGGTTTTTTCGAAGCTGATGGTCTGTCCGCGGTAGCGCAGTGTGGCCGGCCGGCCTGACTCCGAGCGCAGCTGTGCGGCCACGAGGTTGCCCTCTTTCCAGCGGATATCGATCTCGAACCCGCCGCGCGCGCGGAGTCCCTTGACCTGACCGGTTGTCCATTGCTGTGGGAGGGCGGGAAGGAGATGGATCTCGCCGGTGTGCGACTGGAGCAGCATTTCGGCGAGTCCGGCGGTGGCACCGAAGTTCCCGTCGATTTGGAATGGCGGGTGATTATCGAAGAGGTTGGGCAGGGTGGAGCGTTGCAGGAGTGCGTGCAAGTGTTTGTATGCCTGGTCACCGTCTTCGAAGCGGGCGAAGAAATTGACGATCCACGCACGGCTCCAGCCAGTGCCGCCTCCGCCGTTGGCGAGCCTGTGGTCGAGGCTTTTGCGCGTTGCAGCGGCGAGTTCCGGTGTGCCGCGCGGGGTGATTTGGTCGCCGGGGTGGAGGCCGAACAGATGGGACATATGCCGGTGCCCGGGCTCCGGCTCATCGTAGTCCTCGACCCATTCCTGGAGGCGGCCGTCCCTGGGGCTGATTTGCAGGGGTGCGAGGTTGGCAAGTGCCTCTGTGATTTCCTGGTGGAGCTCGGGCTCGAACGGTGAGGAGTCCTGCTGCAGCGCCTCGATCGCCTGGAGGCAGTTATGGAGCAGGTCATGCACGATCATGAGGTCCATGGTCGCGGCGTAGGTGAACATGGAGGTCGAGCCATCCGGTTTGCGGAAGCGATTCTCGGGGGAGTGTGACGGGGCGGTGACCCATTTGCCTGCGACGGGAGTATCGGCGGGCGCCTCGACGAGGAAGTCGAGGATGAACCGGGCGGCACCGCGCATGAGCGGCCAGGCTTCGTTCTTGAGAAAGGCGGTATCGCCGCTGAAGAGGTAATGCTCCCAGGGATGTTGCGCGAACCAAGCCGATGCCATCGGCCATACACCCCAGACGCCGTCGACGGGCGCTGCGCCGCGCCACAGGTCGGCGTTGTGATGAACAACCCAGCCTCGCGCGTTGTAATGCTTGCGTGCGACCTCGGCACCGGTGACGGAGAGGTCGCGCAGCAGGTCGAAGAGCGGCTCATGGCATTCGGCAAGGTTGCAGACCTCTGCGGGCCAGTAATTCATTTCGGTGTTGATATTGACGGTCCATTTGCTGCCCCAGGCTGGCACGAGGTCCTTGTTCCAGATGCCCTGGAGATTGGCCGGCTGGGTCCCGGGCCGGCTGCTGCTGAGGAGCAGGTAGCGTCCGTACTGGAAGTAGAGCGCGCAGAGGGCGGAGTCGTGTTCACCCCTTTGAACGGCCTGCAGCCGCTGATCGGTGGGGCTCATGCCCTTGGCCTCATCGCCGAGGTCGAGGTCGACGCGCCCCATGAATGCCTGCATATCCTCGATATGGCGTTGGAGGAGTTCCGGGTAGGGTTTTGAGGCGGCGCTGTCGACGGCTTCACGCCACCGGGGTTCGGGGTCACCGCTGATATCCTGGTAGTTGTTGAAGCTGGTGGCGGCTGAGAAGAGGATGACCGCTTCATTGGCGTTGACGACGCGCAGGCGGTTGTCCTCCGGGGTGATGGTCCCCCCTGCGGGGAGCGCGATGTGGAGTCCGCCTTGGAAGCGGATGCCCTCGCCTTGAACCGCGCCCATGAGTGAGCGTGGGCGGCCGTCGCCGACCCACTGGCCGCTGAGCAGGATGCGGTTATTGCCTTCGATGGAGACGGAGTGCGGATGTGGGCTGGCGAGTTCTGTTTGGAACTCAAGCGGCCCGGGCGTGGACTTGAGGTGGACGACCATGACCTGATCGGGCTCGGAGATGAAGGTGGTACGTTCGACGAGGCTGGAGCCGATTCGGTATTGGGTATGTGCGAGGCCGGATTGGACATTGAGTTCGCGCCGGTAGTCACGCACTTCGGGGTCATCTGCGAAGGTGAGTACGAGATCGCCGAGCGGTTGGTAGGCCTGTTGATAGATGGGTTTCCCCATCAGCTCTTCATCGGCGAGGCGGGTAGCGGCCTGTTCGTTGCCGGCGAAGAGAAGGTTTCGGACCTCATCCAGGTGATCGGCGGCTCCGTCGACGGCGTAGCTGTGTGGTTTGCCGGACCAGAGAGTATCCTCATTGAGTTGGAAGAGTGCTTGATCGACGCCGCCGAAGACCATCGCCCCGAGGCGGCCGTTCCCGAGGGGGAGCGCCTCATTCCAGTTTCGGGCGGGCTGCCGGTACCAGAGGGTGGATTTTGGGCTCTCGGGCGGGTCGGCCTGACCGAGGAGCATGGGCGGGTGTTTGAGCTTGAGTTGCCCTGGTGCGGAGCTGACGAAGGCTGCCTTCCCCTCGCGGGTAAAGTCCCATTGCGCGACGCAGCCGGGCAGAGCGATTTCCTGACCGGCGGGGGTGTCAGCGAGTTGTGCGATCTCCTCGGGGGTGAGTGCGCGGCTGTAGACACCTACGCGGCGGATATTCCCGCGGAAGCGGTTTTCGCCTTGGGAATCGGCGCCGATGCGGAGCGGGAGTGCATTGGGCTGGATGGCGGCCATGCCGGGGCGGCCAGCATCCGCCGCGAGGGTGCCGTTGACGTAGATGCGATAGACGCCCTCGGCGGCGCTGAAGCTGCCGGCGACGTGAGTCCACTGATCGGGCGGCAGGACATCGGGTGCGCTGAGCTGCCCTTCTGCGAGCAGGAAGCGGATTGAGTTGCCGGGGTGTGTATCGAGCATGTACCCGGTCTGTGCGCCTGCCTGGGTCTTATCGATGATGCGCGCGCCACCGCTGGGGAGCCGTTTGGGCCTGACCCAGGCCTCCAGCGTGACAGCGTCTTGGAGTTGGAGTTCAGGGTTGGAGCGTACCTCGTGGATGTAGGCGTTGGGGTCGAGGGCGAGCCCGTCTGAGGCTGCGGATGCGTGGAGTCCGCTGGAGAGTAGGAATGCGAAGCAGAGTGCCGGAATTGGTTTGTACATGAGCAGCCTCCTGACGGCGATCGGGTTGGAGATGGTTGAGGTGGAAGAGAGCAAGCCGTTATTGGCCTGGGTTATGCGTGGGTTTTGATCGGAGGATACCGAGGGCATGGCGAATCCGCACCTGTTTTGTAAGCACTGGCGCATTTTGGTAAGGGATTTCGCGAATGCCCGGGGTATGGTGGTGCGAATTCAGGCTGCCCTCCCCATCCGGAACCGGAGAGCCTCGCGCAGAGGCGCAGAGGCGCAGAGGCGTTTTCGAATTGGCTGGAGGTCGTCTGAAAAGGTGAGCGGTTTCCCAAGCTGCCCTCCCCATCCGGATTTGGGGAGCCTCCCGCGGAGGGCGCGGAGGACGCGGAGGCGTTTTCGACCTGGCCATGGGGATGGGGGAGGGCCAAGACCATGATCGATGCATTCTTGGGGAGGCTTTTTGGGGAAATCCGTTTTCTGCAGGGCAAGTCAGTTGCAGAAAACAGCACAGATGTAGCTGCATCCTCCCCTCCCAATAAACCTCAGCGCCTCAGCGCCTCTGCGCGAGACCTCCCCATCCGGATCCGGCGGGCGTAGGCTAGGCCTGCGCGGGTTGGGTTCGGTTTCGGGGGGTGCTCGACATTTTGATTAACCCGGGTGTGGGGACGGGGTATGATGGCCGGGCTAAGGGCTGTGTGAATGGAAAGCGTGAGGGGTCTTCATGAACAGGATGAAACGGACACTTTTGGGCGTGGGCGGCTGGCTCGGGATGGTGCTGGTGATATCCGCGGCTTGGGGGCAGGCGCCGCGTGAGTTACGGGACGGGTTTCGCAATCCGCCGGATGCGACGAAGCCATGGGTCTACTGGTATTGGATCAGCGACAACATCAGCAAGGAAGGGATCACGCGTGATCTGGAGTCGATGCAGCGGATCGGGATCGGCGAGGCATTGATCGGCAACATTTACTTGGACGATGTGGAGATCGGCGATGTGAAGGCGCTGACCGACGAGTGGTGGGGGATGGTGGCGCATGCGATTCGCGAGGGCGGTCGGCTCGGGGTGGACATTGGGATGTTCAACTGCCCCGGCTGGAGTCAGTCGGGGGGACCGTGGATCAAGCCGGAGCAATCGATGCGGTACCTGGTCTCCACGGAGGTACGCGTGGCTGGTCCCTCACGCTTTGACGACCTGATTGGGGCGCCTGCGGAGGAGTTTCAGGACGTGGCGCTGCTGGCGTTTCCCGCGCCGCCTGCGGACGCGGCCACGGTGGCAGCGCTGGAGCCGGCGGTGGGTGTTGAGCCTGTGTTAGCGGATGCAGCGCGGCTGTTCGACAAGCGGTTTGACCGTGCGGTGATGTTCCCGGAGGGCGTGGGCAGGGTGGTCATTGATGTGGAGACGGCGTCTGCCTTCACCGCGCGCAGCCTGATCCTGAACCTGTCGGAAACGGCGTTTGCGTGCAATTGTGTCTTACAGGCGGCGGACGGCGCCGGTGGATACCGGACGATTCGCGAGTTTCGCGTGGACCGTTCGAACACGTCGATCAACGTAGGTTTTATGCCGCATGCGCCGGTGGCGGTGAGCTTCCCGGTGGAGCATGCGCGAAAGTACCGTCTGATCGTGGAGGGTATATCTGGTCGGGCGGGCTTCACTGAGATCGAGCTCCTGACGGCGCCGCGGCTGGACCGATTTATGGAGAAGCAGCTGGCGAAGATGCACCCGACGCCACTGCCGATGTGGGACACCTATTTATGGGACCTTCAGCCGGCGTTGGATGATGCTGGGCTGGCGATGCAGGTGGAGGCTGTGCTGGATCTTACTGGTGAGCTGGATACTGACGGAAGGCTGGAGTGGGAGGTGCCGCAGGGGGAGTGGGTGATCCTGCGCATGGGCATGTCGCCGACGGGGACCAAGAACGCGCCGGCCTCGCCTGAGGGGCAGGGGTTGGAAGTGGACAAGATGAACCGGGCGGCGGCGCGAGCTCATTTCGATGCGTATATTGGTGAGCTGTTGCGGCGAATGCCGGCGGAGGATCGGCGCGCGTTTAAGCATGTGGTTGCAGACAGTTATGAGATGGGGTCTCAGAACTGGACGGACGGTTTTGACGCGCGTTTCCGGGCGCAATTCGGGTATGACCCGACCCCGTGGCTGCCGGTATTGACCGGCCGGATTGTGGAGAGCGCGGACGCGTCGGAGCGTTTTCTTTGGGACATGCGCCGAATGGTGGCCGACGGGGTTGCTTACGACTATGTCGGTGGACTGCGTGAGATCAGCAACGAGCATGGGCTGAAGCTCTGGCTGGAGAACTACGGGCACTGGGGCTTTCCAGCGGAGTTTCTGCAGTACGGGGGCCAAGCGGATCAGGTCAGCGGCGAGTTCTGGGCCACGGGCGATCTTGGCAGCATCGAGTTACGCGCGGCGGCATCGGCGGCGCATGTCTATGGCAAGCCGATCGTATCGGCGGAGGCGTTCACCAGTGGCCAGCGGTTTGAGAGCACGCCTTGGTCATTGAAGCCGCGTGGGGATTGGGCATTGACGGAGGGGATCAACCACTGGGTAATGCATGTGTACATCCACCAGCCCTGGGAGGATCGGTTGCCCGGGGTGAACGCTTGGTTCAGCACGGAGTTCAACCGGCACAACACATGGTTCGAGCAGACGCGTGAGTGGATCGATTACTACCGCCGTTGTCACTACCTCTTGCAGCAGGGCGCGCATGTCGCTGACGTGGCCTATTTCATTGGGGACGACACGCCGAAAATGACGGGTGTGCGCGAGCCTGAACTGCCGGATGGATATGATTATGACTATATCAACGGCGAGGTGATTAGGGAGCGGTTGGAGGTCCGGGACGGCAGGTTTGTGCTCCCCGATGGGAAGAGCTACCGGGTGCTGGTACTGCCTCAGCTACGCACGATGCGGCCGGAGGTGCTTCAACGGATCGTCGAATTGGTCCGTGCGGGTGGCGTTGTGTTGGGTCCGCGACCGGAGCAATCCCCGAGCCTGGCGGATTGGCCGGCGGCGGACGCGCAGGTACGGGATTCTGCGGCGGAGTTGTGGGGCGATTGTGATGGTTTGGATGTGACCCAGCGCCGGTTCGGAGAGGGTATGCTGTTCAACGGCGTCTCGCTGGAGACGGTATTCGCGGCGATCGGCCTGGTGCCGGATGTCGACGAGTGCCCGGGCGATACGGTGTTATGGACGCACCGCACCACGGGCGAGGCGGAGATCTATTTTGTCACGAATCAGAGTTCGCAGCCGGTTTCGCTGGCGCCGCTGTTTCGGGGTCCCGGTTTGGTCCCGGAGCTTTGGGATCCGGAGCGGAATCAGATCCGCCGGCCCGGACTCTTTGCGCCGCTGGCGCAAGGGGTGCGTGTTCCGATCGAGTTGGAGCCGTATGGTTCCACTTTCGTGGTGCTCGGACGTGGGCGTGCGCGCGAGGCGGTGTCGCGGATCCTCAAGGATGGTGAGGTGATCGGCAGCACAGAGCCGAAGGTTCGCGCGTTGGAAGCGGGCGACGACGAGGTCGCGCCGGGGAATTTCGTTTTGGCGGGGTGGGTCTTGCCGCAGGTGGAGATCGGGCTGCCGGGCGAGGTAGCGAAAGGTGTTTTCCTGGGTGAATCGCGCAATGACGTCATTGATCCGACGCACGGCGATTCGATTGTGGCCGGGGGCGGGCATGCCGGTGCGGGGCTTGCTGTAGGACGCAACGGTGTGGTGGTGTATGAGCATGGCGCGAACCACTTTGCGCCGGTGCTCGTGCATCGGGCGCCGCTGACCGAGTGGACGCATCTCGCGCTGGTCTACCGAGCTGGCCGGCCGGTGCTGTATGTGAACGGCGAACTGGCGCGCGAGGGCGTTTCCAGCGGATTCACGGTGCATCCCGGGCGGGTGGCGGGCAGCGGGTTCAAGGGCGGCTGTTCCGATTTCCTTCAAAAGGATGGTGTGCTGGCGCGGGCTGACCTGGAGCGGTGGCTGGCGGCCGGTCCGCCGAAGGTGTTGAAGTCGGTATTGCCGGTGATAGCCCTGGAGCGGCGCGGGCGCGAAGGCGGGGTCGAGGCCGTGGTTTCCGAGGCCGGCCGGTATGAGTTGCAATGGACAGACGGCGGATCCGCCGCGTTCGAGGCGACTGAATTACCGGCGGCAGTGGCGCTGGCGGGGCCGTGGAGGGTCCGCTTCCGCGACGGTCGTGGCGCGCCGGATGTGATTGAGCTGCCTGTCTTGCAATCGCTGACCGAGTGGCCGCTGGAGGCGGTGCGGTATTACTCGGGGACGGCGGTCTATGAGCGGAGCTTCGAGATGTCGCCTGAGCGGTTGGATTCATCGCTGCGGTACTATTTAGCCCTGGGCGAAGTCGCCTCGATCGCGGAGGTGCGGGTGAACGGGGTGGAGCTGGGTGTCTATTGGAAGCCGCCGTATGTTGTGGAGCTGACGGATATACTTGTCCCCGGCGACAACCGGCTGGAGGTGTCGGTGACGAGCACCTGGCGGAACCGGTTGATCGGCGATGCCAAGCATCCGGCGGGGCTTCCCGGTGCGGAGGGCGCGTCGTTTCAGACGTACCTGACGGCCGATATCGGCATCTCACCGAACGAGACGCCTGCTCCCTATGGCCTATTGGGTCCTGTGACGCTGCAGGGTGCGCGGGTGATCCCGGTGCCTCGGCCGTAGGCCGGGGAAGGACTGAGAGGGGAATGCAACCACGAGGGCGCGCGGGCAACGGTGGTGCGCCGCGCCTGGATGGGGAGGACTCCCGCAGAGATCGCAGAGATCGCAGAGGGCGCAGAGGGGTATTGTGAGGGGGGATGCAGAATCGTCAGAGCTGATTTCTGCCACTTGGTCAGCAGAAAACGAATTTCCCCCCCCAAAAAAAAAGCATGGATCAGGGGCATGGCCCTTACCCACCCCGCTGGCCAAGTCGAAAACGCCACCGCGTCCTCTGCGGGAGGCTCTCCGGATCCGGGCTAGAGGTCATCCGAAAAACCCCTTTGGGTCAGAACGAAAGGTCGCTGGGGCCGGATGGGGAGGACTTCCGCAGAGATCGCAGAGGGCGCAGAGGGGTATTGTGAGGGGGGGATGCAGAATCGTCAGAGCTGATTTCTGCTACTTGGTCCGCAGAAAACAAATTTCCCCCCCAAAAAAAGCATGGATCAGGGGCATAGCCCTTACCCACCCCGATGGCCAAGTCGAAAACGCCACCGCGTCCTCTGCGGGAGGCTCTCCGGATCCGGGCTAGAGGTCATCCGAAAAACCCCTTTGGGTCAGAACGAAAGGTTTTGCTGGGGCCGGATGGGGAGGACTCCCGCAGAGATCGCAGAGGGCGCAGAGGGGTATTGTGAGGGGGGGGATGCAGAATCGTCAGAGCTGATTTCTGCCACTTGGTCCGCAGAAAACGAATTTCCCCCCCAAAAAAAAAGCATGGATCAGGGGCATGGCCCTTACCCACCCCGCTGGCCAAGTCGAAAACGCCACCGCGTCCTCTGCGGGAGGCTCTCCGAATCCGGGCTAGCGGTTGGGAATGGTGAATTGGTAGTGCCCGGAGCCGAGCTGCAGGATGGATTGGGTGTGGTCGGACGCCAGGACGCGGACCCCGGTTGCTTCAGTTGCGGGGCGGTTCTGTTCGAGGATGGAGTCGGGTTCGGGGACGGGCAGGCTCAAGCGCGCGGTGGCCTGGACGGGGATTTGGATATCGAGCTCGATCCCTGCGGCGGAGCGTTTCCAATTGCATTGAACGCGGCCGCGGATGGAATCGTAGTGGCACTCGACCCACTCGAGGTCGTCGGGGAACTGTGGCTGGAGGGAGATCTGGTCGAAGCCGACGGCCTCGGGGGCGGGCTGGATGCCACCGAGCCAGTTGAAGAACCACTGGCTGACGGACCCGAACATGGGGTGATTGTGTGAGTAGGTATTGTCGCTGAATGCCCAATGTTCCCAGAGTGTGGTCGCACCGTTCTCGAGCATGAATCCCCAGCCTGGGAAATCGCGGTTGGTGACGATGCTGTATGCGAGCTCGGTCTGATCTCTGCGGGAGAGTTCTTGCAGGACGTACTGAGTGCCGAAGATCCCGGTGGATAGGTGGCCGCCTCGGTTCTCGGTGATGTCGTGGATCAGGTGATTGAGGGCGATGGCTTGCAGGTCCGGGGCGAGCATGCCGAGGTGGAGTGCGAAGGCGTAGACGGCCTGGGTTTCGGGTGTGATGCGTCCGGTTTGCGGATCGACGAACTCACGATTCCATGCCTCTGCGATGGAATGCGCGAGTGCGAGGAAGCGTGACTGGTCCTCCTGGCGGTCGAGGATATCGGCCAGGCCGGCCAGGATCAGGGCGCTCTTGTGATAGAGCGGTGTGACCAGGGGGGGGGCAGGTGTGGGGACAAGGCTCTCGTGATCGCTGAGTCCGTCCTGGACGATATGGTCGGGGTATAGCCCTGTGACGCGGTCGAGCCATTTGCGGGCGGTCGCGTACTGCTCCTCGATCAGCTGCTGATCGCCGTAGTACTGATAGAGCTTCTGTTGCAGGAACGGGTGGACCATGGCCCAACCGACGCCGCAGTATTGGATGCCGACGAAGGGCGCGGTATCGGTGAGCATACCGTCGTCTCGCGCGGCGTCCTGCCAGTCGATGGTGGCCTTGCGGTAGAAGGCGGCCATGTCGTAGTTCAGCATGAATGCGTCACATGTGGTGACCATATCTCCGCCGTAGCCGAAGCGTTCACGGTGTGGGCAATCGGACTGTACGCCGAAGATATTGCTGAGGAAGGTCCACCCGCAGATTTCCTGGATACGGTTGAGGGTGGGGTTGGAGGTTTGGAAGTGGCCTACGGGGGCCACGTCGCTGTTCATGCGGAGTCCGACAATGGCGTCGAGCGCCGGCGGCTCCGGCAGGCCGGTCACCTCGACATAGCGGAATGCGTGAAAGGTGAAGTGTGGCTGATAGGTTTCGGTTGATGTGCCCTTGGCGATGTAGGAATCGCCCTGCCATGCGGAGGCAGGGTAGACCGGATCCCAGACGCCGAGCTCTTTACCGGTCGCGTCTTTTTGGGGTTCGCCTTTGATCTGTCCGCAAGCGGAGGTTTGCGGGTTGAGGCGGCCGTCGGGGTGGAGCAGTTCGCCGTAGCGCAGGTTGAGCTGGGTACCCGCGGGGGCCTGAAGCGTGAAGCGGACGGAGCCGGCGAAGTTCTGGCCGAAGTCGTAGATGAAGACGCCGGGTTCAGGCTCGGTGAGACTGGTGGGCGTCACTTGCCTGGTGATTCTGATCGGTGGCATCGGCTGTGCGACCAGGGCGCCGATGGGCTCTTGTGCGGGGGCGGCGTGTTGCCATTGTGCGTCGTCGAAATCGGGCTGGTCCCAGCCAGTGATTTCGCGGCGGACGTCGTAGACCTCGCCGAGGTAGATACTGTTTCGGAGGAGCGGTCCGGGGGCGACTTTCCAGGAGGGGTTGGAGGCGACGGTCTGATGGGAGCCATCGGCGAGTTCGATCTCGAGCTGCGCGATGAGCCGTGGGCGTCCGGTGGTGAGCCATTCCCGGATATTCCGGGAACCCCACATGCGCAGGGGCAAGGGGTTGTACCAGCCGTTGCCGAGCGTGACGGCGAGGCAATGGTTTGGACCTTGGGCACTGTTGAGCAGCTCGGTCACGTCATAGGTGCTGTAGAACACGCGCTTGGAGTAATCGGTCCAAATGGGATCCAGGCATGGATCGCCGACGGGCGAGCCGTTGATGCGCGCGTCGTAGTAGCCGAGTCCGGAGATATGGAGGCGGGCCTTTCGCGCGGGCCGTTCGAGTTGGAAGTTGGTACGGAAGAGGGGTGCGGGGTCGGGTGTGAAGAAGTCGGCATCTTCGGCGGGGTTGCTTTTGCCGTCATTGATCCAGACGGCCTTCCAGTTGGCGGCGTCGAGGAGTCCCATCTCCCAGGAGGCCACCGCGCTCCATGGCGAGGCTGGCGCGTCGGCGGGAGCGACTGGCCAGACACGAACCTTCCAGTAGCAGGTTTGCCCGGGTTCGAGGGGCAGGCCGTTGTATTGGATCTGGATCGATTGTTTGGACCCGACCCGGCCGGTATCCCAGAGATCGCCGGTACCGGCGCTGAGGAGTTCGGGTGTGGAGGCGACGAGCAGGTGGTACGCGCCTTGTGCCTGATTGCGCTGAGTGGCTTCGAGCTTCCAGCTGAGGCGTGGGCTGGGAGCATCGATCCCGATCGGGTTGTGCCTGTATTCACAGGTCAGATCGACGGGTGAGAGGGCGAAGGCGGTCCAGGGGTGGCAGAGGCTGAGGAGCAGAAGGATGAGTGGGATGGTTTTCATGGGCTGATGTCTGGTGGGGGCTGATGGGTTCTGGTCGAAGTGCGGCCATGCTATCACGCAGTCGAACTGGGAGGCAAGGGAACCACAATGGGATGGGGAGGACTCTCGCAGAGGCGCGGAGGCGCAGAGGGCGGGGAATAGGGGG
>ENA-UOOH01002910-UOOH01002910.1-fermentation-metagenome-genome-assembly--contig:-NODE-2910-length-13877-cov-8.781869_pt1 | contig 13877 bp, 19 predicted proteins | sample MGYA00245778_ERZ724025 | MGnify/ENA primary metagenome ERZ724025 (study PRJEB28704, sample SAMN03018313) | fermentation metagenome | biome: anthropogenic terrestrial biome; feature: soil; material... | reverse complement strand
TTTTATCTCTTATCCTCTGATTATCAACTTCATTTTTAACTGCGAAACATCAGTTACTTATAATTATAAAAGATGAAAAAAGTTAAAAAGTCGGGATGTTTCACTACTTTAATTGGAATTGGATACTTGGTATATCTATGGAATAAATTTGGTGAAGGAACCCAGATAACTAGTGGTGACGCAGTAATTGCTTTATTTGAATATCTATTAGTAGTTGGGATAATATGCCTTATCCTAATTATACTGATATCTGTGATTGGGTTTAAGTTAGTGAAGAAAATTAAAAAATCACTAAACGATAAAAAACAATAATGACAAAAAGGAATCTTTAAGAGGAAGTGTTGATGGTAAAACTTGCAGACTTACTGTTCAATAGTAAATCTGCAAGCAGGTTCATGAATCAATTAATTCTCTAATTATAACTATCTCAGATTCTTATTCAAGTAAGCATTCCTTTTTTTATTTTATCTGATTCTTCACTTATCAAATATCTCCAAAGCATTGATTGCTGAAGTGATGACATTGGAATATAATTGATATATTTTTCCAGAAATTCTTTGTTATAATACTCTGTTAAATACCTATTATCAATAATTTCGTTCCAGTCCCAATAGTCAAGAAATTTATCTAATAACTCTATAGTACTTATAGATTTTGATAATTGCTGCCAGTCCCAGTAATCATGAAATTTATTTGCATTATCAAATGTGAAAGTCAGTTCATTGCAATATAAAGAAAATTCGTGCCAATCTATGTGTGCTTTAAATTTTTCAAGCATAGAAGTTGTCCACAGCATGTCGCTGTTTTGAGAAACAGCTTTCCAGTTTACTTTATTCTTATGCTTTTCCAGGAGTTGCTCTGTCCATAGAAACTCCTTGGAAGTCTCTTCCCAAGCGGACTCTTCTAATACAGCCGCCATGAAATCTGAATTAATGCTTTTTGTTGTTATAGACTCATATTTTAGTGTATAATATTTTGAATATCCTCAAAGTAAACAGAAGAATATGCCAAATAATGACATTAGTTTAAAGTATTTCAATTAATAAATTTAATACATGGCTATGCCTTAATTTGGCGTATCACTCTGTTATTTTTGAAGGAAAAATATTGATTATGCCAATTATAATATCATACGATACTTCTACCTCAACTAAAGAGAGGTGGGGATATTGGTTACATGAAGATAATAGCTCAGTTTATAAAACTCCTTTATCTGAAAGTGATTTTAACGATATAAATTATTTTGTGAAAGATATGAGTATTTCAATAAAATATGATCCTGATGATTTTGATAGAACTGATTTAATTAGTGATGTTTTTGAAGAGCAAAATTTCGAGATATATAACAAGTTGTCTGATTTCACACATTTCTATTTTCTGTTTGAATATTCTCCTGATAGTCCTTTACAAATTGATGAAATGAGTGAAATAATGATGAAGTTTTTTAAGTTAGTAATAGCTAATGATTCGGAGCCAAAATATTATTTTTTTGCAGCTGAATCACGCAATAAAATTGCAAATTCACTTTGCATTGAAATCCTAGCAGGAAAATTGCAATCTTATTAAAATTCTTTTTTTAAATAAATATTGTTTTTTATATAAATATGTTTCATATTTTTACATTAATTTAAATTTTCACCATGGCAAAAGTATTTAGAATTACACCCAAACGAATAAAGAGGAATAATGGAACAGTTCAGACACCGAATATGGTGATTACAGTAACAACTCTTCATCATACTTCAGATCCATTTTATAATGGTGCAAAAGAGATAAGAGAAGCATACATGAGACTCTACAGATTTGATTATACAAAGGCGAATTGTTATAAAAGTGATTTTAAGGTAGAGAGGTTGGATTAAGACATAAATAATAAAAAGAACATTAAAACTTTAATATTATGAGAATAAAAAGTATTGAAAAACTTTTAGCAGTAGTGTTAAGTATAAAGAAAAAAAATGATGCAGTTCTTGATGCAACAGGAGGTCGTTTTAATATATTCCAGACACTAGGCGTAAATCATTATGAAAACAAACATTCATTGATATTAGCAGCCTTATTAAACCCAGGTGGGACCCATGGACTAAAAGATGAATTTTTAAATTTATTTGTAAAAATGATAGCTCAGAAAAACAGTAGTTTAGATTTTGACTGCAGTAATGTGACTGTTATAACTGAGCATGTAATTACTGATGGAAGATTAGATATTATAATCAAAAATCCAGAACAAGCAATTATTATAGAAAATAAAATATATGCTCGTGATCAATCAGAACAATTAATAAGGTATAATAACTATGCTGAACAAAAATATGACATCGGAAAATATATAATACTTTATCTCACTTTATGGGGCAACGAAGCTAGCAAACAAAGTAGTGGAGCTACTGAATATATTTGCCTTTCTTATGAAAACGATATAATAGAATGGCTTGAAGAATGCTTAAAAATATCATTACGTCATCCTACTGTAAGAGAGACATTAGTCCAATATATCAATCATTTAAAACAACTAACAAATCAAGATATGGAATCAAAAAATTCAGAAGAAATAGTGAAAGCTTTAGCAGATAATGTTGAATCATCAATAATCGTTTATCAAAACTTCAATAACATGAAATCAATGTTAATTGAAGAAATGGTTAAAAGGGTGTCTGAAAAATTTGACTTAAATTATTCTTTGAAAAATGAAAATAGTTTCCATTTTTATAAAAATGATTGGCCAACAGGTGCAGGTATTTATTTCGCGGAAAATAACAAACAATTATATTTTGCTTTTAAAAACCAAGCAGCCAGCGTAGGAAAAGCTGAACCACAGTATTTAATTAAAGAATTATTTGATATAGACCCCATACCATTTGATCAATATGGTTACAAACTTATTGCACCACATTGGAATTTTGATAATGAAATACTTATTGACATAAGTAATGGTAAATTTGAAAAAGAAATAGTTATTAAATATTTAGATTTAGCCTTAAGATATTTGGAAAAAAATGTCAATGTGGAAAATAATATCAAGGAACCATTTAACGGTTAATTTTCGATGTTAAATAAGCATTGCGCATCTCCTTCACAATCTCCTTAACCTCCTCCCTAAACCACTCAGGTTTTAGGACTTCAACTTGGGCTCCGTGCGATAAAAGTTCTTGCCGAAAGTCGTAGGTAGGTTTAATGTAGTATTCAAAAATGGTGTAGTAGTCATTGGAGGTAATAACCTTTTGTGAGCTGTGCAACGGAAGTGCTTTTATATAGTCATCTTGTCTTTTGAGTACCTTTATCCGGACAATTTCAGTTGGGATGTCTTCTCCTGAGATGATACCAAAACTGTCACCGAAATAGGATTCAAAATCTACATCTTTAGGTAAATTAAATGTGCTTTCAGTTATCTCAACACGTTTTACACGATCAAGTGAGTAGGTTTGCAATTTAGCGCTGTAAGGATTATATGCAAGAAGATACCAGCGTTGTTTAAATACTTTTATAAAGTATGGGTTTACATCGAATGTTGCCGGATTTTCTTGCCAGAATGCTTGGTAGGTAATTGTAAGAGAGAAATTATCGCGCATGGCTTCAATTATGGTGGTCAGGTATTCCTGTCCGAGTGGTATTTTCTCAAACAGGATGCGATGTTTGATCTTGTGACTCTCATTGATAAGGTTGTTTACTGCAAATGTGTTCAACAGCCAGGTTCTCACACCACCTTTTTCTATATCTTCTGAGTTTTCAATGTAGTACTTATAACCGTTGCGCTTGTTACACTCAATGTTGATATCAAACATCTGTTCGATTGCTTTTCGATGGTTGTGAAATGTGCGCAGTGGATAATCTTCCTGTTCGCAGTTTAGAGACGACCGTTGCCAGTGCTCATTGATCTCTTCAAAGGTTATATCACTTTTCCGATATATGAGATCTACCAGCCATACATATCGATTAAAGAGGCTGGAGGTGCTGTCTTTACTGCTTTTTCTTTTGTTTATCATCTTATCGATTCTCTGGCTGTCAATGGGTTACTAAGTTTTTTATCTCAAAGACAATATTATTACACGCCAAATATTTGCACAAGATATAGTATAATTCTTAAAGAATAAATATTTTTCAGATAAAGTTTTATTGTTGTGCAATATTTTGGCATATATGCGGATTATTTTTGTAAAAGATAATAAACAGATGAGCTATGCATTATTTAAACTCACATATTGAAAGACTTCAAGAGAATCTCTCTGAAATCAAATTAAAGTTTGGAAATGGAATTGAGGAATTTGATTGTTATTTTATCTGTAAAATTCATACCTCAAAAAATAATATTTACAATAACTCTTCATTTTATGGAAATGGTAAATTGTATGAGACAACAGAAATAAAGATCACTTCGGGTGGCAAAGATAATGAAAACGACAATATGGTGGTGCTTCATATTGGGTTTAACCCAGACGCTCTAAGCTACGAAGATTTATTGCCATATGGATCTAAATCTGCTTATTCCAATCTTCCTGAGATATCTGAATCTTATGATGAATTTGGAAATCGTATAGATAATCTGGGGGATAAATTGTATTACAAATACAATAGAGATGGGTATATAATATCAAGTAAAAGTTGGTGTAAAAAAAGACAATTATGGATAAACAGGTATTACTTCGATGAAGACAATATGAGCAAAATGTTGATTGGGGATGATTTTAACAATTTGATTCTTTTACTGCACTGTAAATATAGTGAAGGAAATGAAACTGAAAGGTTTATTTATGACTCGGGACTTGAATTAGTGCTAAGAACAGAGATTGAACATGATGAGAATGAACGATTGGTTTCATCGACGAGTTATTTGCCTGACGGGAAAGTAGCATGGCGTATCGGTAATGAATTTGCCTATGATATTAATAATGAACTTGTTTATAAAGAACTGGAATTTGAGGATGATGAACTTGGCTCAATAACCCTGTTTTTATATCATCACAAGTACCTCGAAATGTGGGATAAAAGCTTAAACAGGAATTATCCATTATCACTTGGCGATTTGCTTAATATAGCTTGTTTTGGTGAAGATGAGGAGTTGTGGATTGATCCATATCCGGATTTTGAATAAAGATGAAAATACTACATTTATCAGACACCCACAATTGTCACAAGCAATTGAAAGATCTGCCTGAAGCTGATATTATCATTCATGCGGGCGATTTTTCTTTTACCGGAACGGAGAAGGAAACCCTAAATTTTATTGAATGGTTTTATGCACTTCCTTACAAGTATAAAATCTTCATTGCTGGTAATCACGACGATTATTTGTTTGGTGCAAATATTGAGGGTTTACCGGATAACTGTTATTATCTATGCAATTCCGGAGTAACAATCGGGAATATGCATTTTTATGGTGTCCCATTGTTTATAGACGATGTAATATCCGGAGAATACGATAGACAACTTAACAATATACCAAACGACACAGATGTGTTAATAACACATCAGCCACCCTTTGGAATATTGGATTTCTCAGAAAATATAAATTATGGGGACTTTATATTGCTGCAAAATGTGTTGAGAATTAAGCCAAAATATCATTTATTCGGTCATATACATAATGCTTATGGTATGGAGAAAAATGATGAGACTCTGTTTGTTAATTCATCAATACTTGACAATAATTATGAAATCAAGAATAATCCTGTAATACTTAATTTGTAATAAGACATCATTTGCCGATACAAAATTCTTATTTTGAAGTGCTTTATATAAATCAAATAGATCACGTCCTTTCCGCCTTTCATACAACGCCCGAACTTTTGTCCCGATTAATTCGTCTAACTTATACGTTATTATCTGGCACTTTCCCGTAAACCATAGATTAGTTACACTGAAATCAACTTTTTCAAAGCCTAATATGCTGAAATGTTCTCTGCAATTAATTTCAACTTTTAAGCGTAAAGTGGTTACGGGAATATCCGTAGAGTCTATCTTGAAAACCAATGTATTGTTGTTTCTTTTCTGTTTTACTGTCGGAACGCCTAAAAATGACAGGACTTCACGAAGTTTGTCTATGGTCGGCTTAATCGGCTCTGAGACAATTTGCACCATATCGATATCCTCACTGTATCGAGGTTGTGGGGATAGATATAGCTTGTGCAGGGCAGTCCCGCCTCGAAAAGCTAAACGCGAAGACAAAAAATCATCGCTATAGATTGCAACTAAAGCTCGGCAAATAATTAAATCCTGCTCTACTTGCTTCATATCTATCCAAGGGACGGTATTTGTCCACTCGGTAATTGCTGCCAATGGTATCATTCGTCAATCTCTATTTCTTCGTTAATAATAATTTTCCATTTCTCATTTGTGTCGTAACCAGTAAGACTGACTCCCTTACCCATGACTTTTAGCGGATACTTCCTGAACTTAATACCTGCATCATTCACTTTTTGATATAATGTGTCGGCTAACTCTTTATATTCAAGCACTTCCTCTAAAATATAGCCTAAACGTTGAATGACAGCCGAGTTGAAATAACTTAAAAAATCACTCCCTATATTTTGGAAGTCCATAACTTCGGCTAATTCGTTCAGTACGGTTGACACTCTATTTATCCCTCCGACTTCTCTTATATAGAGCAGTAAGTCCATTGCGGTTAATTCGGGGGTGGAAATATTGATATAGCCGTTCCTGGTAGTAAGTTGTTTTATATAACGAACAGGAATATTTTTTTTTGCAACAAAGTTTATTTTTACTCCCTTTTTTATCTTGCCTCGCAGGTTATCTGTATTAACAACGATGGAAAAAGTTTGTGGTTGTTGATGCGCTGCCCCTTGAAAAGCGGCTGCATTCAACAGCCCTACATAATATTCCTTATCCAGATATTTCATCAACTGGTCTATATATTCCGTCGGTGGAACCACCCCCTTAAATCCGTATTCGGGAGATACAATTACATAAAACCCATGCCATACGGATTGAATAGTACCTTTTTTGGATAGCCTGTATAAAGCATTCCTTATATTGGATAAATTCATAGAGGGAAATTCTTTTATTACTTCCTCCTGCGTGAAATTATTTTTACCCATTTTAGGCAAATCATCTACCCATTTGCGAATTTTATCATTCTTTTCCATATACTACATTTTACTTCATAACTGCAAAAATAATCATTTTTTGATTATAAACGCAGTTTAGCCGTCGAATAATTTAGAAAACTCTGATAGACTTCCTACTTCACAACTGCAAAAAACATTGTTTTTTGATTATAAATGCAGTTTTGCCGTATTTGGTTGCGTATATTCTGAATAGATTAAAGCCCATTCCTGTCATCACGACGGTATGGGCTTTGTTCGAACATAAAATGAATAGTATTGAATTGAATATGGAAATGATAAAACCACTATCACGTTTTCTTATTTTTGTTGTTATTTCCTCGTTTCTTATTAAAATTCTCTCGGATAAACGTGTGTACATCACTCTCCTTATAAAACGTTTTGTGATAGAGGTTTTGATAAGGCAGTTCCCCCGAAGCCCTGTAGCGTTGAAGCGTTCGCTTACTCACGTTCAAAAGTTGGCATAAATCCTGATTGTCAAAAAGGAGTTCTCCATCTAACATATTTCTTCTCTCACTCATTTTTTCTAATTTTTTGTCTTGCTTATCAAACCGGTGCATGATACGCTCCATCCATGCTTCAAAATTTTCTTTATCCATATACATAGCTGTTGATTTTAGAGGTTATATCCTATCATAAAGTAGTTCTGATTGGACGGATCTTTTATAATTATTTCTTTCTCTCTCATAAATTTGATATAACTTTTGGCGGTGCGTTCCTTTACGTCCATACTCTGTTGTATGCGGTCGCACAAGTCGATGTAGGTCAGGTGCTTTTGGGAAATAAATATCTCACGGGCAACAACAGCCAACTCTTTTTCTTTACGTTTTTCTTTTTCCTCACGAGGTTTTTCGCCTATATAAATATGCATACCCATTTCCTTATCCCATGAAAACTGCATTAAGGGAACATCGAGTGGACTACCGTCTCTTACTTTAAGCGCTTTAACCACCGAAATGGACGGTTCGCTGTCAAGTTCGATACTCATAATGGCGGCAGCTTTTCGTTGTAACTCCGAGCCAAGATGACCTCGCAATTTCAAACCATTGGGAACATAGTGAAGTACACAGACAATACAAGTTTTGTATATTCCTGCCAAACGGTATAGTTCATCTACAATCCGAATACTCTCCGCTTCGTCATTTGCCGAAAGAACTAAATCGGCAATCCCATCGATAACTACCAAACGAATACCTTCGTACTCGTAGTGGTATTTGTCCATACTCTGGACAATAGCCTGCAAGCGTTCTTTTCGGGACATCCCCGTAAGGGAGAACGCCCGTAGTTCTTCCGGTTTTTCTTTCAGCTTGGCACGTTTCAAAAGATTGGAAACGTTTTTGAAAAGTTGCACTTCCGACTGTTCTGTATCATAAAGCAAGATCGCTTTATTGTCGGAATTGGGTCGCACGCTAACGCCTAACGTATCTATGGGTTGATTATCTTTTATAACCGCACCTGCGATTAGGGCAGCAACATAGTTGCTTTTTCCGGTTCCTTCTCCACCTGTAATACAAAGGATATTTCCCTGGGTTCCCAATGGCACATCGCCTGCGGATATAACTTCCTCTGCTTTCGCCGGAGGGTTATCAAAATCAATTTCGCACGATTTCAGCATGGTCATTGTTTCGTTATATAGGTTGTCTAAAAATTCGATGAATAGTTGGCGGAACTCTTTGCGGGTATTTCCTTTGCAGAAATAGTCGGTAACATCTTTATCTTTCTTTTCGCCGGAAAGAGGCAGCATAAGCCGCTTAACTCCATATTCCGACAATGCTTTCTCATGTTTAATAGCGCTCTCTATGCCTGTTTTATCTGTGTCATAGAGCAATACTATATGCTTAAACCTGAATGTCAGTTTATAGATTATCCCTGTTGGAATTATCGAGGTTTCACTGTTGAAACAGATTGCATGGAATCCATGAACAGCAAGCGACATCACATCTTTTTCTCCGCCTGTAATAAAAAGCGTATCTCCTTTGGCGGGTAATTGCTCTAATCCGAAACAGTAGTTTTCTCCGATATTTCCACCATACAGAAAGCGAACTTGTGAAAACGGACGATAGATTTTGACAAACCGTTTCCCCATATATCCAAATATGGGTTCGTTCTCAGACGAAGTATAGAAAAAAGGCTTATCGTCCTTATTCACGCTTCTAAATTCTTTCAGGGATACGGCTTTGTATATTTTGAGTATTTCGGGAGTAATGCCCGATTGCAACCAAAAATCCAGTTCCTTTTGCGTATATTTTTGTTGTGAGATATTGTAAGGTTTACTCTGTGCTGGTTCCAATATCGGCTGTTTACTTTGTGGCATTGTTCGCTGTGCTGTGTATGAACTTTCAGATTCTCCTAACCCCAAACTCATATCCCTATCTATGATTTTCAGTATTTCGATAAAATCAGCCCCGTTGTTACAATCCAAGCTTTTCAGTTTTCCAACAAAAAAGAAGCAATCACCGCTATACTCATCGTTACCGAAGTCTTTAATACGATAAACGCCAGAGTGACGGTCGAAATACACATTGCATGATGCTTTGCGATCTTCGTACAAAGGATTCAGGAAATTACGCCCTGTTTTCCATTGTGTAGAGATATAATGTTTGAAAACATCCAAACCGTTATTTGTCCGTCTTAATAGTTCGTCTTTGTTGAGCATGGAGTTGATGATTATTTATGAGGTCATTCATACATTCTTCGGTGCTGCGTATTCTCTTTTCGTTGAGCATCCGTTTAATTTCCGCAATGGTATAATAGGATTTACCGGATATGATAGAATAAGAAATTATCCGGTTACTGCGTAAACGTTGAAGGGTGCGTTCGCTGATTTTGAGAAAGGTGCAGACTTCGTAACTGTCCACCCACATTTCGTCCGGGTTTATAGTATCATCTTTCTGATGATCTATAACGAACTTCGCAATAGCGTTGATTTTTGTAACCAACTCTTTGTATGCTTGCGATTCCAATGTTATGACATCCATATTGGCAACTATTTAATTTATTGCAAAGGTCGGCTATAAACAAATACAAAAACAGAGGGAGTAGTTAACTACTCCCCCTAAATAACCTCGCTAACACGCTAATAATTAGTATGATAAAATTTCATTATTGTTTCATTTTCTTTTGATCACGATTTTTTTTGTTTTGTTCCAACACTCTTCTTAAAAAGTCTAATGATTTGGTCAGATTACAACTTTTTCTATTGTACACCTCTGCTTGCTTGTCATAGATACTCCCAAAATCACAATTAAAAATATACTCGAATGATCTTGCCAATTGTTTTAAGGATGCCGGTCGTCCATTTGGGTCTTTAATTTCTTGTGATAGAAATATACTTATTATTAGTTCAGCCAAACCTATGATACCTAATCCTTTGGCTTTAGGCATCACATAAAGGTCTGATTTAAAAGAGCGTTCTTCAGTGTTTAAAAACGAAGCAGGGTATCTGATTTTTAACTCCAGTAACTGCATTTCAAACCTTAGAAACTCTACAGTTTTTTGGATATAACCTAATTTGATCTCCCCCCCCTTTTTAACTCGGAATGCTGAACTTTTGCTAAAGAATCAAACTCTATAAAAGAGTGATTCAAAAACCGGAATACTTTCGAGTAATCAGATTCAGTATTATTCATATCCGTAATTTGTTCTACGTAGGACTCATACGCATCATGAATCACTGAAATTTCTGCTTGCGAAGATCCAGACAATAGCCTGAAAAACTTCTTGTTTGCTAAATCATTCATAGACATAATTTTTTAATGTTAGACGTTATGTTATGGATAAATAATGTCCTTTTATGCCTGCGTGTAATACCTCAACTAAGAGGTGATTTTTCCTTGCTCTGATTGTTCATGGGATAGAAGATGATTCAATTATTATTTTCTTTTTCCAACAGCAAGGCAGTCATTTCTCCCCAATGAAGTATTCTTACTTTATCGTGGAGTCGGTTGGCGGCGTTTACCATTGCCCGTGCAATGTTTTCCGCTTCACATCCTCTATACCTATTAAGCGTACCAATAAATAACGGATTGATTACTTTCCATATCGCTTGAAGTGCTTTTTCTAGTGGTCGTTTTTCACTTCTGTCACCCAATATCATAGAGGGTCGGAAAATATAAGTGTGGTCGAACTCCAAATCAATTATATCCTGTTCGGCCTTGCCCTTTGTAGCGGTATAAAACACATTCGACCGGGCATTTGCACCGACAGCGGACACCAACAGAACCGTTTTCGCTCCATTTACTTTTGCTAATTCGGCAGCCAAGACAGGATAGTCGTGGTCTATCCGGTAATATTCTTTTCTGTCGGGTGCTTTCTTTTGAGTAGTACCCAGCGCAATATACACTTCATCCGCAGCAAGATTCTTTGCCAGACTATCTAACGTAGAAAAATCGCCTATTAGGGACTTTAGCTTAGGATGTTGGATGCCTAAATCTTTCCGAACGACAATAATGACTTCTTTATAATTGTTGTCGTTCAATAGAAGCTTTAGGATATAAGAACCAACCAGCCCGCTTGCTCCATATATAATTGCTTTCTTCATAAATCTAGTATCTATTACCTTTGTTATTTTTTATTATTTTAGCTGATCATCTGTTACATAAACTACAATTTAAGACACTTGTGTTGAGATATTTAATTTATTGAACGCATGTAACTCCTTTCCCCTTTTTATGATATTATGAGGACATCTATTTCGTGCAAAAGTAGGGATAATTTATATTAAATCAATGTTTAAAGAGAACCCTTTATGGATGTGAACTCCATCTGTTTTTTATAAACAATTCCCTGATGAGGATAGTTGCTATAAATACATCGCCGCTATTAAGTGGAGAGATGGCTATGTTTGCAAGAAATGTGACCATAGTAACTTTTGTGGTGGACGGAAGCCTGACCCCAGTTGCTACAGGAGCTGTAAAAATAAGGGGAAGTTTTGAAGGTTAAGAAAAGAAACTTTCTTATTGTGGTAAATATTATTTAGAACCAGCAATAGTATTATCTTCCATTAAAAAATGGTGTATGGATATATTCGTGTTTCTACCGACAAGCAAACGGTAGAGAACCAACGTTTTGAGATTAATAATTTCTGTGAAAGAAATAATATTAAAATTGATCAATGGTTTGAAGAAACGATCAGTGGAACAAAAGAGCCTGAAAAACGGGCATTAGGTAAATTACTTAGAAAATTAAAAAAAGACGATATTCTAATCTGTAGTGAGCTTTCACGGCTTGGGCGTAGCTTGTTTATGATTATGGATGTTCTTTCGGCTTGTATGAAAAAAGAAATTCAACTCTGGACAATCAAAGATAATTACCGATTGGGCAATGATATCAGCAGTAAAGTGCTGGCTTTTGCTTTTGGACTTTCGGCTGAAATTGAGCGAAACCTGATTTCACAACGCACAAAAGAAGCACTTGCAAGGGCGAAAGCAGAAGGGAAAGTACTGGGCAGACCTGTGGGAGCTAAAAGTAGCCGGGTGAAATTAACCGGATGCGAAAATCAGATAAAGCTGATGCTGTCTAAACAAATACCGAAAAAACATATCGCAAAAAAAATGAAAGTGGATAGGAATACACTACAAAAATTTATTTGTGAGAATGGTTTGATTTAATATCGGGGTTTAAATTCAGCAGAGGAAGGATATTTTAATATAGTTCTGGGAAATCCACCGTATTTAGTTTTGTCATCTAATGACATAATGTTACAATCTTATAAAAAAAGATTTGTAACAGCTAATCAAGGAAAAGTTAATCTATACAAACTTTTTTTTGAAAAGTCTATTGAGTTATTAATGTTCAATGGGTCATTATCTCTAATTACCCCTAATTCATATCTAGCAGATCAAAGTCAAAACTTAAGAAGTATATTGTTAAAAAATAGAATTATTGAAATTTTTGAATACACAGAAAAAGATAAAGTGTTTGAAAATGTTACACAAGCTGTAACAACTTTAGTATTAACAAAAGGATATATTCAAAACAACGAGGTTAAAATAAAGACTGATAAACAAGGTAAACATCAATGCAAACAAGATGATTTATTGAAAACAGAGAAACTTTACCTTTTGCCACTGAATGAAATTATCCGAAAAATGCTTAATTCAGATTTAAGAGTAAATGATATTTTTGAAGTTTATCAGGGTGAAATAAATGTGAGTACTAATCGTACCTTCTTTTCAACTGAAAAGATCGACAACTCATTAAAATTGTGGCGTGGAAATAATATTGGAAAATATTTACCTGTCTCACAACCTATTGAATGGTGTCCTTTAAGTATAAACAGAAGAACGCACTACTTAAGAAAAAGGATCGTACTTCAGGAAGTTTCCAATCAAAGTCAAGCATTTAGAACAAAAGCAATAATAAGTGATGCAAATTTCTTTTGTGGACATACTTGTAATTATATGATATTAAGAGAACAAAAAGGTGACTTACAGTTTTATTTAGGACTAATAAATAGTAAACTTTTCAATTATTTTTATAACTATTTCAGTTTCACAAACCACATAACTGTTAGCGGACTTGAAATGATACCACTGCCAAATGTTAATTTTGGACAAAAACCTATCTCTGATTTTACATCTAAAATCCTCGAAGCCAAACAAGCTAACCCTCAAGCTGACACATCAGCATTAGAAGCTCAAATAGACCAATTAGTCTATGAATTATACGGACTAACGCAGCAGGAAATTGATATTATTGAAGGAGATTAGGGAAAGATAGAGGAAATTAGAGGGAAATTTCCCCTGTATTAGCCCGTAATAACCGAGCACATTAATTGTATTTAATCTTTTTTATTAC
>ENA-UOOH01002909-UOOH01002909.1-fermentation-metagenome-genome-assembly--contig:-NODE-2909-length-13888-cov-6.740331_pt1 | contig 13888 bp, 10 predicted proteins | sample MGYA00245778_ERZ724025 | MGnify/ENA primary metagenome ERZ724025 (study PRJEB28704, sample SAMN03018313) | fermentation metagenome | biome: anthropogenic terrestrial biome; feature: soil; material... | reverse complement strand
AATACACGGCCACTCCGGCTTCGGTGAAGGGCTTTCCGTCAGAGACGAGCTTGACGCGGAGAAGCCCTGTTCCGCCCAGGGTGATGGTCTTCTCTAGGGTGCTTCCGCCGAGGACCTCTATGCCCGCGACGCGTTTGTCGTTCATGCCGCTGACGCGCGGGTGTATGACTATGTCGTGCGTGCCTTCTGGGACCTTCATCTCCCACACGCCTCTGGCAGCCTCGTCCATCCAATTCCAGTCGTCCGTGCCGTGGAAATACACGGCCACTCCGGCTTCGGTGAAGGGCTTTCCGTCAGAGACGAGCTTGACGCGGAGAAGCCCTGTTCCGCCCAGGGTGATGGTCTTCTCTAGGGTGCTTCCGCCGAGGACCTCTATGCCCGCGACGCGCTTGTCGTTCATGCCGCTGACGCGCGGGTGTATGACTATGTCGTGTGTGCCTTCCGGGACCTTCATCTCCCACACGCCTCTGGCAGCCTCGTCCATCCAATTCCAGTCGTCCGTGCCGTGGAAATACACGGCCACTCCGGCTTCGGTGAAGGGCTTTCCGTCAGAGACGAGCTTGACTCGCAGCAAACCGGCTGGGTCGAAGTTCATTTTGACCTGCACCGTTTCGCCGGCGCGTACCTGGATGCCGGGCGCTTCCCGCCGCTGGGCGAACGGTTCGGATATTTCGCCCACGATGTTGTACTTGCCCTCGGGTACGACTATCTCGACTCTATCCGACTGCGCCACATCGTTGCCGACTGAGGCACCGTCGAGATACGCCCACGCCCTTAGCTTGTCGGGCCTCATGGGTTTGCCTTCGACCGTTGGGATTATCGCGATGCGGCCGGGCAGCTTCACTTCAATAGTCAGATCCGTGATCTCGCCGGGCTTAACATATGCTTCGTAGGAATCGCTCTCAGTATCCCGATAGACTGCGCCGACGGCATACACGCCGGGCGTTACGAGCGCCTGGCGGAATCCGGCTGCGTAAGGCAGCTCGAGCTTGCCGTCGCGGCCCAACGCCGTGACCTTTGCATCGGCTGCGACGTCCCGCCCGCCGGCGACTACTCGCGTTCTGAGCGTGCCGAGGATGTCGTCCAGGTTCACAGTTATGTTGGTCGTTCGGCCGCCCGCCAGCTGTACGCCGAGAACCGCCTTGTCGGCTGCGACAACATCTCGATACATCACATTGAGGTCATATACTCCCGGGGTCGAGGTCCAGCGGAATACCCGTCCGTCTGCCGTGTTGCGTATCACTTGCGCTGCCTGCCCTGGCGCGAGCACGCTCAGCTGACACAGGTTCGACATGATCGCGCCTCGGTATGTTACGGTCACCTCAAGCGCCGCCGGCAGTTCGCCCAGGTCTACATCGACGTAGGCGTCTCGCCCGGTCTGCACCGTGGCCATTGCCGTCCTCGTGAGCTCGGGATACTGCCTGTGTGTGACGACGACCGTGTAGTCGCCTGCCTGCAATCTAGTGGTAGGCGGGATTCCGGACCAGCTGGCAGTCACAGGCCTGCCTGCCTCAAGCACCCGGATGTCAACGCGGTCGCTTACGTCCTGACCGGACGCGCGGGCGATAACGCGGACTTTGCCGTCCAGCGGCCCGAAGTCCAGCCTCACCAGACTGGTCTGCCCGGGCTTGGCCACGATGCCTGCAGCCTGAGCTGTCAAAACCTGCGAGCCCACGAGGAGCCGACCGCGCGCTATGTACTGGCCCTCGTCCACCTGCGCGCGCACAATCGGCGGATCCTGCGCGGTGCGCGATGACTGCACGATCTCGCCTGTGGACTTGACGATTTCAATCTCCGCCTGCCTTGTCACGTTCACGGTGCCCGCCCATGCCTGCACCTCTATCTGAGCGGGAGCCACAGCGCGGGCCATGATCGTTGAGAGAACTTGCCTGAGCGACGCCGTATCGGAGGCTGAGTAGTAGTCGCCGATGCAGCGCACAAGAGCGGCTTGCTTCTCGGTGAGAGCGAATCCTACCACATATGGTTTCATTACGAATCCGTCTGCCTGCAACCGGGCCGACACTGCGCACGGATCGCCGCCGCAGCTCTCCTCGCCGTCGGTGATCAGTACGATTATGTTGCGGGCGGTCTTGTCGGGGAAGTCCCGAGCCGCCTGCTCCAAGGAGAGGGCGATGGGCGTCATGCCCCTGGCCTTCATCGACTTGACCTGGTCGATCATATTTTGCCGGGCCTTCGCTACGGGAGCAAAGGGCTGAACCAGCACCGTGTCCTCGCACGGGGTGAGGTTCGAGCGCAGCTCTGCCCCGTAGATCCTGAGCGCTACCATCAAATTGGGGTCTTCGGGAAGGTCGCGGATGAGTTGCTCCATGACGGCTTTGGCCACGTCCATTCTGGACTTCCAGCCCTCCACTCGGGCGCTCATGCTGATCGAGGAGTCCAGAATCAGCTCGATGTAAGTCTTCTCGCCTGCCATGGGCGCCTGCGCGCCTGCATGGGGTGAGACAATGGCCGCCACAAGGCATACGGCCAGCATCAGTAGTACGGCATGACGCGTGCGTCTCAAGGTTGTGTCCCTCCTTAGGAGTTGGCTGTTTCGCGCCTGTCATCGGTGCTATCCGTGGCATGAAACGCACGGTGATTATTTGACAATCGCGTCAGGATTCCTCCGTCCTACCATACGATCGAGCAAAACAAAGGACCCGGCGTACCTGCAACGGCCTTTTCAGAAGAGCCGTCGGCGGCGACCGCACGGGTCGTGTGCAGCGAAACCGCGCCTGTTCAGTGGTAATACCTCGTCCATGCGGACCTGACGATCCAGTCTACCAGGTCGTCGAAGCTCATTCCCGCGGCTCTGGCCTGCAGGGGCAGGAGACTCACCCTGGACATGCCGGGGAGTGGGTTGATCTCTAGGAAGTTGGGGCGTCCCTCGGCGTCGAGCCGGAAATCCACTCTCGCCACATCGCGGCACTCGATGGTCTCGAAGACTTCCACTGCCATATCGGAGATCTCCGCCGCAAGCTCAGGCGGGATGGGCGCCGGCACGCGGAACCGCTCGAGATTGCCGCTCTTGGTCTCAAATGAGTACACAAACTCGTGGTCCGCGCTGTCGCGGTCGCCCGGCACTACTTCCATCACTGGCAACACGTGCGGTCGCCCGTTTCCGATGATTCCGACAGTGAACTCTCGCCCAGGCAGGAACTCCTCGACCAGCGCTGGTTGGTCGTATGTTGCAGCGATCCACCGAACCTTCTCTGCGAGTTCCTCATGATTGTCGACTCGGGATGAGTTGCGGATGCCCTTGCTCGAGCCTTCGAAATTGGGCTTCACAAACACCGGAAACGCGAGATCCACTCGGGAGGCTTCCTGGGCAGAACCCACCTTTCGCCAGCGCGGAGTCCTGATGCCGGCGGTCGATACTACTCTCTTTGCCATCGCCTTGTCGAGGGCTATGCCCAAGGATAGAGCATCGGATCCTGTGAACGGGATATGGAGAAGCTCCAAGAGGGCGGGTATGAGGGATTCGCGGTTTCGTCCGAACCATCCCTCGGCGATGTTGAATACCAGATCAGGCCGGACCTCATCCAGTTTATCCAGCATGTCGGGGTTGTGAGGGAACAACATGACTTTCTGCGCGAGACGTGCTAGGGAGGATGCCAGCATATCAACGGTCTCTTCTTCTTCGCACTCAGCCGCCAGGTCTGGAGGGTGGCCGTCTTCCCCGTCTTGGGTGGGGAAGTCCTTCTTCAGGTTGAAAGTAATCCCTACGGAGCTAATCATCTTTGCATACAGCTCCCCGTGCGTTTTTCGGGTTTGGCACCCGATTCAAGCTGATAATAGCTCCATACGGTCGCCAAGTCGATGTCCCGCACAGCCCGCGTTGAATGCTCTGAGCCTGGAAAGGGTATCCCGGGCCCGATGGCTCTGCATGTCTCCAATTCTCGCGGCATGACGGCGCCGCGCGAGTTATTGCGCGGCGTTGTACTGCCAGTCCGAAGGCGAATACGGGACGCACATCCAAGGGAGAATAGTGGCAGCACAGTGTGCCATCCAACCAGACAGGGGTGCATCTGCATCATGAACCTGCAAAAGCGGATTTTGGGATCGGCGTTGATACTTGCTTTGGCAGCGGCGGGCATTCTCCTAACAGCGGCGCCGGCGTTGGCTGAGGCCAGGCCGACTCTGTACTGGGGCACAAGGGGACGGTCTGTCAGGCTTGTTCAGTGGAAGCTTTCCGATTGGGGCTATTACCGGGGGTATGTGGACGGGATATACGGCGCCCGGACTTACAGGGCCGTGGTGGCTTTCCAGCGCAGAAACGGCCTGCGCGTTGACGGCCTTGTGGGCGCCCAGACCTGGCGCGCGCTGGGGTTCGACTACCGAGTGGCGGCCGCGGCCAGGGCGCCGGCGGCGACCTACGCCACGCCGTCCAGATCGGCCACGGTGCACCTTTTGGCGCGCGCAATCGCTGCGGAATCAACAGGAGAGCCCTACCGAGGCCAGGTGGCCGTGGGAGCGGTCATGATGAACAGGTTGCAGAACCCGCGGTTCCCGCGCACGCTCTCGGGCGTGATATTCCAACCGCGCGCGCTCGAGTCGGTGTCCAACGGGCTCTACTGGCGCAGAACGCCAGACGCCACTGCGTACGCCGCGGCTCGAGATGCGGTGAACGGGTTCGATCCCACTTACGGATCGATCTTCTTCTGGAATCCCTACAAGCCTGTGTCAGGGTGGATCTGGACCAGAAGGATAGTGACGCAGATCGGAAAGCACGTATTTGCGCGATAGACGGGGCTGCGAGGAGGAGACTTGATGAGCTCGACTACGAAGCGGATGTTGATAGTGGGTTCCACAGTACTCGCTCTGGTTGCGGTGGTCATGGTTGCCGTGGTTCTGCGCGGCGATGCCCAGGGGCGAGCGGGCGATGCCAATCTTCTCGCTCGTCTTGTGGCCGCTGAAGCCGACGGCGAGCCCTACCAGGGGATGGTGGCCGTTGCATCGGTGATGCTCAACAGAGTTGAGAGCGCGAAATTCCCCAACACCGTGTCGGGTGTGATCTTCCAGCCGGGCGCGTTCGAGTCCGTGTCCAACGGGCTGATATGGCGGAGGAGCCCAAGTCGCCAGGCGGTGTCGGCGGCCCGAGACGCGCTCAACGGATATGATCCCTCGTACGGGTGTCTGTTCTTTTGGAATCCTTCCAAGCCTGTATCGGGGTGGATATGGAGCAGGACCATAGCCGTGCGCATAGGCAAGCACGTATTCGCTCGGTAAAGGGGGTATCTGTCGTACATGGCAGACGAGGTCAATAATGCAGGTGAGAACGTGGGCGCCGTGGGCGAGGGCACCGGCGAGGCCGGCACTGCCAGATCGGGGGGAACCGCGGCTAACTGGCCAGGGGCGCTCCTGGTCCTATTGCTCATCGCCAGTCTGGTCTTTGGCTACGCGCAGTGGACTGCCAGGCGGCGACTGGAGGTCGCTGTAGGAAACCAGTATTTCAGCTCCTTCTTCGATCTTCTGGGCAACGTGGACAATGTGCGTGTGGCGCTGTCTAAGAGCCTGGTATCGGGTTCGCCGCGCCTGCGAGTCGGGGCTCTGTCGGATGTATGGCGCGAGGCCAGTAATGCGCAGGCTAACCTGAACAGCCTGCCTGTGACGCACAAGGTTCTCGCGAAGACGTCTGCCTTTCTCACGCAGGTGGGCGACTTCGCCTTCGTGACTGCGCGGAAGGTCGCAAACCAGCAGATGATGAGCGATGATGACTGGGACAGGCTCGTGAAGATGAAGGAGCAGTCGGAGGACTTGGCCAAGGGCCTTGCCGGCATGGAGGCTGAGGCCTCGTCCGGTCGGATCAACTGGGTCCGCGTGGCAGAGCAGGCGAATAAGGAAGTTCCGGCCAAGGCGGGTTCCAAGTCGACGCCTGAAGTAGTCACCGATGGCTTTACCAAGGTGGACGAGTCGGTGCAGCAGTTTCCAACGCTGATATACGATGGACCATTCTCCGACCACATCGAGGCCCGCAAGCCCGTGGGAGTCACAGGCGCGCCCATCGATTCCACTCGAGCAATCGAGATTGCCCGCAAGTTCGTCCCGTTCGATGCATCAGCCCACACCGGGAAGATAGAGGGCGAGGTGGACAGCAAGATACCCGCGTACCGAGTCAGTCTGGAAGCGCCCAAGAAAAGCGGCAAGCCGGACGCGATAGTAGACGTCACCAAGACCGGCGGACACGTGGTGCTCATGAACATAGCCAGAGACATCGATCCGAAGAAGATCGATCTTGAGGCCGCGGTGGCCCGGGCCAACGTCTTTCTGTCGAAGATCGGCATGACCAGCATGAAGCCAACGTTCGCATCGGAGGTCGGCGATGTCGCGGTCATTCCCTTCGTGTGGGTCCAGGACGGAGTGTACGTCTATCCCGACATGGTGAAAGTCAAAGTCGCGCTGGACAACGGGGACATACTCTCCTATGACTCGCTGGGGTTCCTCACGTCTCATCATGCGCGCAAGCTGTCGAAGCCTTCGATAGAGGCGGACGAGGCGAAGGAGCTTCTAAGCCCGGCTCTCACAGTCAGCGCGCCGCCGCGCCTCGCGGTCATCCCCGTGGAGACTGTGGACACTCCCGAGGCCCTCTGTTGGGAGTTCCGCGGCACTTCATTCGGCGAGGACTTCTTCGTCTACATCGACGCCGCTAGCGGTGTTGAGGAGAAAGTGCTGCAGCTGATCAAGACATCGGAGGGCAGTCTGACGATGTAGGGCCGGGCGCGACCGGGGGAGCGGGAAGGATGGTGGGCGGAGAGTGTGGAATTACTCGGCTGGACTATGCAGAAGCACTCGACATAACTTGGAGGTGTGCGCGCTGGCCGAGCAGTATTTCACACCCTCTCCCACGTCTGGTCACGAGCGCCGAACGGTGCGGCGCCGAATGCGCGATGGGAGCGAACTGATCTTCGAAACGGATGCAGGCGTGTTCTCCAAAGGCCGGGTGGATCGCGGCACGCGGGAACTGATCAAAGCTATCAGGCTGGAAGACGGGGAGTCTTTCCTGGATCTCGGATGCGGTTGGGGGCCGGTGGGCATCACGATGGCTGTGTCGTGCCCGCGCAGTGAGGTGTGGATGGTTGACGTGAACGAGCGCGCCTGCGAGCTGGCGCGCGCCAACGCACGGGCCAACGGCGCCGATCGTGCAGTAGTAGTGTGCGGAGACGGTCTTCTCGCAGTGGACGGCAGGAAATTCGACGTCATTGCCACGAACCCCCCGATCAGGGCGGGCAAGTCCGTTGTCTACAGGCTTGTCGAAGAGGCCCGTGACCATCTGAAGCCGGGCGGACGGTTCTATGCAGTGGCAAGGACCAAGCAGGGCGCGGGCTCTTTGCGGACGTTCATTCGCGAGACTTTCGGCAACGCCGATGAACCGGAGATAGGCGGAGGCTATCGGGTGATCCGTGCTGTGCGCTGAGCGTGTGAGCATGTAGGCATGGCGGTCATCGCGGGCTGGTCCGCGGCATATCCTCCAAATGGCTGAGGCCGCGACAGGTGCGAGCCTCGGCTTGCGGAGGTCTGCTGGTGAGACCGCGGATCATCATACTTGTCCCTCAGCGGACTTGCGTCCTCGTGGCCGCTGTGGTCGCAGTGGGCGTTGTTCTGTACCTGCTCGGGACCTGCGCAGTGAGTGTTCTGGCCCCTGCGAGAGACGTTGTGTCAGGGCGAACCGTGGCCATAGACGCGGGGCACGGCGGGCCTGATTCCGGGGCGAAGGGGAAAACTGGAATCCGCGAGAAGCACATCAACCTCCATATCGCGCTGGAGCTCCGGGCGCTTCTGGGCCGCGCGGCCGTGTACACGGTCATGACGCGCGAAGCTGACCATGACCTTATCGAAGACGGGGAGGACATAACCGGCTCGCGCAAGCGCGCCGAGCTAGAGCGCCGGGCCGGGTTGGTCAACGCCAGCTCGCCCGACATATTCGTGACGATACACTCCAACAGCTTCCCCGAACCGCAGTGGTCGGGGGCTCAGGTCTTCTACAACCCAGTCTCCGACGAAGGCAGAGCGCTGGCTGTGCACATCCAGGCCCAGCTAGTTGCGCGTCTCGGTCCCAATACCAGGAAAGCGCGCCCGGCCGACATATACCTGCTTCGCAGGGTGAAAGCACCGTCTGCCCTTGTGGAGGTGGGTTTCCTGTCAAACCCGCGGGAGGAGAGGCTGCTCTCGGACCCGGCGTACAGAGTCCGGGTTGCTGAAGCCATATACCATGGCATCGTCGACTACCTTATGGATGCGGCCGGGCGGAGTCAGCTCAAACCGACCGATTCAGACGGCGCCGACTGGGGCGCGGTGCGCAAGGTGGCCACGGCTCAGGTCGCCCCGAACTCGGCGCTGCTGTACTTCGGCGGGCCCACAAACTTCGATGACTCGCTCATGCCCGAGGTACGCGAAGTGCCGGGCCTTGCCGCCATGGACGCAATGGGCGCGCTCACTGCGGTCATGCATTGCCTCATTGCGGGCCCGGGCAAGGACAGCATCTTGCAGCCTACGATTCCCCGGGGCACCGTGCTGCGATGGGTGAAGCTGCAGGGAGATGTGGCCTCAGTCAATCTGAGCGCCGAGTTCGTATCCAACCACTGGGGCGGCAGTCGTGCCGAGGAGATGACTGTATATTCGATAGTGAATACCCTGACCGAGTTCGCCTATGTCAAGCGGGTAAAGCTTCTCGTCGAAGGGAAGCCGATCCAGAGTATAGCAGGGCATATAGACATCGACGAGCCGCTCATGCGGAACCTGTCAATAGTGCATTTCAGGTCCTAGAGCCAACGAAAGGATAAACGGGGCTGCATGAAGAATAGATTCCAGTGGACGCGCCGCAGAACGCAGCCTGGATCCAGCGCGCCCTGGAGGTTGGATCGGGTGGAACTGATCGTATCTGGCGGAAGGCGCCTGTCGGGCAGCGTTGCCGCCAGCGGCAGCAAAAATGCGACACTCGCTATCATGGCAGGCGCCATCCTCGCGGAAGGCGAAACGCTCATCGAAAACGTGCCTGATATCGGCGATGTCGGGGTCATGGCGCAGATACTACAGGAGATAGGGGTGAGCGCCAGGCGCGCCGGCCCGAGAGCTCTGCGCATACGCTCTCGGCGCGTGGTCCACAGCGAACCCCCCTACGAGCTGTGCAAGATGCTAAGGGCCTCTAGCCTGCTCTTGGGGCCGCTGCTTGCGCGCAACGGACGCGCCCGCGTGGCGCTGCCCGGAGGCGACCAAATCGGTTCTCGGCCCATGGACCTGCATGTCAAGGGCCTTCGCGCTTTGGGGGCCGATGTCGAGGTGGAGCACGGATATGTTTCGGCTCGCGCCGGAGGCCTGGTGGGGGCCAGGGTCTATATGGATTTCCCGAGCGTGGGAGCTACCGAGAACATCATGATGGCTGCGTGCTTCGCACGTGGGACAAGCATAATCGAGAACGCCGCCAGAGAACCCGAGGTGGTGGATCTCGCGAATTTCCTGACGCTGACGGGAGCGAGCATCAGGGGCGCGGGCACGGACGTGATACGCATCGAGGGCAGGCAACCCCTCTCGCCGGCAGTTTACGCCGTGATACCGGATCGCATAGAGGCCGCCACGCTGCTGGCCGCGGGCATCATCACCTGCGGCAGCGTGAGGGTGACCGATGTGATACCCACTCACCTGGAGTCGACGCTCTCGAAATTCGGCGAGCTTGGGGCGGAGATAGAGGTGGGGGCCGACTACGTGGACGTGTCCATGAGGTCGCCTATCCGGGCGTGCGACACCAAGACTCTGCCCTACCCGGGATTCCCCACCGACATGCAGCCTCAGCTCAGCGCGGTGCTGAGTTGCGCTGCGGGCGTGAGCGTGATCACCGAGTCAGTCTTTGAAAGCCGCTTCCTGCACGTGGACGAGCTCAAGCGGATGGGGGCAGTCATGCGGCTGGAAGGACGAAGCCTAATAGTTGAAGGGGTTCCGCGTCTCACAGGCGCCCGCGTGCGCGCCACCGATCTTCGGGCAGGCGCCGCGTTGGTGCTGGCGGGGCTGGCTGCCGAGGGAGAGACCGCTATCTCCGGTGTGGAACATATCGCTCGTGGCCATGAGGACCTGTGCTCGAAGCTTGCGGCGCTGGGCGCCTCGGTGAACAGTCGCGATGCTTCTCGGGAGACTGCAGCGGGGGAGGATCGATTGCTATGAACGATTCGTCCGGTCAATTCGGTGCATCCGGTCGGCTTGTGCTTGCAGCCCTGGCGCCGCACCCCCCGGTAATCGTGCCGGAGGTGGGAGGATCCGATGTGAAGCAGGCACAGCGCACTGTGGACGGCATGCGCCGCCTGGCGGGAGTGTTCGCTGATGCGCGCCCCGACACTATCGTTGTGATCTCGCCCCACGGGCCCGTATTCGCGGACGTGATCGCCATAGCCGGTTCGCCCAAGGCGGCGGGGGATTTTGGCCAGTTCGGCGCGGCGGTGTCGATGGAGTTCGAGAATGACCTGGTGCTGGGCGAGGCTATCGCCAGGCATGCCAAGTCGCGGGGCATATCCGCCGCCGTGATTGAGCCCTCGATCATCAGCCGGTTGCGAGCCTCGCGCCGCCTCGACCACGGCACGATGGTGCCGCTCTACTACATATCCCAGGCAGTGTCCGGATTCCGGCTGGTGCCTGTGGCGATGGGAATCGACACACCGGATCGCCTCTATACGTTTGGAATGGCTCTACGGGCGGCGGTGGAGGAGTGCGGGAGGCGCGTGGCGCTCATCGCCAGCGGCGACCTGTCGCATCGGCTGAAACCCGGCGCTCCGGCGGGTTACTCTCCGGAGGGAAAGGTTTTCGATGAACGGCTAGTGGAGGCGCTGGGCCGTATGGACGTGGCGGCCATTGCGCGCATGGACGACCGGCTCGTCGAGGCCGCGGGCGAGTGCGGTCTGCGGCCGGTCTTCATGATGCTGGGCGCTCTGGACGGCCTGGAGGTGCAGGCTGAGGTCCTTTCCTATGAAGGCCCGTTCGGCGTTGGCTACGCGGTGGCATCGCTTACACCCACGGAGGCCGGTGATTCGGAGGGCGCGTGCCGCTGCCGTTACGATGATCTCGTTCGGGCACTGGAGGAGAAGCGGGCCGAGAGGAGAAGGTCCGCTTCTCCTCACGTGGCCCTTGCGCGGCAGGCTGTGGAGGCGTATGTGCGCCGCCGGAAGGTCGTGTCAGCGCCCGAACCTCTGCCGGCGGGGATGGAACGGGCGGCGGGGGTGTTTTGCTCCATTCACAAGGGCGGGCAGCTCCGCGGGTGCATCGGTACCACCGAGCCCACGCGTGGGAGTATTGCCGAGGAGATTATCTCGAATGCGATTTCCGCTGCCGCGCGCGACCCGCGATTTGAGCCGGTTGAACCCAATGAACTGGACGACCTGGTGTTCTCGGTGGATGTATTGTCGGAGCCGGAGCCGATATCGGGGCCGGAGGAACTCGATCCCAAAAGATACGGTGTGATCGTGCGATGCCGCGGACGGGTTGGCCTGCTCCTGCCGGACCTCGACGGGATCGACACCATCGAGGAGCAAGTGAGCATTGCGCGGCGCAAGGCCGGGATAGGCGAGCGCGAGCCGGTGGAGCTTGCAAGGTTTGAGGTGACCAGGTACGAGTAAGGAACCTGTCAGGGAAGCCATGTATGCCAGGGTGGAAGAGGGACGGGGCATATGCGAATTGTGCCCCAGAGGTTGCCGGCTTCGGGAGGGCGCGATGGGGGCATGCCGCGCTCGGGCTATGTCGAGCGGCAGGATCGTGCCGCGCACCTACGGCGCGGTGACGTCGATGTCCATCGACCCGATGGAGAAGAAGCCGCTGTACCACTTCATGCCGGGAGCAGGCATACTCTCGGTCGGGACTTATGGGTGCAACCTGTCGTGCAAATTCTGTCAAAACTGGGAGATATCTCAGCGTGAAGCCGACCGCCGTCAGTTCACCCCGGAAGAACTGGCGCGCCTTGCCGAGAGTGTGCGGGGCCAGTCGGTGGGCGTGGCCTATACATACTCGGAGCCTCTGGTGTGGTACGAGTTCGTGTACGACAGCGCGCGCCTGATGCACGAGCGTGGCTTGCTGAACGTGCTGGTCACCAATGGCTACATCAACCCTGAGCCTTTGCGGGAGCTGTTGCCATACGTGGACGCTGTGAATATCGATCTCAAGGCGTTCAGCCAGAAGTTCTACCAGTCGGTGTGCGGCGGTGACTTGGAACCGGTACTTGGGTCCATACGTCAGGCGTATGAGTCAGGGCGGCACGTCGAGCTGACCACCTTGGTCGTGCCGGGGCTGAACGACTCGAAGGATGAGATGGATGCCCTGGCATCCTGGATAGCGCGGTTGTCTCCCGACATTCCGCTCCACATATCGCGGTATTTCCCCAGTTACCGCATGACGGCGCCGCCCACGCCCATGTCGACGCTGCAGATGTGCATGGAAACGGCGCGCGCCAGGCTTCATTACGTATACGTTGGCAATGCCGGCATTCCGGGGGGCAGCGATACAGTTTGCCCTGTGTGCAATGAGACGGTCATAAGGAGGCACGGTCACGCCCGCGTGGAGCTGCTGCTTCGAGGGGCTTCATGCCCCGCGTGCGGCGCCGGTATTCCGGTGAAGCTGCGCGGGCCCGAGCCGACCCAAGATAACAACTGAAGGCGGTGTTTGGATGACCAAGGCGCAGCGACTCATCTACGACGATCTGGGGCGCAGTTTCTCGGGCAAGAGCTTCCTCTCGATCCATGACTTCACTACAGAGCAGATCATGCGGGTAATAGACCTCGCGGCAGCGCTCAAGGCCGAGCAGAAAGCGGGGGTGCCCCACCCAATCCTAAAGGGCAAGACGCTGGGCATGATCTTCTTGAAGCCGTCCACGAGGACGAGGATCTCGTTCGAGGTCGCCATGTGGCAGCTCGGCGGGTACGGGCTGTTCCTCAACGCCAATGATCTCCAGCTGAAGAGGGGCGAAACCGTGGCCGACACTGCACGCGTGCTCTCGCGCTACCTCCATGGCATAATGATCCGAACCTTCGCCCACTCCGATGTGGTCGAGCTGGCGCAGGAAGGTTCGATCCCGGTCATCAACGGGCTGACTGATCTTCTCCACCCATGCCAGGTCATGGCTGACCTTCTGACCGGTATCGAGAAGTTCGGGGATCTTAAGGGCCGCAAGCTCGCCTACATCGGCGATGGCAACAACATGGTTCATTCGCTGATGTACGGCGGCGCCAAAGTGGGCATGCACGTGGCGTGCGCGTCTCCGGCGGGCTACGAGCCCGACGCGGAGGTGCTGGCCGCGGCAAGGGCGGACGGAGCTGAGATGGGCGCCGAAATGGAGGTTGTGCGCGATCCGAAGGAGGCCGTGAGAGGGGCCGACATCCTCTACACTGACGTGTGGGCGAGCATGGGTCAGGAGGCCGAGTACGAGAAGCGCGTTCGCGATTTTGCGGGCTATCAGATTAACGCAGAGCTAGTCAGCCTGGCCAACCCCGACTGCATCGTCATGCACTGCCTGCCGGCTCACCGCGGCGAAGAGATCACCGGTGAGGTAATCGATGGTCCTCATTCGGTTCTGTGGGACGAAGCCGAGAACAGGCTTCATGCCCAGAAGGCGATACTTGCACTGACCATGAGCTAGGTTAGCCTGACTCAGCCGTGGATCACATTTTGGCTGCAGAGTCGACATAGGCACTTCCGAGCCCCCACTGCACGGCTGCGTGGGGGCTGTTTCGCGGTGCGCCCGGCATCCCCAAGACCCAGGTAGACATGGCTTGCACGGCGAACAAGCAGCGTGCGGCGCAAAAGGGGCGCGTGCGCAGAGGGGCCGTGTGTGCAAAAGGGCCGCGTGCGCAAAAGGGGCGCGTGCGAAAAAGGGGCGCTGCGGCCCGCGCCTCGTAGCAGGGGCTCGTGTGTGGGAGGAAGT
>ENA-UOOH01002907-UOOH01002907.1-fermentation-metagenome-genome-assembly--contig:-NODE-2907-length-13891-cov-3.439939_pt1 | contig 13891 bp, 12 predicted proteins | sample MGYA00245778_ERZ724025 | MGnify/ENA primary metagenome ERZ724025 (study PRJEB28704, sample SAMN03018313) | fermentation metagenome | biome: anthropogenic terrestrial biome; feature: soil; material... | reverse complement strand
GATGCCTTCGAAATACAAAACATTCAACAAAATACAACAAGAGAAAATAACAGATTATTGTAAATCAGGAGGGAATATTATTGTTAGCGGAGCCTTTGTCGGAACCGACTTATGGGATAATCCACGAGCAAAGAAAGTCGACCGTGATTGGGCACAAAACATATTAAAATACAAATGGCGCAATAATTATGGAGGCGTAACAGGTCAAGTTAAAACCGTAGCATCCCCATTCGAGTCGATAACCGGTAATTACACCTATTACAACGAGTTGAACAGTGAAAGTTACGTCGTTGAAAACCCCGACGCCATTGAGCCAGCCGACAAAAGCGCGTACACCGTATTCAGATATACAGAGAACAATTTGAGTGCAGGTACTTTTTACAAAGGCGAAACATACAACACCTGTGTTTTGGGTTTCCCAATCGAATCAATTAAAGGTCAACATAACAGGAATATGCTAGTTAAGGGAATTCTTGAAGCTATGAATTTATAAAGGAACCGGATTATTAAGGGAAGTTTGTGTTGCAAAACCATAGAGGATTGTTCCTTAGTTTATGAAGAAATCAGTTAGTTAATGTGAATTTTGAAGCAATGGATAAATAAAGAAACAGTATATTAGCAGGATTATTAAAACAATAGAATTATAATAGAATAATAAACAAATAACAACATACGATAATGAAAAATATTAATGCATTCATTTATTACGCACAGTCGGAGCAAGCAAGCAAAACAGTCGCCGATCTCAAGCAGTCACCTTTGATAAGCACAATATATTTAGTAACCACCAATAAAGAACTTCAACCATTGGCAGGTTGCGAAATCGTTTATGTAGATTCATTTCAGAGTACCCAAACGATAAAGAAAATCGCAGAGTATTCGACGACAGATTATTCACTTATCTATTTGAAGTCCACAGCATTAAAGTTAGGATATTTTGCTTTAGAGCGCATGATACGAATTGCAGAAGACAGTCAGGCCGGCATGGTTTATGCGGATTACTATGCACAAATCAACGACAACGTAAAGAACAGTCCCGTAATTGATTATCAAGAAGGCAGTCTGCGCGACGACTTCAATTTCGGCTCATTGATGATTTACAATTCCAAAGCATTATTAGAAAGTGCACAAAAGATGGAAGCCAATCAATATCAATACGCCGGTTTTTATGATTTACGTTTGAAAGTATCTCAGCGTCATCCACTTGTACATATCAACGAATATCTATATACCGAAGTAGAAGAAGACACACGTCAATCAGGCGAAAAGATATTCGACTATGTAGATCCCAAGAACCGAGCCGTTCAGATAGAGATGGAACAAGCATGCACCCAACACCTTAAAGACGTAGGCGCATATTTAGCACCCAAGTTTAAGACCATAGAATTCGACCAAGGCACATTTGAGTACGAAGCATCCGTTATTATACCCGTCCGCAACAGAATCAGGACCATATCCGATGCCATTCAATCCGTGTTAATACAAAAGACCAATTTCAAGTTCAACCTCATCATCATAGACAACCTATCCACCGACGGCACAACAGAATCCATCGATTCCTTTAAAGATGAGCGACTTATCCATATCATCCCAAATCGTACCGATTTAGGTATTGGCGGATGTTGGAATTTAGGTATTCATCACGAAAAGTGCGGTAAGTTTGCCGTTCAGTTAGACAGTGACGATGTTTACAGCGGCGAAGACACCCTGCAAAAAATCGTAGACGCGTTCTACGAACAGAACTGCGCAATGGTAGTCGGCACCTATCAGATGACCAATTTCGAGATGCAGATGATTCCACCCGGAATCATTGACCATAAAGAATGGACCCCCGAAAACGGAAGAAACAACGCATTGAGGATCAACGGACTTGGTGCCCCTCGAGCCTTTTACACCCCTGTCCTTCGAGAAATCAAGCTACCCAATACCAGTTACGGCGAAGATTATGCGTTAGGATTAAATATATCCCGCAACTATCAGATTGGTCGAATATACGATATTTTGTATCTTTGTCGCCGTTGGGACGATAATTCCGATGCATCACTTGACATCGTCAAGATGAACGGTCATAATACTTATAAAGACAGAATCCGTACTTGGGAATTACAAGCAAGAAAGAGAATATCAAAATAGAGAATCATACAATAAAAACATCAATCAAAGTGGAAGAACCCCTTATAAATGTTGGAATATTGTTAGAGCAACCGAAAATCACCTTTTCGCTGTTAGTCCCCTATCAATTCAATGGTACAGAAATCCCGGCCGGAGATTATTATGTTGAGTATTCAGAAAGAAGCATACTTTTTAATGGAAGCAAGCATAAAGAGATCATATTTAAGACCGACCATTTACATACCGATTCCTTTGAGATCAAGGACGTTATCATCGGATTAAATTTCCATTGGGAACGTAAAGAAGACCAACGATTTTTAGGCGAGCTCAAGTTCATTGTTGAGAAAGAAGCCATTACCGCAATCAATATTGTCATGCTGGAAGATTATCTCACCAGCGTGATCTCTTCAGAGATGAGTGCCACCAGTTCCGTTCAGCTATTGAACACCCATGCCGTTATTTCGCGCAGCTGGATGGTATCCCAGTTAGAACAAAAGCGTAGAAAGCAATCAGAGCACGTTCACTATGAGATGATTGACACCCCCAACGAAATGTTTCGGTGGTACGATAGAGAAGACCACGCCCATTTTGATGTCTGCGCCGACGATCACTGTCAGCGTTATCAAGGAATTACCCGTCAGTCGACACAATTAGTGAAACAAGCTGTCGAATCCACCCGAGGCGAGATGGTCAGTTACGAAGGCAATGTTTGCGATACCCGATTCTCTAAATGTTGCGGAGGAATTATGGAAACCTTTGAAAACGTGTGGGAACCCGTCCCCCATCCCTATCTTCAAGGCAAGCCAGACTTATTAGAAGAGTTGAAAGGAAAAGAAGACGATGATGCAAGTACAGCATCATTTGATAGAGGCGGCAATGAGAAGAGATTGGAATCACGGTCGGACTTGACTGAATTGACGCCGAAATTGATAGCAGAATTGACACCAGACCTGACCGATGAAGAAGATGTCGACAAATGGATTCGCAGTACCCCCCCAGCCTTTTGCAACACAAAAGATATCCACATACTCAAGCAAGTATTGAATGATTACGATCAAGAAACCACCGATTTCTACAGGTGGAAAGTAAGCTATACCCAAGAAGAATTATCCACATTGATCAAGCAACGTTCAGGTGTTGATTACGGAGAGATTCTCGATTTGGAGCCCCTTGAGCGCGGGACATCCGGTCGCATCATCAGGCTCAAGATAGTCGGCACCGAGCGCGTTAAGACTATCGGCAAAGAACTCGAGATCAGGAGAACATTATCCCCCTCGCACCTTTACAGTTCCGCGTTTATTGTCGAAGCAGAAGACGAGAATGACGAAGGCATACCCCAGACATTCAATATCATAGGCGCCGGTTGGGGTCACGGAGTCGGTCTCTGTCAGATTGGAGCAGCAATGATGGCCGAAAAAGGTTATAGCTACAATCAAATATTAGAGCACTATTTTCCAAACGCACAAATAGAAAAGAAATACTGAAAGAACAATTTAATATGAAAGAAATTACACAAAAGAAACGCAATCCCTGGGCATGGGTACCCACACTATATTTCGCAGAAGGAATCCCTTATGTCGTTGTAAATACCGTAGCAGTAATCCTTTACAAAAGGTTAGGCATATCCAATACCGATATTGCCCTATTCACCGGTTTGCTATATCTTCCATGGGTTATAAAGCCATTCTGGAGTCCCTTTGTCGATTTGATTAAGACAAAACGCTGGTGGGTAGTTTTGATGCAGCTATTTATTGCGATAGGATTTTTGGCTGTAGCCTTTTTCATACCATTGTCCTTTTACTTTAAAGCAACACTTCTTGTATTTTGGCTAATTGCTTTCAGTTCAGCCACTCACGATATTGCCGCAGACGGTTTTTATATGCTCGCGTTAGATGACGGACAACAGTCGTTTTTTGTCGGCATCCGCAGCACCTTCTACCGATTTGCCTCCATAACAGGTCAAGGCTTATTGATTATCCTTGCCGGATTTTTAGAAACCAGTACCGGTATGGAACCGATGCGATTCGAGATCCAGTCGACGAACAACATAGTACAAACCACTGATTGGAAAAGCGCGTTAAGTGCAGTCCCCGGGTCTGGTTCAGAAGGAACATTTGTTGCATTCTCCGGGGGAGAAGCTGCAGAAGCAGCAGTTGAGACTGTTGGTGAAAATGTTAGTTCAGCAGGTGAGGTTGCAAGACTGGCAAGTAATACAGCAGGTAAAACTGAAAGTACATTCACAGGATTCCCCACAGAAGATTCGGCAGATGTTAAAGATGTAAGTGTTAGTGAAGCAGGTGAAGTCGCAGGAGTGACAGGTGAAGTCGCAGGAGTAGCAAGTGAATCTAACGGCACATTCAGCGCATACCCGTCCCAGTTGCAATTAAATACAGGAAATATCAGTACCGATTCACTCAATCGTCTGAAACAATTTGTGATAAGCCACAATCAAGAAAACGGATTCATCCATGTCGATAATGTTGTCAGCGAGAATGGCACAGAAAGCTGGTGGCAAAAAACCGTAAGCAAAGCATGGAAAGTCAATATATCCAGACCGTTAGGCAATTGGATCAGAAACAGTTTCGGTGAAAAGCAAGAGATAGTGTCATCGAATGTATTAACCGGTAATGCCGGCATTGTAGCCATCAAGCTAAACCAAAAACCATTGGCAGGCGAAGAATTCGTATTAAATACCCGAATGAAGTCCGGCGACAAAAGCATATCACTCATCTCCGGAGAACGCTTGACCTTCAATGAAAACAATTGGGACAAACCCGCTTATATGGTCGTCCAGCTCGATAAAAAGTTAGACGACAAGACAATCACCACATTTGAAGCCACCTCCGGTAATCTTCAATTAGCCTGGAGTATCGTCTTTTATATACTAGCAGCCTTTTTCATTATCCTATGCATCTATCACAACTTCATATTACCCCGTCCCTCATCCGATGTCGCCAAAGACCATAGTCCCAAAGACATCATGAAAGAGTTCGGCAGGACCTTCTCCACATTCTTCAGAAAAAAGCAGATTATTGCAGCCCTGCTGTTCATGCTGTTATACCGATTAGGCGAAGCCATGCTCGTAAAGATGGCCTCCCCATTTCTGTTGGACGGTCGCGAGATTGGCGGATTAGGTCTCACCACCGGTCAAGTCGGACTAGTCTACGGAACCGTAGGCGTGCTATGTTTAACCATTGGCGGTATAATAGGCGGATTCGCCATCAACCGTAAAGGGTTAAAATACTGGTTATGGCCAATGGCACTGTGTATCACCCTTCCCCACCTTGCCTACCTGTTCCTGTCCTGGTATCAGCCCCAGAGCATGCTCGCGATAAATCTGGCCGTAGCCATTGAACAATTCGGCTATGGATTTGGGTACACCGCCTATATGATGTATCTGATCTTCTTCTCCCAAGGCGAGTATAAGACCGCCCATTACGCCATCTGTACCGGTTTCATGGCATTAGGAATGATGTTACCAGGAATGTTCGCAGGCTGGTTACAAGAACTCATTGGATATCATAACTTCTTTATCTTTGTAATGATCTGTGCGATCCCCACATTATCCATAATCCCATTCCTGAAGGTCGATTCAGACTTCGGCAAAGTAAAAAAGATAAAAGAGCCACAGACGGAACAAGTCGAAGCAAAGTAATAAAGACAAAAGAGTCGAAAACGGAACAAGTCTAAAATAAGTAAAAAGATAGACAAAGTATAAACAGAGCAAATTGAAAAAAATAAATAAAGAATACACCTATGAGATTATTTATATCAATCATGGTCGTTTGCGGGATCCTGTTTCAGTCGCCCCTCGCAGCCCAGAACATAAAGATCAAGACCGGCATTGAAATATTGAAAGAACAGAACTTCAAGATCTTAGAAGGCAAGAGAGTTGGGTTAATCACCAATCCGACCGGCGTCGACAACAATTTGAAGTCCACCATCGATATTTTGAACGAAGCCCCCAATGTCAATCTGGTAGCCCTTTACGGACCAGAGCACGGCGTGAGAGGAGACGTCCATGCAGGCGATAAAGTCGACACCTCATCCGATCCCCGGACCGGCATTCCCGAGTACTCATTATACGGAGCAACCCGTAAGCCCACCCCCGAGATGTTGAAAGACATCGATGTATTAGTATACGACATACAAGACATCGGTTGCCGTTCCTACACCTATATCTCCACCATGTATTTAGCCATGCAAGCCGCCGCCGAAAACAATATCGAGTTTATAGTCCTAGACCGTCCCAACCCATTAGGCGGATTAAAAGTAGAAGGCAATTTAGTAGAAGAAGGCTTCTTCTCCTTTGTCAGTCAGCTTAAGATCCCATACATCTACGGCCTCACCTGCGGCGAGTTAGCCCAGATGATTATTGGCGAGAAGATGATTGAGAAACCCTGTAAACTCCAAGTCGTCAAGATGAAGAAGTGGCGCAGAAAAATGAATTTCGGTGATACCGGTCTCCCCTGGGTACCCGCCTCCCCCCATATCCCCTTTGCCCATTCCGCCTATTTCTATCCCGTCTCAGGAATATTAGGCGAGTTAGGCTACATGTCCATTGGTGTAGGCTATACCCTACCCTTCGAGATGTTTGCCGCCGAATGGATCAATGCCGAAGATTTAGCAAAAGCATTAAATGCCAAGCGATTACCCGGCGTCACGTTCCGTCCCATCCATTTGAAGCCCTTTTACAGCGCAGGCCAAGGCAAGAATCTTCAAGGCGTTCAAGTCTATCTGACCCAGTTCGACAAAGTCCGTCTCTCCGACATACAGTTTCATGTAATGGAAGTCGCCGCACAACTATACCCAGACCATAAAGTCTTTGACCATGCCGATGAAAAACGATTCAACATGTTCGACAAAGTCAGCGGCAGCGATTTCATCCGGACAGAATTCAGTAAGAACCATCGTTTTAATGATATCCAAAGCTATTGGACCAAAGACGAAACAACCTTTAAACAACAATCTAAAAAATATCACATATACAAATGAATCAAATAGCCATTAACAAACAATCAGGGCGACTATTATCCCTTGATATTCTGCGAGGAATCACTATTGCCGGAATGATTATGGTAAACAATCCCGGAACCTGGCAATACATCTACAAACCATTAGGACACGCCAGTTGGCACGGATTAACCCCCACCGATCTGGTGTTCCCCTTCTTCATGTTCATTATGGGCGTTTCGATGTACATGTCCTTTCGCAAGTTCGAGTTCAAAGCCACCAAAGCCAGCATCTATAAAATTGTGAAGCGCACAGTATTGCTTTTTCTTGTCGGCATGGCCTTAAACTGGTTCGGCCGGTTATGCGGCGGATTGTCGCGAGGCGAGAACTTTATTGAAGCCGCCACCCATTTTGACACCCTCCGTATTTTGGGCGTGTTGCAGCGACTCGCGTTAGCCTACGGATTTGCCGCATTGATAGCCGTCTATGTCAAGCCCAAACACATTATCTGGTCGATAGTCATACTCTTAACCGGCTATTTCCTATTACTGTTATTTGGCAACGGCTTTGATAAAAGTGAGAACAACATCATCTCCATTATCGACAGAGCCATATTAGGCACCGCCCATATGTACAGAGATACAGATGCAGCCGGTACCTCCATCGCCCTTGATCCCGAAGGCCTATTAAGCACCCTACCCTCAATAGCCCATGTCCTTATCGGCTATCTCTTTGGCAAGATCATTATCGACAACAAAGACAACCACGTGAAAGTCGAGAAAATCATGATTTGGGGCACCCTTTTAGCATTCGGAGGACTGTTGTTACAATACGGCTGTCCCATCAACAAAAAGATCTGGAGTCCCACGTTCGTACTCACCACCACCGGTTTTGCCGCCCAGTTGTTAGCGTTACTCATTTGGATTATCGACATAAAGAAAAAAGACCGATGGACCCCATTTTTCCACTCCTTTGGAGTTAATCCATTGATTGTATACGTCTTTGCCGGCGTCTTTTCCAATATCCTCTCCAACGTAAAGTTCATGTTCCGCGAAGAAACCATCTCCCTTAAAGGATTCATTTACAGCGTTATGATCCAACCCTGGGCAGGTAATTATTTCGGATCATTGATATACGCATTATTTTTAGTCACCATTTGCTGGCTATTCGGATTATTCCTCTATAAGAAAAATATATACATCAAGCTATAATGAAATTCAATCTGCTCGCCGACAGCGGCGCCACCAAGACCAGCTGGAGTCTTATTTACGACGGTCAAGTTATCCATCAATTTGACAGTAAAGGCATCAGTCCCATCTATCAATCAGAGCAAGAGATAGAAGAATACATCCATCAAACAGTCTTTTCAGCGTATAGAGACAAGACCATTGACGCCATATATTTTTACGGCAGCGGCTGTATTCCCGAAAAAGTATCCATCGTTAAGAACGCCATATACAAGTCCTTTCCCTTGGAAACCATTCAAGTTTACAGCGATCTGATTGCCGCCGTTCATGCCCTATGCGGTTATCAGAAGGGGATTGCCTGTATTTTAGGTACCGGCAGTAATTCCTGTGAGTGGGACGGCGAGAAGATAGTCAAGCAAATCTCCCCCCTTGGCTTCATCCTTGGCGACGAAGGCAGCGGTGCCGATTTAGGCAAAAGGCTGGTGAATAACGCATTGAAAGAACAGTTACCTGCAGGAATGAAAGAAACCTTTTTAGAAACCTATCAGCTAACCCCCAGTATCATTATCGACAAAGTCTATCGTCAACCCTTTCCCAGTCGTTTTTTAGCCGGTCTCTCCCCCTTCCTCTTAAAGAATATTGAAGAACCAGTCGTTCGTAAAATCGTTTTGGCCAGCTTCTCCGATTTCTTTGAAAAGAATGTAATGCATTACAATTATAAAAACAATAAAGTTAACTTTGTAGGTTCAATAGCCTATTACTACAGCGACATATTGCGTCAAGCAGCCGTAGATAAAGGCATTGAGACAGGTATTATTTACAAATCCCCCATGCAAGGATTAATTGAATTTTATAAAGATAAATAATATGGCATTCATTAAGATAACAGAACAATCCTCGCTATACGATAATCTTGAGAACAAATCAGTAGCAGAGCTCCTTAGCGAGATCAATCAAGAAGATCAAAAAGTAGCGTTAGCAGTAGAGAAAACCCTTCCCGAGATAGAGAAACTCGTAAGCGGGATAGTAGAAAGGATGAAACGCGGCGGTCGTCTCTTTTATATCGGAGCCGGCACCAGCGGCAGGTTAGGCGTTTTAGACGCCTCCGAGATACCCCCAACCTACGGAATGCCAAACACCTACGTCATCGGACTCATTGCCGGCGGTGAAAAAGCCCTGCGCAACCCCGTAGAAGCCGCCGAAGACGATCCCGTTAAAGCATGGCAAGAACTACAAGAGTATAATATCAACACCAACGACGTGCTAGTCGGCATTGCCGCATCCGGCACAACCCCGTATGTATCCGGTGCTTTGCGTACCGCAAGAGAGAATGGCATTTTGACCGGCGCCATCTGTTGCAACCCCGGATCGCCCGTAGCCGCCGAAGCCGAGATCAAGATAGAACCCATTGTCGGACCCGAATATGTCACCGGCAGCACAAGGATGAAATCCGGTACCGCCCAGAAGATGGTCCTCAATATGATCACCACCAGCACGATGATCAAGTTAGGCAGAGTAAAAGGTAACCGTATGGTGAACATGCAGTTATCCAATCAAAAACTAATTGACCGAGGTACCCGCATGATTATTGACGAATTGCATTTACCTTACGAGCAAGCAAAGAACCTGTTATTGCTTAATGGATCCGTAAAAAAAGCAATCGACCAATATAAATCACAAAACAAGTAGTATCCAAACAATTTCAATATTCATCAGCAGAAATGGCCATAATTATTAAAACCCCCAACCCACATAGATTACTCGACAATATATACAAAGCCGTAGATGAGAAAAACGCCGATAAGTGGACCTGCGACAAGTCCGGCAGGTTCACCTACTCCACTTTTCAGTGGCGTTCCGAAGCCTGGTTAAAGCCCGAGATATGGCTTGACGAAAGTGAGCTTCGGTTAGGCATTCGTAAGAGGAAAGGCAGAAAATACTTAACCTCCAAGCTCTACAATTTTTACCATAGTAAGTTTGTTGAGACCATGCTCACCCATTTTGTGCAAGACTTCAGTTCGATAACCGTAACCGCGCAAAAAACCCTTCCCGACGAATTTGAGAACCCCAATATGAATCCGGTTACTCTGACCTAATGAAGGTCGGCTTAGTTAATTTTCGTTAACTTTTTTTCGGTTTTTGCTGATAGTTGAGTCGGACCATCCTCGGAGTTGCACCGGAGCTGCACCGGAGCTGCGTGGGAGGTGAAAGTTGTTAAGGGAGGTTAATATAAATTAAGATTTCGCATTAAAACGACTGATTGATGGACATATTCAAATAAAGGATCACTATTTGTTACAGGTATTGATCCTTTTACTATATTTAAAGGTGCTTCTGCTATATTATTTTTATATATTGGGTTTTCAGAGTTCGGAAATAATCTTTAAAAGATTTTAAAATGTTACAATATTGTCATAATTTACAATTATTATATCTACCTTAGTAACCTAAATTTCATTAAATATATTTAGTTATGAAACACAAACACCTAATTACACTTGTTGTAATGTTATTTTCTTTTACATTCCTTAGTAAAGCACAGTTTGATAGTGTAAAGTATGATAAAGAAGCTTTCTTAATTGGCACATTAGATGATTATATGGGTTATCAACGTACATTTACTGCTGGTTCAGATAGCTCTAATTATCAAAAGGTAGATATTTATAATACAAAAGAATCAATTAGGTTGGCACTTTTTATTGACTCCCTTTTTAGTTCAGAATATCCTGATATATTTCTGAAACTTCACCAGCCTTCAGGAACAATAAAAATGTATTCTTCAAGTTTATCCGAAATAATTGATAAATATTATGATTATAAACCATTTACAGGAATGACAACAATTCAAGGAGATACTTTTTTTTATGGACTAATAAAAAATAATGCATTTAAAACCGACAAAGAGAAATTGTCGTTTTTACTCGGTGTTTATTTACGTTATGAACGTAATGGTACAATTAGCATTGCAAATTCAGAGAGTAAAGCTGCATTATGTGCAAAAATGTTAAAAGAATTTAATTGTAAAGATATTGAATATACAATCATTAAAGGTATTCCTGGTATTGATAAGATTCTATTTAAACCTTCCGAAATAATCCAAGAATTAATTGACGAAGCTAATAAACTAAACAACTATATATCAAATAATAATACAGATAATATAAAATTTACTACTAATGGAACAAAATACATTTTAACAGAGCCAGATCCTATAATAATAAGAAGTTTCTCTAAAATTATACCACCTACTATAATAAATTAATTGTTTTCTTTTCTTTTCTTTTGTCTATCTTAGTAAAGCACAGTTTGACATTGAAAAGTATGATAAAGAAGCATTCTTAATTGGTACGTTAAATGATTATTTGGGTTTTCAGCGCGTATTTACTGAAAAATCAGATAGCTTTTACTACCAAAGAGTATATTATTATAGTAATAATGGATTAAAGCTTGCACTTTTCGTTGACTCACTTTTTAATTAAAAATATTCTGATATTTATTTGTCACAAAACGAGCTTTCAGGAATACGTTTATTTTCTCCGACTTTAACAAAAAGTATTGATAAATATTTCAACTATGAAACCTCAGGTATAAGGACATTTCAATGGGAAACTATTTTTATTGGGAAAATTAAAAGGATATGTTTAAAACCGACATAGAAAAATTATCATTTTTATTAGGCTTTTATTTACGTTATAGACAAGATGGTAGTAAAATCAGTATTCCTAATTCGGCTAGAAAGGCTGCTGTGTGTAATGATTTGTTGAAAGAGTTTGAATGTGGAGATGTTGAATATAATATAAAAGGAGAGTATATTCCAACTGGTCATATAGTTATATTTAAACCTTCCTAGAAAATTCAAGAGATAATAAATGAAGCTGATAAACTGAACAACTATATATCAAATATTAATACAGATAACATAAAATTCACTCCTAATGGAATAAAACACATATGGAAAGAACCAAATCCACCTATGAATATTAAATCTGATAAGTTAAAAATGACACGTTAAAAAGAACACCTGGAAAAATAATTATCGAAAGGTATAAAAACTAAAGGGGCTTAATATATTAATTAAAAAAAGCTGGTAGTGTTATAAATGCAATTACATCTTTATTGTTCTTAAGTTCTTGTATTAGTTTAATAGTTTAATCCATTTAGAGTTAATATCCTTCCTATAATATCTCTATGATACTGAGTAAGGTATATCTACAATAGACTTATAACCTAACCTATATCTTCTACTTTAGTAAAGTTTATTCACTTGATATCTTTGGTATCAGCAACAACCAATCATGGTCGCCTTTGAAAAGTGGCTGGTAAACGTATATGGCAAAATATTGCCAAAAAGTCCGATAGGCAAAGCAATATAGTACTGCTATGTACCGGTTAAGTAAACTTCTCCCTATATTTAGATAACTTTTATTTAAAGATAAGTAATTTCTTGATATCGCCCAATTGGGCGATATCAAGAAATTAAGCGAATGCCCGATACATTTCCATCGGTCTTTTATATTCCAGTCCCTGATGGGGCCTTTCCATGTTATAAAACTTAATATATTCCTTTATTTTATGATATAATTCCAAACCTTTATTCGACGGTTCGAGATAAATAAATCTTTTCGTATTTAATTTTACGCCAGAATCTTTCAATGAAGATATCGTCAATCGTACGTCCCTTGGCGTCCATGTTGAACTTTAAACCTGGGTACGAAAAAGTACGCTGAAAACTCAGAACTGGAGAACGGGCTCCTCTGATTCATGTTGATTATCTCTGGCGCACCATGACGACTTATAACTTCTTCAAGACACTCACTACACCTGCGAGCGGTCAATTGTATAGGATAGAGAGCATCCAACGATGAAGCGGTTGAAAACATCAATTAAGGGAACCAAGTACATGTGACTACCCCTTAAAGGGATAAAAGATATATCCATCTCCCATACCTGGTTAGAACGATCTATGGTCAGGTCACGTAGTAAGTAGGGATAAATGGCAAGTCCTTTACCCTTATGAGGTTTGCTCGTTTTGGGGCGGGGTCCAATGGCATACAAATCCATTTTTCGGTATGACCGACGGACGTGCTTGCGGTTCACCTCATAGCCCAGAACGTACAAGTGATTTGTCATTCAGGGAACACCGTAAAACGAAGTATTCATGAATTGTTTATAGATCTGTTTCATAAGTTTTACGTTGTAAAAACCATTTTTAAAGGGAGAATAGTAGAAGCTGCTTCGGGCAACATTAAACAACTCATACTGGCTTGATACGCTTAAGCTGTGGGTTTGTCAAACTTGTCCATTATATCTTTTTTGTCTATTTCCTCAATACTTTTTTCAAGTAATCTACCTCTTGTTGAAGTTTTTCAACTTTCCTGAAGAGAGCATTTTTTCCTTGTCATCCTCTGTCTTGAGTGTTCCTTTTTCTTATGTTTTATCGCTTCTTTCAGAAATATTGTCCCAACCTTATTTTTTTTGAGAGTTTCATCGGCAATCCCTCCTTCCACAGCAAATTTGATTCTTTAACTTCGTGTTATCTTTCCGTGTATTTCAGGCTTATACCAAACACAATTTCTAACATAATCTTTAGGGGGAGACTGTCCGAAAACTCCTGTCTCTAATTTAATTACTTCACCGCT
>ENA-UOOH01002905-UOOH01002905.1-fermentation-metagenome-genome-assembly--contig:-NODE-2905-length-13894-cov-5.367368_pt1 | contig 13894 bp, 18 predicted proteins | sample MGYA00245778_ERZ724025 | MGnify/ENA primary metagenome ERZ724025 (study PRJEB28704, sample SAMN03018313) | fermentation metagenome | biome: anthropogenic terrestrial biome; feature: soil; material... | reverse complement strand
ACCTGGGTTGCTTTCAGATAGGAAAGGACTTGTGCCTCTGTGATCTCGGTGATCTCTGGGGCAGGAATCGGTCCCGATTTCGATTTCGATTTCGACACAGACAATGATCATGACTGATCGGACTGATCGGCAACCATTGGCTGGAGGCGACGGCTGAAGGAGCGCGTCTTTTCGGACGGGCTCGAGCAATTTGTGGTGGGCTCAGAGGGAAGGGTGGTTTGGCGTGGGGGGGGTGTGGTCGGCCCGAAACGCGTTCAAATCAAATCGTTCGACGGTTGGACAAAGGCAGCTCTTTGGGCCTTAATACAGACTTTGCAAACGGGCGGAGACACGAGTGGTGAGACAGAGGAGATTGCAGACGGGAGGTCTGGCGATGCCCAGGGCTAGAGGGGGTGGACCAATGATTTCCAGTGGAGCTACGGATGAACTGATGGTGGTTTCCGGGACGGCGCATCCCGCCTTATCCGCAGCCATCGTCGAGGCGTTGGGTGTGAAGCCGGGAAGGGTTCACATCCGTCGGTTTCCGGGCGGGGAAATATTTGTTCGATATGAGGAAAATGTCCGTGGGCGTGACCTTTTTATCGTCCAGCCGACCTGCTCGCCACCGAACGAGCATCTGATGGAATTGCTGGTGATGATCGATGCCGCACGTCGTGCCTCGGCCGACCGTATTACGGCGGTGATGCCGTATTTCGGTTATGCGCGGCAGGATCGAAAGGACCAGCCGCGGGTGCCGATCACGGCGAAGCTCGTGGCGAATCTGCTGATCGCGGCGGGGGCGGACCGGATTCTCTGCATTGACTTGCATGCGCAACAGATCCAGGGGTTTTTCGACATCCCGGTGGATCATCTGTATGCCGCTCCGGAGATCGTGAAATATTTACGTTCCATGGAGCTGGGTCCGCTCACCGTGGTCTCTCCGGATCCGGGCGGGTTGAAGATGGCCCATGCCTATTCGATGATGCTGCATGCCGGACTGGCGATTGTCGGGAAGCGTCGGATCGATGATCAGGATGTCGAGGCGATGCAATTGGTGGGCGACGTTTCCGGCCGCAACGTGGTGATTGTCGATGACATGACCTCGACGGCCGGTACGCTCTGTTCGGCGGCAGCGCTGATCAAGCGAAACGGTGCGGAAAAGATTGTCGCGGCGATCAGCCACTGCATGTTGACGGATTTGGGCGTGGAGCGACTACGGTCGAGTGCGATCGATTTAGTCGTGACGACGGACACGACGCCGGTGTCGATTCCGAAGGGGCTGAACATGGAGGTCCTGACGGTATCGAATCTCTTGGCGAAAGCGATTTTACGGATCCACAAGGCGGAATCGGTTTCATCCTTGTTTGACATCCCGCCCAGGTAAACGAGATTGGGCGATTCATGCCTCTGTGACAACCAGGCGATTTCGGGGCTGCACCGAATGATTTGAGGGATAGGACCAATGTCATCCAAAGCTTTGCTGAAGGCACAATCTAGACAGGAATCGGGGAGTGGGGTTGCGCGTCGACTCCGATCCGCCGGAAAGGTACCCGGGGTCATCTACGGGGCCAATCGGGAGCCTCAGATGCTCCAGTTGGACAAGTCGGAATTGAGTCAGCTCTTCCGTCACCACACCTCGGACCAGGTCCTGGTGGATGTGGCGATTGACGACCGGCCGGCTGTGACCGCGGTGCTGAAAGAGGTTCAGCGCCATCCTTATCGTCCGCTCTTTGTGCACGTCGACCTGCACGAGGTCTCCATGACGGAGGTCCTGCGCGCGACGGTTCAGGTAACGGCGGTAGGGACTCCGGTTGGGGTCACCACTCAGGGCGGGATTCTGGAGCAGCCGCTCTTCGAGATTGAGATCGAGTGCCAGGCACAGGCGTTGCCGGAGTCGTTTCCGGTGGATGTGTCAGGGCTCTCGATTGGAGACACTCTTGCGGTTGCCGACTTGAAGGTTTCGGATGAGATCCGGATCCTGACGGAGCCGGAGATTGCGTTGTTTCATGTGGTTGCACCGCGTAAGGTTGCCGAGGCTGAAGAGGCCGAGGGGGCTGAGGCGGGCACGGCCACGGACGCGCAATAGCATCGCGATCGAATGGGATGTAGTGCATGGGTTTGGCTTCCCGGATGATGGCATAAATCGATTGGTTGCGGGCGGCAGTGATGGGAATTTGGAGTCTGTTTCGAACGAAGCGGCCCGAGCGATTGGTGATCGGTTTGGGCAACCCGGGGAGTCGGTATGCTGCGACGCGGCACAACATCGGCTGGGGGGTTGTCGACCGGCTGGCAGACGGGAAGGGATTGAGAAAGATTTGGGGATGCCCGGGCCATGGTTGCAGGTTAGAGGTGGTCGATGAAGCGGGCTTGAATCGGCAGACGATTCTTCTGGTCAAACCGTCTACTTTCATGAATAATAGTGGTTTGGCTGTGGAAATCCTATCTCGCCGTTTCAAACTTGCTCCGGAGCGGATCTTGATCCTTCTGGACGATGTGGATTTGGAGCCTGGGCGGATTCGCCTGCGATCATCGGGTGGATCGGCTGGGCACCGGGGGATGTCGTCGGTGATGGAGTATCTCGGGACGGAGCAGGTGCCGAGGCTGCGGCTGGGTGTGGGGCGTCCTGCGCCGGGGCAGTCGATGGTGGAGCATGTACTGAGCCCGTTTGAGTCGGTGGACACAGCGGCAATCGAAGCAATGCTCAGCCGGGCGGTCGAAGCGGTGAACGCTTGGTGCTGGCTTGAGATGGACCGCGCCATGAATCTGGTGAATACGCCGGCCTCGGCATCGGGCGCGATGGAGCGGCAAGCGATCTAGAGAACGATTGGGAAGGACCTACAGGCAATGACGACGATGACCACAAGTCGGACCTACGACGCGGTTTTCATTCTCCCGGGTAGTCTGGCGGAGGATGATCTGCAGAAGTTGGTCCAGCAGATCAGGAAGACCGTGGAAGATTTTGGCGGAAGCATCAACCGGGAAGAGAGTCTCGGGGTGCGTGAGTTTGAGCGGCCGTTGCAGAACAGCAAGGAACGGACGGGGTATTATCTTCGTCTGAACTGCACGGGTCCTGCTGACCTCGACGCCAAGGTGCGCAATCGTTTTCGTTTGCGCGAGGATGTGATCCGGATGATGCTGACGCAAGCGCCGGTTCGCACCGAGGCGGTCGAAGCAGAGGAAGTCTCAGAAGAGGCTGCGTCCACCGATGTTCCGCAACCTGCTGCGGCAGTGGAGCCGGCAGGGGATGCCGGCTTGGAAGGAAGTCCGTCGGCCGATGCAGCCGAGGAGTCCAAGCAAGATGGCGTCACTGAATAAAGTTTTTTTGATTGGTAATCTCACCCGCGACCCCGAGCTACGGCGGACGCCGAGTGGTTCGGTCGTCACGGAGATCGGGCTGGCGGTCAATCGGACCTTCACCACAGCTAGTGGAGAGACCCGTGATGACACGGCCTTTCTGGACATCGTGGTCTGGGGGCGTCAGGCGGAGACCTGTGCACAGTACCTGCAAAAGGGGGCGCCGCTCCTGGTCGAGGGGCGACTGCAGTACGACTCCTGGGAGGATCAGCAGTCCGGGCAGAAGCGCAGTCGGATCCGTGTGGTGGCAGAGAGGACCCAATTCTTAGGCCGTCCTCGCGGCTCGGAGTACCAGGATGTCGGAGGCCCGGAGTCCCGTCATTCGGTCAGCGAAGGTGGGCCGATGGACGAGCCCCGGGATTCGGCTGTGGAGACAGGATATCGTGGGCAGCCGACCCCCGCGCCTTATCCGAGACGGCAATCCCCGCAGGATTCGGGGCAGGCGCCGATGGTAGGGCCTGATGACGTGGTCAGCGAGGAAGAAGACAACATACCGTTTTGATCAGAGTGAGTGCCCGGGTGTGGTCAGAGGCTCACGCGGGCGAGCAACGAGGGAGTGGGAAGAGACATGGCGGAATTTAATCGTCGATCCAATCGCGGAGCTGCAATTGTGCGCTCCAAATCCTGCAAATTTCTTGAGGGTGTGGACCCGGTCGAGTATACGGACACCGATTTGCTGCGGCGTTTTGTGACTGAGCGTGGCAAGATATTGCCTTCGCGGATCACGGGAACCAGCGCACGGCAACAGCGGGAGATCACGCGTGCGATCAAGCGGGCCCGAACCATGGGGCTGCTTCCCTGAGGGAGTCTTCGGGGAGCGTTGCAAATTTTAACCGGCTATGCCGCCGAGGTTTCGGGGTAACTGTCTGCGCAGCATGCAGCATGAGGTAAACAGATGGCGAAAGAAGTAATCCTGCTCAAAGGTGTCGAGGGTCTTGGGCGCGAAGGGGACTTGGTAGAAGTGAGCAGCGGATTTGCCCGCAACTTCCTACTCCCACAGGGTGTTGCTATGGAAGCGACCGCGTCGGCCAGGCGTCAAATCGAGCATCTCCGCAAGGAGCGTGAAGAGCGCGAGCGACAGGCCAAGATGGCGGCTTCAGAGCTGGCGAATCGCATGAATTCGATCAGTCTGACGATCCAGGCGGAGGCCGGCGAAGACGGGCAGCTCTACGGCTCGGTATCGGCTGTGGACATCCTTGCGCATCTGGCCAAGGAGGAGATGGACATTCAGATCGAGCGTAAGCAGATCCTCCTGGATGCGCCCATCAAGGAGTTGGGGACATACATCGTCGAGGTCAGGCTGCATCCCGAGGTGATTGGACAGCTGAAGGTGTGGGTCACCGCTGGGAAATAATCTGGATACACGTGCCGACGGTATGTTCCGGCCGGGCGCGCGGGCATGCGGTTGATTGATGCAGACGGGCCCGAGCGGGGGATCGAGCCATGACCACACTACCTTCCGACGGTCCTCAAGGGGATCACAGGTCGAAGAGGGCCGGGAGCCAAGCCCGGTCCTCTTATTTTTCGGGTGAAAAGTCCCGTCCCGATGGTGCTGAGGTTGGGGGGGGCAGGCTGTTGCAGAGGAGTGCTCCGCACAGCGAGGAGGCTGAGCGTGGTGTGCTCGCCTCGATTCTGCACGATCCGGACCTGACGCTTCCGGACTGTATCGACGCATTGTCCGCGGACGCGTTTCATCGGCCGGCCTATCGGGTTGTGTATGAGACCCTGGTCGAAATGTACGACCGGCACGAGATCGAGATCGACATCATCACGCTCGTGGAGCGTCTCCGTTCCTTGAACCGGCTCGAGATCGCGGGTGGTCCGGAAGAGGTGTCGGACCTCCCCCGGTCGGTCCCGACGGCGGCGAACCTGCCCCACTACATCAAGATCCTGAATGATCTGTATAAGGTGCGCCGACTCATTCGTGTCTCGACGGACATTGTCCAGCGCTGTTACGAGCCGATTGACGACGTCCGACTCCTCTTGGACGAGGCCGAGTCGGACATCTTCTCTCTGGTTGAGAGCGACGAGTCCAAGGGTCTGAGTCCGATCAAGAACGCCGTCAAGGAAGCGATTCTCAACATCGAGAAGCTCTTTGACAGGCGTGGTGAGTTTGAGGGCATCCCGACCGGGTTCACCCACCTCGACAAATTGACCGGCGGGTTTTTGCCGGGGCAAATGATCGTGTTGGCCGCGCGTCCTTCTGTAGGAAAGACCTCCCTGGCCATGAACATGGTGGAAAACATGGCGTTGGACCATGGGATTCCCGTGGCGGTGTTCAGTCTGGAAATGAGCCGTGAACAGCTGGCCCGTCGGCTTCTCTGTTCCCGAGCCGGGGTCAATCTCAAGGCGGTCCGTGACGGCTTCATCGGGAAGAAGGATTTTTTGTTTCTGGCCGAGGCGGCGAACGAGTTTTCAGAGGCCCCCATCTTCATCGACGACACGCCTGCGCTGACGATTATGGAGCTGCGTGCCCGCTCGCGCCGGTTGGCTCAGAAGCACAAGGTCGGGATGGTGGTGATTGACTACCTGCAGTTGTTGCGGGCGGAGGGCCGCAAGATCGAGAGCCGCCAGCAGGAGATTGCCACCATCAGCAGTGGTATCAAGGCCTTGGCCAAGGAGCTGGAGGTGCCGATCCTGGTTCTGAGTCAGCTCAACCGAGAGGTGGAGCGAAGAGGTGAAGACGCAACTCCTCGTTTATCGGACTTGCGCGAGTCCGGGTCTATCGAGCAAGATGCGGACGTGGTCGCCTTGCTTGTCCGCAGGGTGACCGCGCCGGAGCCCAACCAGGAAGACGAACGTCACAAGGCCAAGCTGATCTTGGCGAAACAGCGCAGTGGTCCGACTGGGACGGTCTTATTGACCTTCCGGCTGGAGCTGACCCGCTATGAGAATTTCATTCCGGACGATCGAGGTGCCGAGGGGATGGACCTCCGCTCGGACGTAGACAACGAATCTTGATTCGACCAATGGCCTTAAGGAGCCTGGACGCCATGACTGCACGACAATATCGGTCCGCCGCCCCCTTTGCCTATGCCTGTCTCGTCGGGCTCTTGCTGATTCAAATCCTGACCGTTGAGGGATTTGGGCAGCAGGCCGACGGCACCGGTGTCGGTTCCGCACCGGTCATTGGCGAGGTCCTGATCGATCTGCGCGGATTTCAGACCGTGAGTGAGGAGATCATTCGGGCCAATATCCAGACGCGGCCGGGCTTGGTCTACTCGAGCCGGATGACGCGGGAGGATGTCCGTAACCTCAAAGAGATGGGTTATTTCCGCAACGTTCAAGTCCGGCTTGATCCGACCGAAGATGAAGGCCGGGTACGGGTGATCTTCGTGGTCGAGGGCAATCCCATCATTCGTTCACTCCGGTTTGAGGGAAACAAGAAGTATCGTGCGAAGCGGCTCAAGGAGGAGATGATTACCGATCAGGATCGGGCCTTGAACGAGTACGCCCTGGAGCGTGACAGCACGAAGCTGATCGAGTTTTACCGAGAGCATGGGTTTGACCAGGTACAGGTCTCTTACGAGGTGGAAACGGAGGAGTCGACCGGGGCGTCCTCGGTCACCTTTTTCATCCAGGAGGGTCCGCGTGGGTTCATCCGGCAACTTGCCTTCGAGGGGAACCAAGCCTTTTCGGACCGTGAATTGAAGAAGGCATTCGAAAAGACGAAGATCCGTAGAATTTGGTCCTGGTTGTTTGGGTCCGGCGTCTATTTACCGGATGACTACGAACTCGATGTGGAGCTTTTGAAGGAGTTCTACCAGAACCACGGGTATGTGGATGCTCGGGTGGTGGATACTCGGTTTGAGCGTTTGCGCAATGGTTTGCGCATCGTCACGGTTGTGGAAGAGGGCCGGCAATACCAACTGGGTCAGGTCCAGATCGTGGGCAATCAAGTCTTTGCCCTGGAGGATCTGCAGGCCCAGTTGAAGATGAAGCCTGGGGAGATCTTCGATGTCTCGAAGGTGCGCACCGATGCGGGTGCGGTCGAGGATTACTGTGGAGTTCGTGGATACGCCAATGCGCGGGTGCAGATTGAGCGTGTCCCCGAGGATGACCAGAAGACGATATCGGTGATCTTCCATCTCACGGAGGGGATCCAGCAGTTTGTGCGCGAGATCCGGATTGCGGGCAACGACCGGACCAAGGACAAGGTGATTCGCCGGGAGGTCTTGCTGAACCCGGGGGAGGTCCTCAACAGCGTCAAGGTGCGGACGAGTCAGCAGCGCCTGCGCAACCTCGGCTATTTTGACCAGGTTCGGATGATTCCGCAGGAAACGGATGCCGAGCAGTATCGCGATCTGGTTGTTGAGGTTGAGGAGGGGCGCACCGGTGAGTTTATGGTTGGGGTCGGGGCGAGTTCCGACGAGGAGATCCTTGGGTTCATGGAACTGAGGCAAAACAACTTTGACATCGCCAAGCCTCCCACCTTCATGGGCGCCGGACAGAAGATGCGGTTACGAGCCCAGGTCGGGACCCGTCGACAGGACTATCTGATCAGTTTTACGGAACCATGGTTCTTGGACAGGCGTCTCTCTCTGGGTACCGATTTGTATCGGCGTGACTACAACTATGTGGGCGCGGATTACGATGAGACGCGCACGGGCGCGGCGATCCGGCTGCGTTGGCCGTTGCCGTTCATCGACAACTTTACGAGTGCGCGGGTGACCTATCGTCTGGAGGACGTTGAGATTCACGACGTCGATGACGATGCCAGCGAACTGATCAAGCAGGAGGAGGGCAGGCGGACCGCCAGCTCTGTCACGCTCGATCTGACGCGCGATTCCCGGGACTCCTACCGCCGTCCCACGAGTGGGAATCGAACGGTTCTTTCAGGGACGGTGATGGGCGGTGCCCTGGCGGGTGACACGGACCTGTATCGGCCTGAGATTGAGACGGGGCATTACCACAAGTTGCCATGGATGGATCACGTCCTTCATCTCCGGGGGCGGGTCGGCTCGATGGAGCCCTATGGCGACAGTGAGCGGGTCCCGATCTTTGAACGGTATTTCCTTGGGGGCAGCAACAACCTGCGTGGGTTCAAGTATCGTCATGCCTCGCCCAGGGATGAGAACGGCGACCCGATCGGGGGCAATTCGGTCTGGTTTGGGAGTGTGGAATATTTGGTACCGGTGATTGACCAGATCTGGCTCGCTACGTTTTACGACATCGGGCAGGTCAACACCGATTCGTGGGAATGGGCGACGGACAACTACAACGCGGGTGCGGGGATCGGGCTCAGGCTGTTCATTCCGCCGCTGGGATCGATCAACCTCGACTATGCCTGGCCGGTGTCGAAGGATGATTACCCCGAGCCATCGACGCGAAACTTCCATTTCAATTTCGGGTATATCTTCTAGGATCTGACCCGCCGACCTGGGCAATCGACGGTGGAATTTGAATGATGGCAATGGAGTTAAGAAGGGCAGAGGTTGAGATATGAGGCACAGGGAAACAGGCCGAGCTTGGGCGATATTAGGGGTGTTCGCGCTCTTGAGTTGGGCGACGGTCGCATCGGCGGTCCAGGTTCAGCTGGCGTTCGTCGATTTCGAAGAGGTCTTCAGCAACTACTGGAAGACGAAGCAGGCGGACCGTAGTTTGCAACTGAGCAGCGAGGCCTACAAGCAGGAACGGGAGACGCTGTTGGCGGAGTTCAAGCAGACCAACGAGTCGCTCAACACCCTTCGGGAAGCGGCCAGTGATCCGACCTTGGGCGAGCAGGCACGTGCGGAAAAGGCGGATGCCGCGATTGCGACCCTGGAAGAGCTCAATGCATTACAGGATCGCATCAACACGTTCGACCAGGAGCAGCAATCACAGCTGGACCGCCAGAAGCAGAGGATGCGTACGGCCATTCTCAAGGACATCATCGAGGCTCTGGAACGGGTCGGCCGAACGGAGGGCTACACGGCGATCTTTGACAGTTCTGGGTTCAGTTTCAATGGTCTACCGGTTGTGGTGTTCAGCGACCCACGCAACGACATCACCCGTTCGGTGATCGAGCTGTTGAATCTGGGTGGGCCTTCGGAGGAATGATTTCACGCGGGGAAAGGGGCTATCCTGATCTGCCGCTGCGGACCACCCGAGCATGGTTGGGTGGAGCGGGGAAGCATGGGGGAGGTGGGAAACGATGAATGACTTAGTACCGGTCCGGGTCAAGGGTGCGATTCCCACCACGAGCGGTTGCGCCGTCTTTTTGGGTGACGAAGAAAAATCGTTCGTTATTTACGTCGACGAGCAGGTGGGCGGCGCGATCACCCGTATCTTGCATAAGCGTGCGTACCCACGCCCTCTAACGCACGAGCTGATCCAGAATATCTTTCTCGGATTTGGCGTGAGCGTTCAGCGTGTGGTGATCAACGACTTGCAGGAAAGCACGTTTTACGCAAGGCTGATCCTTAGACTGGAAAACGAATTGGGGCAGAAACTGGTCGAACTGGATGCACGCCCCAGTGATTCGATAGCACTGGCCTTACAGGATCAGGCGGAGATACTGGTGGCGCGGCATGTTTACGACGCGGTTGAAGACATGTCCTGGTTGCTGGAGGAGCAGGATCCCGACGAAGAAGGTGAGGCCGATTAAAATATTTGGAAGGGGATAATGCTTAGATTCGAGCATGCTCCAAAGGGAGAATGGCAGGACGTTTCGCAGGAGGACTGGCAAGATTGGCGTTGGCAGCTGAAGCATCGGCTGACCCGCCTGACGGACCTTGAGGGCAGGATTGAGTTGTCGGAAGACGAGCGCAAGGGTGCGTTGCTTGCGCAGACCCGACTCGCGATGGCGATCACGCCCTATTTTTTTAATCTCATCGACAAGAACGACCCCGAGTGTCCGATTCGGCGGCAGGTGATACCGCGGATTCAGGAGTTGGAGCGTGCCCCGCACGAGCTGGACGATCCGTGCGGTGAGGATGCGCACTCACCGGTACCCGGGTTGGTGCATCGCTATCCCGACCGGGTTTTGTTACTGGTGACCGACCGATGTGCGGCGTATTGCCGTTACTGTACGCGCAGTCGGATGGTGAGTGGGAACGACGAAGGCGGTGTCTTCCGGCCGCAGGTCGACCAGGCATTGGATTACATCCGCGCGCATCCTGAGATTCGGGATGTCTTGATCAGTGGAGGGGATCCGCTGCTGTGGACGGATGCCAAATTGGATCGACTGCTTGGGCGGCTTCGCGAGATCGAGCACGTTCAATTTGTGCGGATTGGTTCAAGGATCCCTGTGTTTCTGCCTCAGCGGATCACCCCTGGCCTGGTTGATGTGTTGCGGAAGCACCATCCGTTTTGGCTCAGCATTCACATGAATCACCCCATGGAAGCCACGGCTGAAGTCAAGGAGGCCTGCGGGCGTCTGGCGGACGCCGGCATTCCGATCGGAAACCAGACGGTCCTTTTGCGGGGTGTGAACGATCAGCTGCCGGTGATGCGGGAATTGCTGCATCGTTTGCTCGCAATGCGGGTTCGACCCTACTATATTTATCAGTGCGACCCGATCCGCGGCACCGCGCATCTCAAGACCACGGTCCAGGCGGGGATTGAGCTGATGCAAGGGCTGCGTGGGCACACCTCCGGATATGCGGTCCCGAACTACGTGATCGACGCGCCGGGCGGGGGTGGCAAGATACCGATCAATCCTCAGTATGTGGAGGAGCTCACTGAGGAGCGGGTGGTCTTGCGCAATTACGAAGGCCGGATTTTCACCTACGAGCAGGGGCAGGCGGTGACCTGAATCCGAATTCCCTTAGAGAAGGGGAGTCCGGAGATGCCTGTGTTTGACTTTCTTACGATCCTGGAGAAATTTTGCTCTCTTCGGCTCAGGGGTATCTCCCCCCCGAAGAGAGCGGCGTGGCCAATGGCGAATTGAGGCAGAATCTTATGGCAGCAAAAATACGATTGATGCGAACGGGCGCGAAGAACCGCCCCTGTTATCGGATTGTGGTGACTCACGGAGCGAGCCCGCGAGACGGACGTTTTATCGAGGCGCTGGGCAGTTACGATCCAAAGCAGAAAGACTCCGAGAACTTCACGATGGACCTGGAGCGTGCGGAATATTGGCTTGGCGTGGGTGCGCAGCCGTCCGAAACGGTCAAGAGTCTGATCAAGGCCGCGCGCAAAGGCGCTGGCAAGGCCAAGGGCGAGCCGCTGGACGGCAAGACCACGCATGTGCCAGGCGAGCGACGCCGCAAGCGTGTCGAAGTAGCCGTCGCCGGGGCTGATGGCGCTGGGGAGTGATCGGTTTTCGTGACTCGATTGATGAGGCCGTAACGCACACGGTGGCACCGTTCCCGAGGGGTATGGCTGGAGACATCATGCAGGAATTTATTCAGTTTGTGGTCGAGGCGCTCGTTGATCACCCCGAGGAAGTTGTCATCGAAGGATTTCGAGAGGATGGCGGGGTCGTCTACGAGCTCCAGTGCCATCCTGACGATGTGGGAAAGGTGATAGGGCGCAACGGGCGTACGATTACGGCCATCAGGACCTTGATCTCTAACGCCGCCGCAGGAAAAGGGCAATCCAGGGTCTCCCTGGAAATCGTGGAGTGACGGCCCGGCAGGGTGTTTCGCTGCGATGCCAAAGAAGGCGGGGCGATGAGGATTGATTTTCTGACGATTTTTCCGCAGATGCTGCAGAGTGCATTGGCGGAAAGCATTCTGGGAATCGCGCAGCGCAAGGGGCTGGTGCGTATTCGCCTGGTCAACCTCAGGGATTTCACGCACGATCGAAGACGGACCGTGGACGATCGCCCCTATGGCGGCGGACCTGGGATGGTCTTACGGCCCGAACCGATCTTTGAGGCGGTGGAGCTCTTGAGGGGGCCGGGCAGTCTGGTGATCCTCATGACCCCCCAGGGGCGGACCTTTCGACAATCGGAGGCTCGGCGCCTGGCCTTGTGCGAGCATTTGATCCTGATTTGTGGAGCATACGAAGGAATCGACGAGAGGGTGCGGAACGGGCTGGTTGACGAGGAGCTCTCAATCGGCGATTACGTCCTGACCAACGGAAGCTTGGCCGCTCTTGTGGTGGTCGACGCCGTCACCCGGCTGGTGCCGGGAGTCTTGGGCGACTGCACCTCGGTCGACGAGGAATCATTTTCTACTGGACTGCTGGAGTACCCTCAGTATACCCGCCCCGCTGATTTCCGGGGGATGGCGGTACCGGAGGTGCTGAGGCAGGGGCATCATGGCGAAATAGCCCGCTGGCGACAGGACGTTTCCCGTGAGCGTACACGGGCTCGCCGGCCGGATTTATGGGCGGACCAAACGGACGTTTTGGGAGATTGAACAATGAGTCAGGCAATCATGGACAAGGTGACCAAGGCGCACCTGAAGAGTGACATCCCGAGCTTTTGCGTTGGGGATACGGTTCGTGTCTTCACCCGTATTGTGGAGGGGACCCGGGAGCGTGAACAGCGTTTCGACGGAATCGTGATCGCCCGCAGCGGCGGCGGGATTCAGGAGACCTTCACGGTTCGCCGGATCTCCTATGGTGAGGGGTTGGAGCGGGTATTCCCCCTGCATTCCCCACTCATCTCACGGATCGAAGTCGTGCAACGCGGTGACGTGCGCCGCGCCAAGCTCTACTACCTGCGTGATCGGGTCGGCAAGAAGGCGCGTGTGAAGCAGAAGCGCATGTGAAGCTTGGGGTGACGCGGAGTCGGACTCCGGTCGTTCACTGGCGATTCGTACGAGCAGATTGGGCCGGACCCGAATGGGTTCGGCCTTTTTTTTTGATCGAGGGATACAGCAAGGGGGACGCGGTGGGACCTCAGGCGGGCGGGGAGGATCGATTGCTGCATTGGGAGCGCCACTTCTATCGGCTGGGCGTGCAGCGTGTAGCTGGGGTTGACGAAGCCGGCCGGGGTCCCTTGGCGGGACCGGTAGCGGCGGCTGCGGTGATTCTGCCGCGTGGATCGGACTGGGCTGGAGTCATTGACTCCAAGCAGCTCCGGGAGGCCGAGCGGGAGCGACTCTATGAGGTATTGACCGGCGATCCCGCGGTGGACTGGTCAATCGTGCTGGTGCAGGCGGAGGAGATCGACCGTTTGAACATCCTCGGCGCGACGCATGAGGCGATGCGCCGCGCGTTGGCCGGCCTACGGGTTCAGCCCGACTGCGTCCTGGTGGATGGTCTGCCGGTTCGAGATCTCGGGTATCGGCAACACGCGCTGGTAGGGGGCGATGCGTTAAGCCGGTCCATTGCGGCGGCCAGTATCTTGGCCAAGGTCACTCGGGATCGCTGGATGCAGGATGCGGACCTGCGATTTCCCGGCTACGGGTTCGCGCGGCACAAGGGTTACCCGACCAAGGCACACCTGCAAGCCCTGGCTCATCTAGGCGCCTGCCCGATTCATCGCCGCACGTTTCGGCCTGTCGCCGAGGTCTGTGGGGATCGGCCGGATCAGGGAGAACTCGGTTTCTGATCCCGGAGGCCCCGTCGCAATTGGACAGGGCAACGGATGTCTCGGATTGGGCCTCCCAAGCCGACCTCCCATATGGAAAGCCTCGCGCAGAGGCGCAGAGGCGCCAAGGCCCTTTCGGCTTGGCAAGAGGTCGTC
>ENA-UOOH01002904-UOOH01002904.1-fermentation-metagenome-genome-assembly--contig:-NODE-2904-length-13906-cov-3.929608_pt1 | contig 13906 bp, 13 predicted proteins | sample MGYA00245778_ERZ724025 | MGnify/ENA primary metagenome ERZ724025 (study PRJEB28704, sample SAMN03018313) | fermentation metagenome | biome: anthropogenic terrestrial biome; feature: soil; material... | reverse complement strand
GGTACCAACCGTAAAGTGGATATTGACGGCAAGAGCTATACTCCCCAGGAAATTTCCGCTATGGTTTTGCAAAAACTGAAAAGCGATGCGGAAAATTATCTGGGCTCTCCTGTAACCCAGGCCGTTATCACCGTTCCCGCTTATTTTTCCGACTCTCAGAGACAGGCTACCAAAGATGCGGGTAAAATCGCAGGTTTGGAAGTGCTCCGTATCATCAACGAGCCCACCGCTGCCGCTTTGGCATATGGTATCGACAAAGAAAAAGAACAGAAAATCCTGGTCTTTGACCTGGGAGGCGGTACCTTCGACGTATCCCTCATGGAAATCTCCGACGGGGTGTTTGAAGTACTGGCCACGGCCGGTAACAATCGCCTGGGGGGCGATGATTTCGATGCCAGAATCATGGACTGGATGGCCGATCAATTCCTCCGTGAACACGGCATTGATCTCCGTCAGGACAAAACCGCCCATCAGAGACTGAAAGAAGCCGCTGAAAAAGCCAAGATCGAATTGTCCGGCATGCAGTCTACCAATATTACGCTGCCTTTCATTTATGCCGATGCCAATGGTGCCAAGAACTTGGATGCTACTCTCACCAGAGCCAAGTTCAACGAATTGATTGCCGATTTGGTGGAGAAAACCATGATTCCTACCCGCCGCGCTCTTTCCGATGCCGGGTTGCAGCCTTCCGATGTGGACAAAGTTCTGCTGGTTGGCGGTTCTACCCGTGTTCCCGCCGTACAGGATGCGGTGAAGAGTTTCCTGGGAAAAGATCCCTTTAAAGGGATCAATCCCGATGAATGTGTCGCCATCGGTGCTGCCATTCAGGCGGGCGTTTTGGGCGGCGATGTCAAAGACATTGTCCTTTTGGACGTTACTCCGTTATCTCTGGGTATTGAAACTTTGGGCAGTGTATTTAATAAACTGATTGAGAGAAATACCACCATTCCCGTGAAAAAGAGCCAGATTTACTCCACGGCAGCCAATAACCAGACTTCCGTAGAAATCCATGTTCTTCAGGGCGAACGTGAAATGGCCCGCGACAATAAGACCCTGGGTCGTTTCGTGCTGGATGGTATTCCGCCGGCTATGAGAGGAATTCCCCAGATCGAAGTTACCTTTGATATTGATGCCAATGGCATTGTGAATGTATCCGCCATGGACAAAGGCACCGGAAAAGAACAGAAAATTACCATCACCTCTTCCACCAACATGTCCTCCGACGACATCGAAAAGGCTGTCAAAGAAGCGGAAATGCATGCAGCGGAAGACAAACTTCGCCGTGAACAGGTGGAAACCAAAAATGAGGGCGAAAATTTGGTATACCAGTGCGAACGCACCCTTGCTGAATTCGGAGACAAAGTGTCCGATGAGGATAAAGCTCCTATCACCGAAAAAAGCGAAAAATTGAAAGAAAGCCTCAAAGGCGAAAACTACGAACAAATCAAATCCGATACCGAAGCTTTGAAACAGGAATTGTACGCTCTGTCTGCCAAAGTGTATCAGCAGGAAAATCCTGACATGAACAATACAAAAGAGCAACCCCAAGACCATAACAACGATGACGGTGGTTATTACAACGCTGATTTTACCGATAAGAGCGATCACTGATGAAGAAACGCAAGGCGGGCAAGTCTATGCCCGCCTTGTGTAAGAGGTTACTATGGCGGATGGAAAACGAGATTATTATGAATTACTGGGCGTAGATCGCTCAGCGACCCCGGAGGATATCAAAAAGGCGTATCGGAAGCTTGCCAAAAAATATCACCCGGACATGAATCCCGGGGATAAAGATGCCGAGGAGAAGTTCAAAGAGGTCAATGAGGCCAACGATGTGCTTTCCGATCCCCAAAAACGGGAAAATTACGATCGTTTCGGCAGTGCCGACGGACCTCAGGGCTTCGCCGGAAGCGGTGGCTTCAATGGCGGTTTCGGCGGTTTTGACGTGGGGGACATTTTCGAGTCTTTCTTTGGTGGCGGCAGTGCCCGCAGAAGAAACGGCCCCGAGCGCGGGGAGGACATAGCCGTTAGATTGATGATTTCCTTTGAGGAAGCCGTTTTTGGATGCAAAAAAGAAATATCGTTCAATCGATATGAAACCTGTTCTTTCTGCCAGGGCAGCGGGGCGGAAAAGGGAACCAAACCGGAAACCTGTTCCCGATGCGGCGGCAGCGGACAGATCCATATGCAGCAGCGTTCCCTTTTGGGAACCATCCAGACCACCCGTCCCTGCGATACCTGCGGCGGTACCGGTAAAATCATCAAAAACCCTTGTTCAACCTGCCATGGAGACGGGGTGGAACGGAAAACAAAAAAACTGGAGGTTTCTATTCCTGCCGGGATTGACGACGGACAACGCGTATTGGTCAAAGGGCAGGGAAACGGCGGCAAACGGGGAGGAAGTAGTGGGGATTTATATGTGCAGGTAGGTGTAAGACCTCATCCCGTATTCGAACGGGAGGGATACAATTTGTTCTGCGAAGTACCCATTACCTTTGCAGAAGCTACCTTGGGCGCACAAATCACGGTACCTACCCTGGAAGGGGAATATAAGTTCACCATTACGGAAGGTACCCAATCCGGTACCGCCTTCACGCTGAAAAACAAAGGCGTGCAGATGATCAACAGCCGTTCCCGCGGTGATTTGATTTTTCAGGTGAATCTGGAAGTCCCTAAACGCTTGACCAACAAACAAAAAGAACTGTTAAAAGAGTTTGATAAAAGTTTAAGCAATTCCAACTTGGATGAACGTGCTACGTTCTTAGAAAAACTCAAGAATGTGTTCAAAAGCGAGAAGTAAATTTGTTTTTTAACCGGCAGCCCTTTGGGTGATGCCGGTTTTCTCGTGGGATACGGTATCTGGTTCTTGTATGTATAGTGATTAATTTGTATTATATTGGTTATGTAAACCTGTTGATAAAATCAGATCGCAGAAGCTTTTGCTTCTGCGATCGTGTTTAAAAGGGTTTATGTATTTGTGACGATGGGTTTTGCCATGGCTTTGAGTTTCGTCAATAGGGTTCTATAATGGGATGTTGTGCAGCTCTTTTATGGATTGTGTCGGGATTGTTTGGATGTATGAAGTGTTCAACCGATTTGAGAAGCCAAACAGCGGGCGGCATCGGCGGCGGATTTAGCATCGGGGGCATAGCCGTCGGCACCGATTTTTTCTGCATATGCGGCAGTCACCGGGGCACCCCCGATGAGGATCTTCACTTGATTGCGAATGCCGGCTGCTTCGGCGGCTTTCACCACGTCTGCCATCACCGGCATGGTGGTGGTCAATAAAGCCGAACAGGCAACGATGGTGCAGTTTTCCTTGACAGCGGTGTCAATAAATTGCGAGGGGGAGACATTGGTGCCCAGATCGATGACCTGGATTCCTTGTCCTTCCATCATCATTTTCACCAGAGATTTTCCGATATCGTGCTGATCTCCCTGCACGGTGCCAAGCACCACTCTCACAGCTGATTTTTGTCCTTCTGCCACCAAATGGGGCTTCAGCACTTCGGTCGCCATTGTCATGGTTTTGCCGGCAAGCATAACTTCCGGAATATAAACCTTGCCTTCCTTGAACCGATCGCCCAATTCTGACATGGCGGCGATGAGCCCTTCGTTCAAAATGGTTTCCGCTGCCATGCCGGAATCCAAAGCGGATTGCACCAAAGCTTGGATTTCTCGGCGTTTTCCGGTGAGAACTGCCTGATAAATGTTTACAATCATGGGTATGACCCTTCCTTAGGAGTTTTTATAGTTTGCCGGATTCTGATAATAGGCCGGTAGATATGACGTATCGATATTATCCAGTACCATTTTGACCAAGTCTTCTTTGGTGCGCTTGGAACTGTCCAAAGCCCCATGGTCTTTCAATTGCTCATGGGCATAGTTTTCTAGATAGTGGAGGGTGATTTTTCGATATGATTTGTTGTAATGGGTGATGGTAGGAATAAACAACACGTTTTCAATTCGAATTTCCTTATTATTACGGACGATATCAAAGGTAAACAAACCGCCCACCATATTCTTCATGCATTCCATGGTACTGACCAGATTGCCCAAAGAGTTGATCACCAGAGTTTCCTTCCCGTCGGCACGTTGTTTTTTTTCAATGGACTGAATCACATGGGGATGGTGCCCGATCAGCACGTCCACATTGCAGGAAAGAAGAATATCGGTGATTTTCTGTTGAGAGGAGTTGATGGGAAAATGGTTGGTTTCACCCCAGCTGTCCCCCTTATACTCTTTTCCCCAATGGACCGAAACAATCACCACGTCCGCCAGCTTGTGGGCAAGGGCGGTTTGGCGGCGAATGGTTTCTTCCTTGGCATAGGGAACGATATACGCGCTTCCTTCGGGGAGGGAGGTGCTGTAATTGATAAAGGTGGTGTATGCTAATAAGGCAATGGAAATTCCGTTGCAGGTAACCAAGCGGATGTTGTCAAAATCATCCCGGTTGCGATAACCTCCGATGAGGGTGACCGGCTGGTTCTCCCAAAAGGTGATGGAACCTTCCAAGCCCCCTTCGCTGACATCCAGCATGTGGTTGGTGGCGATGTTTACGATGTCAAAGCCCGTTGCTATCAAGGCTTCCCCGGCGGCAAAAGGACCGTTGAAACGGGGATACCCTTTATAAGGATAGGCATTGCCTGCCAGGGGCGTTTCCTGATTGATGAAAGCCAAATCAGCCGAAGCGACGGCTTCGGCGATGTTGGCGTATATGGGCATGAAATCAAAAGGGCCTTCGGTGTTGAGGGTGTTTTTTCCTCCCGCGTTCACGGATGCATCACAAATCAAGGAGGAGTGAAGTAGGTTATCCCCTGTCGCCAAAAACGACACTTTGGTGTCTTTTTCAGACTCCTTTTCTACATGCTTTTCATATTCCGCGGAGTCAAGGATCCCGGTTTCTTCTATATGATTATCTTTTTGATCCGGGCAGGATAGGGGAGTATCCCGAGAGAGGATCCCGCTGCTGCAGGAAAATAAAAAGAGGACAATCAGAAGAATACAAAGGCACTTTTCTACTCTTTTCACGGTCTTATTTTACGATAAAGGAACTGATTCTGGAAAGAAGCTCACCGGCTGTTTTGTCGTTGCTGACGGTCATTTCAATGGGTTTGAGTAAATCCAAAGAAAAGATTCCCATGATGGATTTTCCATCCACTACATAGCGGCCGGAAGAAAGATCTACATCGCCGTCATACAGGGTAACCTGACTGACGAAATCGCGGATATCGGTGATGGTTGATAGTTTGATCATGACCTTTTTCATGGTGTGTGATCCTTTCTAAAAAAATAATTTTTTCTGCGCTCTGGTTAATACGTCTTATGACTGCTCCTCGTTGTTTTCTATATTCGCCTGAGAAGAGAAGACAAAGTCGATGATATCACCGCTTTTCAGTGCCTCTTCCGAAGAGAGAGTCAATTCTTTGGCATGGCCGTCTTTATCGGTAACAGACACGGTCCAGGACCAAATGGCACTTTCGGAAGTGTAAGAAGCATCGCCTTTTTCAATCGCCGCGGCGATTGAAGATAGCACGGTTTTATGGTTGGCTTCAATCGCGGAATCCTGGACGACCGATTCTAAAGCCAAAGCCAAGGTCAGATTCACACCTTCGGCGGACAAGTTTTTATAATTGGTGTTGTTGGTGGCACCATCCACGGATTCTGCCATACGCAAAGAAACGGACACTTTCACCGCGTTTTCGGATTTGGGCAGCTGGATGGTATGATAGGTGAAGGTGACGGTGGTTCCGTCTATCAGCTGCTGGGCAGCGGGAACCGCCAAGGTATTACCGGTTGCATTGGTGATACTGTATCCCCAATAGGATAAGGATTTTCCGTCTTCGGACAATGTGGTAGCGCAGTTTGCCAAAGAAGCAAAGGTCAAAGTCGTATCCCGGTCGGTCTGCAGCAACGCCAAGTCCTCGTTCAATTTTTCTTTGGCAATGACTTTCAGGGCGTCCAGAACGGTTTGCCCTGGTTTAAAATGGTAGGTATATCCCGAAACCCGGGCTTCATTGCCTACATAAATCTCGATGGTGCAGGTACCTTTTTCTTCCCCGCAGGATACCAAAGCCAGGCTGATGAGAAGGACCATAAGGCAGAACAGAAGGATTCTTTTTACGTTTTTCATATTCAATTTCCTTTCGTCCTTATGATGCGGCGGTGTAACGTTCGTAAGAAAACGTCAGCAACGTATGGGTTTGGATAGGCTGGGCACCGGGGGCTTTCAACGCATCGGAGGCGGAACCTAATTCATATCTCCAATACATGCCGTCTACCAAAGAGGGGTAGCCGAAGAGGTACGCTACGGTGGACCTGTCTCCGGAGATCTGAAGCAAATCGGTATTGTCAGGATATGCTTCGGTCAAAGCCTGTTGCAGGACAGCCATAACCGAAGAAGCGGAGGAAGCGGCGGTGACCGCCTTGGACAACAACAGGGTATCACCATTTTTCACAACCACCGTCACGGTAGGCGGGGTGGAAGAAGAACCGGTACATCCGCTGAAAGCAAAAACCAGCAGAACCAGTGCCAGCAGGAAAATCAGAAGTGAATTGCGTTTCATGAAGGGACCTTTCTACTCACGATTGGTTTTTTCCCGTCTTTGCCGCGAGCACACAAAGATAATGACATAGGTATATCATAAAACATTATACTAAACAATTCATAGACTGTCAATTGTTTTTTCCATATTTTCACGTTCCGAGGATTCTTGATGACGTCGCCACATGCCTTTTGCCACAATGGTCAATACGGGTAATAAAAACATTCCCGGTACACCGTATGCCGCCAACCCCAGAAAGAGGGTGAGCAGGGTCGCCAAAGGATGAAGTCCCAGCATCTTTCCCAGTAAACGGGGTTCCGCCATTTGACGGATGATGGTAAGAATCAAATAAATTGCCAACAAGGCAATCCCCCGGCCGGGATTTTTCTGGAGGAACATGACGATACTCCAGGGAACCAGCACCGAACCGCTGCCTAGAATGGGGAGTAAATCCACAAAGGCAATCAAAAACGCTACGCTGAAGGCATAAGAAAATCCGCAGATGGTCAGAGAAAATGCCAAGATGGCAAACGTCATGAAAAACAAAATCAAATACGCCCGTATGAATCCCACCAACGTGTTTATGAATTCTGCCCGGAATGCCCGCAAGGTGTTTTTCCCTTTTTCCCCCAAGGGAGTGGTGAAAAAACCGGAGATAACCGACATGTCCACGGTGAAATAATAGGCGGCAAACAATAAGATTATCAGTCCGATGAGAATTTTGGGCAAAAGGGCTGTGACCGAGCCTACAATATCGGAGAGAAATCCCAGAAGTTTTTGCCCGCCTGTGATCAACAAATTATTCCCTGCTGTGTTCCAGTAATCTCCCAAGGGTAAGATCGCTTTTAATTTTTCTCCCTTTTCGGTGATGGCTTTGAGGATGCTCTCTCTGTTATCTATCAGGTATACATACAAGCCCCGCAATTCTTCCACGATCCGGCTGCCCACCAACACAGTGACGGAAATCCCGAATAACAAAACGAGAACAAGGATGATGATAGCCGATACCCGACGGGGAATATGCAGTTTTTTATACAGTCGTTGAACGGGTTTACGCACCGCCACCGCGGTCAGATATCCCAGCATCAACGGGATCAGACACCAGAGAAAACAGGTGATGGCAATATGCAGGATGAGAAAGGTGATGACTACATAGGCAAATAGCACCAACACCCGCTGCCAGCCGGTTTCAGGCAGATAAGACATTTTATTCTCCTTTACAGAAAAAAGTGTTGATATGTTAGGGAAATCATGGTATAATATCAAAAATAAATCAGTAATTTGGAATCGTAGCAAGTTCCTTGGAAGGATGTATTATATGAAACAAATAGGAATTCTTGGATTTGGTGTTGTAGGTTCCGGCGTGGCAGAAGTGTTGAAAATCAATGCAAATGGAATTGCAAACCGCTGTGGAGAGTCTATCCGCGTGAAATCTATCCTAGATATCCGGGATTTCAGCGGTCATCCCCTGTCAAAACTCTTTACCAAGAATTTTAACGATATTGTCAACGATCATGATATTGCGGTGGTGGTGGAAGCCATGGGCGGCTCTCACCCTGCCTATGATTTTACCAAAGCGGCTTTGCAAGCCGGAAAAAGCGTGGTTACATCCAATAAGGAAGTGGTGGCCAAATTGGGGCAGGAATTGACTGCCATTGCGAAGAAAAACGGAGTTCACTATCTCTTTGAAGCCAGCGTGGGCGGCGGCATTCCTGTAATCCGTCCCATCGGTACTTGTTTGGCTGCCAATGAGATCCGTTCCGTTACGGGCATCGTAAACGGAACCACCAACTATATTCTCACCGAAATGTTTGAAATGGGCAGAAACTTTGAAGAGGCGCTGGCGGATGCCATGGACAAAGGTTATGCAGAGAAAAATCCTTCTGCCGATGTGGACGGTATTGATGCCTGCAGAAAAATCTGTATTCTCAGCGATATTATTTTTGGTTACAACGTCTCCCCCGAAGAAGTGAAGCCCGAAGGCATTCGCTCCATTCGGGAACGGGATGTACAGGCAGCTGAAAAAGCGGGATATTCCATCAAGCTTTTGGCAAGAGCCGAAAAATGTCCCGACGGTGGCTTATATATTTTAGTATGTCCGTTTTTTGTAAATCATGACAACATGTTGGCTGGAATTCGCGGGGTTTTTAACGGTATTTTGGTGGATGGCAACGCCACCGATGAAGTGCTCTTTTACGGTAAAGGGGCAGGCAAAATGCCCACCGCTTCCGCCATGGTGGCGGATGTCATCAATATTGTGAACGGAAGAGCCTTCACCTATTCCTGGACCCGACCACCTATAAGCGTTGTAAAAAACAATGCCGAACGTTCCTCTGCCTTTTATTTGTCCGTGGAGGGGGAACAAAGAGAAGCGTTTTTTGCTGCCATGGGCGGAAAAGATAAAATTTTTTATGACCATATGCTGGATTTTATTTCCGATATTATGCCGGAAAAAGAAGCGGATAAGATTATGGCAGCGTTTCCCGGCGTGACCATTCACCAAAAACTGCGTGTATTGGGTTGAACGATGAAAATAGTTGTTTTAGACGGATATTGTCAGAATCCGGGGGATTTATCCTGGAATCGCTTGAAAAAATGGGGGGATGTAACGGTCTATGACCGTACGCCCCCTCCTTTGATAGAGAAACGGATTGCCTGCCATGAAGTGGTGATCGTCAACAAAACCCCTCTCACCCGAGATACCATTTTGGCGTGCCCTTCCATTCGCTATATCGGGGTTCTTGCCACGGGTTACAACGTGGTGGACATCGAGGCTGCCAGAGAAAAGGGAATTCCCGTTTGCAATGCCCCCGGTTATGCCACCGATGCGGTTGCCCAGCATATGTTTGCCTTGTTGTTATCCCTTTCCAATCGCATTCCCGGCTATGGAAAAGCGGTGGAAGAGGGAGAGTGGGCAAAATCCCCCGACTTTTCCCTATTCAAAGAGCCTATCACCGAATTATCGGGATTGACCATGGGATTTTTGGGTTTGGGTCAAATCGGAACCAAAGCCGCAGACATTGCCAAAGCTTTGGGGATGCGGGTGATTGCCCATCATGCTTCCCGTCCCCCGGCATTTGTGGAAATGGTGCATCAAGATGCCTTGCTGCAAAGAAGCGATATACTCTCCTTGTGCTGTCCTTTGAACGAGCAGACCAAAGGGTTTATCTGTAAAAACAATCTAAAAAAAATGAAAGACGGGGTCATGCTCATCAATATTGCCAGAGGAACTTTGATTGTAGAAGAAGATTTGGCGGAAGCACTCAAAAACGGAAAAGTTTCCGCTTTCGGTGCGGATGTTCTCTCCCTGGAACCTCCTGTGAACAATCCCCTGATTGGTTTGAAAAACACCCTGATCACGCCCCATGTGGCCTGGGCATCCAAAGCCGCCAGAATGCGGCTTATGGACATGACCTGCGACAATCTGGAGGCTTTTTTGCAGGGAAAAACAAAGAACGCGGTGAACGGGCTATGATTATCATGGGAATTGATTTTGGGGATGCCCGCATGGGTATCGCCTTCTGCGACGAAGAGGAACGAATGGCTTTTGCCAAGGAAACGGTGAAGGTAACAAGTTTGGATCAAGCGGCGGAAGAAGCGGTGTTGAAGGCCAAGGAAGAAGGGGCCCGTCTACTGGTGGTGGGAATGCCCCGGAATATGGACGGCTCTTTGGGTCCGAGAGCGGAGAAAACCTGGCGGTTCATTGCTTTGCTGCAATCCAAGTGCGAGCTTCCCGTTGAAACGGTGGATGAACGGCTGACTACAATGGCGGCTCATACATTATTGCACGAAGCGGGCATCAAAAAAGGTCGAAGCAAAGGGGTTGTAGACGCTTTGGCTGCCAAACTGATTCTGGAAAGTTTCATGAAGCGGTATAAACGGGAATAAGATGAAAAGTTGCCTCCTCTTTTTCAGAGGAGGCATTGTTGTGATATAAAAGGGAAAAAATCAATACTTTCTCCCTGGTGTTTACTTGGGTTTGCGGCAAGAACCGGATAAGGGGCAATGGGAACAACTGTATCCACAGGATGTTTTGCCGCTTTTCTTGTTTTTGATCAGTTTGATCACGGTCAAAACAATGGCAGCTGCCAGAATGACACTGACCAGGAGGGTTCCGATATTTTCTGCAATCCAATCAAACATACAATCATCTCCCGATCCTGCCGTAATACAGACGTTGATTTTTCAGGTTTCACTCACGATGATATAGTAACAATGTCCGCTTACAATGTCAATGCGTTTTTTTATTTTTATGAATCCGCTCCGATTGTGTTTTTGAAGTATCATTTTAAGTATAAAATAAGATTATATTCGGTTATTTGCGGTATTTAATAAGTTGTGGTATACTCTGTGAGAAAAGAACAGGAGGCATGACATGAAAATTCGCGAAGCTGTAGAAAATTATCTCGAAAAAATATACATTGAGATTCATAAAAAAGGAAAAGTGCGCCAAGCGGACATTTGCAGCGCCATGCACTATTCCCGTCCTACCGTCAGCATCATGTTGCGTGATTTACGGGATAAAGGATATATCCATATTGATGAAAAAGGGTTTCTCTCTTTAACGGAAAAGGGGACGGAAATTGCCGGTCGGGTCTTTGAGCGTCATTGCATCATTGCCGCCGTGTTGATGTTTTGGGGGGTAACCGAAGAAACCGCTATGGAAGATGCCTGCAAAATCGAGCATGATATCAGCGATGAAAGCTTTGAAAGTATTCGTAAGTATTACCAAAATATAAAAAAATGTAATCATACCGATAAAATGCAATAATGTTATTGCAAAATCTAACGTGTAATATACATTTGCATATAGGACTAAAAAGAAAATAATCATACCAGGCAATTTATTATAGTGATCATTTCCCACTAAATAAAATTACAAAAAAGGCGAAAGCAAGAAACCGCTTTCGCCTTTATTTACAGAGGATTCATGGCGTTATGTCAACCTGTGAAGGGTTGCAAAGTACCATAGAGACGAGATTCCCCTTGCAATCATGCCCATTGTATGGTAGAATGTAAATGTGTATTTACCAATAGTTGGCTTTCAATGGTTTCTTCAATTAAACGATATCCTTCTTCGGTGGGGTGGATGCCATCCTCACCCAAGAGGGTTTCATAACGACGGGACAAGAGAAAAGGAGTGCGGATATCCAGTATGTCCGCTTCTTCCTCCCGGGCGGTTTCGCAGACCAGTTGATGATAGTATTCATGCCACCGATACAGCATGCTTTCATCTCCCAGCCATTCTTCGATGGCTTTTCGGCGGCCGTTTTGCCCGATGTGATCCATAAACCGTTTGGCATGGAGCGGCACCAAGTTTGTTACATACACCGCCGCGCCTAAGGATTTGGCATGGCGGATGCATGCCCGATACGTGGCGACGAATGGGGTGGCTTCTGTGTTGGGCAAGTGATTCTTGTCGTTGTTTTGCGCCACAACATCCCAGTTGTAATCACAGTCGTTGCCCCCAAAACCCAAAATGACGGTGGTTTCCTCGGCTGATTCGGTGAGTCTGCGTTTCATATCCGCCAACCCTTTGTCTACCGTATGCCCCAAACGGGCATAATTGCATACTTCCATACCGGCGTTCTGCAGGGATTGAAAGCGGGTGGATACCGTGCGGTACCGATTGCCGCTGTATACGATTCCTCTCATGACGGAATCTCCGAATATTTGAACTTTCATTCCATGGTTCACCTCCACAAACAGTGTAAACTACAGGGGAGAAGAAGTATACCTACTTTTCGCATTGCAGAATCTACCGGATGCATAGGACAAAATAGAGTCAATATACCCCACTCTACTGTGAGTAGAGTTCCAAAATACCCTCGGAAAGGACACAATACATGGATTCCTTGAACCAAATTGTAGCTGAAAACATCCAATATTACCGCAATCGGATGAAGTGGACCCAGGCGGAATTGGCAGAACGCATCCATTATTCCGATAAATCCGTGTCCAAATGGGAGCGGGGCGAAGGAATGCCGGATTTGGCGGTATGTACACTATTGGCCGATTTGTTCGGCGTCACCGTGGATGATTTGATCCGTCGCCATGAGGTCATGCCTCAACCCAAACAAACGCGCATGAGTTTCAATCACCGCATTATCACCGCCCTTTCTTTGGTGGGGGTTTTGGCCATTGCCTTGATTTTGTACATTGTGCTGGAAGATTGGGAGGAGCGGTATCGAGTTTTTATTTATGCACTGCCGGTCATGTCTCTGGTGGTATTGGTACTCAACAGCATTTGGGGGAAGCGCATGGCCAATCTGTATATCATTTCTCTGTTGGTCTGGACCGTTCTCTGGTCTTTGGTCCTGCTGCTGCATACACCTTCCATTTTTTACATCGGCATCCTTGCACAAGCTGCGGTCTTACTGGCTTTTTGTTTTCATAAGAAAGGAAGAGATAAGTGAAAAATTTTCAATTTTATGCACCTACCCGGGTGTTTTTTGGAAAAGGGGAATATGTACGCACGGGAGAAATTCTCGCAGGTTACGGATACACCAAAATTATGCTTCATTATGGCGGCGGCAGTGTCATCAAATCGGGACTGCTTGCCAAAGTGAAAGAGTCTTTAGAGAAAAAAGGTATTTCCTATGTGGAATTCGGCGGAGCACAGCCCAACCCCCGGCTGTCCCATGCCAAAGCCGGTATTGATATTTGCCGCAAAGAAGGGGTTCAACTGATTTTGGCGGTGGGAGGCGGCAGTACCATCGATTCTGCCAAAATGATGGCATCAGGTACCCTTGCGGATTGCGATCCGTGGCTCTTTGTCACTAAAGAACGAGTGCCTATGGCTGCTTTGCCGATAGCCACCATCTTGACCTTGGCGGCATCGGGCAGCGAAACCAGCTCTTCCGCCGTGATTTCCAACGATGAATCGGGATTGAAGCGGGGATTCAACAGCGATTTCAACCGTCCGCTTTTTTCCATTCTTTCACCCGAACTGACGTTTACGTTGCCGCCCTATCAAACTGCCTGCGGTATCGTGGATATTTTGATGCATACATTGGAACGGTATATCACGGTACCGAACTTCTTTGAACCCACCGATTCCATGGCGGAAGCCATCCTCAAAAGTGTCATTGCCGCCGGACGGGTTGCCATGAAAGAGCCTGAAAATTTCGAAGCCCGCGCCACCCTGATGTGGGCAGGCAGCTTGTCCCATATTGATTTGACGGGTTTGGGAAAAGAGTATTTTATGATTTCTCACCAGCTGGAACATGAAATCAGCGGTATGTTTCCCCATGTTGCCCACGGAGCGGGTCTGGCTGTGGTGTTCCCTGCGTGGTGCCGCTATGTATATCAAAAAAATCTGCCTGCTTTTTGTCGCTATGCGAACCGGGTGTGGGATATTC
>ENA-UOOH01002900-UOOH01002900.1-fermentation-metagenome-genome-assembly--contig:-NODE-2900-length-13913-cov-2.604344_pt1 | contig 13913 bp, 12 predicted proteins | sample MGYA00245778_ERZ724025 | MGnify/ENA primary metagenome ERZ724025 (study PRJEB28704, sample SAMN03018313) | fermentation metagenome | biome: anthropogenic terrestrial biome; feature: soil; material... | reverse complement strand
GCTCATTCCAACTCCGGCACGATGACGAGTTCCAAGCTCACGGCTAATCTGCTGATTGTCGGTCAAAGGTAAAATACAGCCAGCGGCATGAACAACACCGTCACGCATTACCATAGCCCCGTCATGTAAAGGCGCATTATTAAAGAATAGATTTCCAATTAGCTCCGGAGTTGGTTCCGCGTTAATAACTGTGCCAGAATTAATAATTTCCCCTAACTTGGTTGTTCTCTCAAAAACAATCAAAGCTCCCATTTGCTGCTTTCGAAGTAATTCAATCGCTGAACAGACAGCCGATATGGCGCGCTGCCAACGTTTAATCTCCATTTCGGTTTCTTCATCACTCATGCCAAAAAGATTAATCGGACTAAATCTTGAATGCGCAACCTGCTCGAGCGCACGCCGAATTTCAGGCTGAAATATAATGATTATAACTAGTAAGCTGTAATCAAAAACAGCTTTAAGTAAATAATACATTGTTTTTAGATCTAACAATGATGCCGTCAGAAATGCAAGCCCGAAAATCAGTATGCCTTTTAAAAGCTGCTCGGCACGCGAATCGCGTACAAGCTTAATGATACTGTAGATAACAAATGCAACAAGTGTCACATCAAGTGTGTCCCTGAACCAGTCGATGGAACTAAGGAACGCTACTATATTATCCCAAACAATGCTGAACCATTCAGACACAAATAATTCATCCCTTCGTTCACATCCTAAGTTTATCACACAATCACATATATTATTTTATCATAAATCGGGATTATTGCAATCCTTATTGTCGTGATTACCAATAATATCTGTCTATATTTGCTTGCGTGAAATTTGGGCAATATTTCTAATTGATTTACATACATACTGCGCTTCCCTAAATGTGGTAAAGACTGATGGAGCAAGCCGTACTGTTCCTGTATTCAGAGTTTTAAATTTTCTATGTGCGCATGGTGAGCAATGAAGACCTGCTCGTACAGCAATCCCCTTTTCACTGAGCATTAATGCAGTTTCTTCGCTGTTATATCCTTCAATATTAAATGATAAGACCGGAGCTGTATAAACCAAATCAGGAATTTGAGTGTAAAGTATAACACCTTTAATGCTTTTTAGCTGTCTATATATAAACCTCATATGCTCGGTTTCCTGCTCTAAAATACGTTTTAAACCAATTCTATTTACAAATTCAATTCCGGCGGCTAAACCTATAATACCTGCTGTATTGAGTGTCCCGCTTTCAAATCGGTCTGGCAGTTCTTCGGGTTGGTTTAATTCGGTTGAAAGGCTGCCGGTTCCCCCTTCTATCAATGAGGGTAGATTCTGGTCACAGTTGCAAAGCAACATTCCGATCCCCATCGGACCATATAATCCTTTATGCCCGGGAACGCAAAGATAATCAATACAATCGGCCTGCATATCAATCGGAAAAACGCCTGCACTCTGCGCGGCGTCGACAATAAACTTAAGTCCATATTCATGCGCCAGCATACCTATTTCACGAATCGGCAGTCGTATTCCGAAAACATTAGAGGTGTGCAGACAGATAATCGCTTTTGTCTCGGGAGTAATACATTTGCGGAACGAATTTAATGTTTCCTGTGTATTTCCAAACGATACACTTGCAACTTCATATATACTCGAATCTTTTGATAATGCATGCAGTGGTCGCATTACGGCATTATGCTCCAAATCGGAAACGATTACGCGGCCTCCGTTTTTTAATAATCCCTTTATAACAATATTCAAAGCTACAGTGCAATTCTGAACAAATATGACATTTGAGGGATTGTTAAGATTAAAAAAGTGTGCAACCGCTTCCCGGCTTCGATAAATTTCCCATGATGCCGCCAGTCCCATTTTATGTCCGCTTCTTCCTGGATTTGCACCGTAAATCGTCAACGCCTTCTGAACCGCATCTCGAACAATAGTTGGTTTTGGCCATGTAGTTGCCGCATTATCAAAATAAACGGTATCCGGTAAAGAATTCATAAGGCATCATTCATTTGCTTTGATCCACGAATACGTATCCCAACAGATCGGAGCAGAGCTTCCGCTTTTTCAAAATCAGATGTTACCAAAAGGCAATAACCACATCCGTTTTTAATTGTATCATCGGTTGAACGGCTGATATAGGAACAAATGCGGTTCTGTTCCAGAACCGCTTTGCCTCGCATGGCATTCGTAACAGAACTTACATAAAAGCACATACTACTCAATCTTATCACCTCAGTTTACAGACTTCTATATACCAATATATGCAGTCATGGTGTCCAAGGTCATAAGGATTAAGTCGTGGAATAATGTGTAAGTATCAGTCAGCAGCATGAAGAAGGCATACCGCATGCGCGGCAATACCTTGTCCTGCCCCCGAAAAACCAAGATGTTCCTCAGTCGTTGCTTTTATGCTGACCTGCGTAATATCAATGCTGCACGCATTAGCAATTCTGAATCGCATTGCCTGTGTATATGGTTTCAACTTGGGAGCTTGCACAATTACAGTTGCATCAATATTCCCGATTCTCCATCCAGATAATTTAATGGTTTCGACCGCAAACTGCAAAAACTCTATACTGTTAGCATTTAAATATGAATTATCCGTATCCGGAAACATCTCACCTATATCACCCATTGCCGCAGCTCCCAGCAATGCATCTGTGATTGCATGCGTCAGCACATCTGCATCCGAGTGTCCGAGAAGTCCCTTATCAAAAGGAATATCTACCCCCCCTAATATAAGCTTTCGATCCTTAACAAGTCTATGCACATCATAACCATGTCCGATACGCATTTGCACCCTCCTTAGTCGGCAGATATGTGATTTGTAAGCATGCATTCTGCAATCGTAATATCCTCCGGAGTCGTTATCTTTATATTAGAATATTCGGATTTTACAAGAAAGACTCTATGCCCAAAGTGCTCAATAAGCTGGCAATCATCTGTAAAGTAACTTTCGTTTACATTGTTCGATTCAATTGCGTTTAAGTAAAGCTTGCGTTCAAACACCTGTGGTGTCTGAATACACCATACAAACTGCCTGTCAGGGGTATCTTTTACGAAGCTGTTTTCATCCGAAATTTTAACTGTGTCCTTTGACGGAACGGCAGCAGTTGCGGCACCGTAAAGACGTGCATATTCAACAACCTTATCGATTGTGTCAGGTCTGACTAAAGGCCTTGCGCCATCGTGTATTGCGAAATATGCGCTATCCTTTATGAGGCGTACACCGTTAAATACCGATTGTTGTCTTGTCTCCCCGCCTGTAAGGATAAATCTCACTTTATGGAAATTATATTTCCTACATATATTTAAAAACTGCTTTACATCGTCAGGCCTTGACACAAGAACAATATCCCGGATATGATTCGCCGCCTGAAATGCCTTAATCGAATGTGCAATTACAGGCATATCATCCAGCGCCGCCAACTGTTTTGAAATGCCGCACATCCTTGAGGAACTGCCCGCGGCTACAATTACGGCGGATGCTCGATTGTCATCATGAGCCGGAGGTGGTGCACTGAAAACCGAAGTCTGTTCCATCTGTTGCATTCCTTTTCTGTGTTTTTTATAACGCTACGCTGCACAATTGAAAACATGTCATCCAAAGTGTCGCCCGCAACTCTCTGAATGACATGTAAAATGACATGTAAATTTAAAAATAAAGTTTACTAAATAGAAATATCATGTGCAATATTGTATAACTCAAAATCAAACGGCTTTTTCATTCTAAGTGCAACTTCAATATCAAAATCAATAATCTGATCGCTTTGAATGGCTACAACCCGGTTGCTTTTCCCCTCAATCAACAGTTCAACGGCCCTATAACCCATCTCGCTTGCGAGAACGCGGTCACGGACGGACGGAGTACCCCCTCGCTGAACATGCCCTAGGATGGTTGCACGGCTTTCAATACCCGTTTCTTTTTGAATTCTTTCCGCCAACTCCATAACACCGCCAACGCCTTCGGCAACCACAATAATGAAGTGCTTTTTGCCGGTTAGAGAAGTGGTTTTCATTCTGCTTAATATCTCCCGTTCAAAATCATAGGGAACTTCAGGTACAATTATTGAGGTGGCACCAATTGCAATACCAACATTAAGGGCAAGATAACCGGCATTCCGACCCATCACTTCCACGACACTGCAGCGATCATGGGACTGAGCGGTATTCCCGGAACAATTGATAATGATATTTCCTATTGTGTATTCACAGCAGGAAATATCATTATCAATTGTTCCGGGAATACCGATACAGGGCAAGCCGTGTTTTGTCAAATCCTGCGCACCGCGGAATGAACCGTCGCCTCCGATTACAACAACACCTTCAATTCCGTTATCACGACAGGTCTTTATTGCTTTCTGCATACCTTCCTCTGTGCAAAATTCCGGGCTGCGGGCTGTATAAAGCATGGTCCCGCCTCGATGGATAATATCGGAAACACTGCGCAAATTCATCGGAAATATATCGCCATGAATTAATCCATTATAACCGCGATAAACGCCGAAAACCTCGAGTTTTTTGCTTAACGCCGTACGAGTCACTGCGCGAATGGCAGCATTCATACCCGGAGCATCACCCCCGCTCGTTAATACGGCAATTTTTTTAACAGACATCGGTACCCTCTCCTTATTTCCTGCACGTAAAACTATGATACTACATTTATTTTATCCAGCAAGCTTTATTATACAACAATTATTTCATAAAGCGCAAGTGATGTACAGTAAAAAGTCCCACCGTATTATTTTGTATTTTGTCGATTGCAGACAAAAACAACATTTTCTTTACCAATAATTCTACTTAATTCTTTCAGCATTACATCATTTGGCGAAACCGCCATATGTTCGGGGGCACGCATAATTTTTCCGTTATCCTGAAAACGAATATATATTGGTACTGTTCCTTCGAAAACAGAGGTAACCAAGCAGATTCGGCGATAATCTTCACCATCGGCTGAAGAAATACGTAAATACAGACCCGGCGGTGCTTCGTGTGTTTTATTGCGGTATCTTGTGCTTTCATTCAGTCCAAGCTGTGTAGGAGAGATTTCTGTGTTTTTATCAAGGCTGTCAACGATTATTTTGGGTTCTTCATCCTCCCTGATGCTGATACGACCAAGCACTATGACTAGTTCACCTAAATGAATGAATGAGGCAAACCGAGAAAGCACACGAGGGAATATAATCAGCTCGATTGAACCATATAAATCCTCCAACACTGCATAAGCCATTGTTGCATTATTTTTTGTATTCTTCTGCCGAATATCGCCCAACAATCCAAATAGCGTGACTGTATCTCCATCTTGAAAGTCTCCTGAATTCTCTTCTGCAGACGATAATATATGATCGATGCGATTAACCCGTGATTCTAGGTATAGATTGGAATATGGAGCAAGAGGTGTCCGGATATGTATAAGCCGGTAACCTCCTTTTCCATGGCGAGTAGCTCTGAATAAGAATATTCCGGGCGCTCCGGCAGCTTGGGCTCGTCAAAGCCATCTTCGCCTGTTGTATCAAATAAGCCGATCTGTCCTGAAAGATTTCGCTTGTTTTCCTCATCCAGTTGGTTCAAAACAGCGTTGGCGGATTCAAGCATTTCTCTACGGTTTGCACCGAGACCGTCCAAGGCACCGCCGCGAATCAGGCTTTCCAAGGATCTAGTATTAAACTCTCGTCGTACCGACATACGCCTACAGAATGGGTAAAATCCTGTAAACGGACCTTCTTGCTCCCGCTCACGAATCAGCTCTGTAATCAGTCCCCTTCCAAGATTTTTAACTGCCAGCAAGCCGAACCGGATCCCTTCCGCGCTTACAGAAAATCCTGAACCGCTTTCATTGGCCGAAGGCGGATATATTTTGATACCTAATCTGTCGCATTCGGCTATATATCCCGCAACCTTATTGCTACCATCAATAACACTTGTCAGCAGCGCGGCCAGATATTCCTTTGGGTAATAGCATTTCAAATATGCAGTCTGATAGGCAACAAGCGCATATGCAGCGGCGTGCGCCTTATTGAAAGCATAGGAGGCAAACGATGACATTTCGTTGAATACGCGTTCCGCCACTTCGGGTGAAACACCCCGTCGAATACACCCTTCAACCTCTGTATTACCATCTTGGTTCACCAGACCGTAAATAAATATCTGTCGCTCACGTTCCATTACATCGTGTTTTTTATTTGACATTGCACGACGTACAATATCCGCACGCCCCAGTGAATACCCTGCCAGTTCACGAAATATCTGCATGACCTGTTCCTGATACACAATACAGCCGTTGGTAACCTCTAATATAGACTTCAGCAGCGGGTGTGCATAGTGGATTTGATTTGGGTGGTGTCTGTTGTGAATATATTTCGGAATCGAATCCATAGGTCCGGGACGATACAGAGAAATAACTGCAATTAAATCCTCAAAGCAATTCGGACGCAGGTTTGTAAGCACTCTCTTCATGCCGGATGACTCAAACTGAAAAACACCCTCGGTGTTGCCCAGTGACATCATCTCGAAGACAGCATTGTCATTAAGTGGGATTTTCTGTATGTCAAATTCGGGGTAATGCTTTCTTATTTCTGTTTGCGCGTCGTCAATCACAGTTAAGTTGCGAAGACCGAGAAAATCCATTTTCAGCAGACCGAGTTCCTCAAGTATATTCATTGTGTACTGCGTTGCAATCAACTCACCGTTCATACACAAAGGAACATAATCATTGACAGGCTTGTCCGTTATTACAACACCGGCAGCGTGTGTAGACGCATGGCGCGGCATTCCCTCCACATTTTTGGCCATATCAAGCAGCTCTCTGACCTGCCGATCCCCTTCATACAGCTCAAGGAGAGGTTTTGATTGCTGCAGCGCTTTATCAAGTGTCATGCGCAGTTCCCACGGAACAAGCTTTGCCGTTCTATCCGCCGTTGCATAAGGGAGTCCCATAGCTCTGGCAACATCCCGTATCGCCGCACGCGCCGCCATTGTTCCGAATGTTACAATCTGCGCCACGTGATCTGCGCCGTATTTTTCAATAACATAGTCTATCACAAGCTGCCGTTTTTCATTGCAAAAATCTATATCAAAATCCGGCATGCTAACACGTTCCGGATTTAAGAATCGTTCAAATAGCAAATTATACTTGATTGGGTCGATGCCTGTGATTCCGATACAGTAAGCACAAAGACTGGCAGCTCCCGACCCTCTGCCGGGTCCGACCGGTATATCATGGCTTTTTGCGTACTGTACAAAATCATTCACAATGAGATAATAATCGACATATCCCATCTTCTGTATGATATCCATTTCATATTCCAGTCTTTGAACAATAGGCGGATCTGGGCTGTCGCCATATTTATTGCGCAGTCCCACCCAGCATTTCTTCCGGAAATACGCTGTACTGTCCCCACCCGGTGCGTCAAATCTAGGAAGCTTAGTTTGGCCAAACTGAAAATCCAGATTGCATGAATCAGCAATTCGCATGGTGTTATCAAATGCCTGGGATATATCAGGAAAAAGCGCTCTCATCTCCTGCTCGGATTTTAGATAGAACTCATCCGTTTCAAATAACATTTTGGTAGGCTCATGAATGGTTGTATTGGTTTGAATACACACCAGCACCCGCTGCATCTCGGCATCATCGCGGGTTAGATAGTGAGCATCGTTGGTACAAACAAGCGGAATACCGGTTTCCTGTGATAGTCTTATAATCTGCGGATTGACAGTCCTCTGTTCAGCCAGACTGTGATCTTGAATCTCAAAATAATAATTCCCACGGCCAAAGAGATTGTCATACCAGAAAGCTGTTTGTCTTGCACTTTCAGTATCACCCTTTAATAAGGCACGAGGAATTTCGCCGGCTAGACAAGCGGACAGCGCGATTAGACCATCATGATATTGTTCAAGAAGCGCATGGTCTACACGAGGCTTTTTATAAAACCCTTCCGTCCAAGCTGCTGAAACAAGCTTAATAAGGTTTTGATATCCGATTTCATTTTTGCATAAAAGAACAAGATGGGAGGTTTCACCGTCCAATTCGTGTACTTTATCAAAACGTGAACGTGCAGCAACATAGACTTCACATCCAATAATGGGTTTTATTCCAGCTTTTTTAGCCTCTTTATAAAAATCAATTGCCCCATACATTGCACCATGATCGGTAACAGCAACTGCTGATTGACCTAACTCACTCACTCTTTGAATCAGTTTACGAATGCGGCAGGCGCCATCCAACAAGCTATATTCACTATGAACATGTAAATGAACAAAACCGGACATAACGCCGCCCCTTTCTATACATTTATAATTCTTTAGATATTTCTATAATCCGCTTCAGGCGATGATTCACTCCTGATCGGCTTAGTGGTTTCGGTAATAATTCTCCCATCTCCCTAAGCGATAGATCGGGATTGTTAAGACGAAGCTCTGCAAGCTCGCGAAGTTCATCAGGCAGGCTGTCAAGCCCTCTGCGCTGTTGGATTATACGGATTGCGGTTATTTGTGCAAGAGAAGCTGCGACCGTTTTATCTATATTTGCGTTTTCACAATTCGCAATTCTGTTGGCTGTATTGCGAATATCCTTAATAATTTTAACGCCCATGATTTCCAGCGAAGCGTTGGTTGCCCCCATCAATGTTAGACAGTCCTCGATCTGTCCGCTTTCCTTCAAATATATGATATAAATGCCTTTTCGTCTCACCAGCCGTACATGAATACTCATTTCACCCATCAGCGCCATTATATCAAGACTTAACCGATAATATGGTATGCTGAACTCCATGTGATAATCTGTGTTAGGATCAGTCAATGCTCCGCATGAAAGAAAAGCGCCTCTGATATAAGCGGCGGCACACTGCTCACATTCGAAATTCGCTCTATTAAGCCGTATTGTAATATCGGATAAAGAATGGCCAAAGCGATTTAATATTTTTATTCGGTCAGCATCCTGATGTACATTGATTACATTTATTCCGCTGGTACGAACGATATGCTCAAAAGATTCATTATCAATACAGCAGGAATGTTTAATAAATGACTGATAGGCTTGGCAGACCGCACTGTTCTCTGTATGAAGTGAAATTGAGGATGCAGAAAACGAACGGCCGCATTCCAAAAGTCCGTATGCCTGAGCAGCAAAACAGCAAGGCTCATTTGGCAAGAGCTGTGCAAGCTCTTTTTTAACATCGGATGAAAATGACATTTGAAACTCCCCCTTCTTTCAAATAAAATACAGGAGATTATTAAAATGAATCAAATCTTACCAATGTCTCTATGATTCACCATTGTGCGATATCCTGCCTGTGAAATATGACAGCGCAGTGCCTCCGCCAAAGCAACTGAACGATGCTTGCCTCCGGTACAGCCTATTGCGATAACCAGCTGGCTTTTGCCTTCGTTTCTATAAAGCGGAAGCATATAGTCCATAAATTCATAAAGCCTTTTTTTAAAACCGCGTACCTCATCGGTTTCCATAACAAAATCTCTTACATCTTTATCAAGACCGGTTTTGTTTTTGAGTTCAGGTTCATAGAAGGGATTGGGAAAACAGCGAACATCAAATACAAGATCAGCCTCAGAGGGATATCCGTATTTAAATCCGAATGAGAGACATTGGACCATCATAGCCTGTGTCGCACTACCCAGAAACAGTTCCGTGATTCGCTCCTTGAGCTGCGAAGGCGATAAAAAACTCGTGTTGATAAGGTAATCGGCGCGGTCAAAAAGAGTTTTTAAGAGCTCCCGCTCGGCTGCAATTGCATCCTGTACATTGTTAATTCCGGCCGACACAAGCGGATGCTGTCTTCTTGTTTCCTTATATCTTCTGGCCAAAACCTGATCATCACAGTCTAGAAACAGAATTTTATAGTTGCTTCCCATTTGTCTTATGGAAGTCAGCGCGTCAAATAAAGCGCCAAACGTTTGACCACCGCGCACATCAACAACTATCGCCACACGTGATAGGTTTTCCTCCGACTGAATGCAAAGCTCCGCAAATTTGGGTAACAGCTTAGGAGGCATATTATCAACGCAATAATAACCGATATCCTCCAGTGCAGTTACAACACGTGATTTGCCTGCACCGGATAAGCCGGTTACAATAATAAATTCCACTGTATTACCTACTTCCTGTATTCAAAAGAATATCACTAACCCACAAAGCAAACTTCAGGCTGGAGCCTTACACCATGATCGCAAAAAACCTTATTAATCACCTGATCGGCAAGTTTTAGCACATCATTACTGGTGGCTCCACCTAGGTTAATAATAAATCCAGCATGCTTTTCGCTCACCTGAGCTCCGCCTACACGGCAACCCTTTAGTCCACTGCCTTCTATTAATGCCCCTGCAAAATATCCCTTTGGGCGCTTAAAAAAGCTGCCTGCGCTCGGATATTCCAGCGGCTGTTTGTCTCTTCTCAGCCTCATAAATTCATCCATCCGCTGCCCTATTACATGTGATTCATCCGGTTTTAATCGAAACGCTGCAGAAGTTATAAAGCATCTGTTTTCCATAAATACACTGTGACGGTACCCCAGCTTCATATCCTCAGCTTGGACACGGTATACTTCCCCATCTGGATATACAGCCTCTGCCCAATTAATTACATTTGAAATCTGACCGCAGTAAGCTCCGGCATTCATATAGACCGCACCACCAACAGTACCCGGAATTCCATAGGCAAATTCCAGTCCGGACAGCCCATTGTCTCTGGCAAATCTGCATAAAGACTTTAAGGGCAATCCGGCATGGCATATAATCACTCCGTTTTGAATCTCTGGATTTGAGAATCGACCGTCAAGCTTTAATACCACTCCGCGTATGCCGTTATCACTAACCAATAAATTCGATCCGTTGCCAATTAGCATAAGGGGAACGTTATTTTCTGCACACAATTTTTTAATGCGTTGCACCTTATCGTTACTATCTGCTGTAACCAACAGATCTGCATATCCGCCGATGTGAAATGAGGTATATTCTGCCATAATGGCGTTTTCACGGACATCACATCCAATTGAACGGCAGGCTAGAGCTATTTGAGTCTTTTGCAACATGTTCCCCTCCGTTAAAATGTATTTATATTTCTAAAAAAACCATGAATATAAAATTTATCAAACAATTCTTATATTCTTTTTAGCTAAAAACTTATTCATATTCTCAACACTCGAATTAATAACAAGCTCAGGAGGAAAGTCAATTTCTCGCAGCATTTTAAAACAATTCGGAAAAAGACCAACCCACTCATGATAATGTGAATCCGAATTGATTGAAACAGGTGCATTATATTTTTTACATAGCTCTGCAATGCGCCGACAATTAGGAATTGAGGTTTTACGAACAGCATAACTATGCTCATTGAGTTCCACTGCCTTGCCGTTTTTTGCAAAAGCCTGAATCACCGTTTCATAGTCATATGCATATTCCGGTGATCCGGAATGTCCGATTATATCGACATTTGGATTCTCGGCAACCGCAAGCCATGCAGCTGTACATTCATCAACAGTACCTGTCGGCATAATACCGCCGTGCATAGAAGCTACAACAAGCTCCAAGCGACCAAGAATATCATCATTCATATCCAGATGTCCGTCAAAGTCCATTATATTTGCTTCTACTCCTTTTAGCACTCTTACACCTTCAATTATATCTGGCAGATCGTTAAGATTCCCAAAATATGAGCTTTTCGGTGCATCCCACATTGCAGTCCCATGATCTGTGCATCCTACAGCAGTCAAGCCGCGTCGCGAGGCAGCTTGAGCTAGTTCGGTAATGGTACTGTACGCATGTGTACTTGCTATTGTATGGCAGTGTAAATCCGCTATAATCGCATATTCAATTTGTAATTTCAATCTGGTCGTCCTTTCTTAAGCTCTATTCCAGTCCAACTTCACTTCAAAAGAGGCAGGCTCCTGTGCATCCATACCAAGATTGTGCATCAGCTCCTGCGCTGCGTTATAACCCATTTTTTTCTGCCTGTTATTCATTGCAGCAACTTCAATAATAATTGCAAGGTTTCGACCAGGCTTGACGGGAATTGTAACCATCGGTACACGTATGTTTAAGATTTCGGTAATTTCGTTGTCAAGACCCATTCGGTCATATACCTTGTTATTATCCCATTGTTCAAGCTGAATTACCATATCGATTTTCTCAGTGATCTTAACCGACCCCATACCGAATATACGGCGGGCATTTACAATACCAATACCTCGAAGCTCGATAAAATGCCGAATATTGTTAGGTGCAGACCCCACCAAGGTTTTGGATGATACACGTCGTATTTCAACGGCATCATCAGCGATAAGTCGGTGTCCGCGTTTTATTAGCTCAATCGCTGTTTCGCTTTTTCCTACTCCGCTGTCACCGACCAATAGAATACCTTCGCCGTACACCTCAACAAAAACGCCGTGACGTGTAATCCGCGGAGCAAGCTGCACATTAAGAAATGCTATCAGAGTTGCCATAAAACTGGATGTTGAATCCTGCGATTTTAACAAGGGTACATTGTATCGTACACAACACTTCCTAAGTTCAGGAATTAAATCAAGATTTCGACAAACAATAATTGCAGGCGGCTGCCGGGAAACAAAGTCCTCTATGCGCACAGTCCTAATCTCAGCACTTAAATCTTCTAAGAATCCGATTTCACTTTTTCCAAGCACTTGAATTCTGGTGCTGTCAAAATAATCGAAATATCCGCCGAGCTGTAAACCTGGACGGTTCACATCCGCGCTTACTATCATTATTTCATCAGGCTTTGCCGGCAAACAAACTGTTTCAAGCATGGTTTCTTTAATAATTTCAGCCAATGAAACTGTAAAGTTCTTAGCCATTACGTAATCCCACCTTTTGAAGGTAATTTTTTTGTGTAACATTTTGTGTTACATTAAAGCTAATAAATATCTTATTATATATTATAGCGGATTTATTGAATTTTTTAAATATCTATTTTAAATAACTTAAGAATCAACCGTTGAAAATGCTTGAAAGCAATTTCTGAATGGTGTAATATTAATATATGTTGTTTAAAGGCCCAATTACGATAGGAAGGCATGATCATTTCTTATGAACAGACTAAAGATTGGACAATTCAACGACTCTTTCCCCCCTACGATTGACGGAGTTGCTCAGGCGGTTAAAAATTATGCAAGCGTATTACACGAGAAACATTGTGATGTTACTGTTGTTACACCGGAATATAAGGGCGTGGTAGACAATTATCCGTTTGAGGTATTCCGCTACCAGTCAATTCCTTTAGATAAGCGTATCGGTTATCGTGCAGGAAATCCGTTTAATATTGAAACCTTAATAAGATTACGCCATAAGCATTTTAATCTTATGCATGTACATGCTCCGTTTGCATCTTCCGTACTTGTTCAAAATATCAACCGTATGCCCAAAGTACCAGTTGTACTGACATACCATACAAAATTTGATATAGACATCTCAAAGCGGATTTCGCTTTCTGGATTTCGAAAAATTGCAATGCGTTTTGTACTTGAGAATATTAACAACGCAGATGAAATCTGGGTTGTAACAGAAGGCTGTGGCAAAGCTCTGCGGAATATTGGTTATAGAGGCGGTTACCGTGTAATGGAAAACGGAACCGACTTTGCATATGGAAAAGCTGAACCTGAAAAGGTCATTGAACTTCGTGAAAAATATAATATTCCCGAAGGTAATTTTGTTTTTCTTTTTGTTGGAAGAATGATGTGGTACAAAAATGTAAGGCTTTTTCTTGATTCTTTAAAAATTGCAAAACAAAAAGGAGTTCCTTTCCGCGCATTTATGATAGGAGACGGACTGGATGCACCGCAGATAAAGAAGTATGCTGAAGAAATTGGCCTATCAGAACAAGCGATATTTACCGGCCCGATTTATGACCGCGAGTATTTACGTGTGTTCTATAGTCTTGCCGATGCTTTTCTATTCCCGTCCACTTA
>ENA-UOOH01002898-UOOH01002898.1-fermentation-metagenome-genome-assembly--contig:-NODE-2898-length-13915-cov-7.287807_pt1 | contig 13915 bp, 10 predicted proteins | sample MGYA00245778_ERZ724025 | MGnify/ENA primary metagenome ERZ724025 (study PRJEB28704, sample SAMN03018313) | fermentation metagenome | biome: anthropogenic terrestrial biome; feature: soil; material... | reverse complement strand
ATGCGAGCATCGAGACGTCCGGTGCGCCGAACACGCTCTTTTTCTGGTTCGTGCCAGGCGTTGGAACTCGCGACACCGCGACACCGCTTGCAGCGGGGCCACGAGCAGGCTGGGCGACGCCCAGCGCTAGTCCTTTCGCAGAGCGTCTACAATCGACCGTTTCTACTTGAACAGCAGGTTTGCACATCGCTCGCAGCGATCATTTGAGATGGGGTTCATCATCGAGCATACATTGCAGTAGATGATCCTGTCCCGAGACTTATCGAACTTCTCGTAAGTGGCGAAAGCCGGGTGATAACGTACGCGGTCGCCCACTTTGAAGTAATCATACATTTCTCTGTGGCTATCCCGGGCAATGCGGTGCTTCCTGCCGGTCGTAGTCTGTATCACAATCACGAATTCCGTATAGTATGTGACATCGTCTGAACGATCGTATTTGCGCTTGTCCTTTTCGTACTTCTCGATGACGACGCCCTCCCACGCAGGCTTTTTCATGCTCTTTGCACGCAGCAAGTTGATGACCATCATCAGGGCGCCCAGCCCCGAGCCGATGATGAGCGCTTCGCCAAGCGGCAATTCCTCGACAAACAGTCCCGCAACAGCGAATCCCAGAGGAAAGAGGAACGCCAGAGCCCATGCGCAGCCAATGGCCGATTTCCTGTTGCTTTGCGCTGCCGCCAGTATCGCCGGGTCATCGCATCGGGACGACCATCCAACGAGCCCAGGAGTATCATCTCGCGGCGGCGAGACGGTCTTTTCAGCCGGCGCACTGGGTCCCTTGCGGAGCGCCGCGTTGCCTGTGCTTCGCGCACCTCGTCTCTTCAGGGCGTATGCTTCTCCCCATCGTACTATGACATGCCTTCGACAGCTGCCTTTCTCACTTGCTTCGGGTCTGGAAAACGTCCATCCATTGGCCAAGAGCAACAGCAACACGCAGAACGGTATTGCGCCGCAGTAGTAGAGCACGCCCCATGAGTCAAGATCGGTCAGATGCTCCGGACTGTTTATGTATGGCAGGATGGGCATGTAGCGAATCGGCTCCCGTTTCGGCTCGTCTTCCCTCCTCACTATCACGGCCTCGATCTCACCGCTGCGATAGGAAGCGAAACCAGTATATCGTTTGCCGCCAACGTAGAAATGGTATGTCTCTGTGACGCTTCGCATCCTGTCGGAATAATCCTTCGCATTCACACGCCTGTTAGCGTAGCTATCAACCACGCCTACAGTTGTCTCGCCAAACACAAAGAGACTGAGTATGGCGATGCAATATAGTGCGCCGAAAATCAGAACGGCCGAGATCAACATGCGTATTACGGGGTTGATTCTCTTCTGCGCAGGCACCCTTCTCAATAGCTGGCCCCTCCCTAGCTTTGCAGTATAGCAATGATCTGCCGAAGCGCGAGCCATGCAAGCTGACTGTACTGGCCAGGCCCGCAGACGCACATTTTACATGATTTCAACGGCAGAACTCCATGTCCTCCACCAGATTGCCATATTGCGATCCTGTTCAGATGCTCGGGCTCCGAACGCACACGACCAGCGCAGCAGGTGCCCGTCCTCCGTACGTCGAAAGCATGGTTGAACAAGCAAGAGGTGACATCCATGCACAGCCGGATACTTGTGGTCGACGACGAGAGGGCCATCGCCGACTTGATTGAACTCTACCTGAAGAACGAGAACTTCTCCGTTTTCAAGTTCTACACCGGCCAGGACGCACTGGGCTTTATAGATACCGAAGACGTGGACCTAGCGATTCTGGACGTGATGCTCCCAGACGTCAGCGGTTTCACAATCTGCCAGCGCATACGGGAAAGACACAACTTCCCAGTCATCATGCTGACCGCCAAGGGCGAGGAGATCGACAAAATCACCGGTCTCGCGCTGGGCGCGGACGACTACATCACCAAGCCGTTTCGACCGCTCGAGATGGTCGCCCGCGTCAAGGCGCAGCTTCGCAGGTTCACCAAGTATAACCCCGCCGAACCTCCGCGCGAGGAGAACGAAATCGCCTTTTCCGGGCTGGTTCTGGACAAGGATGCCCACGAATGCACGCTCAACGAAGAGCCTCTCCCCCTCACCCCTACGGAGTTCTCCATCCTGTGGGTGCTGGCATCCAACCGAGGGCGCGTGATCAGCGCGGAAGAGCTTTTCTGCAAGGTGTGGGGCGAGAAATACTACACCGCGAGCAGCAATACAGTGATGGTGCACATCCGCCATCTTCGCGAGAAAATGAACGATTCCGCAGAGCGCCCCAAGTATATCAAGACGGTGTGGGGGGTCGGCTACAAGATTGATAAGTAGGAGAAGGGATAGAGGCGATTACTCAAGACTAAAGAGAAGAGTCTTTGGCGGGATGCTCCTGATTGTTCTGGCTGCCGTTGCATCCGTGCTGTTTCTGTGCTTCCTGACCATGTTCAGTGTCCGGCCCACCGTTGTCGGTTTTCTGGAGAGAGTGTTTAGTCTGGACAGCTACGTCGCAGACAAGTTTTACCAATCCGTACTCCGTGATCATGCTCTCTTGTATGTTTTCCTTGCTGTCATCGTTTTCGCACTGATCTTCCTTAGGTTCTCTCTTTCATGGTTCACCAAGTACTTTGACGATATCAGCGCGGGGCTGGATCAACTCGTAGAGCCGTCCGGCGCCGATGTTGTGTTGTTGCCGGAATTGGATTCCATGGAACGCAAGATGAGCAAAGTGAAGAACACTCTGGACAGGCAGAGAAGGGACGCGCAAGAAGCGGAACAGCGCAAGAACGATCTGGTCATGTACTTGGCGCACGACATCAAGACACCGCTGACCTCGGTCATTGGGTACCTGAGCCTGCTGGACGAGGCCCCCGACATGCCGGCTGAGCAACGAGCCAAGTATGTAAGCATCACGCTGGACAAAGCCTACCGATTGGAGCAGCTCATCGATGAGTTCTTTGAGATCACGCGGTTCAATCTCAAGTCCATCTTGCTGAACAAGGCCAAGATCAATCTCCCCTTCATGTTGCGCCAATTGGCAGACGAGTTCTATCCCATGCTGGCACCCGGGGGCCGGCGGGTTGTGGTTGAGGCGTCTGAAGACCTCACGCTGTGGGGCGACGCTGACAAGCTATCGCGAGTTTTCAACAATATCCTCAAGAACGCCATGGCCTATAGCTACGAAGGCAGCGCCATTCGAGTCTCCGCCTTCGGGCAAGGCGAAGATGTCGTCATCAACTTCGCCAATCAGGGCGACCTCATTCCCCAAGCCAAGCTGGACACGATTTTCGATCAGTTCTTCCGACTGGACGCCTCCCGCTCCACACACTCGGGCGGCGCCGGACTAGGTCTGGCTATCGCCAAGGAGATCGTGACGGCGCACGGCGGCGCCATCACAGTCCGAAGCGATCGCGAACAGACTGTCTTCACCGTCACACTCCCGCTGGGATCGGCCTAATGAAGAAATAGGTCTTCCATAAGAGATTGTTAAGACGTCTGCAAGTGCAGATTCCAATTTGGCCTGCTTGATTCGGGTAAGGTTAGGTTACCGGATCAGGCAGGCCTTCACTGTTTCACAATGACGCTAGGCAAGAAGCGATAGTAAGGAGCGATAGTATGGAGCGAATACGAGTGGCCGTGCTGTTCGGCGGATGCTCCACGGAGTATGAAGTCTCTCTGCAATCCGCTCACGCGGTTATCACCAGTCTCAGCCCAGCGAAATACGATCTCCTGCTGCTTGGGATCACCCGCGAAGGGGCTTGGATGAGGTACAGCGGCCCGGTGGATCGAATCCGGGACGACACGTGGATTGACTCGGGCAACTGTGCTACGGCCGTGATCTCTCCCGACAGAAACGTACACGGCGCAATTGAGTTCAACGACGACAAGGTAATCGCAACGCGGATCGATGTCGCCTTCCCCGTGCTACACGGCAAGAACGGCGAGGACGGGACAGTGCAGGGCTTGCTGGAGATGGCGGGCATCCCCTGCGTTGGATGCGGCACTTTGAGTTCGGCCATGTGCATGGATAAGGACATTGCCCACAGGATCGTGGCGGCAGCCGGAGTGAAAGTGCCCCCCTCTGTCGTGCTCAGCGCCAGGGCCGGCGATGCCGAGCTGCTGCGGCGGGTCGCGTCACTGAGATACCCGCTGTTCGTGAAACCGGCGAATGCGGGTTCCTCTTTTGGCATCACCAAGATCGCGGAAGCAAGCGAGTTGCCCAATGCGGTTGGCGCTGCCTTTGAACACGACCGCAAGGTCGTCATAGAGGAATCCGTCGATGGCTTTGAGGTCGGTTGCGCCGTCTTCGGCAATAGCCTGATCACCTTGGGCGAGCTGGACGAAATCGAGCTATCCCATGGCTTCTTCGACTACACCGAAAAGTACACGCTCAAGACCTCTAGGATCCATATGCCCGCCCGCATCGACGCCGACACCGCTGCGCGCGTCAAGCAGACAGCCGCCGTTATCTATCGCGCCCTGGACTGCTCGGGATACGCGCGAGTGGACATGTTCTTGACCCCAGAAAAGGAGATCGTCTTCAACGAGGTCAACACCATCCCCGGCTTCACCGCCCACAGCCGCTACCCCAACATGCTCAAAGGCATTGGGATGAGCTTCGGCGAGATCGTAGATACCTTGATAGGGCTGGCGATGGACCGATGAGAAGACTGAGCCTGAGCGCGGAAGACATCGGTCGGGGCAGCCTGATTCTGGTCAATCCTTCCCATCCGCTCAAGCGCCAGCCGGTCAATGACGATCTTGTGTCGGTTCATCCTGACTACCCGCGCATCCTCCTGGAAAGACAGACGGCGAGGATGCTCTCGAGAATCGTCGCGCATCTGGGGTGCGAGGATCGGATTGTGCCGGTCAGCGGCTATCGCACCATGCAAGAGCAACAGACGATATACGCTGACTCTATGCGCGACAACGGAAAGGACTTCACACAGAAGTACGTCGCGATTCCAGGATGCAGTGAGCATCAGACTGGCCTCGCCATCGACCTGGCAGAAAACAGGCCGGGCATCGACTTCATCCGGCCCGATTTCCCATACACCGGAGTCTGCCAGGCGTTTCGCGTGCAATCAGTGGAACATGGTTTCGTTGAGCGTTATCAATCGGGGCAGGAGTCCATCACGCAGATCGAGCACGAGCCTTGGCATTTTCGCTATGTCGGCTATCCCCATTCGCTGCTAATGCAGGATCGCGGGCTTGTGCTGGAGGAGTATGTGGAATACCTCAAGCAGTTTACCGAGGACGGCCCGCATCTTCGAATCGACCACAGCAGACAGAGTTTAGAGGTTTTCTTCGTTCCCGTCCAACCGGGCCAGGTGGTTGAGATCGATGTGCCGAGCGGGATCCCCTTTCAGGTATCCGGCAACAACGACGATGGCTTTGTGGTGACACTGTGGAGGACTGCAGGATGAACCGTCAGCAGGAAACGGTCGGCATTGACTATTTCAGAATAGTCGCTGCATTGCTCGTAGTGGCCAACCATACTTCGCCCCTGTCGTCTGTGAATGGGACGGCGGACTTCATCCTCACAAGGGTGATCGCCCGCGCGGCAGTACCCTTCTTCTTCATGGCCTCCGGGTTCTACCTGCTGAGCGGATGGACGGCAGGCCGAGAGGCGGATCGCGGCAAGCTGTTTCGGTTCTTGGCAAGGACCGCTCTGCTCTATTCTGTCGCCATCGCGCTGTACCTGCCGGTCAACCTGTACACAGGCGCCTTTGGAGCGCAGGGTTGGCTGAGGAGACTGCCGAAGGATCTGTTGTTTGGAGGGACATTCTATCATCTGTGGTATCTGCCTGCGGCGATCATGGGCGCGGCAATCGCTTGGCTGCTGCTGCAGAGATTCCGGCCCGGGCAGGCCTTTGGCATCGCCCTCCTGCTCTACATAATCGGCTTGTTCGGCGACAGCTACTATGGCGTCGCGGAGAAAGCGCCCGTTCTGAAATCGTTCTATGAAGCCCTGTTCGCATTCTCGGATTACACGCGAAACGGCTTCTTTTTCGCTCCGGTCTTCTTCGTGCTGGGCGCCATAATGGCCAAGCCGAGCAGCCGCCTCGAGACCAGTCGGCTCCAGCCCGGGATCTGCTCTGCCGGGCTAACGGTTACTCTCGCCCTTCTACTGGCAGAAGGGTTGATCCTTCATGCGCTTGGAGTCCAGAGGCATGACAGCATGTACCTCATGCTCCTGCCCTGTATGGTCTTCCTCTTCCAGAGTCTGCTCCTTTGGAAAGGGCAGAAGCGCAAGAACCTGCGGGATATCTCCATGCTCGTCTACCTTGTTCACCCACTGATGATCATCGTGGTCCGCGGGTTTGCCAAAACCATAGGCCTACAGCGATGGCTGATCGACAACAGCATAGTCCATTTCCTCGCTGTCGCAGGGTGCTCTTTTGCCGCCGCGATAGTGACCGCGCCATTGCTGCAAATCGCGAGAGGCCAAAGAACTGCCTCTAGGCGCAGCCAAACAAGCAGGGCCTGGGCCGAGATCAACTTGGCGAACCTCGGCCACAACGTTCAGGCGCTGCGCGAGGCGATGCCGAACGGGTGTGCCCTGATGGCGGTTGTGAAGGGCAATGCCTATGGCCACGGCGATGTAGGGGTAGCAAGGCATCTCAACCAAATGGGGATCACCGCTTTCGCAGTCGCCGCCATTGATGAGGGCATCCGGCTGCGAAAGCACGGGGTCAAGGGACGCATCCTCATCTTGGGCTACACCGTACCCGAAAGAGCCACAGAGCTTGCGCGCTACCATCTGTCGCAGACGGTGGCCGATCACGATCACGCTCAGCGGCTCAATGCCGTTGGTAAGCGAATAAGCGTTCACATCAAGGTAGATACCGGAATGAACCGACTGGGGGAAAGCTGCGAGCATGTTTCCGAAATCGCAAGCATCTTCAGCCGCAGCAATCTCAGCATTGACGGCATCTTCACCCACTTGTCTGATTCAGATAGCCTGAAGCCAGAGAGCATTGCGCTCACAGACAGGCAGGTTCGGAACATCTATCGCCTGCTGGAAGTGCTGAGGCAGCAAGGCCTGACTCTTCCTAAAGTGCACATTCAGAGCAGCTACGGCCTCTTGAACTACCCTGACCTACAGTGCGACTACGCCAGAGTCGGAATCGTGCTGTACGGTGCATTGAGCTCGCCCGATGATGAAACGAAGCTACAACTGGATCTGCGGCCCGTCCTGTCGCTGAAAGCGCGGGTCGCGCTCGTCAGAACCGTTGCAGCCGGGGAGAGCATCGGCTATGGCCGGCAGTTCATCACCGAACGGGACACACGCATAGCTGTCCTTCCCATAGGCTATGGAGATGGCGTGCCGCGAAGCCTCTCCGGAGGGAAGGGCCACGCGCTGATCCATGGATGCCCCGCTCCTATCATTGGCCGAGTTTGCATGGACCAGCTCATGGTGGACGTTACCGAGCTTCCCGGTGTAGAACGAGGCGATGTCGCGACACTGATCGGCAGGGATGGTTCGGCAGAGATCACGGTCGAACAGGCGGCAGCAGACGCGGGAACAATAGCCAACGAGCTGCTCAGTCGATTGGGCAGCCGCGTAGAGAGGGTTTTCTGCTACGCTCAAGAACCCAACGCTAATCAGGCGCCCCGTGTGCCGCGGAAGCGCCAAGCGCGCATCTGACAGCGTTCGTGCGTCTTTGATGGTAAGGGAAGGGCTACCTATAGTTGATTGAATCGCCGCGCATACTCGTGACTTCAGTCGTGAGTAAGCGGTGCCATATGTTGCCGCTAGTATCTCATCGCGCAGCAACATGCTCCAGGCCCCTTCTGTGCAGACTGGGTAGTCGTCAGGCCTGGCTTGAGCAGGGGACTCTTTCGCCAGCAGCTCGTGGACATCGGCCACACGTATCCGCCACACTCTTCCGAGCTTGACACCCAAGAGGTCGCCCCGCCGGAGCATGCCATGCACGGTTCTGATTCTCAGCTTCAGGATTGCCGCCACTTCCTCCGGAGTCAGCAGTTCATCCATCGGATCCACCTGCACTGACAGTCTACATCTATTTGCCTCATAGCCCAAGCGCCATCAGTCGCGCGTTCAACCGCAGGGTCACCGCGCGTATGCTCGACCGAAAGGATAATGCGCCCGACTCCCATGGAGGTTGTCTGCTACCACTGTCAGCAATCTGCTGAGAAGTATCTCAAGAGCTATCTCGTGTTGCACGGCGAGAACCCGCCCAGAACACACGACCTGGACGAGCTGTGCAAGCTATGTTCCGAAACACACGATGGCTTTGGCAAGATAGCTGATCAGTGCTCCGACCTGACGGCCTACGGAGTTCAGACACGATACCCGATGGGGCTGACGCTCGACGAGCGCGACATGTCGCAGGCCCTGAACAGCGCACGACAGATTCGGGATTTCATCCTTGCCCTTGCGCCGGAACTGGGATAGGTAAAACGGGCAAGGGGCCCGAATCGCGGCCTGTCGTGTCCCTCGATCGTCCCCCTACCTCGGCCCGCGGAACCGGCGCTGATCGTCCGGCAGGCGTCAAACAGCGCTCCCATGGCAGTCAGCAGGTGGGAGACCGTAGGCCCCATCGGCGAGCTGGCGTCCGTGAAGGCCCCCCATGAGATAACCCTGCGTGCGTCCGCGCTCCATACAACGCCCGGTCCGGAAGGGAAGCGGTGCATTTGGGCGAATCTCTATTGGTGAAGATTCGCTCGATTCTGTTGCCGGGTTGAGGATGGAGGTGTCCCTCATGAACAGCAACGTTGCAGCTGATCCAGACAGTCAGTGTGCATGTGCAGCAGTACTCGACCGCGACCTGACTATCAGGCGCTGCGACAGGCTCTGGACGAGTATCACGGCGCGTCTGGCGCGATGCACGGCTGATGCTGTCACTGCGGGTGCCAACATATCCCAGCTGGTGCAGCCCGTTTTTCCCGAGTGGAATGCTCGCTACCAGCGTGTGCTGGCTGGTGAGAGCACCTATGACAGAATCGTGTTCAGAGGCAGCGCCGCCGGTGCGCTGCCGGAAACCGCGTCTACCAGCTGGGACGTGTATGCGGTCCCCATTGCCGATCACGGGCATGTCTCCTCCATAATCGAATTCGTCGTCAACGCCAAGCAACGCGTGGAATCCGCCGTCCTCGAAGCCCTTCCGGACGTCTGCTTTGTGCTTGACCAGCGCGGTCTCGTATTAGCCTGCCACGGGGGAACTCTCTCCGACGTGTTCGGTGCCCCCTCCTCCCTCATAGGCAAAAGGTTCAGCGATCTGTTGCCCGAAATCGACCGCCCGCGTGTGGACGCGGCACTTGCGCAAGTGGCGCAGTCGGCGCAGGGCGTGTGGGCCAGGTACCAAATCCGGACCGAATCGCCCACCAGCGCAGGCATCAGCGACGCTGGGGTTGCCGGTGGGGCCGGCGGGGTCGGCAAGGAGCTCAGGCGCGCCAGGGCAGGTATTGAAGTGCTGGGCGCCTCAGGAAACGGCGGAGCTGTGGCGTCGATAGAGTTCCACCTGGAGAATGGTCTGGAAAATCGGGTGTTTGAGGTTCGCTTCTCGCCGCTGTCGGAGCCCGGATATGTAGTGATCATCCGAGAGGTGACTGACGCCCGCAGAGCGCAGGCCATCCAGGAAGGGCAGAGCAAACTCCTGGAACTTCTGGCGCGAGGCGGCTCGTTCTCCGACACCTTGTCGGCCCTTATCACCATCCTCGAGGAGCAATTCCCTGGGCTGTCGGCTCTGGTGCTCTTGATGGATGATGGAAGGAAGCGTCTGCGAGTGGGGGCAAGCGGCAGGCTCCCACCCGAGTACCTCGACTGCATCGAAGGCCTGCCCATCGGCCCCTCGAACGGCTCCAGCGCTGCCGCGGCCTACCTGGGCGATAGTATCATCGTAGAGGACATCGCGACAGATCCCCGTTGGAGCAACCACCGGAACATAGCTCTTGGGTTCGGCTTCCGAGCGTGCTGGGCTCAGCCTATCCTCGATGATCAGGGCGATGTGCTCGGAACGTTCGCCATGTATCAGACCACATCGCGAGGCCCTTCCAGGGTGGAGGCCCGGGCTATGGAAAACGCGGCGCGACTAGTTAGGGTGGCCATTGACCAGCAGAAGGCCAAAGAAGAGCTGCAGGCCACATATGAGCAGCTCGAGCAGCGGATCGAGGAACGCACTCGCGAGATAGAGCAGCGGCGCCGGGTGGCCGAAGGGCTGCGCGATGTACTGGCAGCCCTCAACTCAAACCGCCCTCTCGCCGAAGTCCTCGATCTCATCCTGGCACAGGCGGAGAGGTTTCTTGGGGCCGAGGCTGCACTCCTGTGCCAACTGGAACCTGAAGCAGGCGTGCTGCGGGTCATGGCAGCGCGCGGCCTTGACGGTGACGATGCTGCAAGAGCCGCAGCCTGCATAGATGACGACGTCTTCGAACAGACCACGGCAGCAGAGCATCCAGCCGTGGTTCAGAAGGCCCCAGGGTGGCCCCTCGACCGTTTCTGCAGCATGTTGGTGATACCGTTTCTTGGGATAAGCCAGATGCGCGGCGCGATAGCTCTCTGCTTCTCCAGCCCGCGCTCGTTTTCGAACGAGGACTTCGGCCTGGCGATGTCGCATTCCGACCAGGCTGCGCTGGCGATAGCCAATGCCCAGCTCAAAGCGAAAGCAGAGAAGGCTGCAGTGGCGGCCGAACGCAGCAGGCTGGCCCGCGACCTCCACGATGCGGTGACGCAAACGCTCTTCTCAGCCAGCCTCATTGCCGAAGTGCTGCCGAGGCTATGGGAACAGAACCAGACGGAGGGCCGTCGACGCTTGGAGCAGCTGAGGCAGATGACCCGAGGCGCGCTGGCAGAGATGAGATCGCTCCTGATGGAACTGAGGCCCGCCACACTCACCGAAGTCGGGCTGGAGGACTTGCTGAAACAGCTGGCTGAGGCAACGGTTGGACGAACAGGGATTCCCGTGGATTTGATCGCGGGTGGATCGACGCAGTGTTCGCTTCCTGCACAGGTCAAGATAGCCTTGTACAGGATAGCGCAGGAAGCGCTGGCCAACGTAGCAAAGCACTCTGGCGCAGACCATGCAAGCGTCAACTTGACGTGCGACGTCGATAGCCGCGCCTGCAGGGCTGGCAGCGATCAGCGCGATATCAGTGTCCAGCTGTGCATACGCGATACCGGGCGGGGTTTCGTCATGAAGGATGTGTCGGCTCAGTGCCTTGGGCTAAGCATCATGCGCGAACGCGCCTCCGGGGTGGGGGCTGAGCTTGCTGTAGACAGCTGCCCCGGTCACGGGACTACGATCACGGCAACGTGGCAAGGCATCGGGCCGCGAAGCTGAACAGCGCGGCGCACAGTAGCGCATTGCAGCATGCAGCGTTGTGAACGCTGCGAGAAACGCCCGGGGCCGGGCTGCCTAAATGCAGCTCGGCCCCGAACCATTCAGCGGTCTTCAGACCAGCCGTCAGACTTAGAATCTCATGCCCAGCGACAGCTTGTGGCTGTCAGGCAGGACGCTGTGGGTCTGATACGCATAGTCGATCTTGAAGTTGGCCAGAGCGAATCCCGCACCTGCAGTCATCGACGTCTGGCCTGACCCAAACGCCGCCCCGGCTCGTAGCGCCACGAGGCCAAGGCGGTACTCTGCCCCGGCCCGTGCCGAGAACCCTTCTCCGATCACTGCGTCCGCTGCGATGAGCAGCGCGCGCATGGGCCTGATCGCTATGCCCACACCCCAGCTACGATCGAAGGCGTCAGTTGCCCCGCCGGAGTATTTGACCGAGCCGAGCACGTTCCTGGCCACGGCGCCTGCCGACACCTTTCCATCTGCGAGTCGATACAGAACGCCAACGTCTCCCGTGATCCCTTTTCCAGAGCTCTCGGGCATTGTTTGACTGTAGTACTTCAACGTCCCGCCTACGCTCAGGTTGTCGATGACAGTTCGGCCATAGGCGGCCATGATAGTCATGTCCGTCATCCCGAAGACACCCGTGACGTCCGCGAATTCGTCAGTCTGTTCAATACCGGAAGCATTCAGCGTGAGCAACCCGATGCCCACGTTCTTCTGGGCATACCCAAGAGATAGGTAGCCCACCGCCCCGAACTGGTTCGTGTACATCGACGTCACCGACCTGCCGTCAATCAGCGCCAGCCCGGCAGGGTTGTAGTATACGGTAGATGCGTCTTCGGCCACGGCAATGTGGGCGCCGCCCATTCCCAGGGCGCGCGCGCCCATGCCCAGATCCATCACAGCCGCCGTTCCGACCGGGTCATCGGCCGCTAGTGCCGCCCCGGCGCAGGCCAAGCAGAGCAGGATGGAAAGCAAGGCCGAACACGCTGGTATCTTCATCCGCAAGTCTGTTCGCCTCCTTGTAAATCGATGCGAGTGGAGTCGCTGCGCTACCGAATGATCGCTAGCCGGCCGACATCCGACTTCTCGTTGCCGGATACCACGACATAGAGGTAGAGTCCACTCGCAACAGGCCGCGAGCCTGACAAGAGGTTCCACTCATGAGCGATGCCTGCTGACGGAAGGTTGGCTGTGTACACCGGGCTTCCTGCCACGGTGTATACGTACAGCGTTCCATCAGTGGGAATGTCGTAGTAGAACGTAACCGAGTCGACTGCAGGGTTGGGCGCGGCCGCGACGATGCGATTGCCAAGGGCAATCACTGTGAACTCGCCGCTTGTGCCCGTTCCGCTCGCCCCATCAGTATCGGTTGCCGTCACGCGCACTCTGTACAGTCCGCCCTTCCTTATGCCGGACGCACTCCACGCGTAGCTGCCTGAGTTGGCCTGGTCTTCCGCGATGACAACCCATCCAGCTTCGTCGCCGACGCGGCTATACTCCAGCTTGACTGCTAGCTCGTCGTCGTCTGCGTCATCCGCCTCGTACTCAACCACTATCGGGGAAGACGCAGCCAGCATCGAACCAGCGGCGGGTTTGACTATCGTTACCTCGGGTACGGCGTTGATCACTTCCACCGTGTGTTCCACTGTTGACGTGAGCCCGCCGTTGTCTACTACGGTTAGTTTCACCGCGTACAGTCCCTTGGAACCGTACTTGTGCTCGGGGTTGCGTTGGCTGCTCGTTGCGCCGTCGCCGAACTCCCAGCGCCATTCCACGATCGCTCCATCGTCGGTAGACTCATCGGTGAACTGGACGGTATCCTTCTTGGTGGCTGGAGACGGACTGAAGCTGAACGCGGCAACAGGCGCCGTGTTCAGATCGATTGTGAATTCGCCGCTTACAGCCTCCGCCCAAGCGCCGTCAGCATCGGTCACAGTCACTCTGACGATGTAGCTCCCGCTCTCGCGGATCCTTGCCAGGCTCCATGTGTACGTGCCGGTGTTGGGCTGATCTGCGGCAATCGTGCCCCAGCCGAAGTCGTCCCCTATGCAATCGTACTCCAGTGTAATGCGGAGTTCATCGTCGTCGGGGTCGATTGCCGAGTATTCGATGTCGATGCTCTGATTTGCAGTCCAGGCCGAACCTGCCTCGGGCGAGATCAGGCTGATCCGCGGGACGGAGTTCACTATCTCAACCGTTCGCTCGGTCGACGCCGCAAGGCCGCCATTGTCAGTGACCGTGAGTTTCGTTGTGTATGTTCCCTTGGCAGCATACCTGTGCTCAGGGTTCTGTCCCTGGCTGGTTGCTCCGTCACCGAACTCCCACTGCCACGCCGTGAGCGCGCCGTCGTCAGTGGATTCGTCGGTGAACTTCACCACCTGCTCGACGGTGGCGGTCGCCGGCTCGAAGCGGAACGCAGCCACAGGCGCATGGTTGATGATGGTGAACTCGCCTGTAACGAACTCCGCATGCACTCCGGCAGGATCGCGCACGACCACACGGATCCGGAAGGTATTGCCTCCCGCGCCCACTGTGGTGGTGTTCCACGCATGTGAACCGGTGTTAGGCACGGATGTGGCGATCTCATTCCACGTTTCCCCATCGCGCGTCCAGTACAGATCCACCGTAAGCGC
>ENA-UOOH01002894-UOOH01002894.1-fermentation-metagenome-genome-assembly--contig:-NODE-2894-length-13932-cov-3.848166_pt1 | contig 13932 bp, 13 predicted proteins | sample MGYA00245778_ERZ724025 | MGnify/ENA primary metagenome ERZ724025 (study PRJEB28704, sample SAMN03018313) | fermentation metagenome | biome: anthropogenic terrestrial biome; feature: soil; material... | reverse complement strand
TTTAATAAGGAATAAATGTTTCTGGTTCACCTCCTGATCAATTATTTGTATATAGCGACTGTTCCGTTTATTGCTGCGAACACAAGTTAGGATGGTTCTTGCTTGTGGTAAACCCCACAAACAACAACCATCCTAACTTGCGTTTAGTTGTTTTTGTCGTCATATATCTATGTTTATTGCTAATATTGGGGCGCGGCAGGTAGTTTTGCACTATTCGTTAGCCGCCTTTGAACTAAACACAGTCTCGCACGTATTGCACTTCCAGCAGTTGAACTTGCAGTTGCGGGTGATTTTCTCCCACGCTTCCCTGTTTCTATCACTCAAACCCAGAGATTCAAAGTACTGGTACTTAGCTAAAAAGACAATCTCCTCTCCCGCCGCATACCGTTTCACAATGTCCATTGAACTCTCAAACAGCTGTCGCATTATCCTTCCTTGAAGCTTTAACACTTGCACATATTCCAGATATTCTTCAATTCCCTTTCTGGTACTAGGCAGATCGGCCACCAACAGCTGGAAATGCGGTATCTCCTTCCTCCATTTGGAACAGCTTACAGATGAGATGGTTTGTGAAAAATATGCACTATCTTTGTCTGAATTGCAGTTAAGGTAATAATGCTCATCCCGCAGAGGGCACTTACCTCGGCATATTTCGTTTAGCAGAAGTGAAATAGGTACTTTATAGTGATCATACGCCGCTTTGAGCTCGGTCAGTGCATCCCTGTCTCGAATAACTGAACAGTCTAAATTCACCAGGTCAAATCCACCTTCAGCTGCATTGGCATATTCCTGCGCATTGTACACTCGGCGCAGTACCGTGTTCTTCACCAAAAGCTCCGGGTACTCTTGCTTAATCCGGCCTGTTCTGATCCAATGTGAATGAGGGATCGTCACTGACCGCAGACCCGCATCGTAATAGGGCTTCAGGTTTTTGATGAATAGTTCTAGGTTTTCCTCATTGGGAAGCACTGAAAAATTATTGAAGGTGGCAGAAGCCTTAACTCCAAACCGATCCTGACACCACATCATGAACCCGAATACATCCTGTGTTGCCTCATCTGAATATACATTGCCAATGCCCATGGCATCATTGGTGAAAGGCGGCAAAAAGCAAGAAAAGTAAATATCGTACAGATAGTCATGATATTCCTTCACAAAGGGTACGAAAAGCCGGTTGATTTCGTCTCCATTCATGGTTGCATTAAGGGGCATGGAAAATATTTTCTTATTCATGCTATCTCCTCTGTCACCATAATAAGTTTTTTACGCACAATTCTGATTCTTTATCTTAGCTCAAACCCATCCTTGACCTCTTCCACCCCCGGCAGGAAAAACTCAATAATTCTCCTCGTTCCGGTCTTCACTTCTGCCTGGGCGGTCATGCCAGGGCTGATGGGCATATCTTTGTTTCCGACTTTAAGAGTGGTTTCCTGGGGTTTTACCTTAATTTTGTATACATAGCCCTGCTTTTCATCCTCGATGGCGTCTGGGCTGATATTAACGATTTCACCAGGGATGGCGCCATACTTTTGGAAGGGGAAGGTATCCAGTTTGATGTCCACCTGCTGGCCGGTGTGTACGAAGCCAATGTCTTTGTTGAGAACCATGGCCTCCAATACTAGAGGGGTGTTGTCGGGCACTATGGTAACGATTGGAGTTTCGCTGCTTACAAGACCCCCAATCGTGTTGGCAGATACTCCCTGCACAATGCCGTCAACAGGGGCGATGACGCTTTGAAGGCTGAGGCGTTTGGCCGTTTTCTCTACTTCCTTCTCCAGTTCCTGGATGGCTTTATCTTTAGCAACCAGTTCTTCCATAACTGTTTTCTGGTAGTCCACAGTACTCAGGGCCACATCGGTTTGTTTTCCGTCTATCTGGGTCTGATAAAAATCGATCTGGGATAATTGAAAATCCCGTTGCTGTTGCATAAGTTCTAACTCGTTTTGCTTTTTTATGAGGTCCTGAGCCGCAACTGCACCAGCATCGGTCAACGTTTTCTGGATTCGCACCTCATCTTCCAGGATGCGGATCTTTGTTTCGATCTGACCCAGGGTTTTCTGGGCCATGGTAAGTTCTTCGGCGCTCTGGGCAACGGTGGTGCGCAGGGAGTTCTGCATCTGGGACTGTTTCTGCTGCTTCAAGGTACCCAGTTCCTTTTGGCGCAGCAGCACTTCGGGGTCGATACCTAGACTGCTGTTCTCTTGCAGGAGGGTGTCAATCTTACTGCTGTTCCCTTCCCAGGCTGCCTGGAGCAAGGCCCGTTCGACCCTGGCGGTGTCCAGGGCGATTTTTAGTTTATCAAGCTCAGCCGCGTTAATAGTAGTGTCCAGTTCGATTAGCAGCTGGCCCATTTCAACATGCTGGCCTTCCTGCACATGGATGGCAGTGATAACTCCGCCCTCCATGCTCTGAATGACTTTAATGTTACCATCTGGAATCAGTTTTCCAGAGGCTGTGGCTACTTCATCTATCTGTCCTATAATTGCCCACAGTATGCATAGGATAATGATGGCAAGGATGCCCCAAATAATGCGCTTTCCCAGTGGCGATTCAGGCTTTTCGATGATTTCAAGGGCAGCAGGCAGGAATTCTGTCCGGTAGTCTTTTTCTTTATCAATCTTAAACAGCTTCATGCGGTAACCTCCTGGCTGTCGTCCTTTATAGCTTCAGCTGAGGATGCAGTAGGAGCGGCGGGTACAGACGATGCAAATACCTCTGCCTGCCGCCCCGGCGTAAACGATTGGGCATTATTCTTTGGCGGCACACTGCCAAATTGTTGATTGTAAAGATGATAATAAAGTCCTTTATGAGCCAGGAGAGCCTTTTCCGGGCCGTACTCAACAAGATTCCCTTTATCCAGCACCATGATGGCATCAGCACTTCGCAGGGTGGAGAGACGATGGGCAATGATGAGAACAGTACGGCCTGCACAAATTTTGGCAAGATTTTTCTGGATTATATTTTCCGATTCATAATCTAGGGCCGAAGTGGCTTCATCAAAGATTAATATCCTCGGATTTGCAAGAAGAGCCCGGGCGATAGCCAAACGCTGGCGTTGCCCCCCGGAGAGGGCTTCACCTTTTTCACCAACCTGGGTATCATATCCTTCGGGGAGCTCCAGGATGAATTCATGGGCGCCTGCCATAGATGCACAGTTGATTATTTCTTCCATGGCCGCAGCCGGCTTATGAATGCAGATGTTGTCTTTGACGGTGCCGTTGAAGAGGAAGTTCTCTTGAAGCACTACACCGATCTGTCTTCTGAGCCAGTGTGGATCAGCCAAGGCTATGTCATGGCCATCAATGAGAATCTTACCGCCTTCGGGTATATAGAGCCGCTGGATGACTTTGCTCATGGTGCTTTTCCCGGATCCGCTACGACCAACGATCCCAATGACTTTACCGGCCGGGATGATAAAACTAATGTTTCTCAGGGCTTCCGGTGCGTCCATTCGGTAGCGGAAGGTGAGATTCTGAAATTCGATATATCCCCTAATGGTAGGCAACCGCATTTTCTGCATATCGGAATGAGGTTCGGGCTGAGCATTGAAGACGTCCCCTAATCTCTCCAGAGATACAGCAGTCTGTTGGAATTCCTGCCATAGGTTTACAATGCGAAGTATGGGACCACTGACCTGACCGGAAAGCATCCGGAAAGCGATGAATTGACCTATGGTAATTGCACCAGTGATGACGAGGTGGACTCCGGTCCACAATAGTGCTAAATCGGTTACACGCTGGATGGCTTGCCCTACGGCTCCGGCACTGCCGCCGATGATGCTGGTTTTGAAGCTGGCCTCCACATAACTGGCGATTTTATCCTCCCACCGTCTTTGGGTGAGGGGCTCCAGAGCAAAGCTCTTTATAGTCTGGACACCGCTCACGTTTTCCACTAGGAAGCTCTGCATATCTGCCCCAGTGTTGAATTTCTCTTCCAACTGGTTTTTAAACATGGGGGTGATGATAAGGGATAGGGCAGCATAAATAGGTAATGACGCCAGTACAATCCACGTTAACGTGTGACTGTACAGAAACATCACGAATATGTAGACGCCGAGAAACATCACATCTAATATAGTGGTAAGTGGCGTTCCTGTTAGAAAGCGCCGGATGTTCTCCACTTCCCTTACCCTTGCTATGGTATCTCCCACCCGGCGCACTTCAAAGTATCGGAGGGGCAGTTTGAATAGATGGTCGAAAAGCCGAGCAGAAAGGATTACATCGATACGGTTGGTAGTATGGGAGAACACGTAGTTCTTAGCCAGGGACAAGAGCATCTCAAAAACCACTATGACAGCAAGACCGATCATGAGTACCTTAAGGGTGGTGAAGCCTTTGTGCATCAGCACTTTATCAATGATAACCTGCATTACAAGAGGAGAAGCCAGGCCTATTATCTGCAGGGCAAATGCCGCCAGCAGCACATCGATCAGGGGCTTTTTGTACTTGATTATGGTAGGTATGAACCATTTGAGCCCGAAGGTCATCTTCCGCAATGTAATTTCCTTATGCTTGCAGAGGATCACTTCCCCGGAGAACCGCTCTAATAATAACTTTTCATCCCACTTGCTCAGGATGACCCTTTTCCGGGTCCAGCACCAGTGCCTTCCCCTCTTCCATTTTGGCCAAAACAATAAACCCTCCCTGGGTATCGCCAAGGAGGCATGGAACGGGCTGTTTGAAAAGAGCCCCGGTCTGTACCCGGACGCTCTTCATTTTGAGGTTGGATTTTTTTCCGATTAGCATGATTTCATCACGGTTGGGATCTCGCCCTTCCAAGTTGAAGCTATGGTCTATTTGAACTCCGTCTAGTGCTACTTGATTGAGCTGGGCTAGGATAATTAAGCTTCGCAGGGATTTTCCCATCGTGTTTTCGTTTTCGGCTTCCGACATTATTCCTCCGCAGGATGGCTTATAATTAGAAAAAATTGTCCTATATTTTCCTTTTAAGTATATTTTATATTGCTATGGTATAATATTCAATAAATATTTCCTTTTTTATCCTTTCATTTTCCTAGATACTCTGAGTCAGCCTGGGGCCCCAGGCATAAAAGGCAAATCCAGGAGGGGCCATGGCGGTTTGCTGGAAGCGGCGGGGACTGTGTTTTTGTTAACTATCTTCGTTTTTCGTGGGCGGTTGGGTTAGACAAACGAACCCTTCGGTTTGGTCATTGATTATTTGTAAATACTGGCAATATTTATTTCTGCTCATACTCGCTGTCAGCTCGTAATTGTCAAAGCTGACCATGTATGACCTGTTATCGTCTTTATATACTTTTTTCACTTTACTCAAATTAATAAGGTAGGATTTGTGAGCTCTAAAGAAGGAACTACTGAGGTTTTTCTCAATTTCGTCAAGAGACAGATACAGCTTGTGTATTCTGTCGCCGGTGTGTATATAAGCTACATTGCCATATTTCTCCACAAATAGAATATCCGCCTTGCTAATATGATAACATTCACCTTTCCCTTTGATAATGATGCTGGTGGGGATGGTATTCCTCTGCCTGACCTTATCGGCGATCTCTTTGATCAACGCCTTGAGTTTAGATTTATTAATGGGTTTAATTATATAATCATAAGGGTGGACCAAAAAAGATTGCAGAGCATATTTAGTATAACCAGTGATAAATACCATAAAACAGTCAGGGTTGATACTAAATATGCTTCTGGCTACAGCTAATCCACTGATGTCTCCCGGGCATAGTTCTATATCCAGGAGAATACAGGATGGTCTATGTTTCTGAGCAAGCTCAATCGCTTCACTGCTGCTTGAAGTAGCATAAGTTCCTGTCACTTCTGGTATTTCATTCACAATTTTTTTTAAGAATTCCCGATTATATTCTTCGTCTTCAAGAATTAGGACCTCAAACAACATAAACCCTTCTTTGTGCTTTTTTTGTTCTATTTACTTTTCCGGTGAATCTGGCTCATAGAGTAAGAATAGTTTAAATGCGTTCATGTTTGCCGCGCTTACGACGGTCAATACTAATGCAAATGCTGACGCAAATGGTACTAACAGTTTCTTCATCATAATGTCACCTCCTTTTTTTGCCGATTATATCAACAGTGTGGTCAACCACTCCGATGATACCGTAACCTATGGGGGTAATCAGAAGAAGGCTTATCAATGCACCCCAAGTCAAGGCGACGCTTTCTGCCGATTTACCGTTATGCATCAAAATAAAGGCCGTGATGACATAAATAATTAAGGCGATTAGCATATAAACTTTTCTGATATAACGAACCTTGATATCAGTGATATTGTATTTATGGGTACCAGCCGGAACCCATTTTATGGTGGTGTAGATTCCCATCAGTAATGCCGTTATGATTAGATCCGTTAAAAAATTGATGGGGATTTCAAGAGTACTCAAATAGCCAAAAACCACAAAAACAAGAGTACTGACCACTATACAACGATTTCCCGAACTCATGTGCACCCCTCCGCCAATACACCTGAGCGGGGCAAATATCGCCAGGAAGATCAAGGTGTTCTTAATAGTGCCCAATAGAAATGCCAGCCCTGCAACCAGTGTCATAGTTATCAATAATAATAAAAGGATCTCTATCGAATAGGCATACCATGCTGCACTGTTGTCACTGGATTCTAATATGCCGGCTAACTGTTGCGCGATTTTCCTGGATAGCGTTTGAATCAATTTTTCAACACCTTACTGGGTAGTCTGATCCTAATATGGGTATTATCATCACAATTAATTTCTATTTGGCCATTATGTTTTTTGAGTAGTTTTTGGACTATATATAAACCGTAGCCGCGGTATTCTGATATTTTTGTACTCACTCCGGCTTGAAAAACATCAACTCCGGCCGGCATGGCCGCTCCATTGTTATAAACATCGATTATATAAGAATCATGATCCTGCCTGAACTCAATCTCAACCCTGGGCTTGTCAGCTTCAACTGCGGCTTCCAGGGCGTTATCAACCAGATTTCCCACGATACTGCAGACATCCCTTGAAGGTATATCAAGATTAGACAATTCCGAATGTAAAAAAATTCCCACGTCAATGCCCTTTTTCTCGGCGGCGGCCTTTTTACTGTTCAATAATGCCGATAAAGCCGGATGATCAATGTAGCACATTTCATATTGCGGTATAATACCCTCGGTTATACTGTCCATATAATCGATGGCCTCATCAATACGGCCCAGCCCCATTAATGATTGAATAGCCTGCATATGCTTGGAATATTCGTGTCTTTCAGCTTGCAGGGTTCTTATGAGTTCTTCTACCTGAGTAAGATGGTTCTTCATCATTAAGGCTTTGGTTCTATAGACTCGGTGCCGGCCAATATTTTTTACCGAAATTAAACTGATAACACACATGATGAGGATGATTAAATTGATAAAAGGTATGGCCTGTTTAAGATAACCCAGGTTTTCAACTACTATTATTTCAGTATTGATGGTTATCACCAGTAAGGTCTGTAAAAGAATAGTAATAATCACAAAATAATCACTATCTTTGTTCATCGTTTTCCCCTAGCTCACCAAGACTGATTAGAACAAAGTTAAAACGTTTAACTACCAATAATACTGCTATGGTGACTAAAAATACGGGGATATAGGTGAATATATTCAGTACTGCGTCAACCAATAATTTCTCTGCTATATCAGGACGTATCCACAATAACACCTGTATAACTAAGCTTTCAATCACTCCGGAAACCATGATTCCCAACAAACAGGCAATCAAGGTCTTTTTCAGATGTATTTTAAGTATCAAGCCAGTGATGATTATCAAAAATGTGGTGAGAATAAGTGTATTTAATACCAGTGGAATAGCCAAAGGCCGGACAAAATAAGTTGCGATAGCAAATAAAAGCGCGCACAAAATGCTTTTCTTAAAATCCACACTGATATTACACAAGCTAAAACCGATGTAGATCACCAAAACGGCCTGTGGAATTGAAATAAATAGTACAAGAAACCACGGTATATATTGCAACTCTATTCCTCCATTAATTGGAGTGTCTTTATTAAACTTCTTTAAATTAACTGTATTTCCTTTTGTTAGATTTGACAATTTATCAGCATAAAAGGCTTAATCATACCTTTTGGTTTTTTATATGACAACATTCCTTGTCATTTTCCACGCATCGCAGCAGTAGATGCCACAGATTAAAGTTCATAACCACTCTTGACAGGCAACCTTACATACTGTATATATTAATTATAAACACTATGCAAGGTATATATGGTATACTCTATGGAGGCTTAATCGTGCGCATTATTCTTTCCAACGCGTCACCCGACCCGATATACGAACAAATACGCCGGCAGATCCAGGGCCATATCCTGAAAGGGGAGCTGCAGCCAGGCGATGCTCTGCCTTCGATCCGCAACCTCGCCCAGCAGCTGCAAATCAGCGTCATTACCACCAAGCGGGCCTACGATGAACTGGAGCGGGACGGTTTTATCGAGACGGTCACCGGCAAGGGCTCTTTTGTAGCCCCTCAGAACCGGGAAATGCTTCGGGAAAAGCGTATGAACCTGATTGAAACCCGTCTGGCCGAGGTTGTCAAAGAGAGCATTCTTCTGGGTCTGAGCCTGGAAGAACTGCGGGAGATGTTAGAACTGTTATACAGGGAGGTTTAGCAATGGATACCATTCTCGATGTTAAGGATTTGAAGAGGAGCTTCCCCGATTTCCAATTGGGCAAGATTTCCTTCAGTCTTCCTCGGGGTTATGTTATGGGGTTTGTAGGGCCCAACGGCTCCGGCAAGACCACCACCATCAAACTGATCATGAACCTGCTGCGGCGGGACAGCGGTCGGATCTCGGTGTTCGGCCTGGATAACCGTACTCATGAGAAGGAGATAAAACAAAGAATCGGTTTTGTCTATGATGAAAATCATTTTTACGATAACCTCACACTACAGGAGATGAAAGGGATAATTGCCCCCTTTTACCGCAACTGGGATGAGGCATTGTTCCGCAAATACATGAAAGAATTCAATTTGCCGGCCAAAAAAAAGATCCAAGATCTATCCCGGGGCATGAAGATGAAGTATTCTCTGGCTTTGGCCCTATCACACCGGGCCGAACTCATCCTGATGGATGAACCCACCTCAGGGCTGGATCCGGTGTTTCGCTCCGAACTGCTGGATATCCTGCAATATGAGATGCAGGATGAAAAGCGCGGTATACTGTTTTCCTCCCATATCACTTCCGATCTGGAACGCATCGCGGACTACATCTGCTTTATCAGCAACGGAAAGATAATAGTGGCGGATACCCGGGACAACGTGCTGGAAAAGTACCTCCTGGTTAAGGGCGCCAAGGATCTGCTCGACGCTTCTTCACGACCGCTGTTCGTGAATGTCAGGGAAAACGACTTCGGTTTTGAGGGCTTGAGCGATCAGCCCGGCAAGCTGCGAAGTCTGCTGGGCAACCGGGCCCTGTATGAAAAACCGGGCCTGGACGACATCATACTCTATACCGTAAGGAGGGACCGCCATGCAGCAGTTAATTAAAAAGGAACTCATCTTGCAGAAGAAGATGTTCATCTTTGGCGGGTTGTACAGTATTTTTTTGTTCACCGTATTCGCCAACCCGGTTTTCAAGGATTTCACTTACAGCATGGCCGCTTTTGGCATATCCTATATTGCCATCATCGGCATCGCTCAAGCAGAATACAAAAATAACAGCGATATCATCATCAACAGCCTGCCCATCACCCGCCGTGAAATCGTGGCGGCTAAATACCTGTCCATTGTGACCAGCACCATAGTCGCGCTGATGATAGTCGGGGCAGTAGGCATACCCTTCAGTCTGATGCCGGCGCCTTTCGACTACCGTCTTTTGAACGGGGCGGATGTCATAACCACCATAATATGCGTGCTGCTGTTGGCATCTCTGTCCCTGCCCATATACTTTTGGGCCGGAGCAACCTGGATCCGCGCAGTCAACGTTGTGATCTTCCTGCTGATATTCTTCGCCCCGGTTCAAATCGCGGAGTTTCTGATCAACAACCCTCAAAGGCCCTGGGTTCAAGCTGTTACCAGCCTGGCGCAAAATCAATCCTGGCAGCTGATCCTGATGGGGTCTGTAATCATGATTGTAATACTGCTGATTTCGTACTATATCTCACTGCGCATCTATATAAAAAGGGATTTCTAAGAAAATGGGGTGACAAATGGTGACGATCCTTTTTGGTCACCCCGCGGCACACCCGGCTGAGTGGTGCTAACCGGTCACTGCAGAGTATTTGTTGGTGGCCCGGTACAAAACAATATTGCATATACCCAGAACGATTAAACCTGCCGCCCCGGTAATACCCACAGTAAGATCATTGCCTCCCTGCAGCATGATAATGGCCACTCCGGCCAGGCCGTTTATGGAACCGTGCATGATCGCGGCAGCGATCACGGAGTTAGCCTTGATGGTTATATAATTGAGCAACGGGGTGTAGAGCATACAGAACAGAATCATCATAAAGACGCCTGTAACCGGGTGCTGAGGGTAATTGTGACCCTGAAGAATCAGGGGAGCATGCCAGAGCCCCCAAATAAACCCGATAAACAGTGAAGCACGGGCGAACCCCAGCGGACGTAATTCCTGCAGTAAAAATCCCCGCCACCCCAATTCTTCTCCAAATGCGAATAAGGCGTTTATAGTAATTCCCGCCAGCAATCCCTGCACAATCGTCAGGAAAATCGGGTGCAGCGGCAGCTGCTCCAGGGAGTCTTGCATTTGGGCGATCTGTTCCGGCGTCATGATATCCCGGTATCGCTCAAACATCCCGGCCATATCCGGAGAAAAGGAAACCCCCGGGAACAACAGGGAGACGGCCATCGTTCCCAAGGCCACTGCCAGAGGCAAGAACCACCCCACTATAAACCAGCGATTGAAACGAAAGGAAATTCTTAAAGGGGCTTTCACAGCTTCATGATACAGGACTTTTCTTATAAAGACCGCCGTCAGAGCTGGAAACAGCATATAAATCATGCCCCATAAGACCGCCACGGTCCCCTCCCATTTAAGGTGCAGAATGGCCGGGATGGCGCCAACCGCAACGGCACAGGCAAAGGTCAAGGCCACAAACAGGCTTACTTTTCTCCAGTTCACTCCCCTGTTATCCATATATTCCTCTCCTCTCTTGGCAGACTGCGTCAACCTGGTTTCCACATAGGATGAGATGATGCGGCAAGTATTACCGGGCCGTGTGAGGCAGGGTGAAAAAGAAAGTGCTTCCTTTGCCAGGAGTGCTCTCCGCCCACATTTCTCCCCCATGCGCTTCGATAATAAACTTGCTGATGGCCAGCCCCTGGCCGCTTCCGCCGAATTCCCTCGACCTGGACTTTTCTCCTCTGTAAAAAAGGTCGAAAATATAAGGCAGATCCTCTGCAGAGATCCCGATCCCGTTATCCTTTACTTGCACCTGTAAATGATTGTCCAGAGATTTTATTTGAACTTCGATCAGAGCATGATCACCGGAATAGCCTTGAGCATTTTTAATCAAATTATCCATGACCTGCTCAATACGGTGTTTGTCGACATGAACAAGAACAGAGGTCAGTGGACGCACTACATGGAATTTAACAGCGGAGTTCTCAAAGGACGTCTCAAAGGAGTTAAGGATTCTTTCAAACATTGGCTTGGAGTCGGTCAGTTCTTTTTTGATTTCCAGGCGTCCCAATTCGAGCTTTGAATACTGGCTGAGATCCTCGACAAGTCGGTCCAATTGTTCCGATTTGTCCTTTATCACCCCTAAATAACGCTTAAAGCTTGCTTCATCCCTGGCCACCCCATCCTCCAAACCTTCCACATATCCTTTGATAATAGCAATCGGAGTGGCCAAATCGTGAGAAATATTAGCGACTAATTGTTTCCGGGACAATTCATAAGCCGCTTGTTTATCCAGGGATTGTTGCAGTCTGATTCGCATGAGATCGAAAGCTTTGGCAAATTGCCCAATTTCATCAGCAGCCTGGTGCTTTAACTCATAGTTTAGATTGCCCCGCGCAATTTCATCGGTGGCCTGGCTCAACTCTTTCAAGGGATGCAGGATGCTTTTGGTTATGATGTGGGTAAAAAGAACCAATAAAACAATTAAAGAAAGAAACCCGGCCCCGATACTCAGGAAAACATATGTGGTCATTCTGGTGTATATGTTATAAGGCGGAACATCGGGATCGGGAATAACGGTGACAGTCCCTGCGATGTTGCCGTTTACCACAATAGGAAGATGATAGTTATGCTGATTTCCGGTGAGCGCCGCTTCCGGTCTGGTTTTGCCGGAATACCTGGCGGAGTCGAATACTGGCTGGCCCAGGTTATCAGTGATATGCAGATTTAACTGATATTCGTCAAGCAGCGGAGCCAGCATTCGGTAAAATTCATCCGGATGGTCGATATCCTTATAAGAAGCCACTATTCCGTCCATCAGTTTTCTGTTGATCTGTTCGATTTCATTCAACTGGCTGGCGGCCTGATCTTTCAAGCCGCTCAGGCTGATCGTCAGGAAGCCCAGGGTAAACAAAATAGGAGCAATGATGATCAGAATCATCGAGAAAATAAGTCGGGACCTAATCCCCGCTTTCATTAGCTTTTTGATCAAATTTATATCCTACCCCCCAAACAGTTTTAATATATTCAGGTTTAGACGGATCGGCCTCAATTTTTTCCCGTATTCTTCTGATATGGACCGTCACTGTATTGATGTCTCCATATTCATTGAAACCCCAGATGCGGTCAAAAATTTGTTCTCTGGTAAAAACCTGCTGTGGATGAAGTGCTAGAAAATACAGGATCTCAAATTCTTTGGACGATAATTGAACTTGTCGGGCGCCTATAGCAACGGTGTACCCTTTGCTGTCTATTTTCATATCTCCAAATTGAAGATACTGAGGCTTCTCAAAAGGTGCAGAGAGCTGGGTAAAACGGCGGATTTGGGCTCTTACCCGGGCTGCCAGTTCCCCGGGACTGAAAGGCTTGGTGATATAATCGTCGGCCCCCAGCCCCAGACCCAAGATTTTATCCACATCGCCCTTCCTGGCGCTCAGCATGAGAATGGGAACGGTTGACTGGCTTCTGATCTGCCGGCACACTTCCATGCCGTCAAGCTTGGGGAGCATGACATCCAGGATGATCAGAACCGGTTTATGCCGGCGGTAAAGCTTTATAGCTTCCTCCCCGTCATACGCCGCTATGACGCTATAGCCTTCCAGCTCCAAATAGTCCCGAACCAGATCACAAATCTCTTTTTGATCATCCACAACCAGGATTTTTTCTCGTGCCAATTGATCCACCGTCCCAGTAAATTTTCCCCTACATTATATCGCAAATACTATAGCTGTAATGATTCAATGGCTATTAATATAGAAGATCCTTTTTCTTAAACAGATAAATGCTGCCTAAATAAGAAAAAACTCCATAAACAAACATCACTATCAAGCTCAAAGTGATTTCTCTCCCGTTTCCGCCAAAAAACAAACTATTAGGGAACTCATGAAAATAGGTGATAATCAAATAAGGCCGGATATTCTCCACAAGCTGCCCCGCCAAACTTAAGAGAAGCAAGAGCCCGATGGAGGTTGCCACAGCCGCTCCGCTGCCCGGAAACTGCAGGCAAATAAGCATTATCACCGCGGCGAAAGCCATAAGCGGCAATATTGAGGTTGCGTATGAACCCATCGTCGATAGTATTCCGGTTTCAGTGGCAAAAACATTTCCATTATAGATAAATTGATCCCCCCAGCCGAAAAGTAAAGCGCCAATCAGATAAGTTGCCATCATTCCTAAAAACAGGAGAACTGTTACCGGCACAATCAGAGCCAGGATTTTGGCAGTCAACAGCCTTGTACGTGAGGCCCCATGAAGCAGCGGAAGCTTCAGGGTTCCGCTCACATGTTCGTCGGTAATCGAATCCCCCAGGGTTACAATGAGGGAAATAGGTATGATGGAATT
>ENA-UOOH01002891-UOOH01002891.1-fermentation-metagenome-genome-assembly--contig:-NODE-2891-length-13935-cov-3.540778_pt1 | contig 13935 bp, 11 predicted proteins | sample MGYA00245778_ERZ724025 | MGnify/ENA primary metagenome ERZ724025 (study PRJEB28704, sample SAMN03018313) | fermentation metagenome | biome: anthropogenic terrestrial biome; feature: soil; material... | reverse complement strand
ACCGTGCCGCTTTTCATCCTTTCCATGTCACGGGATTTCGGCCTGCTGCCCATGCATTGGGCTCACCAAAACTGGGTGGACTGGTTGTTCTTTGCCCTGGCCACGCCGGTGCAGCTCATCGCCGGGTATTCCTATTACGAAAACGGCTGGAAATCCATCCGCAACGGCTCAGCGAATATGGACGTCCTCGTGGCGCTGGGCACCACGGCGGCCTATGTTTACTCCATCTTCGTGCTTCTGGGTTTCTTCCCCGGACACGGCTACTTTGAGACCTCGGCAACGATCATCACCCTGGTGCGTCTGGGTAAATACCTGGAAGCCAACGCCAAGGGCGGCGCGGGCGAGGCCATCCGCAAACTGATGTTCCTGCGTCCCCAGGAAGCCAGCGTGATCCGTGATGATACCGAGCAGCAGATTCCCGTGGATGACGTTCAGGTGGGCGATCTGATCGTTGTGCGGCCTGGTGAGAAGTTCCCGGTGGACGGTGAAGTGCTGGAAGGCGAAAGCAGCGTGGACGAATCCATGCTCACCGGTGAGTCCCAGCCCGTCAACAAAGCTACCGGCGCTCTAGTGTACGGGGCAACACTTAACCGCAATGGCCGTCTGATCTACAAGGCCACGAAAATCGGTAAAGACACCATGCTCTCGCAGATCATCAAGCTGGTGGAGGATGCACAGGCCAGCAAGGCCCCCATCCAGCAACTGGCAGATAGGATCTCGGCGATTTTCGTCCCGGCAGTGATCGCAATCGCGCTGCTCACTTTTCTGATCTGGTATTTCTTCATTCCGCTTGGCGCGGGTTCGCAAGTGAGTGCTCTGGAGCGCGCCATCATCAATGCGGTGGCTGTGCTGGTGATCGCCTGCCCCTGCGCGATGGGCCTGGCTACGCCAACTGCCGTTATGGCCGGAACAGGGCGCGGCGCGCAACTGGGTATTTTGGTCAAAAACGGCGAAAGCCTGGAAGCGGCCGGCGCCGTGGATACCGTAGTTTTGGATAAGACCGGCACGCTCACCCGCGGGCACCCAGTGCTTACAGACCTGATCCCTCTCCTCCCCGGCAGCGGCCGGGAAGAGTTGCTCGCAGTGGCATCTGCAGCCGAAAGCGGCTCGGAACATCCCCTGGCCGATGCCATCCAGGCTGCTGCCCTGGAAGCAAACCTGAGCCTGCCCAAACTGCAGAGTTTCAAGGCGCTGACCGGGCGCGGACTCAAGGCCCAATTGGATGGCAAAACTGTGTTGATCGGCAATCAGCGCCTGATGGAAGGCGAGAAGATCGGTTTTGAAATCGCCGAGGCACAGGTTGCCGCCCTTGAGGCGATGGCAAAGACAGTCGTGCTGATGGCCATTGATGGGCAGCCAGCAGCCATCCTGGCGATCTCAGACGCGCTCAAAGACAACGCTGCTCAAGCTGTGAGCGAATTACACCACCTGGGGCTCAAGACCCTGATGCTCACCGGTGATAACCCTGCCACGGCGCAGGCTATCGCCCAAAGCGCCGGTATCCAGGATGTAGCTGCCAGCCTGATGCCGCAGGATAAAACCCGCAAGATCAAGGAATTGCAGGCGGCCGGTCACAAGGTAGCCATGGTAGGCGATGGCATCAACGATGCCCCCGCCCTGACCCAGGCGGATGTCGGCATCGCCATTGGCACCGGAACAGATGTGGCTATCGCTTCAGCGCCCATTGTCTCGATCAGCGGCGACCCTATGGCAGTCCCTCTGGCCATTCGCCTCTCCCGGGCAACCCTGCGTACGATCAAACAAAACCTTTTCTGGGCGTTCTTCTATAATGTGCTGCTCATTCCCGCGGCCGCGCTGGGCTTCCTTAACCCAATTCTGGCAGCCGGAGCGATGTCGTTCTCGAGCATTTTTGTAATCACGAATAGCCTCCGTCTGCAGCGGTTTAAGTAATCAGGCAGATCACTTCTAGAATTGTTCAAGCTTAGTTACACAAGTGGCGCAAAGGATGCGCCACTTTTTTGGTTTAATCCTTGGGAGTTGTTTTGGGAATCGCCTTGCGTGCCAGAGCGTCGGCGCGTTCGTTGTAGCGATGGCCTGCATGCCCTTTCACCCATTCCCAATCCACTTGGTGGCGCGCCATCTCCTGGTCCAGGGCCTGCCAAAGTTCGGCATTCAGCAGGGCGCCTTCCTTCCGCTGCCAGCCGCGGCGCTTCCAGTCCCGCATCCAAACTGTGGCGGCGTTCTGTAAATAAGCGCTATCGGTAAAGATTTGCACCTTACAAGGGTGCTTGAGGCTGCGCAGGGCTTCCAATGCAGCGGTGATCTCCATCCGGTTGTTGGTGGTAAGCGCTTCTCCGCCGCTTATTTCCTTCTCCCGTCCGTTCCAAACCAGAATCGCCCCCCAGCCGCCAGGGCCAGGGTTGCCGCTGCATGCGCCATCGCTGTACACCTTCACCAATGGCAGTTCAGTCATTCCGCTTTTCCATTTCTTCCAGCGTCGCATCCAGCGAGATCAGGATGTTGCCAAAATACTGCGGGTCCAAGCCATAAACCCGGCCCACCGCGTCCTGCACTACCAGGCGGGAGATCGCCCAATTTTTGGTTTCAGGGGCAAAACTGATCCGAGTCTGCGGTGAAAGTGCGCTCGCCCATTGGGGATAGCGCGCTGCAAAACCCGGAGCCACCTCAGCTGGCTGACCGATCACCGGCCAGAGCCAGGAAAGCTCTGCCAGCGCGTTTTGTGCCTTTGCACTAAGCAGGTAACGTACAAAGCTCCAGGCCGCCTGCTGGCGAGCCTGGTCGCTGCTTTTGACCGCAGCCGCTACGCTTTCCAAACTGATGCTGCCTTCCCCGTTAGAGCTGGGATATGGCAATAAGAGCCAGGTATCCTGGTTGCTGTAATAGCCCATTTGCCCAAGCTGCAGGGGGATATCGGTGAGCTGGGCTTCGTAAAGCAGGGTCCAGCGCTGGGCAAAATAAGCCTGGTCGCTAAGGTAACCGCTGTTCCAGGCGCGGTTTTCGAGGAAAAGCTGCTTGAGAAAACGCAGACTCTCATCCATCTCAGCATGACTGACCTTCGGGTAAGCCAGGGCAGGGTCAAACGCGCCGCCAAAGGCAGTGTACCAGGCCAGGGCGGATTCCGGGCTGTGGCTCAGGAGCAGTCCGCCGGCACCGTTGTTTTCGTAGATATTGTCTTCCAGCAGGGCTTGGGAGGCTGCCCGGGTTTGCTCGCGCAGCGCGGCAATACTGCGGACCTTACCCTCCAGACCCAGTTCCTGGGCCCAGGTTTCATTCCAGGCAAGCAGGGCAGGCTGCCAGAGGATCGGCACCATGCGCTGCTCCCGGCTCTCCTCGCCTGCCGGCGCGCAGCCATCACAAAGCGGCCCCTGCGTTAGCACTCTGCCCGGGTCGCGCTTCCGATTGATCGCAAGCATGCCGCCCTGGCGAGACAAATACTCGCCCCGGTCCATGAAAGCGAGATCGTAACCGTAACCGATTACGATATCTGCGCCGGAGTCTTCCGAACTCAGGCGGTTGGCCAGATCCTCAAATCCGTTGGCTCGCCTGGCGCTAAGCCGGACCCGGTAGGGGTTCCCATCCTGAGCCTGGTTGAATTCCTCCATCAGCGCCTCAAAAGCGTCCCCAGCCTCATTTTGCCAGGGGTGCAGGACCGTAAGCGCCAGGCCGTCCGGAACGGGAACGGTAGGCACAAAGGTTGGACTGGCATAGGGGGTTGGGCTTGGTGTCGGGCTGGGGGCCGGGGTACTGCTCGGCAGCGGTTCTCGTGTAGCGCTTGGGATTGGGGTAGAAAAGGCACCAGGCGCCTGCTCAGCCAATAAAGTTGCCGCCACCCCCGTTAGTACAGGTTCCGGCACATTGGCAGGCCGACCCGGAAGGGCAAGCGCTGTGAGCAGCAAAATGCTGGCAGCTACTGCCGCCAAGTACCCCCACAGACTCTTATCCTGTATGCGATCCATATCACCTTAAAACTAAGCGGGAATGGATGGGAGTCGAACCCACCACGGCTCTTGACGACCCGACACTGATTTTGAAGACCAGGAGGCCCACCGGGACCTAACCATTCCCACCGAAAAGCATAACCCAGCCGAATCCTTGTTGTCAAGCAGGGTGCCGGCTAAATAGCAACACGCCTTTAGAACGAAGTGAAAGCACATTCTGGGAAAGGCGGGATCAGACATGTATAATTCAGAAAAAACCGAGGTAAGCCATGCCCGATTACAACAATATCACCCCGGATTGGGTGAAGAACGCCGTCTTTTACCAGATTTTCCCAGACCGTTTTGCCCAGTCTGCAATGGTACAGAAGCCGATCAACATCGAGCCCTGGGATTCTGCGCCCAGCGTGCATGGTTTTAAAGGCGGCGACCTATTGGGCGTGCTGGAAAAACTGGACTACATCAGTGACCTGGGTGTAAATGCCATCTACTTCAACCCCGTTTTCCAGTCCGCCTCCAATCATCGTTACCATACCCACGATTATTATCAGGTGGACCCGCTGCTGGGTGGGAATGCCGCCTTCCGGCTGCTCCTGGATGCCTGCCATGCACGCGGTATCAAGGTGATCCTGGACGGGGTGTTCAACCACGCCAGCCGCGGCTTCTTCCAGTTCAACCACATTCTGGAAACCGAAGCCCATTCACCGTATCTCAACTGGTTCCATGTCAATAAATTTCCCATGAACGCCTACAACGGGCAGCCCAATTACGAGTGCTGGTGGAATTTGCCCGCGCTGCCCAAGTTCAATACGGATAACCCCCAGGTGCGCTCCTTTCTCTTTGATGTTGCCCGCTATTGGGTTGAATTCGGCATCGATGGCTGGCGTCTGGATGTGCCTTTCGAGATCGATGACGATGCGTTCTGGCGGGAGTTTCGCCTGGTGGTGAAATCTGCCAACCCGGATGCCTATATTTTCGGGGAGATCCCCAGCGAGGCCCAGCGCTGGATGGCCGGCGACCAGTTCGACGCGGTGATGAACTACCAGATCACCCATGCCTGCCTGGCCTTTTTTGGCGGACCGCAGGTCGATCACAAATTAGCCCGGGGCATGATGGGGCTGCCGCCCGTTCAGGACCTCGACGCGCCTGCCTTTGGCCGGCGTAGTGAAGCGCTCTTGCTGCTCTACCCGCGCCAATTCTCCTACGCGCAGATGAACCTCCTGGATAGCCACGACATGCCGCGCTTCCTTAGCCTGGTTTCCGGCAATGTCCAGCGCCTATACCTGGCCTACCTCTTCCTGCTCACCTACCCCGGCGCGCCATCCATTTATTATGGCGACGAGGTGGGGATGTCCGGCGGGCGTGACCCGGATAACCGGCGCAGCTTCAATTGGGCTCCCGGCACTTGGAACCTGACTCTGCGGGATGGCCTGAAGGAGCTGATCCAGCTGCGCCAGGCGATCCCAGCCCTTCGGACAGGCAGCTACGAGGTGCTTTACGCCCAGGAGAAAGTGCTGGTCTATCTTCGCGAGGACGAGAACGATAAGGTTTTGGTGGTGATCAATGCCGATGATCGGCCTGCGGCGCTGGAGCTGGACCTACAAGGCCGGATGGCGGAAGGTGCAGAGCTGCAAGACCAAATTGGCGAGGCTCATCTGAAGGTCAGCGATGGCCGCCTGGTCCTGCCCGAACTCAGCCCGCTTTCGGCATTAATCCTGGCCTGAATAGTCTCATAAAACGATTGCGGGCAACGCAAAAGCTGCCCGTGTTACAATGCCAAGCCGTGGAAATAAAACAGGACCGAAATAATCTTGAGCGGCTGCACGCTTTGGACGCCCGCCTAAGCCAGGCGCTTCACCTTTCAGACACCCAGCCCGGCGTGCAGCGCCTCTTCCAGGTGATCAGCCACAGCGGCGATTCGTGGTATTGGCTGTTTGGCCTGATAGCCCTTTGGTTTGTAGGCCGTCCGCTGCTGAAGGAATTAGCCCTGTTCTGGGCGAGCGGCATGGTCATCCTGGCCATTTTGGTCCTTGGGGTTAAATTTCTTTTTCGCCGGCCCCGCCCTGAAGGCGACTGGGGCCAAATCTATCGCAATACGGACCCGCATTCCTTCCCCTCGGGGCATGCCGCCCGGGCGATGGCCCTGGCCATCATGGCCCAAATCACGGGACAGCCTGCTTTTATAGTTCTGATGCTGGTCTGGGCGATTTTGGTAGGCCTTTCGCGCGTGGCCCTGCGCCTGCACTACCTGAGCGACGTACTGGTTGGTTGGGCAATCGGAGTCGCGGCTGGCTTAATCTTTCTCAACCTATGGCCTGCATTCAGCCTCTGGCTGAGGCAGCTTTTCCCATTTTTATTCTAGCAATACGAGGTGGCCGGAGACTATTATGGATAATTCGATTCGCAAAGCAGTACTTTGGGACATGGACGGCACCTTGATCGACGGCTACGAGCTGCACTTCAGGTCATGGATAAAAGCATTCGGGGATTCTGCCCCAAATTTTGACCGAGAAATATTTCGCTTGGGTTATGGCAGTACGAATGAGGTAGTTATTCCATTCTACCTGGGGTACGAACCTTCTCCCGAGGAATATGAGCGCATCAATATCGGTAAGGAAGCCGCATTTAGGGCAGAGGTTGCTGACGAGGCGGCGCCCTTCCCCGGTGTGGTCAATTGGTTGGCGTGGGTGAAAGCCCAGGGGCATGCCCAGGCTATTGCTTCCTCAGCGCCGATCGAGAACATCGAAGCCATCCTCCAAGCACATGACCTGCACAAGTATTTCGATCTATACGTCTCCGGGGTAGGCCTGCCCAGCAAACCCGCGCCGGATATCTTTCTGGAAGCTGCCCGCAGGCTGGGGTCTGCCCCTAATTACGCGATCGTGATGGAGGATGCCCGCCAGGGTTTAGCGGCCGGGCGTGCTGCAGGCATGGTTACGATCGGGCTGCAGAATGTGAACCAACTTCAACTCCACGAGGCAGACATGATAATTCCGGATTATCTCGGTGATCCTGCAGAAATACTCGGTCCATTCCTGGCCCGTATGGATGCTTAACGTCGCAAGAAAACCAGCGCCACAACCGCGCTGAACCCCAGCAAAACGAGCACAGCTGCGATCAGAACTTCCTGCCTTGTACGCGTGTCGGTCATCTGGAGGCCCTGGGCTCCGCCGCGGACCTGCCAATGCGGCCCGCCCATCAAAGCAAAAAGCCCGCCGGCAAAAAGGCCCCCTAAATGCCCGTAATTGTCAATGCGGGAGCCAGGCATGATGCCGATGGCCAGATTGACCACCAAAATCATCACTAGATTGGTGAGGATATCCCGGGTTCGTCCGCCAAAAAAACTCCGATTCTGCCACACCAATACCCCTTGGGCCGCAAGCAAACCAAAAACACCTGCGCTGGCGCCTAATGCCGGGTTGTCAGTCAGCGCGTAGGAGAGGGCATAACCGCCAAAACCGGATAGAAAGTAGAGCAGGAGATAGCGCCAGTGCCCATACAGGGCCTCCAAACCGGTGCCAATGATGTACATGGCGTACATGTTGACCACCAGGTGCAGGATCGAACCATGCAGGAACAGCGGAGTAATCAGCCGCCAGAATTGGCCCTGACTGATCAGTTCATCAATTTTTCCCAAAAGCAGGAAGGGAAGGTCTGCGCCGGCTGTCTGCTGAGAGTAGAGCTGCAGGCCGTAGAGCAGAACGGTAAACGCCATGAGGGCGTAATTGACCCAGGGACGGGTGTATGGCGGTTCAACCCTGCGGGGTTGGGCAGGGATTTGGCCAGGTGCAAAGGGAGGGGGCGAACCCTGCGGTCCAGGCGGTGTTTCAGGGTTCTGCGGGTTTTCCAGATTCACAAACTGACCTTGCGCGGGATCACACGCTGGTGTTCGGCATGAATGATGGCCTGAATGCTGGCGATCGTATCCTGCAGGCAATTTTCAGAATTAGTGACGAGGTAGTCAAAATCCTGAATGCGGGCGTATTCATCCTCCGCCACGCGGATACGTAATTCCAGTTCCTCAGGCGTTTCAGAACGGCGGGCTTGCAGCCGGTTGAGCCATTCTTCCTTGGTGGAGGCTGTAAGAAAAATAAGCACAGCTTCCGGACAGAGACCGCGGATGGTCATTGCCCCCTGAACATCAAGGCGCATGATTACATCCTTACCGCTGGCCAGTGCTTCGCGCACTTCCGCCTTGGTGTTGCCTTTGTAATCTGAGTACACGCGGGCATATTCCAGCATCTCGCCGCTTTCGATCATTGCTTCAAACTCAGAACGGCTTACAAAGTGGTAATCGCGGCCATCAATCTCATCAGCGCGGGGCGCGCGGGAGTTGTAGGTAACCACAAAATGCGTGTTGGCGTTCATTTTGCGCAGCAAGCCAACAACCGCATCCTTGCCAATGCCGGAAGGACCTGAAATAACGATCAGGAGCGGGGATGGCTCGCGGCTGCCGAAAATGAGCTTGCTTTGCGCGGTCATGGGCTTTGATTATAAAGTATCCCTTGCCGGGTGAACAAGTGGCGCAAAACATGAAGTGTAAAAAAGCTTGCAGGTGCTCCAGCCATCGGTTCAAAACGGACCCAGATTTGGCGTTGCCAGAGTGCGAGGGCAGCGGCCAGGAATTGAAGGCAAGGGCTATTGGAGCAAGTTTTCCAGGCTGGCAAAGGATGTAAGCGGCGCAATGCGCTGCAGAAATACCCGCAGGCTTGGGCTTCTGCCGCGCAGGGCTTGTACCGCAGGACCAACCGGGTCTGCTCCGGCTGCGCCGCCGCCAGGTTCATCGTTATACGCCCCATAAAAGGCAAAATAAGCCTGGTTGATCTTGCGCAAGTGATGGCCATGCTCCCAAAAGTAGAGCCGCCGGGACTCCATATAGGCCTCTGCGGCATCGATCTGGCCGGCCGCGAGCAGAGCATCGGTGCGCAGGCGCGTCTGCCGCATTTCCGCCCGGTAGTCAAAGCCCGGCGGCTGCGGTTCCCGCTCTACGATGCGGGAGTGAAAACTCTTGAGTTCCGGTTCAGGCCAAACCTGCAGATCCGGGTAGTACCGGCGGATCACAGCCCGGGCGATCTCCTTGCCGGAGAGTGAGGCTGCCGTCTCGTTCATCGTCCGCAGGGGACCGTCCTTAAAGTAGTTGAAGCCTAATGGCCGTAGGGTCAGCCAGTTGTGCACCCATTCATGGGCCACCACTTCCGCGAGCCAATTGAGGTCGCTGCTTTGCATTACCATCGTGGGGTAGGCACCCATCCCCCCAACGGGCTCGATCAGCGCCGAAAAGCCGCTGGCTTTTTCCACCCGGATTTCCAACTCACCACGCTGAAGGTTATCCAACCCGGCTTGCAGACTGATCTGCATCTCGGAATTGATGACTGCGCGCGGTGAAAGGATGAGGTTCATGGGCAGCTCGCTCACGTGGTAAAGCACGGGCGGGATGATCTGCCCAAGACTTGCAAAGCCCAAACCGCGCAGGGCTGTTTCAGTTTGGTTCTGCAGGATTGGCGCGGCGAACCACGCCAGGCGGCGCATCTCCGCCTTGGCAGTATCGAGAGCGTGTTTGGCCTCAGCCTGGGCTTCCGCCCGGTCTGGCAGATCAGGCTGAGCGATCACATCACGCAATTCACGATCCAGCTGGCTTACCCGTCCTGCTTGAGAGGCATAATCCCGTGCCAGTCTTGTTTGTGCTTCACGGTCTAAAAACCGTTCCGCCTTCAATGCCGCGCCAACCCATTTTTCGAAAAAGGCAGAGGCCTCCCAGCTTAAGAAGTTGAATCCCCGGCCGGATACTTCAGCCTCGGCGCGCTTGATCGGGTCGTGCAGGGCCGCATCCGAACCATAGAGCGCCATCGCCAGGAGGCCGAATAAGATCACCGTCCAAAAAAACAGGCGCGGAAATTCCGCTGGGCTTTTCGCATGCATGTCTGCATTTTAACACCGCCTCCGCCTGCTACAAAAGCATGCAAGCAGTCATCGGCTTGCCTATAATGCTTAAATATTTACAACAAAGCTTATGCTGCCCAAGGAGGAAAAAATGGAGAGAACCAACGCCAAAACGATCGCGGAGTACATCGAAGCCAGCCCCGAGGAACACCGCGAGACCCTACAACTGCTTTACGATACGGTACGGGAAGCCGCGCCAAAAGCCACGGAAAGCATGGCGTATGGGATGCCGGCTTTCAAACAAGGCAAACCGGTCTTCTATTTTGCCATTTTCCCGCACCATATCGGTCTCTATCCCACCCCCGAGGTTGTAGAAGCATTCAAAGACAGACTGCTTGGTTATAAAACCAGCAAGGGCGCCATCCAGATCCCCATCGGGACTGCCTTACCCCTTCCCCTGATCAAAGAGATGATCGCCTACCGGCTTGAGAGCATTGGGGCTAGAAAATAATTTCTTGTTTGGCTGTATGATTAGAGTCAAACCAATCAAGTTAGGAAGCCTATGGAAAACAGATCCTCCGGAACCGTGGTCGTTGTAATCGTTGTTTTGCTGGTAGTCTGCCTGTGCTGTATCTGTATCGCCAGCATCGGTCTTGTGGCAGGCACGTCGTACCTGGGTGTCTCACGCACCCTTGCGCCGTTGCTAACGAACTCCCCATTAAACCCGGAAATCACGCCAACGCCCCTGCCCTGGCCCACCCCGCGCAGTCAGCCTACGCCTGGCGCGGGCGACCCAGACCTGGAAGTCATGGCCCGGCAAAGCCTGCAGGCATTGGACGATACGATCATCCCCATCAACGACCCGGTCCATCTGGCGGATCGCCTGGGCGGCAAACAAAACGTTCCCGAGACCTTCCCGGACCCGCTGGCGCCCTATTCTGAAGGTGCACGCAAGTCTTTTTGGGTTACCAATACGGATAACAACCAAAACTTCCAGGTCACTGCTGTTCTGCGTTTCCGCGGCGAAAACATCTATGTTTGGATCCAAGAGGGGGTGGATTACCGGGAGAGTCATCTCCAGACGATGGCTGCCACCTTTGACCAGAAGATCATCCCTACGAACCGCGAGTTTTTCGGCATGGAATGGAACCCGGGAGTAGATCAGGACCCGCGGCTCTTCATCCTCTATGCGGGCGGGGTTGGGCGCAACATTGCCGGATATTTCTCCAGCGCGGATGAAGTTCACCCGGACGCCCACCCCTACTCTAATGCCCACGAGATGTTTATTATCAATTCGGATAACGTTGGCCTGGGCGATAATTACATCTACGGCACCCTGGCCCACGAGTTTCAACACATGATCCACTGGTACCAGGATAAGAATGAGGAGACCTGGCTGAATGAAGGCTTCTCGATGCTGGCTGAGCACATCAACGAATACGATGCCGGCGGCTTTGAGTACGCCTACCTCTACGACACGGACCTCCAGCTGAATGATTGGAAAGGCGGAAACCAGGACAATACTGCCCACTACGGGGCCTCGTACATCTTCATGGTCTACTTCCTGGACCGCTTCGGTGAGGAAGCCACCAAGGCGCTCGTGGCGCACAAAGAAAATGGATTCACTGCTATTGATATGGTGATGAAAGAACTTGACCTGCGCGACCCCAATACGGGTGAACTCTACACAGGGGTCCAGATTTTCAGTGATTGGGCTGTCACCAACATCCTGCGGGACCGCAGCCTTCAAAACGGCCGTTACGACTACAAATCCTACGATCCGATTCGGGCATCCATCACCAAACTGGCCACACACTGCCCTACCAGCCTGCAGGGCGATGTTTACCAATACGGTGGTCACAGCATCGAGATCGACTGCCCGGGCACTTACACGCTTTCCTTTGAAGGCACACCGTTTGTAAACTTGCTGCCCTTCAGCGGGCCTAGTTCCGGGGAGTACTTCTTTTGGTCCAATGCCGCGGACGAATCCAACCCTACCCTCACCCAAACTTTTGACCTCACAGGGCTTCAGGGTCCCATAAGCCTGGATTTCAAGGTCTGGTACGACCTCGAAGCCGATTATGACTATGTTTTCGTTTCGGCCAGTACCGACGGTGAAGGCTGGGAAATTTTGAATTCGCGTAATTGCACCAGCGAGGACCCCTCGGGCAATTCCTATGGCTGCGGCTGGAACGGAGTATCAGGCACCTGGCTTCAGGAAAGTGTTGACATCTCCGCTTATGCCGGCAGCAAAGTGACCCTGCGCTTTGATTACGTAACCGATGCAGCAGTAAACGGGAAAGGCATGGCTCTGGACGATTTCAGCATCATTGCCCTCAATTACCACAGTGATCTAGAAAGGGATGCTGGCGGTTGGGAAGCCGATGGTTTCGTGCGCCTGCAAAATTCCCTGCCCCAATCCTATTCGCTTTCCTTCATTCGGATGGGGTCAAAGGCGAGTGTCGTTCCGCTTGAACTCGATGAGCACAATAAGTTGAGTTACGAATTCACGCTTGAGGAAGGCGATGAACCTGCTGTGTTGATCATTTCAGGCACCACGCTCTATACCCGTGAGAAAGCCCTCTACCGGATCAGCATCGATTAATTTACTGAGTGGTTAAAATTTACAGAGCAGCCAGCAGGCTGCTCTGTTTCTTTTCTGCAGTTATTCTGTATTTGCTTAAGAATCGCCCACAGCGCTCATCATGTCGTCGTAAATGTTGAAGTATGGCAGAATGCCGATCAGGTCCATTGAGTCGCGGACGTTCGCGTCCAAATTGACGAGTACCAGGTCATTGCGCAGCTTCTTGAGTTCTTTTTGTACGCGAATAATCGCCCACCAGCCAGCGCTGGAGACAAAATCGATATCCTGCATGTCCAGAATGAGCGTCTTGCCGAAGTTGACGAATTCCATCAGCGCTTTTTCAAGTTCTGGCGCGGTAGAACTATCGATGCGGCCTTCGCCTTTGACCACAACACTGCGCTTATATTCTTTATTTGTAAATTCCATAGTCTCTCCAAATCTACAACGGTGAGGGTGCTAACGGCGATATTATATCATCAGGCATCCACAAATCAGGCTAAAGCCCCCGTAATTGCAACGGGTATAATCATGCGCCATGATGAAATTTCACATTTGGACCGCTGGATGTCAGATGAACGTTGCCGACTCGCAGCGCCTCACCCGCTCACTGGAAAATCTGGGCTTGCGCCGGCAATCCCAACCCGATGGCGCGGACCTGATTTTACTTAACACCTGCGTCGTCCGCCAAAGCGCGGAAGACAAAGCCTTGGGTCGCCTTAATTCGCTCAAGCCGCTCAAGGAAGCCAACCCGGAGTTGATCCTGGCCTTGATGGGCTGCCTGGTTGGCGTTCAGGGTAACCCCGCTCTGCAAAAACGATACCCCTGGGTTGATGTGTTTTGCGAACCCAGCAATCCGCAACCCCTGCTGGACTTTTTGGAGCAGCGGCTGCAAGCCCGGGAGGCCGGAAACTGGCGCGCTCAGATCGATGCGGTCCTGGATGAAGAATTTGGCGTGAGCTCGCCGCTGGATGCGCATGGGGTCTCAGAAAACCTGCCCATTGTTTTGGGCTGTAGCCATGCCTGTGCCTATTGTGTCATCCCAAACCGCCGCGGCCGCGAATGCAGCCGAGATCCCGCTAAAGTGATCGCTGAAGCGAAGCAAATCGTCGCGAATGGTGCGCGGGAACTGGTGCTTTTGGGCCAGATCGTGGACCGTTACGGACAGGATATACCCGGGAGTATGCATCTGGAAGGGCTGCTGGAAACCCTGAGCGAGATCCCGGAACTCAAGCGCATCCGCTTCTTAACCTCGCACCCATCGTATATGACCGATGCCCTCATTGAGGCCGTTGCCCGCCTGCCCAAAGTGATGCCGCACATCGAAGTGCCCATGCAGGCCGGGGACAACGCGGTTTTGACCGCGATGCGCCGCGGCTACACGAATGCTGAATACAGTGCCTTGGTTGCCAAACTGCGCCGGGTGATCCCGGGCGTCTCGATCGCGACGGATATCATCGTGGGCTTCCCCGGTGAGGATGAGGCAGCCTTCCAAAAAACCTACGAACTCCTGGAAGAACTGCGCCTGGATAGCGTTCACCTCGCCCGCTACACCCC
>ENA-UOOH01002887-UOOH01002887.1-fermentation-metagenome-genome-assembly--contig:-NODE-2887-length-13957-cov-6.130125_pt1 | contig 13957 bp, 11 predicted proteins | sample MGYA00245778_ERZ724025 | MGnify/ENA primary metagenome ERZ724025 (study PRJEB28704, sample SAMN03018313) | fermentation metagenome | biome: anthropogenic terrestrial biome; feature: soil; material... | reverse complement strand
TATTAACCAGTGATATACTAAAAAGAGAAAAAAGCAAATTCAAATTCCTATCTTACAGTGGTTATTAAAATCCATCCATTATTAGTGGCCGAAATTCATCCATTTTATTTTACCGCACATACCCCTATACGGCACAGATATTTCATAACGGCTATTGGTGTTTTTTTACCTCATGAAGCTCACTATTTTAAGTCCTAAAGGGGCTTTTTTTAATTAATGCAGGAATTTCAAACATCGTATTGTAAATGTACTGAAAGGAATATTTAAAGAATTCTACGGTTTACCTATGTGCGAATAATTCTTAAGTTATCATCAAAATATCGTTTGGATCAGGAATACGATCAGTGTTTCAAATAAAAATATAAGGGTGAAAGTGATGGCAAGAATTCTATATGATTTCCTGACTGAGAGTCTGCTATTCAGTGATCAACACATATCAACTAACTACTCAGGCGTCTCAGAAGATACTTTAAACAGGGAACTTGAGAGGTATCGAGATCATTCATTATCAAATGCTAAGCCTCTTTTGGAAGAGATTCGTGAAGCGAATAATAAGTTAACCGTGACGATGGAAGGCTTTAATTCCTTTCTTCCCGATGAAAACACATTAAAACAATGCGCATTATATATGGATACGGTTACTATAAACGATCCGTTATTTGAAATGACTAAACCAAAAAATATTAGCACGAAAGTTGTCAGCCACTTTGTAAGTTTACCCAATGAATCTGGGTTAGAAAGGGATAAACTAGCAAAATCTGTAGCATATATGAAAAATTTGTCGCAGGCAGTTGGGGCAGATTTCATTAAATTTTTTCCAATGAGTTATTTACATGAGACGCCGAAAGAACTCCCAATTCTGAAGTCTGAGAACTACTTCGAAGATGTATTGCCACCAGAGTTACTAAAATGGTTCCACGAGAAAACCAAGGTGGTTTCAACTAAAAAGACTGGGGAAGGCATACGAATACTAGATTCCCTTGAGATAGGTCGAGGAATTTACATTGAATTTGAAGGGCATACAAGTGGAAAAGGGTTCATGTATAAGCTGTTTCAAATGGAAATGGAATCATTTGACGAGGCGACACGTAAGGCTGTGATGAAATATACCCTTCCTAAAGAACCACCAGAAGCAGATTATTTTAATGCATGGGTATATCAATCCAAGAATAAAGCAGCAAGAGCTTTTTATGACCAAGTTATTTCTGAACTTCACTATACGTCGCTCATGGGGAATAGTTATTTTACTCGGTCGCCGTTTATAGCAGACTTAATGGATTATCTTTTTGGAAAGACACAAAATATACGAGAAAATGCATATCATCTAGGGTTAAAACTCGATCTACCGACGATTGATAATGTGTCTCTAGAAAAAATCATGTCGATACGCGTGAGTGATGGGGAAGCGTTTTATAATTTTCGGGTTGAATTAGAGAAACAAATGCGGGACTTACGTAATATTACAGACCCAATACAATTGCAAATTAAATTGCAAAATATTTCTCATGAGTTAGAGACCGTTCAGATAAATGAAATAAACAAGAAGCTTTCGCACCTGAAAAAATCATTGCTTGCAGAATCCTTAATTTATCTATCTGCATTGTATGCTTCTACTCAGTTTGGACTTAAGGGACTGTTAGGATCGTTAGTTGGGATCGGTTGGGGTGCTTTAAGATCCTACAACGATAAGTGGGTTCCAGTTAAGGATAATCCAGCATATTTCCTTTGGAGAGTTAGACCGTAATGATTAGACCTATTCTCACACCATGCGAAATGTAATTTCCTCCCAGGGGAGTCGTCATAAAGGAGAGATAATCCCATGCAAATTGCATTTATGCCGTATTTGGGGAAGTTTAATCTTACATTTGGGGGTTTTGACTTTCGCCCGTATCATAAGATAAGAAACATCTTTGATCAGAAAGTCAGAGAACATCTTGATTGGTACTTGGAGAAACACGTTGATTCCCATAACAAGTCGTTACCGATCACCCTTGTTGGAGTAGGGGGTGACTTTTTTGGACCCTGGGGTGAAGAGATAATTCAAAATATGTATAATTCAGCAGCGATCTTAGCTTTTTTCTACATTTGGACAAGTCATCCACAGGTTCATCCAATTTGCTCTGAAAACTTTAATCTATATATTAAAGACTTTGATATAGCTAAAAGAAATTTTTCCACATCAACGGGGACTTTTATTCAAATGAATAAGATGTATTCGACGGACTTTGCACAAAAAGTGAAGTTTATTGTTCCAGAAGAAATACCTCTATCCACTATGATCGCAAATATGACAATCGATGAGAGCTTTCTAGATGCGTTATCTCAGGCCGTGGTCAAAGCACAGTCTGAACAATGGCTCCGCAGGATAGTTCGATCTATGAAAATATACAACGTATGCGTAAGTAACACGAATATGCTAAGTTGGCTTGATAGGGCGCTGCTGTTAGTTACAGCAGTTTCCTCGCTATTTGAGGAGCGAACCGATGATAAAAACAGGTTCGCGAATACAATAGTCAATTATATAGGAACAGGAAATGTTGAGACAGACTCCAGATTGAAGTCCATTTTCTCAAAGGTATATGAAATTCGTTCGAGGTATTCACATGGTCAGGGAATTACCGCAGAGGATCTTATTCATCCGGAATATGGTGATTTGATTATTGGTACGCTCTATTCCTACGGATTAATAATAAAAAGCATACTGCGAAAAAACGAATTCTTGTTGACTAAAGACTTGGTTTCATCACATTTCTTTATATTGTTGCTGTTTGATCGTATGCAAAGTGCTATTCGGGAGGACGAAGATGCTTAAAACGGATAAGGCATTAGCAGTTATGGCAGATTACCTTAACGTACCAAGAGACTGCGACAGGGGACGGTTAGCGTGAAAAATTATCTGAATTAAATAAAAAAAGGCGCACTAAACTTAGGCCTCCTAAAGGCCTAAAAAATTGGACTCAATTTAAGCTATAGCGATGTCATCAGTTTTAATTAAACCATTGGTAATCAAAAGCTTTATAGCCTGTTTAATAGCTTTATCTTTCTGCTTGTTACGCATTTCTTGTGGCATATCAATTCTATAAAAATCACTTGGATTGAACACCTCACCACTAATAAACATGTGATATATGGCGGTGAGTATCATCCTTGCGATAGCGATTATGGCTTTCTTTTTGCCTCTTCGTTTACAAATGCGTTCATACTTAATTCTGTAGTGAGGAGAAAGATTCGATTTCACGGCTGCATGAGCAACTTGTACCAATGCAGGTTTGAGGTAGACACCGGCACGTGTTATTCGAACAGATTTTTTCTTACCAGCAGAGTCATTGTTACTTGGCGTTAGACCCGCCCAGCAGCATAAGCGCTTCGAATTAGCAAATTGAGACATGTCGGTGCCAACCTCGGAGATGATAGTAATGGCGGAAGTTCTATCAACTCCGGGAATGGTACAAAGGAGAGTAATGGCACTTTCATAAGGAACGGCCATATTATCGATTTTTTCATCTAATCTGATAAGGGACTGTTGAATGAAATCAAGATGAGAACGAACTATTACAATACGTTCTTTCTGTTCCTTGGTCATTTGATATCCTTCAATTGATTCAACAACAGCATGAGCTTTCTTCTTCAAAGACTTTTGCAGAAGAGATGAACAATATTCCGGGTCAAAAGAGTCAGATGAAATCAAGTAGTTCGTGATGGAAGAACCAGATTTGCCAAACATGTCGGAGACGACAGCATCAAGGGCTACATTACAAACAGTAAAAGCATTTTGAAAACGATTCTTTTCACTGCTTCTACAGGAAACAAGTGTGGAACGGTAGCGAGTGTATTCACGAAGAATACGAATTGGCTTGTCTGGGATATAACTTCCCGGAACTAAGCCCAGGCGAAAAAGGTCACCGATCCATCTAGAATCTTTTGTATCATCCTTATTTCCTTTTACAGCTTTTACCCACTTAGGATTAGCGACAGTGACATGGATAGTATCTTCCAAAAGGTTATATACAGGGACCCAATATTTCCCGGTGGATTCCATGCACACATCATAACAGTTGTTGTCGATCAACCACTGCTTGAATTGGAGAATGGAATTGTTAAAAGTTGAAAAACGTTTTTTTGAGTAATGGGGAGTAATTCCCTGTGAAGTGATGATTGTGGCGACGAGAAAAGTTTTATGTACATCAACGCCACAACAAATAGGGTAAACGACTTTCATTGCATAGCCTCCCTTCAGCGTAGTTGAAGAGAAGGATATTGACTGAATCATCACACATTTAAGGATTAGCTTAAACAATGATTAGCGTACGGTCTTATAGAACCACTTATTTGTGCTTGAAAGATGATTCTTACACTAGTTATTGTACTGATTTAAGCCAAGGAAAGCAGTCTACGACTGGCCCCATCGTGTTTCATAGTATACCTTCTCCTCAGAGTAATAATAACAGAGTAGCGAAGTCACGTGCTACTTTTTCATCACTATTTGTTCCGCCAGTTGTAGCGGCGGAATGGAGGTTATTGTGAAAACAACCGCCCCGAATTCTTAAAAAAGTATATAATAAAATAAGCCTAGTGATTATAGGCAATATTCGTAAATATTTAGGGTTTAAACTATTGGATATCTGTAGTTAAGTACGGTATAGTTAAATTAGCTATTATGTAGTGGTGGCGATGAGTATGCCTTTAAGGCAATGATTGAGTCATAGAACTCGCCAGATTGTAACAGCTTGTAAATAAGCGTTAGAATCTTTCTCGCCACCGCAATAATAGCTTTCTTTTTGCCCAGTTTCCCTTGGTGTGACCAGAACCACAATGTAAATGAACTCTTTCGTACTCGTACAGCTGCCCAAGCCACCTGACACGGAATAGACTTTATATATGGGTTACCGTGTAAGATTTTTCGTGACGTAACCTTGCCGGTACTTTCATCATTTCGAGGCGATAGTCCCGCCCAAGAACATAGCTTTGCACTAGTACTAAAATAGTTATGTGGATTCGAACTAATTTCGGCAATAATTGTGTAGGCTGCTAAGGTATCCACCCCAGCGTCCTATACTACTTTTGGCATTATTGCGAGAAGTCATGGTCTTGATATTAGGAAATATTCGACTATCTTAGGGATACTTTTGATAATGCTTGGAGGATTCCTTATGGAATTAAAGTAGTATATCTTATGTCTATTTTAAGGATTGCAGACTATTTGCACATAACTTCAGATGGAGAGATCAATTTGCGGCTAAGAAAAGTTGCTCGTTACGCGGAATTGTTTAAATGGAATGAAGTCAACGAGCTATAAAATCTGACTCAAAGCCGGTATCTTAAAATCAATGGATAAAGGCATCTTCTTAGATAATATGAGAGTAGTTTTAGTCAAAACTTTCTATGAAATCTTCTTCGTCATCAGTAAGAGGTTCACCACCATTAGGGTCATGATGATCTTTACAATAATACTTGCCATTATAATCACTTAGAATTAAGTCACCATTTTCAATGCTATATGCTATTTCTTCGCCGTCTGTATTACAAATCAAACATTCACCATATTTTTCATCGTGTTCACTGTCGGATAAACAAGCGGTGCAGATACGCTTGTTTATCATTTTGCCATTCTCAAAAATAGGGTAATAATTCTTTCTACCGTCGCTACTTCCGCAAACAATGCAACTTTCAGAGTTATTATCGGCTTTGACTAATACTTTTGTTAACATAGTTAGTTAACCTCCTGGTTTTTAAAATTGAGGTTTTTAATTTGATAATCGCATAAAATCAATGATGGTGGATCGCCTCATTCACTAGACAATCCATCACTCCACTAATTCTCCCCAATTTAGCAGTCTATCGACGACTGTTGTTATGACAGTGGTAGCACGTCCTAGCTTGTCTATTTCAGTACGAATATGATTAGATAGGTTGGTATCATGGGGCTGTAGTGAGGAAGTTTCCTGTTGTAGCTATTACTCAGGTAGTATTCTAAAATATTTCGTAACAGAGTTTATGTTATTTAATGAAGCCGAAATAGCCTGCACTGCTTCTGGATGTTTGGACAGGTAACGCTGGATATTCAAATCACGCATAATATAGTCGGACTGAATATTGCCATCATTGTCTACATGATCATTGGCAGTACCCTCAGCTGCAATTTCTAATTTTATTTCCGCAATTTCGCGGATTTGCTTATGCCCTTTTTGCTTTGCTTTTTCAATGTAAAAATCCAGGAAAGAATATATCCCTTTAAAAAAATCGCTCTGTGAAGTAAAAGCGTCTGTATTTAGAAAAGATTCAGGGTGTTCAAAGTATGGTCCGTTACCTCTTACGGCATATTCCTTTTTTCCTGAGTCATCATCTACGATAATAGAACCAATAGCAATAGTATTTATGAGTGGCAAAGAAACTTCGCAAAATTCATTGAATTTTTTCCGCAACTCGATTTCAAAGATACAACGTTCTATGTTTAGGATCAAGAAAAATAGCCCTTCCCACTCGTTGCGGTTTGCTTCTCCCATTTGACCTCCATAATACAGCGTATTAAGTCCATATTGGATATACTTGAACAAATCCAAAGCCTGTTGTGGCTGAATATGTTTGAAAATACGCTGGTCAAACATATCACTCAGGGGACTGTCTGGAGTAATAGATTCTTTGAGTATCCAGAACAGTATATGTTCTGTCCCTGGTGATATCAAGTATGCACCTTTTTCATCTTTTGGCCAGGCTGTAAGTTGACCTGTCATTTGTAAGAGTTGCGTGAATTTTTTGCGATATAAGCGGTACTGAGCCTCTCTGTTTTCCTCATTATTAGCAGGGTCACACCTATAAATTTCATCATAAATTTGGGTTAATTTAATCATTGAAAAGATACCTCCTTGTTGTTAAGTTTATTTTATCATTCTTCATTTTTATTGACGAGGAATGTAATATGCTCTCTTATCGTTCCCTGTATTTTCATAAGCGAAATAAAAAAAGACTTATTATGGGCGAAGGAAGATTCACAGGAGCGAATCCTTTGAGCATATCGGTTATTATTTTTTATGGATAAATTCGCCGTTTAAGCCGATACGGAGAGCCTTATCATTGGTAACGGCGAAAAATGGCATGTAAAGACCCGTTAAGGCTGGGAAATCAGCTTTAACGGGTTATTTTTACTTACGTTTTTTCAAGATAAATAGATGAAGTTGAGTTACATAGTGTATGTGTAAGTTCTCTCTCCCTTTAGCGTTAGGCGGTAGAAATAGCTTGAGCGCCGTACATTTTGAAACTATTTCCTACTACTCCGTATTAGTTTTTATTTTAATTATATTGGGAAAGTAAGCAATAAACGAGTGCTACTGCTTCTTCTTTCAAAAATGCTTATCAGCGGAGATTCATTCATAAAACTTACAACTGATCAAGGATATGCTGCAAATTTAATAAAAGTTTAAGAAAAAATATTTACATATTTCTCTTTAAAATATACAATATATACCATAAATGTTAAAAGGAGGCACAATATATGGAAACTCCAATTGATACCATAGAATTTGAATGGTTTTTTCCCATTCCTCCAAAACCGGAACTTGCAATCACGATTCCAAATGAAAAATGTTTTAATTTAAATCAAAACCTGTGCAGTCGAGTTCCAAAACGTATTACTATAGGTGTTAGTAAGAATGGTAAAATAATTTGTCTAAAAGAAGAGCCAGAGATGGGTTTTCGAATTCCTAAAAGCGGAACGATTCAAGATATGAATCTGATTGACTCGATAAAAAGGCGCGGAATAAAGCTGCCCGCGCGTTATTTAGTAGAACAAAATGAAGGCCGTTGGATTGCAACATTAGTTCTTCCTATTGTGCCTTCTCGTCCTCCGAAAAAGACACCAAAAAAAGTAAGAAAAAATGGCCTCGGAGCCATGCTACAAAAAGAAGGTGACTTGTGAAAATTACCGAGGAGGATGTTATACTTTCTTATCAGCCTCTTATCTTACAAGAGTGCAAAAATTCATATAAAGGACTGGAGCCGGAAGACCGAATTTCAGAAGGAACATTAGCCATCATTTATGCAATTCGTACTTACAAAATACAGTATGGATGCTTTAAAGATTATGCGGTTCATCAAATACGGAGAGTGATGAAACAGCAAAACACCAAGGCTTGGACCGAAAAGAAACCTAACTCGGGTGTTTCTTTAGATGCTCCATTAAGGAACAATGCTGGAAGCGAGGAATTCACCCTTGGCGCTTGTATTGGACAAGATGGTATAGACGATACCGTACTAGACGTAAAACACTTTATTTACAGTTTATCTAACCAAGAGCAAAGAGTCATACTTATGCGGCTGGATGGACACAGTCTCCAAAGTGTTTCAACTGCGCTTGCAATTTCTCTTTACAGTATTAATCGCATTTTGAATACTATTAAAGCAAAATTTCTAAGTTACTATGGGAAATGAGCTTTATATTACGAAAAGTAAGGGAAATCTCTGGGTTTGTAAAGAAACAGGGGGGACAGTGACCTTAACCAAAGTTGATGGACACGGAGAATACCGTAAGGGGTGCGCGTCCATCAATACAATGTACAAGCAGTAGTAAGGTAAACAAGAAGATTAAAAAAGCTGTACTTGGAATATAGCAGGGATAAGAAACCTGTCTCCTATCCCTGCTGCCTGGACAGCTCCTTCCACCTGTGAATTCTGTGCGGACAAGCCGAAATACCTGGTGATCTGATACGTATCCGGCTTTGCTGCATTGGCAAGATAAAAGAAAAATACCTGCGGGCAGGTATTACGGAATATGTAAAACGCCTGGGTCCCTTTGCGAAACTGGAGATCAGCGAATTGGACGAGGAACGCATGCCGGAAAACCCATCTGAGGCGGAAAAGGCCCAGGCGCTGGAGCGGGAAGGCGAGCGCCTGCTCAAACAGGTAAAAAACGGCTTCGCCCTCGTCCTGCTGGACGTGGCGGGCAAAAACCTGTCCTCGGAAGAACTGGCCCGCTTTATGGCCGATCTGTCCGTCCAGGGCCAAAGCGACATCACCTTCATCATCGGTGGCGCCTTCGGCGTCTCCCCCGCCCTACAGAAAGCCGCCCACCTGCGCCTGTCCTTCTCCCGCATGACCTTCACCCACCAAATGGTGCGTCTGCTCCTCGTGGAGCAGATTTACCGGGCGTTTAAGATTAATCGGGGGGAACCGTATGCCCCTGACTCAAAGTATCATTTAATTTTTCAAACAAACTTCTACATTATCGGCACACATTATTTTATAAGCCAATTGATAAGCGGAGGCTTGTTTTCTTGAGGCCGAATGGGTCGTATAATTATCTATGGTTTGTTTAACATATGTCACTATATCAGTTGGTTCGGCAATCGAGTTTGTTTCATTTACCATTTCCTTAATCATCCAATGGTTGTGTCCAACCCGGGCTGCTACAATATCCCGCCGTACTGACGATATCTCGCTCCCACCCAATAGGGAATAACATTCACTGAGGATACCGTGGCCCATTAAATGCTCCTTTTTAATCTCCGCCAGCCCGGCATTCTTGTATATCTTTTGTCCTTTTGCATAATCAAAGGGGTATTTCTGAGTGAATTTGGTACAAAAGGGACAGTTGCATTCCCATTGGGCTCCTGCCTGGGTTGCCAGCCACTGAGCTATTTTTTCACTTTTCAACTTCAGACGGGCTGGTTGGTTAACATAGAAGATGCCCTGGTTGGCATCGTAAATGGGGCTGGTTGCATCAAAAGTCATCTGTTTTATTCCTGTAAGCGCAGCCGTCAGGGTAGTAATCATCATTAAGCTGCCTAAGCCCAACAGGTGCATTCGGGATGGAACTGTCCGGGTGCTTTGTGCATATCCCACTAAAAAACCCTTGGTTAGGAGAGCACACTGTAAGATATTATTTGGTAAGGATTCCGGTAGTTTATAACTATGTCCATTTACCGTAATAGAATCTGTATAACTGGTTTCAGACATAAAAGCTCCTAGTGCCAAGGCAATCGCCTGGATGCCCGCTCCGCCGAAGGAGCGGCCAGCCTCAAGGGCGGTATCATAATCAGTTGCTCCGGCCACTGGGTAACAGGCGTCTCGCAGCGTATCATTCAATTGATGGTTTAAGGCCAATGTTCTCTGAACTACGAAGTGATTGGCCTGGTTAATTTTATCTGCACCGTAGTTGGTATATATCTGATCAATATTCATCTCCATTAATAGGGGGATAGTTATATCTTCCGGTCCGATAAGTCTCTCCGGATCAAATTCAAGCTGTTTTTTAAGAAGGACTGCATCATTATCCAGATATGAAGGAACTTCTTTAAGGATTTGCTTCAGCAGTTGATCTATTTTGCTGCGAGTATGATCACTTAAATCACTATAAGTAAGTTTGCGTTTTTGTAATCGTTCTTCTTTTTTAATATCACTTAAAATCTGATCCTTTTGTGTTTTAAGGCGGTCTGCTATTTTATTTATCATAGGAAAATAACAATTGTCGGCAATCATACTGATACCATTTTTGTTGAAATAGGCAATCATTTTATTTAGTCGTTGGGCACTATCGCCAGGTGACTTTATATAGAGTTGAGGGCTTAAAATCTGCATATAATCTTTAGTTATAGTCTCATAATATAAATTGTGGGCAAAATCCAGCATTTTTTTTCCTTTCTAATCAAGAGTGTTATACCGCGGACTGAGTATTGCGGTATACATACCGGTATCAGCAAGGTTTGAATGTGAGAAACAGGTCACCTTTTTAAATTATTTAGTTGGGCCCGTGGTCATTCCAGGGCGGATCAGGAGGGGTATCGGGCGGTCCTCCATGCCAGCTCCACTCCGGATCATCCGGTGCATCCGGTGGGATTGTACCCTCGTCAAGCTCGTCGCAGTCTTCAGGTATATCAGGAATAGGTTCATTATTTGACGGATCGTCAGGCCAATCAACCGGGTCTGGGTCAGGTTCTGGTTCAGGCTCGCCGTCAACTGGCTTTCCATCATCACTCCAGGTGGGTCCGCCCGGGTTTGTATTGGATCCGGGATCTTCCGGCCAGGGGTCATCAGGATCACCCGCGTCAGGTTCAGGATCATCATCCTGGTCTCCGTGATCGTTCCAATTATCCCGTAGGGACCGGGTAGCTATGTTACTGCCATCGTCGTCAGATATGTCATACTTGGAAATTGGATAGTCTGTTAAAGCCTTCTGGCAAATTGCCTGCAGATTTTTTTCCGCTGTAATACTTTTTGCAAAATTAGCAGCAAATTTTTCGATATCCCCATTCATACAATCAGCTAACAAAGCCTCATCACAGATTCGGGAATCAGCTTCGGCCTCATCCAAGGCGGCAATGATCCGGTCATATGGCTTGGTCCGGGGAGTAAACCAATTACCGAAGCGGAGACTGTTGCCTGCTCCCTTCGTTCCGGGCAGCCAACTCCAGCTGACTGCCAAACCATGGGGGACTGCTGTAAAGTAGGGCCTGAGATGATTGTCAACCCAATACAGCCAGTTGTCCTCCTGGAGTTCGGTCAAATTCAGCCGATCAATAATTATACAGTTTTTCGAGAATTGGTTGGTACGCGGTTGATATTTTTGGGGAACTTTAAACAGATACTTGGAGATGTCGGAATTGTAGTTGCCGCTTATGCAAAGACTGCACCCCGGATCAATTCCGACTGACTCGATTTTGATATAGGGAAGTACGGCGGTAATGGAATTGCCTTTACCGTCTCCCAGTTGGGCAAAGGATATATAATGCTTGCCATGATAGAGAATCACTACATCCGTCACTCTGCCGACTACAAAAATTTTTTCATCAGCGGTCAGGCTGTTCTTGCTGAGCAGGTCAGACAGGGAGAGCGGAGTTGGTTGTTGAGGGAAATCAAGCTTGATCTCTTCGGCACTTTTGCTCCATTGGGCCGCCAGTTTGGAATGAGGATTGACTGCAATTGATTCTAAAATAAAAGATAGAGTATATAATTTTAGCCAGTTCCTTAATATATCCCCGATAGCGCAGCCGAGCATATAGATATCATCAGAGACACTGTTGTCTGCCGCCAGCTTTTTGTGCAAAAACGCAGCATTAGTGACTCCTTCAACAATCGCAGGCTTAAATTGCTCCCGGATGCTTTTTACCAGCAGCTTTATGTCTTGATATTGATGATTGGCCAATAGTTTATGGGTGCTGTTTAAAACAGCTTCAAAAGTATCATTCTGTGCCTTGCACCACTGTTGACCTATGGCTGCGTTAAGCTCATTACCCGGTTGCAGGGATTCCAGATTGAAATGAGCCACTGCCATTGCGTATACTGCCCCGAGCAGAGTCGGTAAATGGCGTTCTAATGCCATTTCTGCCCGCTTTTCCCTGGTTTTAATAAAATTCTCGTATTTTTTCGCAATAGATTTACCACTGATGGCCTTTATTCGGCTGATAGTTAAATCCAGTTCATCCTTGGCTGTCTCAACCTCGATAATCTGTTGAAGTTTATCCCAATCGGAATAGTGCCCGATGCTGGGAAGACTCTTCTTAACTTCATCCAAAGTTTTTAAGCTCGCGGTTAATTCGCCCAATTTAGTCATTTCCGCCATATAGCTCAGCATAGCCCGGTAATAATAGTCATACTGAATGGCAGCATATTTTCTTACTTTACGTCCTTGGCCTCCGGCTATGCTTACTCGTAACTGTCTACGGGCTAATTTCATGTTCGCGTTATAGTATGCTGTATTAGAAAAAATCAGCGTTTGGGAACTGAATGATTTAGAAAGCACTGTTAGTTCTTTTATCGCCTCTGCCGCCTGTTTAACACCTTTAAATCCCTGGTCACCGCCCAACACAACTCCCTCCCACTCTTTTTACCAACCGCTAAATTTGTATTGCTAGGGTTAGTATTATTAAATGGTATATTCTGTAAATATAGCAAAATACCTTCACAAAAAATATAATTGGGAAATTCCAGCAAGCGGAGACGGCAGACTGTGTGTAAAGTAGCCGTCCCATTAGCATAAATCCCCCAATACGTAAGCGACATCACCTTCATCATCGGCGGCGCCTTCGGCGTCTCTCTCGCCCTGCAGAAAGCCGCCCATCTGCGGCTGTCCTTCTCCCGCATGACCTTTACCCACCAAATGGTGCGTCTGCTCCTCGTGGAGCAGATCTACCGGGCGTTTAAGATCAATCGGGGGGAACCGTACCACTGGTAACGGTGAAAAAGGGCCTCAACCATTGTAAAATTGATATGCTCCTCCTTGCAATAGACAGTTTTTTATTTTAACTGTCTACCACAAGGGGAGCACATCAATAGATGGATTGAGGCCCTTTTTAATTCATCGGAGGAGTCAAGAATTAATTGCAGAATATACGAATATATAAGATGAAAATTTTAGATAAGTTTGTATAAAACAATCAGTTATACAAGAGTATATAATCAAACTGGGGAAGTAACAGAACTGTCCCCGTGACACCAGAGAACTTCTTGCTACAGCAGCTTCATATTTATTTGAGATGTGAATGTTGGTATGATATACAAAATATGACAAGGAAGTAATGTTCTACTCAGATACTACGTGCTATGGTAATTAGAACTAGTAGTTAATAATATTGCTTGGCGAGTATATAACGCAGCTTTAGTTGTAGAAGGGAGTGTGATGCCCAATCAATACAATGCTTGCAATCCAGATGAATATTTTTATGGTTATATTATTGTCAAGTATTGCTGTACATGCCTGTTTTAAGCTGGAGAGAAAAGAGCAAGTCAACAGATTGTTTTTAGCATTAATATTCTTAACGATATTAATACTGATATTAGAAATTTTGAGTGTATCATTAAATTCTAGTACTTACATAGATTATATTATTTTACATAAGTTGGTTGATACGCTGGGGTTTACGCTGGCACCATTGGTGTCAATTTGTGCAGTACTATATGTATATAGACGAACGAACCTTTATAGCCCCCTAAACAACTTGGAAAAACCCCTTGTAACATGATAGCATTA
>ENA-UOOH01002886-UOOH01002886.1-fermentation-metagenome-genome-assembly--contig:-NODE-2886-length-13963-cov-5.609290_pt1 | contig 13963 bp, 13 predicted proteins | sample MGYA00245778_ERZ724025 | MGnify/ENA primary metagenome ERZ724025 (study PRJEB28704, sample SAMN03018313) | fermentation metagenome | biome: anthropogenic terrestrial biome; feature: soil; material... | reverse complement strand
GTGCTGCGCAGGTCAGATATGCATAATCGCACTCCGGCAGCAGATATTCGCATGCTGTGTAGGGATAGTCTCCCTCTATTGGATCCCATTCAATGATACGCAGGTCAGAGACCGGTGCGAAAAGTTTCTCTATAAAGGGAAAATGACCTACAACACAGACCATCTTCCCTTTCACCTGATTCTGCGAGTTGATAAACGGGTCATTCAGTCTGTCCTTGACCGTTTTCCGGTCAGGGACATCGATACCTGCACGTCTGGCGGTATCCGGATGATTATACCATGCATTGATGGCGGCGTTCCCGATCGAAGCTTCAGGGAAGTTCCAGGATTTTACGCATTTGGCAAGTTCTTTCAGCGGCATACCGAGTTTATTCTGCGTTAAAGATGGTGCCCGCTGGAAATACTGACGGAACGGAGCGAATCCCACCCCGCCGATATTTGATTCCACAACCGTAGTCTCATTTCCGACAATGATATTCTTTGCAGTAATATCGTCAGGAATCTGTTCGATTAAAGCGTCATAAAGTTCCCACATGATTATCCTCCATTTTTGGTATCATTTCCATGGTGATAGTATCACCTTTTCTGAGATGATTTCTCAGGTTCTGCAAAATCTCGTCCATCTGCTGGATATGGTCGAGACTTTGCCGTTCAGTTTCGGTCGTCACGAGAATTTTTGCTATCCCGCCGTTTTTGATCACGATCCGTTTATCCGCCCGGAGAGCGAGAAGCGGGTCGTGGGTCGACATCAGAATGATCTTTTCGTGATTTGCAAGCAGTTTTATCGCCTCTCTCCGGTCTATTCCGGCATTTTCGATCTCATCGATGAGGATGATCGGTGATGCACTCATAAGGGCAGTATCTGCTATCATCAATGCCCTGGACTGACCTCCGGAAAGCTGAGTTACTTTCGTTTCCGGAGTAAATTTTTCTCCGGCAAGCGTGTTCGCACAGGCAAAACACCGGTCTGCAGTCTCTGCCGGATCCGTCGTCATCCGGCTTTTTGCATGCATCTCCAAAAATTCGCGAACCGTGAGGTCCATGACGAAATTCATGTTCTGCGATAACTGTGCGACGAGTTTTCCGCCTGTCGCAAATCTTCGTTCATCCGTTGGAGCAGCACCATTCAGAAGAATCTGCCTTCCGGTTGGCGTATCCCTTTGAGCAAGACATTCGATATCTTCCAGGAGACGGCTTTTTCCCGATCCGGTAGGACCGACGATACTCACGATCTCTCCCGGGACTACGGTTATTTCGACCTGCTCGGGTTTACCGGATTTGTTCCGTCCGCCCAGGATGGTTATCGAAGAGATCTCTCCGTTCAGTTCCGTGTTCTTCGAGAATGCCGAAAGAAATGCACAAAAATGCAGAACTACACTGTCACGCGTGAGGCCGAACTCTTCGAGAATATCTTCGTCCACATCAAGGAGTGCTTCAGGGAGAGTCAGTTCGTGATTGATTTTACCAAGCCGGATATTTGCCAGATAATCGGATGCAAGAGGATAGCTTGTCAGCAGTTCGGATATTTTTGTCGTCGAGACTTCGGTAAAGTACGCATCCAGCTCCATTACTCTTCAAACTCCATGCGTTTTAACATCCCCATCTGGTAGGTGTCGCCTATCATCGTTTCACCCGTGCAATATGAGCATATTGCGGCAGGCATGGTAAATCTGAGTTTGCGGTCTTTGAGGGTGTCGATATCCAGGGTATCCTGCCAGTATTTCGCGAGGAGAAAAGCTCCCTGCCCGGTAATACCGTTGATGAACAAAATCTGGGCATTTGCGTTGACCTCTTTGATATTGAAGGCAAACACTTCGCGTTCTGCCTGAGATACAATGTCGCCTTTGGTCACAACGATGATATCTGCGTATTTGAGCATGGGGCCGATTTTTCTTGGAGTGTTGACGCCTGATAAATTGTCGATGACGCACACGGAGAGAATGCCGTTAATGTGGGGTGAGCAGCGGTTGCAAAGCCCAGCACTTTCTGTAATAAGGATCGAGAGCCCTTTTCTCTTCCCCCATTGTACGGCGTCTTCGATATTACTCACAAAAAAATGATCCGGGCAGATCTTTCCGGCGAACCCGGTCTGATTTGCTATGCCCTGTTCATCGTAGCGCAGATGATCGAATGAGGTAAGCGAGTCGAATTTAACGACACCGACCTTATCATTCGGCACTTTCAGTTGGGCTATGGTTTTGAGAATCACCGACGTTTTTCCAGATGATGGGGGGCCGGCTACAGTTATGAGTTTCATAGTATGGTGGTTCTGAGATAAATATCCGGACTCTATTCTCCATCATCGGATCAAGTAAATCACTTGTGATTAACCAGGTCTGTGATATTTACTATATCTATTGCTCCATTCAAGATTATAATTACGTATGCTTTGGTTGAGGTGCAGCTGTTTCAGCTTTCCTCTGATATTTTCTTCTTCCTTCTTAGGTATTCGCGTGGAAAAAATATGCCCGTGTATATTTCATCGATGTAAAAAGCATCTGATGAGAACGCGCTAGAATCGCTTCTCAAGAAAAACAGAAAAAAAACGAGTGGACCCGAAGGGATTCGAACCCCTGACCTCCAGCATGTAAGGCTGGCGTCATAACCACCTAGACCACGAGTCCAAATTACCTTACTAAATACTATTTACGTAGTTATTAATCCTGCGGAAAAAGAGTGGGAATGATCCCGACTCGATTTCTTGTCTTATGCAAGACCGAATGATTTCAGGGTCACAGCGGTATCGATCTTTCCGACCTGATACACTTTGCCTGTGGAAACTTCGTTGATGATAACTTCTGCCGGGGAGAAGAGACTCTTGTCGATCTTGTAGAAGTCGTATCCTGCTTCCTTGAAGATCTCATTGAACGGTTTGCCGTATCCGTTGGAAGAGCAGCTCGGGATCTTCTCAAGATAGTCAACGATCTCCGGTGCATTCATCGTCAGGTTGATCTGTCCGTGGTAGATGGTTGCATCGTTGGTGACGCCCATTGCGAGTTTTGCTCCGCGTACCGGCGGAATCGGGGCAGTACCTGCCGCTGCGATGATCTTTGTCGTGTCAAATCCGAGTTCGTTCAGTTTGTAGACTGCGGTCTCGACACAGCGTCCTGCGACCTGAATCGAACCGACCATAGAGGAAGTCGGAGCGACAAGAGCGCAGACGTTTGCGACATCGACCTTACACTTCTCTGCGATCATTTCCATGACTGCTCCGCTTGGGAGGCGGTCGGCTTCAAGACAGATCACTGCTGCATCGGACTCGTCCTCGTAGCCGATGACCTCGAACGTGTGTTTCGGCTGAAGGGACAGGGCACGTGCGGGTCCTGAACCCATGGCGAAGAAGTTGTCGAGTTTGACCGTCCAGCCGGCTTTCTGTGAGCCGAGGCAGGAGATTGCCGGGAAATCGGTGTTCACATCGATGAAGGTCATCGGGAACTGGCCGACCATACCCTGGCGGAATGCGATATCGCCAAGGCCGCCCATACAAATACGGGTAAAGTAGTCGCCGGCTCCGTAGCCGCCAGGAACACTCACACCACAATCGACGACCCGGGAACCGTTGTCGAGTTCGTGGTATGCAACATTAAAAAGATCTGCGTTCTCTACGAGTTCTTCGAAGAGATCAAGTCCAAGTTCATTTACACTTACCAAAATAAATCACCCTAAGGAATATTAGTCAAATATGGGACTGTCAAATAGATAAGAGTTATGAGTCGGGATTTCGTGTTCAGTTCTTCTTTTGAAGAAGCTTGTTGACCCGTTCTTTATCGTATCTGAGGTTCACATACCGTTTTCTTCCGCTCCCCTTGTTTGCATATCCAAGCGTAATCAGCCGCAGATGATCGAATTTTTCGATGATCTCGTTAAATCGGGTAAGTTTCGGTGCATCCCTCGGCATCGCTCTTCTGATGTCTCCCGTCGTAATGAGCGTCTCGTCATTCGTCATTTTTACCAGTTGTCTGAGAACAAGCAGCTCGTCTGGAGAAAGCGACCGGAGAGTTCCGGAGAGATGCAGATCCTGGGAAGCGGAGAAGGCTTTCTGCAGATCTTCCTGCATGACCTCCCTTCGTGCATCCGTCTCCGCATACATCACGGCACGTTTGATCAGATCAAGACCGATCCTGATATCCCCGCACCTCATCGTTCGGTCGACGATGTAGTCCATCTGTTCTGTCGAGAGAACGTTCGGGTACAGGCCCTGGGCAACTCTCTGCGAAAGGATTCCGGCGACCTCCGAGGCGCTGTATGGGGAGAAATTGATCGTTTCGTACCTGAAAACCGATGCGACCCGTGCATCGAGTACGGATTCAAGGAGGATATCCGGGTCGCTGATGACAACGATCACCCCGATACCGACGTTTTCGTATACTTCATGGATACGAAGGGCCGCATAAAGGACATTATTGAACTCTTTATTATATATGAGATAGTTTGCATCGTCCAGACAGATAAGCGGGATCACGCCTTCCTTTTCGATGTGCTTTGCGAGCATGTCGATGAGGACCTTGAAGGCGGTCCCTGAGGGGGGCGGGCTGTTTTTCGTCAGTTTCGTATATATTCGGGAAAACACCGCATACTCGGTGCCGTCGATCTGACAATTGATATGGATCGGCACGATCTTCGTCGTGGCCTCTTCGATCTCTTCGAAAAATTTCTTGACTGAGGTGGTTTTACCGGTACCGGGAACGCCCCGGCAGATGGTGTTGAGAATACTTCCGCCGATCAGAGCGGGTTTGACGGCAAAGGCCAGCCGTTCAATCTGCTCGTCCCGGTAATCAAACTGCTCGGGGACATAGGTGATCTCAAAGACTTCTATGTCTCTGAAAAGGGTCTGATCCCACATAAGCAGATTCTTTTTCATTTTCTCCTCATTTCATGCATTTTTTGCAGAGAGTCTTTCCCATAAAGAGATTGGAAACATCTCTTTGCACTTTGGATATCGAAACCCCGCATTTTTCGCAGACAAACTCGCCTTCGGGAGGTGAAACGGCAGGCGTCTGATCTATGTCCGCCTCAGGAACATCCGCTTCGACAGGAGGGATTTCGATGCGCGTATCCTCCAGAACCTGCATGGGAATCTCCTCCTCTTCTTCCTCGACCGGGTGCGTAAGGGGCATTTCGTTCATCGGATAGTATCCGGATTCCTCCTCTTCCTGCGCGTATTTGTCGAGAACCCGTTCCTTATATCTTTCAACTGCTGCTCTCACTGCGGCGTCCTGTGTCCCGAATTCGTCCAGAGTTCTTCCGAGAAAATCCGCAAGACCTCTGACTGCCGCCTCATTTTCGGCTGTATCGGAGACTTCAACCCTCAGGCTCTCGTAATTGCCCAGATTGATCGTCACTCCAATAGTTACTGTCCTCTTGTCGGCCATAAGCAGTATTGTACCTTTCTCATATGTTTTGCAAAGAATTAATGATACTGGTGAGTGATATAATAGTTAATCGGACAGATGATGAAAGTTACCCCCGCTGAACCGCAAGGTTGTGATGATGCGTGGTCCTGATGTCCTATCACATTTCTTATTCTGTGAAACAGGTCTTTTCTGTGATCCCAATCTCCGGTTTTTTCTCATACGACTCCTAATTAAGTATTCAGTATGGCAAAACGCGGTCTGGAAAAATATGTGACCTATCCCTCTATCGTCCCGACTGAAAAGTCTGAAACGATCTCCGTAAAAATCGCGTTCCCTTATCGTCATCTGAATTATTCGTTCACAATAGAGGTACCCCTCTCGCTTTACGAAGGTGCGGGGCTTTCGGGAAAGTCGGCTCGTGTCCCTCCCGGGATTCAGGATGCATGGCTTGCCGGATACTACAAAGCCTTCGCGCTCGATCCATCGCAGACTAAAGTGTATCAAACACTCTTATCACAGTTCCGCAGAATCAGAAACGAGCGAAATCTGAACTCCGACGAGTATCTGGAGCTTTTGACCGCCTATGTCCAGTCGCTTCCGTATGATGCGGAAAAACTCTCTTCAATAGAAATTGCTCCGCGTTTTCCGGTCGAAACAATCGTTGACGGAACCGGGATCTGCAGCGACAAATCCCTTCTTCTTGCCGGTCTCCTTTCCCACGAAGGATATGCGGTGTCCGTTCTCCAGTTTGGAAAAGAGAATCATCTGACGGTAGGACTGCCTGCTCCGGCAGGATATGATTTTGCGGGATGCGGTCAGGCGGTTGTTGAAACCACGGCGATATCCTATATCGGCCACCCCGCGGGTGAGTATGCAGATACAACCTCGCGCCCGAAGGTTTTTCCTATCGGTCACGGGACAAAACGGTACGACTGCATTCGTGACGTCGCAAAAATTCTCGCGACTCTCTCCTCTCTCAACGAAAAAATATCTGAGGACGGAACGCTTACTTTGGAGATCGTCCGTCTTCACGAAAAACTTCTCCGTCTAAAAGAGGAGCTGACGAAATCCCGCGATGAACTGTCCGTCCTTCTGAATGAAGATAAAACTGAGGAGTATGAATCACTTCGCAAAATCCACAACAAAAACGTTGAGCGCCTGAAAAAAATGCTCGACTCCTACAACAGACTTGTTGCCGAGTACCAGAACCTTGCCGGCCTTGCCGAGTTCATCCAGCATAACCGGCTTGACCGTCCGGCGGTCTCCCTAAAACTCAGATCCTTCGAAAAATAGGTCCTCTCGGGTGTGGGAGAATTATATGGGAAGAAAAACAAAACGTACTCCACATGTTGACCGAGGAACTTCCAAAGACCTACGACTTTGCCTCTGTCGAAAAACGCTGGCTTGACCAGTGGGACGACAGCGACTTTTACTTCGAGAAAGACTCGAAAAAACCACAATACGTAATAGATACTCCCCCTCCGTATCCGACCGGCAAACTCCACATAGGACACGCTCTTAACTGGGTGTATATGGATATCATCGCCCGCTACAAGCGTATGATGGGTTTCAATGTCATGTTCCCTCAAGGGTGGGATTGTCATGGACTTCCGACCGAGGTTAAGGTCGAAGAAACTCATCATATCACCAAAAACGATGTTTCCCGTGAAGAGTTCCGCAAAATGTGCCGGGAACTCACTATCGAAAACATCACCCGGATGCGGCAGAGTCTGCGAACTATGGGTTTCTCCGTCGACTGGAGCAACGAATACATCACGATGGAGCCGTATTACTACGCAAAAACCCAGCTGTCGTTTTTGCGCATGCTCAAAGCCGGCTACATTTATCAGGACGAGCATCCGGTCAACTTCTGTACCCGCTGCGAAACGGCGATCGCCTTTGCAGAAGTTTCGTATTATGACGGGGAGACCCTTCTGAACTTCTTCGATTTCGACGGCATCGAGATCGCGACGACCCGTCCCGAGCTCCTCGCAGCCTGCGTGGGGGTCGCGGTTCATCCGGATGATGAGCGGTACAAATCTATCGTAGGAAAAACGCTCAAGGTCCCGATCTTCGGTCACAAAGTAACCATCATCGCAGACGATGCCGTTGATATGGCATTTGGTTCCGGGGCAGTAATGATCTGTACGTTTGGTGACAAGACCGATGTATTCTGGTGGAAAAAGCATCATCTCCCGCTCCGCAAAGCTCTCACGACAAAAGGCACGATGACCGCGATCTGCGGAAAATATGAAGGCATGCCTTCCAAGGAGTGTCGTGCAGCGATCCTTGCGGATATGAAAGAGCTCGGCATTTTAAAGGATCAGAAGAAGATCGAACAGAGAGTCGGCGGCTGCTGGAGGTGCAAGACCCCGATCGAGATACTTTCTGAGCGTCAGTGGTTCGTGAAGGTGAACGGCGGCGAGATCGTCAAGGCAGCCAGAGAGATCAAATGGTATCCCGAACATATGCTCCAGCGCCTGGAGAACTGGGCAGAACAGATGGAGTGGGATTGGTGTATCTCCAGACAGAGACTGTTTGCAACTCCGATCCCGGTCTGGTTCTGTGACAAATGCGGAGAACTTATCCTTCCCGACGAGGCCGATCTTCCGATTGATCCGACCATCGAAAAACCCAAACACGCCTGTCCGAAATGCGGCGGGACCGAGTTCACCGGCGAAAAGGATGTTCTCGACACCTGGATGGATTCATCCATCACCGATCTCCACGTCACCGGATGGGACGGGAGCGGCAGACCGCCGTACTTCCCGGCGCAGATCCGCCCTCAGGGACACGATATCATCAGGACCTGGGCGTTCTATACGATCCTCCGGAGTGTTGCCCTGCTTGGCGAGAAACCGTGGGACGGTATTCTCATCAACGGAATGGTTCTCGGCGAGGACGGATTCAAGATGTCCAAGTCCCGGGATAATGTCATCGGTCCCGAGGATGTTATGGGACCCTACGGCGTGGATGCCCTCAGACAGTGGGCTGCCGCCGGCTCTTCGACCGGTCAGGATATCCTCTTCAATTGGAACGACGTCGTCGCTGCATCCAGATTCCAGACGAAGATGTGGAACATCGTCAGATTCTCGTTAATGCAGATACAGAAAGAGTCCCCTGTACCGGAGACGGATGCTCCGTCCACGCTTATCGACCGGTGGATGCTAGCAAACCTCTCCAAAACGGTTGCCGAAGTCACCGAGTCGATGGATGCCTATCTCTTCGATAAGGGTCTGAAGACCATCCGTGAGTTTGCCTGGAATATTATGGCCGATGAGTATCTCGAGTTCGTGAAAGGCAGACTTTACAGTGAAGATCCGCTGCGTGCCGGTGCGATTTACACGCTGAAGACGACCCTTGATGCACTCTGCAAAATGCTCTCACCCTATATCCCGTTCTTCGCTCAGGAGTGTTACCACCATTTATCCGGTGGAAAGCGGATCATCGACCAGCCGTGGACAACCTTCTCGTATGCGGACGAGGACGCTCTTCGCGACGGCGATCTCGTCGTGAAAATCGTCAGCCTTCTCCGCAAATACAAGCATGACTCCGGTCTCGCTCTCAACTCTCCGCTTGGAAACGTTACGATCTACACGCCGTCCCACGATATCGATGACTCCGGCGATCTCGGCCGGACCATAAACGCGACGGTTGTCTGGAAAGCGGAAGAGCCGGCTCTTGAAAAGACGGTCGGTGACGTTGCTTTTAATAAAGGCGTTGTCGGGAAAACCCTCCGGAACAAAGCAGGCGCATTCATGGCGGCCGTCAATGCCCTTTCCGATGCCGACAAGATCACGCCGCCTAAATCGATCCTCGTGGAAGGCGAAGAGATCTCCGTTCCCGAAGGTGCCTGGACCACTTCATACATCTATTCTGTATCCGGTGAATCGGTCGACGTCATCATGCTTGATGACGTGATGATCACCGTAAAACGCACCTGATTTTTCAGGTGTAATACGTTTTTTATATTCTTCACTCTAACATAGTAAGCACATGTCTGAAAGCTACGCATGTGGGACTTCCCAGAAACCACTTTTGGGAAGTACCGTAGGATACGTTTTGAACAGCATTGCGGCTAAATACCCACGCAATGATGCTCTAGTATCCTTTCAGCCGAATCCCTACAGTAAACGGTGTATGTCTGCCGCGGCAAATTACTGCCACGAAGGGCTCGTTTCCGACGAGCCGAACTCGTATCGCGAGTCCGGACTAACACTAACCACTGCCGGGTCTAAGGTCCTTCGCTACAATTGGGCGGAGTTCCTCGCTGAAACCAATGCGGTGGCCAAAGGTCTTATGATGCTTGGCGTGGAACACGGGACCCGTGTTGCCATCTGGGCAATGAATTATGCCGAGTGGGTACTCGTGCAGTTTGCGACCGCCAAGATCGGTGCGGTGATGGTGAACATCAATCCTGCCTACCGAACGTTTGAACTGGAATATGCCCTCAAGCAGTCGGAAGTGGATACCCTGATCCTTCAGGGAAAGTTCAAAACCTCCGATTACGTCGGCATGTTCTACGAGGCATGCCCCGAGGCATTCGAGGCGAAACCCGGAAAGATCCGGTCCGAGAAGTTCCCGTATTTACGCAACGTCGTATTCATGGGCGAGATCATCTATAACGGGATGTACCGCTGGAGCGAACTTCTCGAGATGGGCGAGTACGTCTCCGACTTTGAACTGGAAAGCCGTGAAGAGTCTGTTTCCTTCGATGATGCGCTCAATATCCAGTATACATCCGGAACGACCGGATTTCCGAAAGGCGTTGTTCTGTCCCATCACTCGGTCTTAAACAACGGACTGTTTATTGGAGATGGCATGGGATTCACCGAGAATGATAAGCTCTGTATTCCGGTTCCGTTTTATCACTGCTTTGGAATGGTTCTTTCGAACATGGCCTGCGTGACGCACGGATCCACAATGGTTATCCCAGGTCCGTTCTTCGATGCCGAGGCCGTTCTACAGGCTGTTGAGACTGAAAAATGTACGGCTCTTCACGGTGTTCCGACCATGTTCATCGCAGAACTGGAACACCCTAACTTCGACCGGTATGATCTTTCCAGTCTTAGGACCGGCATCATGGCAGGATCCCCGTGCCCAATCGAAAAGATGCGGGAGGTTGCCTCGAGGATGAATATGAAAGACATCGTGATCGTTTACGGTCTGACTGAAACGGCACCGGGCATCACCATGTCCACCACCTCCGACACGCTCGAAAACCGTGTGGCGACCGTCGGCAGAGCATTCCCGCACACCGAGATCAAGATCACCGATCCGAAGACCGGACGGATCGTTCCTCTCGGCGAGAAAGGCGAGATATGTGCCCGCGGTTACATGAAGATGAAGTGTTATTATAATAATCCGAATGCAACCAAGCAGGTCATTGACAAAGACGGCTGGCTCCACTCCGGCGATCTTGGTACGATGGATGAGGAAGGCTATGTCCGCATGGCAGGCCGCCTGAAGGAGATGGTCATACGCGGCGGAGAAAATCTGTATCCGCGTGAGATCGAGGAGTTTTTCCACCTTCACCCGAAGATCTCCGACATCTATATTATCGGCGTCCCGGATGCAAAGTACGGTGAGGAACTCTGTGCCTGGGTGAAAGCAGAGCCCGGGATGACGGTCACCGAAGAGGAGATCCGGGCATTTGCTGAGGGCAAGATCGCCCGTCACAAGATCCCGCGCTATTATAAATTTACTGACTCATTCCCGATGACCGTCACCGGCAAGATCAAGAAAGGGGATATGCAGGAAGTGTCCATCGCCGAACTTGGTCTTGCGGACGTTGCGAAGATAAAAACCGCGTAATCGGAAAAAGAAAGAGTGAAATACTTCACTCTCTCATTTCTATTCTTATGAAGAAAATTCTGATTGCAGCTGTATTTGCAGTTCTGCTTGTCTCTGTGGGTGCAGCAGGCTGCATCGGCAGTGAACCGATTGTTGGTGACTGGCTTATTTCAGGTACCGAGATACCTGTTGTGTTCAACGATGACGGAACCGGGTCCTTGACATTCAGCATCTTTGGCATCACGTCTACGGTCCCCCTGGCATGGGAGAAGGTTGAAGAGAACACCTATAAGATTTCCGGAACCTCCGAATTATTCAATGCAGGAACCTACAAAGTCTCTGCCGACGAGAAAGCCCTTACGGAAGTCTCTACCGGACTCACGGTATTTGTAAAGAAAGCCTAAACATACTCTCTTAATCTTTTTAATTTTTAAGTATTTTGTTCTCTTAATTCGTGTTTTATGAATATTCTTGAACTAGAACTCCCACTTCCATCCATCCGTCTTCATCAGTTTTTCGACATCCTGATACCCGGGCATAAGTCGTTCGACCTCTTTCCAGTAGGTTTTCTGATGGTGGGGGTATCGAAGATGTACTATCTCATGGACGACCAGATACTCGGCAACGATTTTCGGGGCAAGCAGCACCCGTACATTGATGATTATTCCGTTTTTCGGTGTACAGCATCCCCATTTTTTCTTCTGAAGCTTCATTCGCAGGTTTGGTTTCGTCACGCCGGCAAGTTCAGCATACTTTTCCACATATGCATCCAGAACCGCGGTTCCACGCCGCCGATACAAAAGGATTACCATATCACGGGCAGTCATTTCGGCTTCATCCGGTGTAAAGGAATCCGGTGTTGATATGTGAAGAACTTCTCCCGCGATCTCCGCTTTGGCGGGTCCGAGACTTCGTTGTATGGTCAGTTCCTCACCGAAAAACGGTATTTGCTCCCCATCACTGTAGCTTCTGGGTTTTGTGTCCCTGTTTTGAAACAGAGCCTGCTGTTTTGCGATCCACTCGGCTTTGCTCTGTGCAATTTCCCGAACTTTTTCCAAGGAAACTGCTGTCGGAACGCGTATCAGCACCTCGCCGTTCGTCTTAACTTCGATCGCCCAGGATCTTCTCCGGTCCGAATAAACGACCTCGATGGGAATTATGTCTCCATTCCATATAACCGCCAAACCCATATGTGAAACATTATCTCTCATACTCTCCAATATAAGTAACTGAATGTTAGTCCGTGCCATAGACCGGGAAGTACTTGATCTCCTTTTGGAGATGGGCAGATCAAGCTTTCCTGATGAATATATCGTCATGCTGGGCATGGAAAAGGGTGTCATCAACGTCACCTATCCGATTCCCGGGACCACAGTATCACAGGATAGCGCCAATATTTTTATGGACATGATCCCTCTTGGGATGCAGATCGCAGGGACGGCGCACAGCCATCCAAACGGCTGCTTATCACCCTCGGATGCGGATCTTGCCACATTTGCCCAGAGCGGGCAGTGCCATATCATCGTCGGGGCACCGTTCGATGAAAACTCCTGGAGATGTTACGGCAGGGACGGGAAACACAAAGTTCTGGAAGTTATACCATGAAAAGAATCGTCGCCACCGGGACATTTGATATCCTCCATCCCGGACATATATACTATCTTGAAGAGTCGAAAAAATTAGGTGACGAGTTGTGGGTCATCGTCGCCCGGGAAAAAAACGTCGTGCATAAACCCCGTCCGATCGTTTCCGAAGATCAGCGGCTCAAGATGATCCTGAGTCTCAAGTGCGTTGATCATGCCGTACTTGGAGATCAGACCGATATGTACAAACCTATCCGCGAGATCGATCCGGCAGTCATCACTATCGGTTTTAACCAGAAATGGTCAGAGGAAAAATTGACACGGGAGATGCGTGAACGCGGAATCTCTGCCGAGGTCGTTCGTATTGCTGAGTATTCCGGGATGCCGTTCACCTCATCAACTAAGATCATCGATGAAGCCGTAAGGAGAAGATCGCAATGAAATCAGATAAGAAACTGGACAAGATGGACAAGATATCCGAACTTGTCAGATTTGTCGTTGAGAAGGGCGGCGAGGCAACGCTGATCCCGGCAAAAGATATTGTAACGGCTGAGTGGGTGAGACAGAAATGTCTCTTCGGGTGTAATGGATTTGGCCGCCGGTTTTCCTGTCCTCCTTATACACCAACCCCTGCGGAGACCAGAAAAGTTCTCAAAGAATACAAAACTGCCATCCTCATAAAATTTATAGGCGATATCGGCGAAACCACGCCGGAGAGGCTTGTCTCCCGTGAGATGACTGCCTATGTTCAGAATGTCATGTATGAACTTGAGCAGAAGGCATTCTCAGCAGGTTTTTACAAGACATTCGGCTACACTGGTCATCAGTGCGGGCTGTGTGCTCACTGCAAAGCAAAAGATGACGATGCGGAAATAACTGACTGTGTCAACCGAAGAAAAATGCGTCCAAGCATGGAAGCTGCCGGAATCGATGTCTATGCCACCTGCGCCTCCATCGGCTGGGATCTTGATGTCCTCTCATGCACGAATGTTCCCGGCGGATGCGTCCTGGATTCACCGATGACGACCGTTATGCTCCTTTTAATTGAGTGAATACGATGAAAAACTCTCCATTTCTTGCTCCCGTGCCGTTTTACTGGTGTGACAGATGTCATGCCCCGGTGATGGGAAAACTCTGTTCCTGCGGAGAAAAGACCCGTTCCGTTTCGGTGACTCCGCCGGGAGATGTTCGCCCGGCTTTTCAGCGCGACAGAGATCTTGTGAACCGCCTCTT
>ENA-UOOH01002885-UOOH01002885.1-fermentation-metagenome-genome-assembly--contig:-NODE-2885-length-13966-cov-4.751995_pt1 | contig 13966 bp, 13 predicted proteins | sample MGYA00245778_ERZ724025 | MGnify/ENA primary metagenome ERZ724025 (study PRJEB28704, sample SAMN03018313) | fermentation metagenome | biome: anthropogenic terrestrial biome; feature: soil; material... | reverse complement strand
GGTCAGGCGCCAACCAGAACAGGAATCGATTCCGATTCCGATTCCGATTCCGATTTCGATTTCGATTACCTCGATTACCTCGATTACCTCGATTACCTCGATTACCCCGACCCCGATTCAGACAATGAGCTGACTGATCGGCAACCATTGCCTGGAGGCGACGCATGAAGGAGCGTGCCTTTTCGGACGGGGTCGAGCATGGAACCTGCCCTCCCCCACAAGCCAGCTCGAAAACGCCACCGCGCCCTCTGCGGGAGGCTCTCCGGATGGGAATGGGAAAATGCGACGGCCCCTTGCGGACGACCACCAGCCAGGAGCGTTTGCAGCCTTGTCATATCGGCTCATATGAACTCAGGCATCTTCCTGCACGGGATCGCCAATGCGGCGTGGAGGTTCCAAGCCACCCAATTCAGCGATCCGCTGCATAATCTGATCAGATACCCTCCTGTAATGCTCGTTTTTGTCCTGCCCCGGTCCCACATCCGTATACGTCGTAGGTTGGCCATAATAAACCCGGATTCGGCAGGGACGCATGAACTTCTTCCCCCTGGGTAAGGCCTTGTGTGCGCCCTCGATAAAGACCGGTACAACCGGGGCCTCGGTCCGACATGCCAGCCGGGCCACCCCCGGTTTCGGTTCCAGTAAGGCACCGTCCCAACTGCGCGAGCCCTCCGGGAAGAGGACCAAGCCCTCCCCCGCATGCAAAAGGCGTAACATCACCTTGAAAGAACCTACATCCGGCTTTTCCTGGTCCACCGGAAAGGCGTTGCAGCCGTCGAGGAACTTATTCCAAATCCGATTTTCTCCCCATAGCGTCTTGCGCGCAACGTACCTCAACGGACGCTTCACACCGACCGCCGTCAGCGGGGGATCCAAAAAACTGGTATGGTTGGCCGCCAGGATCACCGCACCCTCGGCAGGCACGTTTTCACACCCATAACAGCGCAATCTGAAAAAAAGTCGGAAGATCAACCGCGCGATCCCACGGGTCAGGTAGTAGACCCAATTCGTTCTCGCCGGAACGAAATCGCCCTTACTCTTCATGAACCCATTCCTCCAAACACTCCAAGACCTCGTCGAGGGTACGGTCGCTGGTATCCAACACTCGCGCCCCGGCCGTCACCCTCAACGGCGCACACGCACGCTCCTGATCCCGCCGGTCCCGCCGACGGATCTCCGCCTCCACTTGGGCAACGTCCAGACCAGCCTCGGGATGCTGCAACAACCTGCGTCGCGCACGAACCGCAGGGCTCGCGTCCAGGTATACCTTTAATCGGGCGTTGGGGAAAACCACTGATCCAATGTCCCGCCCCTCCATCACCAACGCCCCGCGTCCCAATAACTCCCGCTGGCGCGCCACCATCCAGGCTCGCACCCCCGCATGCGACGCCACTGCACTGACCGACGCCGAAACCCGGGCGCTGCGAATCTCCAACTCCGGAGGCGCCTTGCCGCCCACCAGCATGCAAAGCTCCTCACGCGACTCCTTCCAATCGATGCGCAGCCCGGAAAGGACCCGCATGACCCCGGCCTCGTCCTCCGGTGCGACAGCCGCATTGAGCACAGCCAAGGTCAAGGCCCGATACATCGCCCCGGTGTCCACAAAAAACCACCCAATCCGCCTGGCCAGCAGCCGGGCGACCGTGCTCTTGCCGGAGCCGGCCGGACCGTCGATCGCGACGACCGCGGCCACCTTCGGCGATCGCTCAGAATCGCTCATTTCCGCATCTCCAATGCCTGGGCCAGGTGCATATCGAATCCGGGATAGGAGGTCGCGATAAATGCACAGCCGTGCATCCGCGTCTCACCCTCGGCGAAGAGGCCCGCCATCAACAGCGACATCGCGATCCGGTGATCATGCCCGGCGTCCAGTTCCGCGCCCCGCAGGCGTCCCCCCCCCTGAATCACCAGCCCATCCGGCAATTCCTCAATCTGCGCACCCATCGCCACCAATCCCCGCGCCATCGCGCTGAGACGATCGCTCTCCTTGACCCGCAACTCGGCGGCCCCGTCAATGCGGGTCTCGCCTTCTGCCAAGACCGCGGCCACCGCAAGGATCGGCACCTCGTCCACCAACCTGGGGATCTCATCCTCGTGCACCTCCGTCCCCCGGAGACCTCCACCCCAAATCACCAAGTCCGCCACCGGCTCACCACCCTCGCAAGCCGCGGTCACCGGTCCGATCTCTATCTGGGCGCCCATCCGAATCAACACGTCCAACAGACCGGTGCGTGTCGGATTCATTCCAACCCCGCGCAACGTGAGCCGGCACCCGGGAGAGGCGGCCGCCGCCACCATCCAAAACGCGGCCGAAGAGATATCCGCCGGCACCTCGATCACCCCGGGGTTTAGGTCATCGATCGTCCCCAACAGACGATGCGTACAGCCCGCGGTTTCGACCGCAACCCCCAATTGCCGCAGCATCCGCTCGGTGTGGTCGCGCGAAAGCAACGGTTCCGTGACCGCAGTGGCACCCGTGGCATACAGACCGGCCAGCAGGACACAGCTCTTCACCTGGGCACTCGCCGTCGGGCTCTGATAGTGAATTCCGTTCAAACCACCGCCCATGACCGTAAATGGCGCGCGCCCCCGGGGGCCGGCATACTCAAACTTCGCCCCCATCAGGGCCAACGGTTCCGCGATCCGTTGCATCGGACGCCCCCTCAGCGAGGCATCCCCGTCCAGCGTAACCGGGAAGGTCTGCCCCGCCATGATTCCGGCCAAGAGCCGCATCGCTGTACCCGAGTTGCCGCAATCAATCGCCGAGTTGGGCTCGGTCAGCCGACCGCCGCTTCCATCCACGAAATAGACGCCGGGTTCCGCGCCCCGCTCGAATCGAACCCCCAATTGCGCCATCGCAGCCAAGGTCGCCATGCAATCGGCCGATTCCAGCACGCCGCTGAGCTGGGTCCGCCCCGGGGCCAAGCCACCCAGCATCAACGCACGATGCGAGATGCTCTTGTCGCCCGGCACCGTCAGGTCCCACTCCCCATGCAGGCCCGATGGCCCCGCTGGAATCCGCAACTCCGAAGGAAATGCTGCTCTCATCGATCGCGTTCTCCCCAACCCTTACCCTGCCCCGGTTCACGGCTGCGACAGCCTCTCGACGCACCCGTGATCAGTGATGTAGCCCTATTCGTAGCCGCCGGGGTCTGCCTCACCACACGGTCCGTCCGCGGCAGGATCCCCCGATCCCCGCCAGGCACGCCGCAGCTCCGAGGCCGTGGTCAGGACCCGCTCCAGCTCTGGCCCACGACCCTGTTCCAAGAGTGCTGCCGCGGCCGACAGCTGCACTGAAAATTGACGAACCGCCGCACCCAACTCCGCGTGGTTGGCCTGCATGATCTGACGCCACATCTCAGGCGGCCCCGCCGCGATCCGTGTGCTGTCCCTAAACCCGCCCGCCGCCAGCTTTGGTGCTTCGGCCGGGGCGTTGCCACCAATCCCCACCAACACCAAAAGCGCCGCGACCAAATGCGGCAAGTGACTCGTTCGCGCCACGATCCGATCATGGTCCTGCGGATCCAACTCCAGACAGCGGCCCCCGACCCGACCCCAAATCCCACGGACCAACGCCACGGCGGATTCGTCCGCGGTCTCCCCCCGACAGACCGCCACCCAGGCGTCCCGGAAAAGGTCCCCGCGGGCAGACGCCATTCCCGAGGTCTCGGCACCAGCCATCGGGTGCGAACCGACAAATCGCCACCCCTCTGCGGAGGCAAGCCGGTCCAAATCAGGCATGATCGCGCCCTTGACACTGCTGACGTCCGTGATCACCGTCCCCCGCGGCAGCCGCCCGCGGAAACGCTCCAGGCTCGCAACCAACGCCTCGATCGGGACCGCCAATACCACCGCGCCGGCCGATTCGTCTTCCCCAAGGGCTGCCTCACAGACCACTTCATCGGCGATCCCAAGGTCCATGGCCTCCCTTGCGGCCTCCGGCCTGCGGACCACTCCACGAACCCGCCAGCCGTGGCGCCGAAGCGCGAGCCCGAGCGAGCCGCCCAATAGGCCCAAGCCGACAATCGTCACCAACCGGCCGCTCCCCAGTGCACGCTGTTCGATCGTGTCCGTCATGATTCCTGTGTTGATAAACTCCAGCCCCGCCCCCTCCCTTGCCCCTTCGGTCCACCCCGCTCTGCCGAAACCTACATTTCCCGACCAAGCACCCGTGCAATCTTGCGACACTCCGTCATCACCCGCTCAAAGGTCGATGGCAACAGCGATTGCTCCCCGTCCGACATCGCCTCCATCGGGTGCGGGTGAACCTCGATCATCAGGCCGTCCGCACCCACCGCAACCGCAGCGCGTGCCAGCGGCCCAACCAGCGACCAGATGCCGCCGCCATGGCTTGGATCCACCATGATCGGCAGGTGCGTCTCCCGTCGCAGCGCAGGAACCGCGCTCAGGTCCAAGGTGTTGCGGGTGTAAGTCTCGAAGGTGCGGATCCCACGTTCACAAAGGATCACGTTGGGGTTGCCCTCGCTCAGGATATACTCCGCCGACATCAGCCACTCCTTGATGGTCGCCGACAACCCCCGCTTGAGCAGCACCGGCATCCCCGTACGACCGACCTCACGCAACAGCGAGAAGTTTTGCATGTTGCGCGCGCCGATCTGGAGAATGTCCGTGTACTTCGCAACGAGCTCGACATCCTTGGTGTCCATGACCTCGGTGCAGACCGGCAAACCGGTCTCCTGCCTGGCCAATGCGAGGATCTCCAACCCGCGCTCGCCCAGTCCCTGGAAGGAATACGGACTCGTCCGCGGCTTGAAGGCGCCCCCCCGCAGGATGCGTGCTCCAGCCAGTTTGACCGCCCTAGCAATCTCGATCGTCTCCTCCTCGGTCTCCACGCTGCAGGGGCCCGCCACCACCACAATCGTCCGGTCACCGATGGAGACCGAGTTCTCCCCACGCCCGACGACCACCCGGGTCGGCTCCGCCTTGTAATCAAGCGAGGCGCGCTTGTACGGCTTGAGGACCGGCACGACCTTTTCCACGCCGGGAAAGGCCTCCAACGGCTTGGTGCGCAAGATCTCCTCTGGCCCGATCAACCCGATGATCGTTCGCTCCACCCCGCGTGAGACATCAGGGTTGACGCCCCATTCGCGAGCGTGTTTGAGGATCTCCTGGATCTGATCCTCAGTCGCATTTGGTCGCAGTACGATAATCATTGGTTCATGACCTCCCCAAGTACCCTTAGCGCCGTCTCATTTTCCGCTTCGGTCCCAATCGTCAGCCGGAAGAACTGCGGCAGGCCATAGTTGGCGACCGGCCGCCCGATCACGCCGTGCGGAAGCATCGCCTTGCAGACGGCCGCTCCGTCACCCACCTCAATCATGATAAAATTCCCACGCGACGGGATGTAGCTCAGCCCCATCTCGTCGAGCCGTCGCACAACCTGCTTCATCCCATCAGCGTTCACCCGCTTGGAACGTTCCAAGTGCGCCGTGTCGTCAAGGGCCGCAAGCGCGCCGACCTGGGCAAGATTACCCACGTTGAACGGCTGACGTACGCGCTCCAAAAGCAGCGCTCCCTCCTGGGCCAGCACGGCATAGCCGATACGCAGCCCCGCCAGGCCGTAAATCTTGGAGAATGTGCGGGTCACCACCAGGTGCGGATGGTGGTCCAGGTAATCGAGTCCATCGGGATAGTCAGGATCGTCCACGTACTCCGAATAGGCCTCGTCCAGGACCACGACCACATGCTCAGGCACCCGTTTCAGGAACCGCGCAAACGCCGCCCGGCCGAACATCGTGCCGGTCGGGTTGTTGGGGTTGGCCAGACAGATCAACCGGGTCCGTTCCGTGATCGCATCCGTCATCGAATCGAGGTCGTGCCCATAATCCTTGGCCGGAATCTCCACATACTCCGCCCCGAACATGGACGCCACCAGGCTGTAGACCAGAAACGCGTGCTGAGAGGCCAGAAGCTCCAGCCCGGGCCTCAAAAAGGCGTTGCCGAGGACCACCAGCAGCTCGTTGGAACCGTTGCCGAAGATCAGACGCTCCGGGGCGATCCCATGGATCTGGGCAAGGCGCTGACGGAGGTAGTACGCCCCCGATTCAGGATAGCGATGCAGGTTGCCAAGCGCCGCACGAACCGCCTCCATCGCGGCCGGAGAGGGTCCCAGTGGGTTCTCGTTGGAGGCGAGCTTCACCACCTTATGGAGGTCCGTCCAACCCATCTCGCGGCCCAGTTCATCGACCGGTTTGCCGGGGATGTAAGGACGAATGTTCGTGATATTCTCGCTGGCCAAGGTATTCCAACTCACAGCCGTCTCCTTCTCTGATGGTTCGTCTGCGCCCCGGCCGTAGTACATCGGTCATCCGAGCCTACGTCACCGGCCGGCACAATTAGCACAAACCGTTCCGCATAAATAACCTGAATCTGAAGCCCATTCCGTCATTGACCGCCGGGCAGCCATTGCAGCATTAACCGATCGATATCTTCCCCTCCGGGTATTGCAACGCCCTACGCGTGTCGGGCCGGCTCATGCCGAGCACCAGGGTCAATGGGCCCACCCGGCCCGCGAACATCGTAATCAGTAAAATGATCTTCCCCATTGTGGAAAACCCGGACGTGATCCCCGTCGAGAGCCCCACCGTCCCGAAGGCGGAAAGCACCTCGAACAGGACCCGTGCAAGCAATCCCTGCTGGGAAGTAATCTCCATACCTGTTTCGGTGCATAGAAGCAAAAAGGTCGCGGAAAACGTCCAGGCCACCGCCACGAAAAACAAGGCGAAGGCCTGCTGAACAATCCGGTTCGGAATGGTCCAGCCAAACGCCACGATGCGATCCCGCCGAGAGACAAATGCCCGGACCACGAGAATCAAAATGAAAAAGGTTGTCGTCTTGATCCCTCCCGCCGCAGAGCCGGGAGAACCGCCGATCGACATCAGGAAACCCGTGAACAACAAGGTCGCAGATCGGGAATTGCCCAAATCAATGGTGTTGAAACCCGCCGTGCGCGAGGTGACCGACTGAAACATCGCATTCACCCAGCGGTCCAAGGTCGACAAACCGACAAACTCGTTGGACCACTCCAACGGCAGAAAGACGATCGTGCCGGCGAAAATCAACAGAAAGGTCACGATCAGCACCACCTGCGTGTGCAGCTGAATCCGGGGGCGCGGCCCCCTGCGGCCATCCCGCTTGCCCAAAAAAAACTGCATGAGATTCAACAGCGCGACGAAACCGAGCCCGCCCAGGACGATCAGCAGCATGATCACCGTGAGGAAATACGGGTCGCCACGAAAGCGGGTCAAGCTATCGGCATACAAGGAAAAGCCGGCATTGCAATAGGCGCTGACCGTGTGAAACAAGGCCTGGTAAAAGGCCTGACCCAACTCCATGTGCCAGGAAAAGTAGAGCCATGGAGTCAAGAGCAACACCCCGACCAATTCCAGGATCAAGGTCAGGGACGCCGTGTAAAAGAGCACCGATCGAATGTCGAAATGCATCCGTCCCAAGGTGTCCTCCACGATGATCTCGCTCTGCACACTGGGACGCTCCCCCAGGAGCAAAAGAAAGAGGGTGCTCATCGTCGTGATCCCGAGGGCGCCAATTTGGATCAGCAGCAGGATGATCCCCTCGCCGAACGACGAAAACGTGCTGGCGGTGTCCGTGACCACTAGCCCGGTTACACAGGTCGCACTGGTTGCAGTGAAGATCGCGTCGACCCAACTGAGTGAATAGCCGGGCTCTAAAGAGATATCCAAACGCAATAGTGCCGCGCCGAGCAGGATCACGCTGCCAAAGGCGGCAAGCACGAATTTTGCCGGCTGCATGGTTTTCCGCTTCTTGAACATTGAGACGGTATATTAACAGGTTACATCCCATCATGCATCCGCGTCCTTTCGATTTTCCCGCCTGCAGGTCAACCATCCCTCCGGATCGCGCTTGAGCCGTTCCGAAAAGGTTTGTGGCGAAGCAAGATCGGAGTCGGGGTCGCTGCCGGTATCGAATGGACGCTGGATGGGATTCGGCCTAGAGGAACCGGGTGGCGCAACCATATTATTGCAGTGCTGACAAAACCCGGCAGCAGGGTTTGAACAGTGCTCAGAGGGCCAGGCGCCATACAGCACAAGCAGAAATCGATTGCCTCGATTTCGATCCCGATCCCGATCCCGATCCCGATTTCGATTTCGATTTCGATTTCGACAATGACCCGACTGATCGGCAACCATTACATTACATGAAGGCGACACCCAAAAGAGCGCGCCTTTTCGGACGGCTCTAGCTGGTGCTCGTCCGAAAGGATAGAATCAGCCCCATCCGGAACCAGAGAATCTCGCGCAGAGGCGCAGAGGCGCAAAGGCGTTTTCGACCGGGTTATGGGAGAGAATAGGGTCCATGCGCTGATCTAGACCTTTGGGGAATTTTTGAAGATGTACCGTTTTCAACAGACCGAAAAGGGGCAAGCGCAATCACCTACAACCACGTGTTGTGTTGGCCCTCGCCTTACTCCTACTCCTACTCCTACTCGTACTCGTTCCCATCCCCGTTCCCAGCCTCGTCCCCGGAAACGTGTACCGCTTCGCTGTGTACGCGTACGCTTCTGCATTCCCCTGTCCCCCTCCCCCCTCTGCGCCTCTGCGCCTCTGCGCGAGCCCTCCCAATCCCCATCCGGAGAGCCGCGCTCGGCCCCGATGGCCTTTTCAAACAGGCTCGAGCTTCGGACTTTTCAAACCGCGCTTTGCCTCCGATAATAACCTTGTTTGTGGATGAGCCGGAAGAATGCGGCATCCGGGGGTCACACGGAGAGCGGTGCAAGACCGATCCATCCGCGCCCCCCCCTCGACCCGAACCTCAACCTCAGGGATCCTTTAGTAACCGATGGCCAGGCAACGCTACCTCATTGTCGGAGCCGGCTCGTTCGGCTCCTCCGTAGCCAGAGAGCTGATGCGGCAGGGACACGAAGTCATCTTTCTCGACAAGGACGCCAACATCGTCCAAAAGGTCAGTGATGAGGTGACCCAGGCGGTCGTCGGCGACGCGACCGACGAGGACGATCTCATGGCGGTCGGCGCACGCCAGCTCGATGGCGCGGTCGTCGCCATCGGCAGCGACCTGGAGGTCAGCATCCTCTCTACCATGCTCCTCAAAGAACTCGGTGTTCCCCTCGTCTTCTCCAAGGCCACCAGCGATAATCACGGCCGCGTCCTCAACCGGGTCGGCGCCGATCGGATCATCTTCCCGGAGCGTGACGCCGGGATCAGAGTCGCCCGCCTCCTGCAAGCTCCCACATTCCTCGAACTCGGAGATATGACCGCAGGGCTCATGTTCGCGGAAATCCGGGTCGGAGAGAAGAGCGCAGGCATGACCCTGGCCAAACTGGATGCACAACGCCGCCTCGGCGTCACCATAGCCTCCATGCGAGTGATCTCCCAGGATGCTTCCCCAGGCGTGGACGCCCGCCAGGTGCCGAACGAGGTCCGTACCCCCGATGGTGCCTACCAGTTGAAAAAGGGAGATATCCTCCTGGCGGTCGGCCAACGGCCGCAGCTCGAAGAACTCCAGAAAATCATCGGCTAACGCCCCAGACGCGGACCTTCTTCCCATGACGAATCCAGGACTCCTCGCCCCACATCGACTCCTCGCAGCGCTGTCCGCGGCCTTCGTCCTCCTCGGCACCCACCGTCTCGTGGATGCTGCGGAACCAAACCCAGTGCTGTGGCATCTGGTCCTCCCGAATCATTACGACATCGAACGCAGCTACCCCTGTATCGCCATCCTGGCCCCGCCCCAAACCTCCATGGTCGAAGTCCTGGACCTGGGACACGGTTTCTTCCACCAGGCCGGACGTGCCGGCCTGATCGTCGCCGTTCCCATCCCGCAGGTCGTCTCCGCGGATGAGCAGCCCATCCGACATTTCTCGCGGCGTGCCCTTCAGCTGCTGAAGTCTCAACCGGCCGTCGATCCGGATCATGTCAGCATCATCGCCTTTGACACCCTTGGCACACGCGCATTGGAGCTGGCGATGGAACATCCAGACCTCTGGCCGAAGGTCGCCCTCGTCCATCCACCATTCACCATCCTGCCCCCGAGTCCCGCCTGGGAAAATCTCCATAACAGCAACATCCTGATCATCCATCCGGACGATTCCGGCGACCGGTTGTCCTGGATCCGACAGTGCCAGGCGCTCATGCCCGACGAGACCCATATCCGATCCATGGTCGCCACCGCCGAAAATCCCTGGAGCGCCCTCAGTCAATTGGCCGCGGAGATGATCAAGTTCTCCGTCGGCGAGAGAGAGCCGGAATCCAATCGCATCCACTTCGCCTCCCTCCGCCATCGCAGCAATCGGATGCAGTGGATCGGGGATATCGTTCGGGACGATCCAGCGCTCCCCGCCAAGATTGAGGCCGAGTTCAACGCCGAAACCGGGTTCCACCTCCAGACCGAAAACGCCGCCGCCCTGACTCTCCATCCGCCCGCCAATATGGAACGTCCATACGGCGTACGATGGCTCGCGAAAATCGACGACCAAGTCCTGGATCTGGATCCCAGCCAGGTCTGGTGGCGCTTGCGCAGAAGACCCTCCGGTCCCTGGTCAACCGCCCCCGATCGATCACGCACCGCCGATGGCCTCGGTCCAGCCAGGCGCACGCCCACGATCGGGCGAACCGCCGTCGAATCCGCCGTCAGGGCGTGGGCTGCAACACAAGACCTCCCAGAAGGCGCATCTTTGGCGCTGGAATATCCACCGGACTTCCTCAATCCCCTCCCCGCACTCTCCCCCTCGCTGACAGCGGATCAGGCCCTTGAAGATCAGTGGCTCGACGCGCTGGAGGGACTCTCCCTGAACCTGCACGCACCAAACGACGCGGCTGCGCCAGCGCCGTGGATCGCGAAGCTGAACCCGATCTGCGAATGGCGCCTCATCGGAAGCGGCTCCGCCGGTCCCCAACTCTGGCCGCTTCTCACCTCCAGCCCCCCGTCGATCACGGTTTCCACCGGCACGGTCTCCACCGAGACCATCAACGCCGAGATCCCAATCAACCCCTATGACCCAGTCCGTAGGTGATTCAGTTTCCGTAATGAAGGTTCCAGTTCATTGATTCTGCCGTTGCCCATCCCAACAGAAGGACTCTTATGGCAATCAGTTTTTCAGATGCATACACCGCCATTGCAGCGTTTCTCGGCGGTATCGGACTCTTCCTCTTCGGTCTTCGCACCATGTCGGACGGGCTGCAGCTCGTCGCCGGCAGACGACTCAAAGCCATCCTCACCGCCTGTACCGCCCGGCCATGGACCGGGTTGTTGCTGGGCACCCTCGTCACCGCACTGATTCAGAGCTCCAGCGTGACCACCGTGCTCACCGTCGGTCTGGTCAACGCCGGCTTGCTGAATCTCGGGCAGGCCGTTTCCGTCGTTCTCGGCGCCAATATCGGCACCACGTTCACCGCCTGGCTCGTCTCCTGGTTGGCCGTCTTCAAGATCTCCAACTACGCCCTGCCCGCGATCGGAATCGGGCTCATCCTCAATCTCGCAAGCGGCAAACGCCTCCTGCGCAACTACGGTCAGGTGCTCCTCGGTTTCGGTATGCTCTTTCTCGGGATCTCCTTTATGAAAGACGCCTTCGAGCCGCTGGCATCCAGTACCTTCGTCAGAGACCTGTTCGTCAAGTTCGGGACCCAACCGCTCCTTGCCGTCTTCGTGGGCACCGTCTTCACAATGCTCCTCCAAAGCAGCAGCGCCACAATCACGATCACTCAGCTCCTGGCCTTCCAGGGCTTGATCCCGCTGCCCGGCGCCCTCGCCCTCATTCTCGGGGATAACATCGGAACGACGATCACCGCCGAAATCGCCTCGCTCGGAAGCTCGGATATCAACGCAAAGCGCACCGCCCGCGCCCATACGCTGTTCAACGTGCTCGGCGTTTCCTATATCCTGATATTCCTTTACCTCGGACTCTATCAGAAGGCGGTGGAGTGGATCGTGCCCGGTCCGCTCAGTCCCATCAACATCATGACCCATATCGCCGTCGCCCACAGCCTGTTCAACGTCGTCAACGCATTGGTGTTCCTGCCCAATATCAACTTCCTGATCAGGCTCGCTTCCTTCTTCGCACCAGAGAAGAAGAGCGAGAAGCGGCTTCATGGCCCTCAATTGGTCGAGAACCTGCTCGACTCGCCCGACCTGGCGATGGAAGCCGTCCAGCGCGAAATCCTGAAAATGCTCGATATCGCACACGAGTCGATCGAATGCGCCCTCTATAGCATTCAACATAAGGACGAGAAGGCGGCGGATCGGGCACACCTGCTCGAAAAGGCCACCGATACCTATCAGCAGGGGATCACCGGATACTTGGTCTCCCTGGCCCAGCTCTCACTCGAACGGTACGACGCCGAACAGATCCCCGTCATGATCCATACCGTCAATGACCTCGAGCGGATCGGCGATCACGCGGTCAATCTCTCCGAACTCGGACTCCAGGCAATGATCGAGAACTACGATTTCGGAACCGCGGCCGACAACGAAATCACGATCCTGGGGAAACTGATTCGCGAAATGGTCGAGAAGACCCGCGGCATCCTCTTGGAAGACGGTGAAGAGGCCTTTGAACGCGTGATCCAGGTGGAGACCGAAATCAACCGCCGCCAGATCGAATCACGTGTGGAGCACAGCCACCGGATCTCCAAAGGGGAGGTTCCTTTTGAATCCGCCCTCACCTTCGTGGACGTCGTCGATAACCTCGAGAAGGTCGCGGACCACCTCATGAACGTGGCGGAGGGGTTGCACCATAAACTCACCCTGCCGCCGGACGAGAAACCGTCCATCACCCGCCCGATCGACCTCGCCTCCGCATACCAACGGCGAGGGGAATCGCCCAAGGGGAAAGCCAGGACCTGAGGGAATCCGCCCGCTGCACGGCCTGGGGAATCGCAATTCCTCAGGCCGTTTCGCAAAAGCGATAGCCAACCCCACGCACCGTCTCAATATAATTGGCGTTTTCCCCCAACTTCTTCCTCAGGGAGACGACCTGGACATCGACCGAGCGATCCGTCACCGAACAGTGCTCGCCATGGATCGAATCGATGATCTGATGCCGCGTGAAGACCCAACCCGGCCGGCTCGCCAGGAACCGAAGGATCTGAAACTCGGAAAAGGTCAGGTCAATAGGCGCGTCCTTGAGGCGTACTTCCCTGCGCCCTTGATGGATCATTAGATCATGGACCTGTATCACCTCCGACGGGCTCGATTCCTGAGTGCGACGCCGCAACACGGAACGTACCCGTGCCAGTAAGATCCGTGGGCGAAACGGCTTCGTGATGTAGTCATCCGCACCAAGCTCCAGCCCGGTTACGATGTCCGCCTCCTCGCCCTTGGCCGATAACATGATCACCGGCATCGACTCAGTCTCGGGATCACGCTTGAACAGGCGGCACAGTTCCAACCCGCTCATTCCCGGCATCATGATGTCCAGAATCAAGAGGTCTGGCTTGCGCCGCCTGACCTCCTGAAGCCCCGCCTCCCCAGTCCCCGCGGATCGGACCTCAAAACCCTCACGCTCCAGATGGAAGGTCAGAAGCTCCAGGATGTCCTCTTCGTCGTCGACAATGAGTATGTGTTGCTTGCTCGCCATGCCGTCGTTCCCTTGGTTCGATGTCCGCATGCCCCGGTTGTTGAGCCCCTTGCCCACTCAGTCCACTCAGCCCACTCAGTCCACTCAATGTCTTAATCGGGGTCGGAATCGGAATCGGAATCGGAATCGGAATCGGAATCGATTCCCGTTCTAATTGGCACCTGGCCCTCAGAGACCGCTTAAACTTCGCTGCCGAGTTGTGTCAGCACCATAACAATTCGGTTGCATACCCGGTTTCTTGTCTCCGAATCCCATCCCACGTTCTTTCGATCGCGCCCCCGAGCTTGCTTCGCCATCTACCTTTTCACACAGACTCTAGTTAGAGCCTGTCCGAAAAGGTAGCCGCATTCTCAACCTGACCTCCCCATCCGGACC
>ENA-UOOH01002884-UOOH01002884.1-fermentation-metagenome-genome-assembly--contig:-NODE-2884-length-13967-cov-68.413240_pt1 | contig 13967 bp, 6 predicted proteins | sample MGYA00245778_ERZ724025 | MGnify/ENA primary metagenome ERZ724025 (study PRJEB28704, sample SAMN03018313) | fermentation metagenome | biome: anthropogenic terrestrial biome; feature: soil; material... | reverse complement strand
TGGTTTTGGACTACAAGATAACAATATTGTTTTGTCGGTTGAAATTTGATATGCACCTCCACTCCTGGGAGCGTTGAAAACAATAACAGACCTCACCTCAATCCACCGGGCTCGAAATGAAAATCCGCCTTTATGTCTCATCTTTCCATCAAGTGAGCGTTTAATCATTTTCCCTTTCGATTATTCTTTTTTTCTGGAAGTCCCCCCCCCTCAAGGGAGGGACTTCCAATTCACACAAGTCGAATTATCTTAAAGGAATAGGGTAAAGGTTATTGATCAATGGCAGGTATTGCCATTCCCAATCTTTTACACGAAGCTGAACAGGGATGTCAAACTTGGGGTCAGGATCATTCATAACTGTAAGTTTCCCAAAGTAATCGCCCCAGGCGAGACCGTTGGAGTCGAATGTAACCGTGATCTCGACAAAATCGCCGTCGGGTAGGATGACTCCAGCTATTGGGTCGAGCGTCAGCCATGGGATATCACCGGGTGTGCCGCCTTCATCGACAACCAGTTGAACCTCATCGAGGAAGAAGTTTCCGTTGCCAACAGTGACAGAGCTGAACTTGATCTCATGAGTAGCGCCGTCGGCAAAGTCAGAGACATCCACTTCGATCTGACGGTAATCAACTGTGCCGCAAGCCGGATCAAGACCATCTGTGCGCCAGAGTTCTTCTCCATCAATCACGAGCGCCATGTAGTTGCTTGCGCCGGCATCCCCACAAACAGCCTGTTCTGCCCAGAATGTCATGGTAGCGATGCCAACGGGGATTTCAACATCCTGTGACACATAACCAGTATCACCGGTTGCTGATCCACCAAACCATGCCCAGACCTGTCCGGCATGAGGACCAGAACCAGTACCAGTACCGCAATCAGCTACAGTACAGAGCGGGGTGCCATAATTGGCGGAATATTCGTCCCAGTAGGGGTTGGGAGTATATTCTTCGAAACTGGGATCAAGAATCACCTGAGTTGCGAAAGGTATAGGACCTGTACCGGGTTTTTCAGTAATTTCGAAGACGGCTTCCTTTGCACCAATGTTGGTGAAGGTCAGTGTCTGGGTATTAATTTCACCGGTAAATTGTTCCTGGTAAAGAGCTTCCGGTTCGTAGACCAAACAAGGCGCGTCGAGACGTAATTCTGCATCAGTGGTCACTGTCGTTTGTTCGGGTAAGATAACACCTTCGACTAACACTGAAACGTAACCATCTTTTACAAACTCCAGGTCATATGTTCCAGCCAGCAGTGAATAGCTGTAGTAACCATCTGCTCCAGTTGTGAATGTACCGACCACAGATGCATCCTTCATGATGTTGATAGTTGCGCCTTCCATGAGTGCCGGGTTGATGTCACACTTTTCCAAACCAGTGACTGTACCATTGAAGGTACCGTATGTCGGAGGAGGAGTCAGGTGAAGCAGAACAGGGATTGGATCGTAAGTGTAGGGTGTGTCATGTCCGACGATCAGGTTGGCGAGGTAATCGCCAGGCTGACCGAGCATAGAGGAATCAATCGTCAGGGTTACATCGACTGTGCCGTCAACGTTAAGGGTGCCTGCGGTCGGATCTTCAGAAAGCCAGACAACATCTCCGGCTCCGGCAGAACCCATACCACGGATCATCCAGTTTCCAGCAAATTCTGCGCCAAAACTGTCAATCAAGCCCCAGGTATCATCAGGAGGAAGAGTAGGTACGGCAGGTGGCGGAGTCTGGACCCACCAGCCAGCCCAGGAGCGTTGTTGACTCGTTGTTTGATCCATTGCTGCTGGCCAATAGCTGGAGCCTGGTTTTTCAAGGGCGATAAGGCCGATGAGAACGTCTCCAGGACCGGTCAGCGGAACACCGGTCGGTAAGGTAAAGAGATTCCAGGCGTCAAGTGCTTGAGCAGTGACCGGGAACTGAGCCAGAAGGGTAGAACCAACAGCTGGGTCGGCGTTACCTGTCTTATTCTCATAGACTACGATGATGAAATCATCACCAATTTGGGTCATATCAGCTGAGCCAAAATAGACCTGGACTTGATCAAGAGTGAAGGGGAAGGAAGCAGGGGCGGGTGTGAAACGGTTCAAGAAGATGAATTCTTGGGTACCGCCAATACCGATTCCATTTTCGCGGCTGCCGTCATCCAGGATCAACTCAACATCAGCGTTCAGACCGCTCTTCGGTTCGACCGTGGGAGCTTTCTCTACAGAGCCAGAAGCAGAGAGAACAACGTCTTCCAGCTTAGCTACGGAGCGCCGTGTGGGAGATTCAGGAAGGCTTGGCAGGGTGTAACCGCCATCTTGTTCAAAGAGTTCGAAAGCGACTGCTCCGGTACCATCATTAGTGATAGTAAGGGTTTCGTCTACTGGCGGATCGCCCATGAACATGGTTACTTCAAATTGAGTTGGATCAAGGGTCAGGTGTCCAGCACCAAGGGTGAAGTCATGATGATTAAGTGCATCCTGTAAAACTTCGCGTGACTCATTCTTGGTCTCGAATTGATCCTTAGTAACGGTGAAATCAACCATTTCTGGAGTGGTTGAGGTTGGTTGGAAGAACCAATAGAGACCATTGCCACCTTCGTCTTCGAATGGTGCGGTGACATCTGATCTATTAATGGTCTCGACTGTTGCATCCATCAGTTTGGCGCCTTCGTTGGCATCATAGACATAACCAGCAACTGCACCACCGGGAATGATCTCACAGGTCGGGTCGCCGATCATGACGTCGTCTACTTCGAAGTACCAACCCCAGGTGTCTTCATAGTAAAACTCGATGAGAACATTGGGTTGTCCTGCCAGCTCAGCGGTCGCATCGATGACCACAGGACCAGAAGTGGTAGTTGAACCAGTAGACCATAAGTTGTTCCAGGTGATACCATTGTTCAGTGAGTATCTAACAGCGCCATAAGCACCGGAGATATATCTGAAGTAATGGAGGAATTCAATCGAAACTGCCGGGAATCCGGTGAAATCCATAGCAGGAGGTCGCAAACCGGTCTCCTGTACACCACCGATTCCATATTCATCACTATCGACAATAGCAAATCCGCCGGTTCCGGTGGTCAGGTTGCCTCGAGCACCGGGGTCGTTGAATTGCCAGACCTGACCAGTACCAGCATAGTCAACAATTGACCAGCCAGAGGGCAAAGCGTTGTTGTTGAAATCAGCAACCGCGCCACTTACGCCATAACCTGGGGTTCCACAACCCTGGGCAGGTACCATCAATTCGACATCATAGGTATAAGTCGGAGTAGTCAGATTCAGAGCGTCTGTGTAAGGTAGATAATCGCCTACCAGGCTCTCAACTGTTACAGTGTAATCAGTCGATTGTAATATGCTCGTGCTATAGGCACCTGTAAAAGGATCTGTATAAACTTCATTGGAAATTGAACCGGTGGTAAAAGTCAGTTTGGCGTAAAGAGGGTAACCATGAAGATCTGTGGTTCCAGTAATACCGCCATCAGTGACCACACCGCTGATTGTCGTGTTGGGGAGTGGTGTCAACACAAAATCCTGGGTGACCGTCTCACCTTCAAGGACAACAACATCATTTGCACTGGCCGGTTCAAAACCAAAGGCTGACACGGCAAAATCATAAGTATCAGCATTCACAGAAGTTGTGTAGACGCCGGCCGAGTTTGTGTACAGAGTACGGTTGTTGACTGCACTTGTTCCGGTGATTACCACCTTGGCATTGGCAATTGGTCCATCAGCTGAAGAGGTAACGGTACCGGTCAGGGTGCTGCTACCGCACATTCCTGCTGCCATCTGAACTGCAGCCAGGGCATTGATTTCACCCCAGCCTGTAGCAAAGTTCGGGAAGTTGGTGGGAGTGAGCGGTGAGCCATCATCGTAAGTCATTTGAGTAGCTGTACTCTCAATCAAAGTTTCAATAGCGGCGTAATCGCCAACCATACAGGGAGCCGCCTGCATAATCATTGCGACCAAACCAGTGATATGAGGAGCTGACATTGATGTGCCGGACCAACCATCCTGGTAGGCAGTATCACTACTATTTACTGAGGAGCGGATGCTGACACCAGGAGCAAGCACCTGGGGTTTCAACATGGCGAATCCGTCAACTGGATTAACCGTGTCCAGATTGTCAGTGGGACCCCAGTTGGAATGCGTGGCATATTGACCGTTTTGTTCCCCAGAAGAACCAACACCAGTTACGTTACCGGAACGGGCAGGGTTACCAACAGTATTGAGTCCTGGAGGAGTAGAATAGCCACAGTTCGAAGCATTACCATTGGAGAAAACAGGATATACACCGGCAGCATGCCAGCCAGTGATGATGTCTTCGTACCAATCGTCATAAGTCTGACCGCAATCGCCCCAGGAGTTGTTGACCACATTGGGGCGCATATCCGGATTGGCGTTGGCGCCAGCGAGGTCGGTTGGAGCAGCAATCCATTCACCGCAGCCAAGCAGGGAAGAGTCATAACAGATTCCATCAGGACAACCTGCGCAAGCCATCCACTCGGCGCCTGGAGCAATACCGATCTGGTTAGCGCCGCCATCGTCGCCAACCATGGTTCCCATGGTATGGGTACCATGACCATTACCATCGCGTGGGACTATATCTGAAGCTTGATACGGGTTGAACCAGTTGTAGTTGTGGTTGAACGTTCCATCACCATTGTTACCACGATAAGCACCAACCAGAGCCTGATGAGAATAGCGAACACCAGTATCGATGCTGGATACCACCAATCCGGTGCCATCATATCCCAGGTCCCAAGCTGCAGGAGCCTGCACGTGGGCGATGTTAGGTTCGATCGCCTTCGCTTCTTCGACAACATCAACTTTTTCAGGTTCATAAAGTGTATATTGTCTTGGAGCGGAGATTGCTGTTACGTGAGGTAGCCCTTGAATGGCTGATAAGACCTGTAGATTGGACTGCTTCACCAGGATACGGTTGGCGATCCAGTAAGACTGATATTCAATTCCAGCGCCATCCAGGTAGGACTTGGTTTCTTTTTGAGTTCTATCAGCCTGTGCTTTCAGGGTCTCATAAACAAACCAGCCTCGCTCACTCCAGCCCATAAAATTCGCTGGCGAGAGGTCGGCTGTGTTTTCAAAATCGACCCAGTAGGTTGCGACGCCGTTCAATTTCATTTCTTCTTGAACAGCTGGTTCAACCGTCACAATTTGTTGTGTGACGGTAGTCTTCGCAACTACTGAGGCTGGTACATAGCCGATCAGCATCGACAGCGCCAGAACTATTGCGAGGACTTTCAGTAAAGTTTTACTTTTCATGTCACTTCCTTTATTAGATTTTAATTTAAACTTGTGTATAACATTAATTGGCAGGAAAGATTTCAGTCTTTTTATCACCTCCGTTCATGGTAATAATAACAACTCATTCTATTGGCAAAATGCACGCAAAACGCGCGTTCGAAAAAGGATTAGCTTAACTGAAAACTTAGGCTTTTCTTCAACAAATTTCAAGGCTCTCCCTAAACTTGTTTAATTGGACCTACTCTCTTTCATTATATACATTTACCAACAAAACAGTCAAGTAGATTTTCAAAAGAAACACTTTTCGTCAAAAGTTAAAATGTATAATAATCTCGAAGGTAAAAATAAATTATTCAGATTATGTTCTCGAAAAATAATTTGGAAAGATGCTCCAGAAATAAGTTTGTTACGAGATTATTATGTAAGATGAGAACTTTCACGCTTCTTCAATAGGCGGTTCTGGCGATGCTCGAGTTGAGTAATTATTTCCTTGTTTACCAATTCTGCATCGTTTGATCGCACTTGTTGGAGCAGTCCATTCGTAGTTTCCAAGGCTTTCGCATAATCTTTGGCAATATGTTCATGATATTTTGCCAACTCTAAAGCAGCCTCTTCTGAGCCGAGATCGCAAGCCTGCTGCCAGAGAGGAACAGCATCTTCCCACTTTTTGTTGCGCTTGAAAATGTGCGCTCTGGAGAGCAAAGAGAGCAATAACCCCTGGTCAGTAGACGCCAGGATGTGCTCAGAGGCGTACAGCTGTTCAGCAATCACTTCCCGGTCAAGGCTTTCCATCAAGCGACCGATGGAATAAATGTCCTCTGCGTGCTGAAGTTTATCAGTGGTAGGGTCTTCCAGGATGGCTGCCAGGGTGGTGAACAACGCGGACAGGCTGACGACATCAATTTCATTATGGTAAAAAATGTTAGCAATTTGACTGGCATCACCATCGAGAATATAGTTCCGGTAAAACTCTGGCACCAGGTAACCTGGGATGTCTTCATTGGTCCGGTAGAAGTCCAGGATCTCTTTTTCAATATTGCCCAGGTTACACTGCTTAAGCCGGCGCTTCCATACCCGTCGGGTGATGTGCAGCAGGTCGATATGATCCATCTCTTCAAAGGGATTACCAAGCCGATTGAGGATATAGCGTGTGTTGATAATTGGGAGGTCAAAAGATTTCCCATTGTAGCTGACAATAGCTTTGGCGCCATCCACAAATTTACTTAAGGCTGCCAACTGCGCTTTTTCTTCTGAGGGATTGCGTAAAAAGAATTGCTCCAGCACGAACTGGTCTTCAATAAATCTACCTGTACCAATCATGAATGGGATCGTGCCAGTCCCGCCGGAAAGGCCGGTGGTTTCGGTATCCAAAAAGATAAATTCGGAAATATCGCTTTCAGCCAGCTGAGTTGCTTGTGCCCATTCGCACAAAACTTCATAGCGTGTAAATGGCTTCAGGGGAACAGCGCCGTGCTGGTATTGGTCTGAATATTGGTGATTCGATGAAAAAATTTTGCCAAAAATGGTATCAAATTCGTGACCTGGTACCAGCGATTCGATTGGGATCTTTTTCTTCACGGGTACTGGCAAGGGATCATCTTTACCAAAATGTACACCGAGTTTTTTGAGCTGTTCAGAAAGATCAGACCAGTTATCCACTGCGCAATCCCTTCAGCAAAGCCAAGGCTTCGGATTTGCCACCATACCCCGGTTCGCCAACTGGACCTACACAGGAAGGGCAGCCTGACTCGCAGGGGCAGCTCTGGATAACCTCTACTGCTCTCTCTATCCAGGAATTACGTAGGTCGTAAAGCTTCCTGGAAAGGCCAATGCCTCCTGGGATGTTGTCATATACCAATATCGCAGGGTTGCTGTCATTCAAAATTGAGCGGTTTTCGGAAAGAAGGGAGATATCTTCACGATCACACATGACCAAAAGGGGTGCGATGCTGCGTAAAGCATAGGCAGCCGCCGCCAGCCCGCTGCGCACCATCACGCTGACCTCGGCTTTATGGTGGCAGGAAGCGCATAGTGTAACAAGATTGGAAGCCTGGTTCGCCAGGGCCGGTTCAGTAAATGTTCTGAATGGCTGAACATGATGGACATGCAATTCCGACGCTGGAAAGACCTTGCCGCAACTGCGACATGTATAACTGTCCCTTAGCAGGATCTTTTGGCGCAATTTATCCCAACCCGGACCGTAAATGTTTGGGTCGGACCCCCACAAGCGGTTTTCCCGCAGTTTGTCGATCAGTTGGGACGAAATCCCGAGCCAAAAACCAGTCGTATGCAGGGTTTGAGACGGTAAATCAATTTGACCCACACCGATCAATTCATTGCTCATCCAGCGTTTCTTCTGAAAAGTGTTGATCGAGATCTCGAGGTCCAGGTTGCCATAATTGGCAGAATAGTTTTGGTAAGGAATAGAAGATGTGAGCTTGTAATCGATAATGCGGGTGTCGATGACGGGTATGGTATAGTATTCTGATTGACTGGGTTTCAGCAGGCAGACGCCATCATCCAGGTTCAATTCCAAAACTTCGTACATCTCAGCATCGTGCAGATAGATGGCATCCTTATGCACATACCAGCGGGCAGCATTTGCGTCCACTGAGCCGATGTATTTGGTCTCACCATCCTCTTCGATCACATTCAGGCTGACGACATTCGGGGTTGAAGATCGCAGTGAGACTTCTGCAGCCGGGTAGCGGTCTGCCAGCCAGTAATATTCATTGCCCTGACGGGTTAGTGAGCCGGATTGCTCCAGGAGGGCTAGAAACTGGGCAAGCTCATCGGAGGTCATCGTTCCAAAATTTTCGGTATTGGAAAAGGGGAGTTCAAAAGCGGCACAACCGATGTGCTGCAGCAAAATGACCAGGTTTTGCGGGTCAATCAACGCTTGTTCGGGGTTTTGATCCACCAGGTATTTTGGATGTGTAGCTAAATATTGGTCCATTGCTTCGTTGGTTACGATCAGGATTCCCAGTGAAGGCTGCTGCTTTCGTCCAGCCCTGCCGATGCGCTGACGTACAGTAGCGATAGTACCCGGGAAACCAACCAGGATGACCGCATCCAGATCGCCAATATCCACGCCCAGCTCCAGGGCAGAGGTTGAGAAAACTGCCTTGAGTGCACCGGATTTCAAACCCTGCTCGATTTCACGCCGATCCGATTTCAAATAACCGCTGCGATAACCGCGCACGCTCTCGCGTTCCTGAAAGGGGAGCCTGGCGCGCAGGTAAGTCAAGAGCATTTCGACCGTACGGCGTGTTCGGGCGAAGATCAATGATTGGTTTTCGGATTTCATCAACTTTTGGGTGAAGGTCACACCGAAATCGATACTGCTCTTGCGGATACCCAGCTTTTCATCAACAAAAGGTGGATTATAAACCAGGAAATAAGCGGGACCTTTGGGCGAGCCATCTTCCTCGATCAGGTGGACTGTTTGCTCAATTAGGTTGTTGGCAAGCTCTTCGGGGTTTCCAATCGTTGCGGAGGTGAGTATAAACTGAGGAAAGGCATTGTAAAAGGCACAAATGCGCTTAAGCCTGCTGATCAGGTTCGCAAAATGAGAACCAAAAACACCCCGGTAGATATGCATTTCGTCGATAACCACATAGCGCAGCTTTGAGAAAAAACGTGCCCAATTTGTGTGATGTGGGAGGACGCCCTGGTGAAGCATGTCCGGGTTGGTTAGTAGGATTGTTGCGGTTTTGCGTATAGTCGCGCGTTGGTGACTGGGTGTATCGCCATCATAAATGGCTGGTTTGCTGGATTCACCCGGAAGTATTTTTACAAACTCCGTAAAAGTCTTATGTTGGTCGTTGGTCAGCGCTTTGGTTGGAAACAAAAGCAGGGCGGTAGCGCCTGGTTGAATTAATTGTTGATTCAGAATTGGAATGCTATAGCAAAGACTCTTTCCACTGGAAGTACCAGTCGAAATAACGATATTCTCACCCTTTTCCAGCAGTCTGATTGCTTGTGCCTGGTGTGAATACAGGGCATTGACACCTTTTTTTTTCAAGACCTCCTGGAGAACAGGCTGGATGGATGTTGGAAAGGGCCCGAAGACAGCTTTGCGGGCAGGTGTCAACTGCTTAAATGCGATATTCTCGGCAATTTCAGTATCGTTAAGCCAGTTTTCCAGAGTCTGTGTGATGTCCATCTTGACAAGCGTAGAGGTTTATTTTTTGTTTTTGGAGGCTGAACGGACCAGGAAATCCATGACTGGGTAAATCAGGTCGCCCAGTCTCGTGCCCAACAAATACATGATTTTGGCTTCGATTCCTGGCGCGATTGCATATTTGCCACGGGCAGCCGCTTTTAAGGTATGCTGCGCCACAAAGTCAGGACTGATCGGCTTGGCAGTTCCTGATATTGCCTTTGTTTCTGAGGGTTTAAATTGTTGCTCCCATTCGAATTGAGGTGTCTCTGTATCAGGTGGGAAAAGGACCGAGACGCGTATGCCTTTCGGCTTCATTTCTGATCTCAGGGCATCACTGAAACCCTTGACCGCGAATTTAGCACCGCAATAAGCTGTGTACCCAAAAATGCCAATCACTCCAGCGATGGAAGAGACATTAATAATGTGACCCGTGCCACGTTCGAGCATGCCTGGCAAGATCAATTTGATCGTATTGACGGTGCCATGATAATCGATATTCATCGTCCAGTGAAATACTTCCGGCGGTATCTCTTCCACGTATCCAGGACGGGCAACGCCGGCGCAATTGATCAGGATATCCGGCACGGGATGATTACGCATGAACTTGTTATATATAACTTCCATTCTGTCCACATCCAAGACATCAACAGGCACGATTTTGACTTTTGCCTCAGGATGCTTTTCGAGGATGGAAAATTTAGCAATTTTCAAATGTTCGTAATCACGTGCCAGCAGGATGATCTTTGCATCCATTTCAACCAATGCATTGGCAATAGCAAAACCAATGCCGCTTGAGCCGCCAGTGATCAGGACGGATTTGCCCCGATAATAATCAATTGTTTTCATCAGTGTCCACAGCTCGAGCAATTGCCTGAGGCGCAAGAACTGCAGCTGCTGCCCCCGCTTAGGCTGGAACCAGCACTGAAAGCATTCGCAACCGAGACAAGTCTTATGACTTTATTTGAACCACAGGATTCGCATTTTGTTTGTGCGTCGGCTTGTGAAAAGGAACGCAGTAATTCAAATTTTCTGCCACAATCCTGGCAGTGATATTCGTAAATTGGCATATTTCCTTCTTAGCTATACTGCTTTCGAATTGAGGGTATCAGGTATTCTTCGAAAGCACGGGTTTGATCATAATCTGGCTGCCAGTCCCAATCGCGCCTGGCAACGCTGTCATCGGTATCCGCAGGCCAGGTATCCACAATCCCCTGGCGTTTTTTATCGGGAACAAAGTTGATCTTTGCGTCCGGGAAAGATTCAACTGTGATATCGTAAATTTCCTGGGCAGTGGGGTTGAAGCTGGTCACGTTGTAAACGTTCTGGCTCAATTTTTCGCGTTCTGCTCTCTCAAGCATGATCAGCGATTTGACTGCATCGGGCATTACCATGAATGGCAGGACAGCATCCGGGCGCACGAAGCAGTTGTATTCGACGCCTTTTGCAGCAGCATGCAACATTTCTGGTCCGTAATCGCTGGTGCCGCCGGTAGGAATTGTTTTGGCGCTGATCAGCCCTGGGAACCGGATGCAGCGAAAGTCTACTGAAATTTCAGGATTGTAGTCAACCGCCAGTTGACGATAATAGCGACTGTAATAACGTCCTAAATTTTCACAATACAACTTGTTGCAGCCATACATTGTTGTCGGTTCTGTATATTCGCATTCCCGTACTTTGCCGGCGCGCATTTTTTCTTCAAGGGAGGGGAGACCGTAGGCTGCGATTGAGCTCGGATAAATAAATTTAACCGGTTCGCCTTGCCATTTGGCTTGCTCCACGGCAAGTCGAAGCAAGTTCAAGGTTCCTTCCACGTTGATCTTATGGGCGGTTTCGGGGTTGTACTCGGCTTTGGTCGAAAGAATTGAAGCGAGGTGGTAAATTGTCCTGATTTTGTGCTCAACCACCAGCCGCCCCAGCAGCAATTGATCGAGGATATCCCCAACCAAGTAATGGGCGACTTTGGACCTCAGTTCCTTATCGAGGGGGTTCAGGTCCAGGGCGACTATGGTGTAATTATGTTCGTAAAGGTAGTCAATCAAACCATGACCAATCTCACCATTTGCACCAGTAATCAAAACAACATCTTCTCGCATACTCTCTCCTTAGGCAATATCATTTTTAATAGGAAAACTAACAGTTTCTCGACGAATGTCCCTGAATGTAGCCGGTGAGACTTTCAGGACAACAACCGTCATATCATCGCGTGGTCTGCCGTTGTCGTGGCCGATAGCCTGGTGCAACAGATTGTCGGCAACGTCTTGAACGCTGGGTTCATCGTTATCGTCCTCATAAATAGATCCAAGGGCAGTTCTTAAGTCGATTTGATTATCGCTGTAAGCGCCTGCATTTTCTACACCTTCGGTGATGAGGACAAATGTCTGCCCCAATTGAAACTCGAATTGATAAACCATGGGATCATATTGGCGAGACTCAGCGTCGTCGGGCAGGGGGAGGAAGCGGCTTTCGCCTTCTTCGTAAATGAGTACCGGAACCGAGTTGTTTTTGGTGATGACTATCGTCCCTGATTGCAGATCACAGGAAATGATCGAAACATTCACATTGGCAATTTCGCGGTGTTCATCGTGGATTCGCTGAAGCACAACCCTTGCGGAGGCACCATCGGGCACGCCTTCGCCAATCAGGTTCAACACGGCGTGAACCGCTTTCATCGTGACGCCCTTTGAGCGGCTGCCGGCTAGTTTACCTTCTGCCATTACGATCGAGACACCACCATTTGGCCGTTCAATGATCTCGACCTTGTTGCCTTCCTCCTTGGAGGAAAATTTGTCAATCTTCGCAATTGCAGCTTGAATTTCCATGCCATACATTCTAAACCAAAATCGCGATGCTCATAGAAAATCCGGTGATTACGGTAAAATAGGCACAGGAATCCAACATGAAACAAAATATCATAAAAAAAGCAGTCATCATTGTCTTCAGTTTAATATGGCTCTCTGGATGTGTTGTCAACACTCCGGGTACCTCATTATCCAGCTCAACATCCAACCCCACAAACGATCCCACTTCCCGACCTGGCTCTTGCAGCCAGTCGACTCAGTTTGCGATCAGCCAAATACAGGGAGCCGGTCACCGTTCTCCTTATGATGGTGAAGAAGTCTATTGTGTTACTGGTATTGTGACGGCAATTGATGGCGGTGGTTTTTACTTGCAGTCCCAAACGCCAGACGAAGATCCATCAACTTCTGAGGGTATCTATATCGACATGCTGGCATTTGCTTCAGTCAAAGTTGGCAACGAAGTTTTGATCGCCAGTGGTGAGGTGCGTGAGTACAACCCGGCAGGGGTAGGTGAAAATTCATTGACCAGGACGAGCCTGCGTGCAAGCCAGGTCGATGTATTGAGTAGCGGGAACGAGTTACCAGCGCCTGTTTTGATCGGAGATAAGGGCAGGGCTATTCCAGACCGTGTCATTGAGAACGATGTTCAGGGTTATGTTGGACAGGGGAATGGTCTGTTCGACCCCGAGGAAGATGGCATGGACTTTTTTGAAAGCCTGGAAAGCATGCGCGTCCAGGTGGATGACCCTGTCGCGGTCAGTTCTATTAACTCGTATAACGAGGTTGTCGTGGTTGCAGACCAAGGTAAGAATGTCAGTGGACTGAGTTCTACTGGCTTGCTTATGCTGGCTGAAGATGACGCAAATCCTGAACGAATACTCCTGGATGATAAATTTATTCGCATGCCCCAGATTTTGGTTGGAGATGTCTTCACCCAGCCTATTGTGGGAATTGTTGATTACGATTTTGGTAATTATCGGGTCCTGCCGACGGAGAAACTTGTTATTCAAAGCAACAGTGTGGTTGATAGGTTTTTAGATGTCTCACCAACTGAGTTGACAGAGAGCCAGATATCGGTTGCCAGCCTGAATTTGCTCAACTATAGCAATTCAGAATCTCCTGAACGGACTGAGGGGTTTGCCAGTATGATCGTTGAAAAACTGGGGTCGCCGGATATTTTAGTGCTGCAGGAAGTGATGGACGATGATGGTCGTCTTAATTCCGAAGTAGTGCGAGCCGATGAAAACCTAAACAGTCTGAGCGAAGCAATCGAGGCGAAGGGGGGACCGGACTACAAATGGTTCAATATTGACCCTAAACGGAATGCGGACGGCGGCGTTGATGGTGGCAATATCCGGATCGTGATCATGTTCCGGTTGGATCGGGGATTGCGATTTCTTTCAGCCTTACCTGGAACGGCTGATGAGGAAGTCGGTCTGACGGGCGAAGGACTCAACCTGGCGCTGACCAAAAATCCTGGTCGGATTTGGCCGAATAACTCTGCTTTCAACGAAAGCCGTAAACCGATCGTTGCCCAATTTCAGTTTTATGGCGAAAACTTCTTTGTGATCGGTGCTCATTTTAATTCAAAAGGTCCTGACGGTCCTTTATATGGTGATCAACAACCGCCTGAACTTGAAAGTGAAACGCAAAGAATTGCCCAGGCGAAAGCTGTTAATGGCTTTGTGAAAGACATCCTGGAACGTGACCCGCAAGCAAAGATTTTGGTGGCAGGCGATTTGAATGACTTCCCCTGGAGTGAAGCGATCCAGAC
>ENA-UOOH01002882-UOOH01002882.1-fermentation-metagenome-genome-assembly--contig:-NODE-2882-length-13973-cov-3.767423_pt1 | contig 13973 bp, 10 predicted proteins | sample MGYA00245778_ERZ724025 | MGnify/ENA primary metagenome ERZ724025 (study PRJEB28704, sample SAMN03018313) | fermentation metagenome | biome: anthropogenic terrestrial biome; feature: soil; material... | reverse complement strand
AAAATGGAAGGATTCTTCAAAACGGCTCTGGCAATGGAGATTCTTTGTTTTTCACCGCCGGACAGACCCACCCCCCGCTCACCCAGGAGGGTATCATAGGCATCGGGTTGACGGGCAATGAATCCATGGGCGTTGGCAACGTCTGCCGCATGAATCACTTCTTCAATGTGCGCATTTCGGTTGCTGTATGCGATGTTATTGAACACCGTATCCCTGAACATCATGGGTTCCTGCTGGACATAGCCGATATGACCGCGGAAAGATTCCATATCGATAGAACGGATGTCTTTGCCGTCCACCAAAATCTCTCCGTCATATTCATCGTAATAACGCATGAGAAGATTGATCAGTGTAGATTTGCCCGAACCGGTGGTACCGACGATACCGACAATGTCGCCGGGTTCAATGGAGAAACTCACATTCTTCAGTACTTTCTTGATACGATCAAAGGAAAAACTGACATTCTTAAATTCAATCTTGCCTTCCACCCGTTCCATTTGTTCCCCTTGGCCCATATTCCGTTCCGGCTCGGCATCAATAATATCAAAAATACGTTCAATGGAAGCAAGAGCACTTTGATACGTATCGCTGAGGTTGGCAAAAAAGTTCACCGGACCATAAAACATGGACGTATAGGATAGAAAAGAAACCAGCAAACCGACCGTCAGACCGGTGGTGGCGCTGTTAATGACCTGCCTGCCCCCGATACTCCAGATCAACAGTGATCCACAACTGATACAGAAGGAAACGATCACTGGATAGGCATTGAGTATCTTTGCCGCCTTGATGTCGGTCTTCAACCATTCTCCGTTGTACCGCTCAAAGGTTTTTACCGTGTTTTTCTCGTTGGCAAAGGCTTTGACAACCCGAATACCCGGAATTGTATCGGTCAATATAGAAGATACGGCTGTCCAGCGGCGCCAAATCCGCCGATAAAAGGGAGCGATCTTTTTGCCGAAAATCCGCGCTCCCGTCACCACCAAAGGCACAGGGAACAAAGACAACAACGTCAGCTTCCAGTTCATCACAAACATAATGATGACAATTCCGAAGAGGAGGAAGAATTGTACGATGACTTCCTGGGTCATACGCAGCATAAAGTTCTGCAAGGTTCCCGTATCCCCGCTGATACGGTTGATCACCGCACCGGTGGAGGTTTTATCATAAAATCGCATGGGCAGATACTGGGCTTTCTCGTAAATGTCATTGCGCAGTCCCGCCACGATTCTGTCGCCGCACACCCGCAGCAAATACCCTCTGAATCCGCCAATGGTATACTGCAGTAAGTAGGTGCAGAACAACACCAGAACCACGATTTTCAAAGCCCCCGCATCCTTTCCGGGGATGATTTGGTCTACCAGCATTTTTGTAATGTATGGCGGCAGCAAGGTCATGGACGTGGTTATGGCGGATAGCAATAAAGAAACAAATAATAGTTTTTTTTGAGGAGCCAAATACTTCCATAGTTTGGAGAAAATTTTTCCTTTGGATTCACAGTGCATGCAAGTGGCACCAGCTCTTCGCAGTGTCCGATTGCAGCGGGGGCAAATCAGCATTTGCTTTTCAAACACCGATTTTAAAGTCACATATTCCTCTTCCAACGTGGAACCTTCATTGAGGCGCGTGATAAAATATGCCGCCCCATCACACAAGGAAGCCACTGAATAGGTAAAGCGGAAAACATCTAACATTTCCCCGGTTTTTTGCTCAATCCGTATTAAAGCGTTGCCATATACCCGCTTTACGGTGATCGTTTTGATGGATTTGATAGGAATTTCATAGCTCAGTTTTTTGTCGGTACTGTTCCAAACATACAACCATTGATCACTGATCGCTAAGGCATTTTCTTCATATTCCGCTTTGGCATTGAGGTCTCCGACTATGATGAACAGCAGCTTTCCACCGTGGTTTTTTGCCTTTTCTTCCATAACAGCCGTTAATTCTGTATTCAACTGCTTATTAGTCAAAAGTATTTCCATCATCAGCCCTCCTTTTCGGATGCCTTTATGGTGAGCATACATAACCGCTTCATGAAAGTCAAGGGTTTTTTATGAAATTAACATTATTTTAACATGGTAAGAAAGCTCTCTTCATCTATAATAGGAATGCCTAATGAACGGGCTTTGTCTAATTTGCCGCCGGCTTCCGTTCCCGCTAAAACATAGGTGGTATTCTTGGAAACCGAGGAAGAAACCTTTCCTCCCGCCTTTTCGATCCAGGCGCTTGCCTCCTCCCGTTTCAGGGTAGGCAACGTGCCGGTCAGCACGAAAGACATCCCTTCCAACTGATGGCCGGTGGCAGTTTTGATATATTGCATATGCAATCCTGCCGCCTTGAGACGTTCTATCAATTTTAGATTTTCTTCCGAAGCAAAATAATGGGCTACGTTTTGTGCGCTCACTTCTCCGATGTCTTTCACCGCCATCAATTCTTCCGCCGTGGCGGCGGCAATGGCATCCATGGTCAAAAAATGTTTGGCAATGGCCGCCGAAGCCTTCACCCCGATTTGTCCGATGCCAAGGCCGAATAACAAACGAGATAAACACAAGGATTTGGATTGTTCGATGGATTTTTTTAAGTTACGGGCAGATTTCTCTCCCAACCCCTCAAAAGAAGCTACCTTTTGTTCCTCCAAATGGTATAAATCCGACACATCCTTGACCAAACCCTCTTTGGTAAACAATCCCAGCAAAGCCGGACCCAATCCTTCGATGTTCATCGCGTCCCTGGAAGCAAAATGAATCAGATTTCTTAATAGCTGGGCAGGGCAAGCCCCGTTGGTACAACGGACAGCCGCTTCCCCTTCGTCGTTATACACGGTTTCCCCACAGGAGGGGCAAACCGACGGAAAGATATAGGGAAGGGAATCAGCCGGTCGTTTGGACAGGTCCACCGATACCACTTCCGGAATGATTTCCCCGGCTTTTCGTACCAAAACCGTATCCCCGATCCGCACGTCTTTTTCCCTTATAAAATCCTTGTTATGCAAGGTGGCGCGGGAAACGGTTGTCCCCGCAAGACGCACGGGAGATAAAAGAGCGGTGGGAGTCAGAACCCCCGTTCTTCCCACCTGCATGAGAATATCTTGCAGCAGCGTGGGTTTCATTTCCGGGGGATATTTGTAGGCAGTTGCCCATTTGGGTGCATTGGGCAGGGATCCGATTTCGTCCCGCTGTGCCAGTGAATCCACCTTAATTACCGCACCGTCAATGTCAAAATCCAATTTTTCCCGTCCTTCTCCCCTTCCGGCAATGGCATCATACAAACTCTCTTCATCCTGCAAGATCAGATAATCGGGAGATACGGGAAATCCTTGAGATTGTAAATACCGAAGCGATTCACTGTGGGTCAAAAACGCCACGCCATCCGCCCATTCCACATTGAAAATAAAAATATCCAGCCCCCTGGAAGCGGTGATTTGGGCATCCAGCTGCCGCAATGAGCCGGCCGCCGCATTGCGGGGATTGGCAAACAAAGGTTTTTCCAGCAGTTCCTGCTGGCGATTCAAGGATTCAAACCGGGATTTTCTTAGATACACTTCCCCTCGGACAACCAGTCTGGGGATGGAATTTTTCAATAGCAACGGAAGCGTGCGGATGGTTTTGATGTTTTCAGTCACATCTTCCCCCACCAGCCCGTCCCCCCGGGTGGAACCCCGAATCAAACGACCGTTTTCATATTCAATGGCAACGGAAAGCCCGTCGATTTTATATTCCAGCACAAAAGAAGGGTTTTTCACCGTCCGTTTCATTTTGTGGACAAAGGCAGCCAACTCCTCTTTGGAAAAAACATTGGACAAAGAAAGCATAGGAAGGGCATGACGTACTTTTTGAAACTTTTCTGAAACGATGCCGCCCACTCGCTTTGTGGGGGATAATGGATCATCAAACCGGGGATAGTTTGCTTCCAGTTCCTTCAAGCGGCGAAACAGTGCATCATATTCACTGTCGGTGATTTCCGGCGCATCCAGCAGATAATACCGATTGGCATGATAGACGATACGCTCTCTCAATTCTTCTATTTCTTTTTTTACGGCGTCGAGTTTCATGGAATGTTCTTCCTTTCCATACATATATTCAAATTTTACCTGAAATAAACAAAAATTGCAAGAGTTCAAAACCCCGTACCCTTGCAAAAGAGGGAAGTTTGTGATACACTGAATAAAAATTCACACCTTGAAAGTTGGCATCCTATTGAAAATACTGTCCGCAAATCATTTGCCTTTAAAACAAGGTACCGCCGTTGCTCTGGGTAACTTTGACGGTGTACATATCGGACATAAAAAGCTCATGGACGAATTGGTGTTTTACGCCAAAATGCACGGGCTTTTTTCCTGTGTCTATACCTTTTCCCATACCCCCGCCAATATCCTGTCGGGGAAAATCGTGTCCCCGCGCCTGACACCGGATCGGGAGAAAGAAAAGATCATCACTGAAATGCGTGTGGATGGTTTATATAAGGAAGATTTTGCAGCGGTATGGCATTTATCTCCCGAAGAATTTGTGCGGGATATCCTGAAAGAAAAATTCAAGTCTCGTCATCTGGTCGTCGGATTCAATTTCAGCTTTGGTAAAGACGGCAGCGGAACGGCACAAACCCTGACGGAATTGGCGCAAAAATACGGTATGACCGTCAGTATCATTCCCCCTGTCATTTACGGGGATGTGCTGGTCAGCTCCAGTTACATCCGTCGTTTGGTGGAAAAAGGCGATATGGAAAGCGCCGTTTTATACTTGGGCAGACCCTTATTCATCGATATGCCCGTGGTGGAAGGAAGAAAAATCGGGCATCAAATCGGGGTGCCCACCATCAATCAAAATTTCCCCGAAGAAAATGTGATCCCCAGAAAAGGGGTGTACGCCTGCACTTGTGATATTGACGGCGAACCGTATATCGGCATCAGCAACATCGGAGTGCGCCCCACCGTTACCGGCCATTTCGAGGGTCCCGTGGTTTGTGAAACCCATATTTTCAATTACGTGGGTATTTTGTACGGACGCAACGTGAAGGTATCTTTTTACAAGCATTTGCGGGATGAAATGAAATTCAGCTCCACCATGGAATTAAAATGTACCATTTTACGGGACATGGATGCCGTCAGAGATTATTTTAATTTATATTACTGATTTGATGAAAGGAGAGCGGAAATGAAAAAAGTATGTAAAATTTGTTTGGTTGTGTTATTGACCGCTCTGCTTTTTGATGTCTGTTTTTTATCCGCTTCTGCGGACCAGGAACCTGAAATTTACGGAAAAAATGCATTGTGCATAAATATGGAAAGCGGTAAGATTTTTTATGAAAAAAATGCCGGTAAAACCATTGCCCCTGCCTCCTTTACCAAAATCATGACCGCTGTTTTAGCCTTGGAATATCAAGAGCAATACGCCCCCTATACCATCACCGTGACCAACCGGGCTCTTTCCGGTACGGTGGGAAACAAAATCGGCTTCAAAGAAGGGGAAATTCTCGCCTATGAAGATTTGCTGGCGGCTTTGATTATCGCCAACTCCAACGATGCTGCCCATATCCTGGCAGAAGAAATTTCCGGCAGCATTCCCGCCTTCGTCATAAAAATGAACCAAAAGGCCAAAGAACTTGGTATGGTCAATACCCATTTTACAAACCCCTCCGGTGTGGATGAATCCGGCATGGAAACCACCTTGTGGGATATGGCTGTTCTGGCGAAACATGCCTACACCTTCCAAGAGTACCAACAATTGTCCACTATGAGCAGCTATACCATCCTTCCCACCGAGAAAACAAAAAAAGGCTACAAACTGATCAACAACAATAAATTGGTTATCAATGATGTGATGGTGGGGTATTATGTGAAGGGTGCCGTGGGTCTCAATGCAGGCGGCACGGAAAAAGCCGGGTATTGCTGTATTTCCACGTTGCAATATAACGGGTTGACCACAGTGGCATTGGTGTCGGGGTCCACTTACATCAGCCCAACCTACATGCATTTTAAGGATATTATGGCCCTTTTTAACTATGCCAATAACAATTATTCGGAAATTACCGTTGTTAAAGCCGGAACCATCATAAGGGAAATCCCCGTGAAACAAGGCAAAGATACGGATCATGTAATCGTCGTCACCGAAAAGAACATTGGCGGACTCCTCCCTGTGGATGTGAATACAAAAACCAATCTGGTCTCTGAAATCAATCTCAACGCCGAAACTTTAACAGCACCCATTAAACAGGGGACCGTTGTAGGCACCTATACCGTTACATACAACGGGGAAGTTTTGGGTCATGTCAATTTGATCACTCAATCTGCCGTAGAGCGAAGCTTGTGGCTGTTTATTTTGGCGATCATCAAAGATATCCTATCCACGGGCTGGGTCAAAGGCGTTCTCCTGGGATCTTTTATTCTGTTTTTCCTGTATGCAGGCACGATCATCGTGTTTGCCCTGTTTGGCAAACAAATCCGCGAAAAAAGAAAAGAATGGCTCCGTTTTAAATCCCTGCCGGCAGATGAACAGGTGCGGGAAAAAGAACGGCAGCGCAAAGAAAAAGATGATCGAAAACGAAAAAAGAAAAAAAACGTTTTGCCTCCCGATTCCCATAAGCCGCCGCCGTTATCCTTTTCAAAACCGGTAAAAAAGAAAAAAAAGCCCAGCCCCCAAAACTCCGATTTGTTGGGCAATCGTCAAAAATAAGGTAAGCGCAGTCCCACGAACGGGACTTCGCCTTTTTTCATCAGTCTCTGGCAATGGCAATGGCACCAGAACGGACAATTTCCATAATACCCATCGGTTCAAAGGAACGGATGATGGTGTCCAACTTGCTTTCATCTCCGGTGATTTCAAACACCGCACTGTCCGTGCCGATGCCCACTACACGACATTTTAAGATATCCGCCAAAGACAAAATCTCACTGCGTTTGTCCACGGGACAGGAGACTTTAATTAGCATTAATTCCCTTACCACATGGGCAAATTCATTGACGTTGTGAACATCGATTACTTCCATAATACGACCAAGTTGATTGATTAACAGTTCCACTTCCTGCTCCGAGCCGATGACCAAAATGGTTAAGTGATACACGCCGGGATCCCCCGTGACGCTGGTAACCAAGCTTTCAATGTTATATCCTCGCCGGGTAAACAACCCCGAAATGCGGGAAACAACACCGGGTTTATTGTCTACCCGGGCGACGATGGTATGCTTCATGGGCAGCTCCTTTCTCTGAAAAAGGGTGCTTTTTCCCCGGGATCGGTATGAAGCACCGCCAAACAGTGACGGGATGAATTCATCATATCTTTGACCCCGCTTTCAAACCCTTCCACCGAATCAAATGAATAACTGTCCAGCCCATACGCGTCGGCAATTTTGCAAAAATCCGGCCAGGGAGGAAGAGCGCAGAAGCTTGCTTCTCCCGAATACAAGACATCGTGCCACTGACGGACAAGCCCCAAAGAGCGGTTGTCGAACAAGAAAATTTTGATGGGTCTTTGTAATTCCGGCAGGGTCGCCAGTTCCTGCATACACATTTGGAACGATCCGTCTCCCGTAAAAAGTATGACGGGGCTTTCATCTTCGGCAAAGGAAGCACCGATGGAAGCAGGCAGTCCGAATCCCATGGTTCCCAGTCCGCCCGAGGTGATAAATCCCCGGGGAAGGACCATATCCATCCGGTTGGCGGCATGGAGCTGGTGTTGCCCCACGTCGGTGACAATGCGGTAGCCGGGATAATTGGCATTGATTGTATCCATACAATGCGCCACGGTTAACACCTCTTGGGTCACTTCTTCTTTCACCCTCTGGGCGCAAAGGTTCAAAAACCGCCTCTGCCAAGCCTCTTTCTTTTCCGGTAAAAAGGTCAACTCCAGCAAGTTTTTTGCAAATATATAGGCGTCGGATGCCACCGTAACCACCGAGCGAACGTTTTTTGACAGCTCTGCCGGGTCGATATCCGCATGGATTACCGCTCTGGTTTCGGAAAACACCTGGGGACGAGGCAACGTTCTGTCGGAAAAGCGGCAACCCACCGCAATGACCAAATCGGATTTATACATGGCAAGGTTGGCAAAGGGGTTCCCATGGATACCCACCATACCGAAATTTCCGGGGTACCGGCCGGGTATTGCCCCTTTCCCCATCATGGTGTAAACCACAGGCAAAGCATGCTTTTCGGCAAAGGCAAGAAGCGCCTCTCCGGCACCTGCGCTGACAACGCCGCCGCCCAGCAGTAAAATAGGACGGAACGAAGCGTTGCATACATTGAGAATGCGGTTTTTCACCGATTCAAAGGTGCGGCTGTCCCTTCGCAAGCGGGGTAATTTGGGTGTGGCTTGGAGGGATGAAAGTTCGCTGGTCATCACATCTTTGGGAATATCCACAAGAACGGGTCCGGGACGACCAGTGGTGGTAATTCTCCAAGCCTCCTCCAATATCGTAGGGATGGAATCCGCTTCTTTAATGAGAAAATTATGCTTGGTTACGGGGATGGTCATGCCCATCACGTCCGCTTCCTGAAAGGCGTCATGCCCGATGGAAGTCGTTTCCACCTGACCGGTAATGGCAAGGAGTGGGACCGAATCCAGCATGGCATCGCAAAGCCCCGTGATCAAATTCGTTGCGCCCGGTCCTGAGGTCGCCAGACATACGCCCACTCTGCCCGTGGCTTTGGCATAACCTTCCGCCGCATGAACCGCCCCCTGTTCGTGGCGCACCATGCGGTGGATGAGTTTCGATTGTTGCAGTTCTTCGTAAATGGGCAGTACCGCGCTGCCGGGATAGCCAAACACCACTTTTGTTTGCTTTCCTTCTAAAAAACGAATCAAATATTGTATCCCATTCATGAATTTACCTCGGATGTATGATTGATATATACAAACCATAATTGATGGCGTTCTGTAAGATTGGATGCCGGCTTCCATCCCGAAGGGTCGTATCCAAAAATAAAGTGGATTCATACCGGGTTCCTTTTCCACATAAAATAACATATCAAAGGAAAGTATATCCCCAGATATGGTCTTTGTCAAGCAATTGGCTTTTTTCCCGCAAAGCTGGGAATTGACAGAGATGCCAAAATATGGTATACTATCACAAACACACAAATGGGAGGGAATAAAATGAAGCTGGTTATGGCAATTATTAACAATGATGACAGCCAAACAGTATCCAATCAACTGACGAAAGCCGGTTATCATGTGACCAAAATGGCTACCACCGGCGGATTTCTCATGAGCGGAAATTCTACGTTTATTACCGGTGTGGAGGACGACCATGTAGATGCCATCATTGACATTATTCGCAACTCTTCCAAACGCCGTAAACAGACGGCTCCTATGAATTTTGCCAGCGGTCCCAATACCCTTGGTAGTTATCCTTTGGAAGTCACCGTTGGCGGGGCGACCATATTCGTTCTCAATGTAGAACGATACGAACGGGTATGATATGAAAATCCATCAGAATGAATCATTGCTTTCCACCTTTTTGCGCGCGGCGCAAAGCGGACGGGTTTTGCATGCCTATATTTTGGAAGGACCCCAGGGAAGCGGAAAAATGACTTTGGCCCGGTATTTCGCCGCCTTGCTTTGCTGCCCCTCTGAAAACAAGCCATGCTTTTCCTGCCGGATATGCAGGCTCATTGAAAGCGGCGATTTTCCCGACGTGATGGAACTGCGCCATGAGGATATTTCCAAACAAATCAGAGTGGAAGACGTTCGTATCTTCATCGAAGAAGCCTATATGACCCCAGTGGAAGCAGACAGGCGGGTTTTTATTCTGGAAAACACCCAGTGCATGAATGCCGCCGGACAGAATTCTCTTCTGAAAACTTTTGAAGAACCGCCGCAGGGTGTGACCTTTATTTTGCTCACCACGGAGGCCTCCGCCCTCCTCCCCACCATCGTGTCCCGGGGTGCATTACTTCAAACGGAACCTCTGCATGAAGAGGTCATTTTCAGGGCGCTGCAAGAACGATACCCCGGAAAAAACGCGGAAGAACTCCGCTTTGCTTCTCTGATCGCCGGGGGTTCTTTGGGATTTGCCTGTGATATTGCCACCGGGGGGGAAGTGTTGGCCCTCCGGCAAAAAACCATGCATTACTTAGAAACCTTGTTAGGCGGAAAGGGTATGTATGATTTGTTGGCGGCTTTTCCGCCGGCCGCGGTTACCCGCAGCGAACTGGCGGTTTTTTTCTCTTTTCTCACATTGGGCATGCGGGATATTTTGATGTATACTTCTTTACGGGATGTACCGGAAAAACTGCTGTTTTTCGATTCTCCTTCTTCCCTGATTGCCGTTTGCAGGGCGTTTCCCCCTCAACGGGCATCGGCTCTTTTCGATTTGGTGGGAGAATTTACTGCCCTGCTGCCTAAAAATATCAATATCTTTTCCTGTCTTTGTGATTTTGCCACCCGTGCCTGCGCATTGGCACAGGGCAAAAAATAAAATACTTACTATGAATAACCCGCTGATTAGTCTCAGCGGGTTTGGCTTATTTTTTTGCGGGATGATACCATTTTGGGCAAACACAATCCGGGTCAATCAAGGCTCTGCCGGGATAAATATGTACGGCTTTTGACAGCAGTTTTTCATTTTCCGCCCCTAACATCACCGGGACTTCCAACAGGGGTAATTCCTCCACCAGATTGTCCAGTTGTTCTTCGGTTTCTATCCAGATTCGCGGGATTATCTTAGGGGGCAAATCAAAGAGCGCATTGTCTAATTTTGAATCTGCCGCGATTTTTTCTTCTGCTATTTGATACCCGTCCAAATCATAAATCAATCGCTCATCGCAAGCAAAGCCATCGATATTGACATCGTCTCTGTCAGGGAGAACCGCATTGGTCATCGCCTTGACCGCTTCGATGTATGGGGGTGAAGTGCCGCAGCAACCGCCGATGCAATCCGCACCCCGCAAGGGAAGTTGAGACACCTTTGTGGCAAATTCATCCGGCAGCATGGAAAATCCCTTCTCCGTAGGCATGCCTGCATTGGGTTTGCAAACCAGCTTCATTCCATGAGGACGAATCCGGGTCAATTCATCCAGCATACTTCCAAAGGCTTCGGGGCCCTGAGAACAATTGATGCCGAATCCCTCAATCCCCAAGGATGCCAAGGAAAGCATACAAACCGGCAAAGGATTTCCTGCCATGGTCTTATGATGCGCATCCACCGTCATGGTTACGAAAATCGGTTTGGAACTCACTTTGCGGATACCTAAAACGGCCGCCCTGGCTTCTGCCAATGACAGCTGGGTTTCAAGAATATACAAATCCACGGAAGGTTCCAGCCCGATTGTCTGTTCTTCAAAAATGTCTTCCATTTCCCCCTGACTTGTATCCCCGGCAGGGCGAAGGAACAAGCCCGTAGAAGACATATCACCGGCAATTTTTACATCCTTCCTTCCCGCTTCCTCTCTGGCTCTGACAGACAAAGCCGCCAGGGCTTGGTTGATGGATATCACCTGATCCCCCAGTCCGTAACGGGACAACACGACACGGTTTGCCCCAAAGGTCGGAGTGTACAGAATATCCGAGCCTGCCTTCATATAAGAAACTTGGAGATCTATCAGTACCTTCTGATGCTCCGGGGATGCAAGAAGCCATTTTTCGGGACATTCTCCCGGCTGCAGCCCGGCAGCCATGAGATGAGTTCCCGTGGCGCCGTCCAATAACAATACTTGATTCATGATGATCCCATTCTGGCGTCCGATCCCACGAAGGGAAGGACGGTAAATTCCCCAAAGAAACGGGAGAATATTCTCTGTTCGTATTTTTTTTCCATGGCCATTGGATCCAAATTGGTGTTGATGATCATGGGGAGATTGTGATTCAAACGGGTGTTCACCAGTATAAACAACGCGGAAGCGGTGAATTTTCCGGTGTATTCCGTTCCCAAATCGTCGGTGATCAGCAGATCGGCGGTGAAATACGCTTGCTGGGCATCCTCTTCTGCACGACCGAACTGAACCTTTTCCATGGTGGACAGGATGTTGCCCGCCGTATCATATAAAACGCTGAACCCTCTTTCCATCACCCGGGAAGCAATGGCGGTTGATAAATGGGTTTTGCCTAATCCTGTTTTTCCGATCATCAATAGCGACATGGGGGGATTTTCCCGGTTGAATGTTTCGGCAAACTCCCGGCAAAGCATCACGTTCTTTTCCATACGGGCACGATCGGAGATTTTTCCGGCAGTGGCAACGATGCTAAAACGGTTCAATCGAAAGGTATCAAATCGCTGTTTTTCAATCAAGCTGCCCAATCCCGATGATAAAACCGCTTCCTTTTGCATGGCAAGCTTGGCACAATCACACATTTTATATCCCACAAACCCAGTATCGCCGCAGGCTTCGCAGGTATATTTTACCTGGGTATAATCGGTAGGAAATCCATGCTGCTGCAGCAATGCCGCCTTTTGCTTGCGGATTTTTTTGTGCTGTTCTCCGAGTTGATCAACGGTCATACTGTCTCGCCTGGTGCCATCAAACAGGCGCAGCGCTATGGATTCCATAAAGGTGTCCAATTCGGCAATCTCCGGAATCTTCCGCCTGATTTCGTCCCCATGGAGTTTGGCTGTCTGCTCGGCATCCAGCCGTCTTTCATTGATCTGATCCAACACCTTACGGCGAATATCAGCCTTGTTTGCCATCGTTTATACGTCCTTTCTTTCACCGCGTTTCACGGCTGCCTCAAAAAAAGCCGCCGGGTCGTATGAGCGGTCATTTCCCGCCGCAACCGCTATTTTGTTTTCCACTTGGCTTTTGGAGGTAATGCCTTCCCGAAACCAGCCCTCCAAAATGGTGTTCATATAGGGAATGGAAGGTTGATGAATGGCATTGATGGTTTTTTCATATGCCAGAGCAATCAATTCAAACGGCATTTTATACTCTGTGGACCATGCCGCCAAAGCGGCTTTCTCTTTTCCGGTCAAAGCCCGGATTCCCAATCCGATCAATGCCCGCACTTTGTTTTCATAGTCTTGTTTTCTTTGGCTTTCTTGGATGTATTCCTCCGCCTTTTGATAAGTATCAATACCGGTATCCGCAAAGGAAATCAGCACTTTCTCCACATATCTTAAAGAGCCTTTCCCCTTGGATGCGCAATTTTCGATAACCAGCATCACCACTTCCACCGGCATTTTTAAATAATCCATAAATGAATATAAGGTGGCCAATTCAGAGGTGTTAAACGTTTTTTTCAACCGGTTCTGGGCATAATCAACCAAATCCCGGAATACATTATTTTCGCCCGCCTTGGCTATGTCCATGGACGAATAGCTGGGTTTTTTTTCGGAGTCAAAGAGTACTCTTTTTCTTTCGACCGTCGTTTTTTTACGTTTGCTTCCTGTTTTCATAAAACCAGCGCCTCGCCAAAAAGCCATGTATTCTCCGCTCTTTTCCTTTGCAATCCCGGTTTTTTCACAGATGAAATCCATCATCCCGTCACTGTCTATTTCTTCACCATGCATTGCACAATAGCCATAGGCAGCAAGGATAAACTTCAGTTCTTCTTCTCCGATTTCCCCCAGTTTATCCACAAGGGATATGGGCAGAACCAGAGATTGTTTTTCGTTGGGTTTTGTCAAGCGGTAGTTCATGGTTTCTCCTAATCACAATCAATCGATACTTAAAAAAAGTATACCATATCTTTTTATGTGGGTCAACTGTTTTTATGATGTATAAATTAGGGGAAGCCGCCTCAAACTAAGGAAAAAGAGGTGATAAAATTTGAAAGCAGTGATTCTCGCCGGCGGTGAAGGGCGACGCCTTCGACCGCTGACCCAACGGCTTCCGAAACCCCTTCTTCCGCTTCCCGATCGCCCCGTGATCAATCACATCATTTATCGCCTTGCTAAAGCAGGGATTACCGAAGCCGCCGTCACCATCGGTTTTCTGGGGAATCAGATCCGACAAGCTTTGGGAAATAGTCTTCACGGTGTCTCCCTCACCTATTATGAAGAGAATGTACCCCGGGGTACAGCCGGCAGCGTTAAAAATGCGGAGAGTTTTT
>ENA-UOOH01002881-UOOH01002881.1-fermentation-metagenome-genome-assembly--contig:-NODE-2881-length-13992-cov-4.076487_pt1 | contig 13992 bp, 10 predicted proteins | sample MGYA00245778_ERZ724025 | MGnify/ENA primary metagenome ERZ724025 (study PRJEB28704, sample SAMN03018313) | fermentation metagenome | biome: anthropogenic terrestrial biome; feature: soil; material... | reverse complement strand
CAGCAGCTCAGCTCGCGGGAACTCGCCTCCCAGGATCAGGATGGCATCCACTCCCACAAAGACGGCACACCCAGAGATTCATTTCACGTCGCGAACTCAACGACACAGACGCACTTTCGTCTGCAGCCCAAAGCAAACGGCGGCTTTTTTCTTCAAACACAAGACAAAGAACCAGAGTGGCTTGCAGCGATCGACTCTCTCGCAGCGATATCAACCCCTCCGCCATCGTGGCTCGCAGCCTACACGGCAACCAGTCTGCATCTCATGGCAGACGGGAAGACGTACGCGATACCGAAGCACAAAGAATGCGCCGTGGACCTGGTTTCCAGCGACGGCATAAACTGCGGAGAAGTGTCGTTTCCCGGCAATTCTTCGCAATGCGACCACGTCGACATCGGCCTGGACGGCACGGTAATCATTCAACCACCAAAGTCATGCGACTATGAGAGGCCTGATCCGTGCACGAGAGCGTGGCTTTGGTGGCCCGCGTTTTTCCGTGGCACGACGGATCATTAGAAACATTCACTGGTGCGCTCCGAAGGGCAGGGAGCGCACCAGTGAGACTTCATCAGGTCACCTACAAGCCGCCGTCGACACACACGGATCAAGCAACCTCAGCTTGCTCCAGACCTGAGCATCCCAGTCGAGACCATCATCGTAATCATGAAAAGTCCCAACATAATTACCATCGGGATTCATCTCCCAATCAGCAACCTGTTGAGCATACATATTCGACCCGAACTGCCACCAAGCATCTGGCACTCCCATGGCGGTGTATTGACTCCCCGATTCAGTTTGCCATGTGAAGAAGAAATCTGAGCCTGTGTCCATCACGATCGCGCCATACTTGACCAGCGTCCTCAGAAAGACTCGTTTCCACTCAGGAACAGGAAGCGCGTTGATCTCCGCAAAAGTCATATTGAGCTGAAAACGGGCCCCAAAGGGGGTGCGTTGGCGTCAGAAATCCCTCGGGCACTACATGCTCCATCCACGTTTCCCGCGAAGGCGGGATACACGCCCTGGCCATTCGTACACGCAACAGCGACGGCCAAAGCGTGATTAATATACGACATCGAAGCTACGGCCTCGGACAACTCTTCGATGCGAATGCGCCCAGCAAGATTGCCCACTCGAGCGGCATTACCCTCGCCGTAGGTGCCCCAGGCGCGGCCATCTCCAGAATTGGCGTATGTATGACCACCCCATTGCAACACAATCACCCCTCCATTTCCTAAAGGCGAGGTGTCTACACCCCACAAGTCATATTCAACTAAGCTCTCTTGATCAACAATGGTCAGGTGACTGTCGGTTTCCGCCTGAACTACGGCGCCGCGCGGTGCGTGTCCTGGAATATACTCAACACTACAAGTTCCACCCCAGTCGCTTTGACAGTCCATGGTAAAAACCGGGTCGGTGCTCGTCCCATAATAGGTCGGTCATCCACCGTTGTGGTTGGCAGGAATTACAACGTTGCTCATTTGCGCATTAACGCGCAATTCCGTCAGCAACCGATCGACGACCGCAGCAGAATTTGGGAGCAGCCGAGGGGTACTCGGAACAGGGATATTAAACGCACTTTCCGGGCCGTAGGGTCGCCAGCTTGCTGGCGGGGACCACGCTTGCCCAATTGCCATCGGCCAAGGACGTAGCCGATTCTGCAAATAGACTATCTGTAGAGAATCCACCCGACCATACGTGCCAATTGCCGGTCAGGCTCGGCGTTTGCGCAAAGTCATCTCGAAAGAGTTCGGTCGCGAGTACTTCTGAAGAATGAATCAACCCCATAAGAGCAAGAAGACTGGCGAGAACACTCTGTTTGTGCATTTGGGCCGCCCTTCGTTTGGGGTCTAGCTAGCAGTGTGCCGCACGGCCAAGTCGCGAACTAGCGGATGTCGGTCGCACCATGTGAACGCTGTCCGGTTTCTTACTCCCGATGTGCCTGTGGCATGCGATTGTTGCCATCAACAGTGGGCAGAGATTTCGGGGTTCGGTTCGCGCGGGGCGCGGTGACGAAAGGGCTGAAATCGCCATCACGCAGATGGTGAAAGCGCACGCCGGGAGGCCTGGAGGGCTCCCGGCGTGGCCGGGGCTACGACAGGGGAAGCGGAAGGGGACGACGGCCACCCTCTGCCAACCAGGCCCCGTAGTCGCTCGATGACCGGCCGGGGGCCGATCGGCCGTTTTCACCCTGAAAATGGGCTCGAGCAGACGACCGATCGGCCATTTTCACCCTGAAAATGGGCTCGAGCAGGCGACCGATCGGCCATTTTCACCCTGAGAATGGGCTCGAGCGGCGACCGACCGGCCATTTTCACCCTGAAAATGGGCTTGAGCCGGCGACCGATCGGCCATTTTCACCCTGAAAATGGGCTCGAGCAGGCGACTGATCGGCCATTTTCACCCTGAAAATCGCCTCAGCCGGCGCAATCGGCCGTTTTCACTCTGAAAATGGGCTCATCCGACGACCGATCGGCCGTAGAAAGCGCGCCTCGCCCGGCCTCTGATCGGCAATTTTCAGGGTGAGAATTTCGACCGAAAGGTAAACAGAGTCAGTGCCCCCACACCCCTGCGGCGCACCGACCTACCCGGCGACTACCGCGACTCCCGCCTCGTCGGCGCGCCGGACCAGCTCCTCGGCGTCGATCACGATGGTCCTGCCCGCCTCGATGGCGAGCACCCGGCCCTTCGCCGCGGCGATCGAGTCGATGGTGCCCGGCCCAATCGCCGGCAGGTCGAACCGCTCGTCCTGCCCCGGCTTGCAGCGCTTGACGACCACGATGCCCTCGCCGGCCAGCTCGCCCGCGCGGCGGATGCACGCGTCGGTGCCCTCAGCCGCCTCGACGGCGATGACGCTTCCGGCCCGCACCACGACCGTCTGGCCCACGTCGGCCCGGCCGATGGCGCCGGCGACCTCGCGGCCGAGGGCGATGTCGCGCGCCTCGTCCGCGCTCGGCGCGCGCCGCGTCAGCGCTCCGGCGACGGCGACGATCTCCGAGAGAAACTCGGTCGAGGGGATGATGCGAACCCCCTCGCCCTCGAAAAAGCCGGCGATGGCCCGCAGGAGCGCGTCGTCGTTGAAGCTGCGGATGCTCGCGGCCAGCTTGAGCGTGCGCAGGTCCGGCCGCGCGTTGCGAAAGGCCTTGAGCTTGCCGATGCCGCCGACCATCGCGGCCTCCCGCGCGCCATGCTCGCGCAAGTAGTCGGCGATGCGCCCGAACTGCCCGATGTGAAACCAGGCGAAGGCGTCGACCTCGGCCTCGAGCGCGGGATCGGTCTCGCCGCGCTGCGCCGCGGCGACCACGCGCACGCCCGCCGCGCGCGCGCCTCGCGCGAAGAGGACCGGAAAGCGCCCGTTGCCCGCGACGAGCCCGACCGAGCGCACCTCGCTCAACGGGCGACTCCTCGCTCGGAACCCTCGAGGAAGGCGAGGAAGTGATCGATCTCGGGATTGCCGCCGTGCTCGGCGCGCACCTGCGCAATCGCCTCGCGCAGGCCGAGCGTGGTGCGAAAGACGGTCTTGTAGGCCGCCTTGACCCGCGCCATCTGCTCCTTGGTGTATCCGGCGCGGCTCAGGCCCACGGTGTTCAGCCCGGAGAGCTTGGCCCGGTCGCCCTGCACGGTGCAGTACGGCGGCACATCCTGGGTCACCAACGAGCCGGCGGCGACGAAGGCGTGGCGGCCCAGGCGCACGAACTGGTGCACCCCGGCGAGCCCGCCGACGATGACGTGGTCTTCGAGGACCGCGTGCCCGCCGAGCGTGCCGCAGTTGGCGAGGATGCAGCCGTCGCCGATCTGGCAGTCGTGGGCGACGTGGCTGTAGGCCATGAAGAGCGACTTGTTGCCGACGCGCGTGAGGCCGCCTCCGCCGGCGGTGCCGACGTGCATCGTCACGAACTCGCGGATCTGGTTCTCGTCGCCTATCTCGAGCCGCGTCTCCTCGCCCTCGAACTTCAGGTCCTGGGGAATCGCGCCCAGCGAGGCGAATTGGAAGATGCGGTTGCCGCGGCCGATGGTGGTGTTGCCCTCGATCACCGCGTGCGGCCCGACGCTGGTGCCGGCGCCGATGCGCACCCGCGGCCCGATGACCGCGTAGGGACCGACCTCGACGCTGCCGTCGATCTCGGCGCCCGCGGCGACGATGGCGGTGGGATGGATGGCCATGGTGTCTCCCTGGCCCGGCGGCCCGAACGCGGCCGTCACTCGTGCGAGCATCCAACCGCCGGCTGCGCCGGAGGGGCGGCACTCTAGCCGCTGAGTTTTCGATTCTCAACAGGGAGAAGAGGCGGTCGAGAACCCGTAGACGAGGCGGCCGGCCACGCGGTTTGCCTGCGGCTTCTGAGCGCACGGGCCTTGGGACCTGGGGCTGCTGCGCGGGCACTCGAGCCGATACCCCTCCCCGTCGGCGCGCCCCGAGCCGAGTGCTCGAACGCGAAGATCAGCGCGCCGACGGGAGGGGGCCTTTTCCGCGGCGGCTTCGAGTGTGGAGACCTGCCCGGCAGAGAGTGGGCTCTGGGGCCGACGAACAGAACGCGACGCTCGAGCTGATTCCGGCCCGCTCTCACCCGCCCGCCGCTACTGCGCCGGCCAGGGAATCGTCACGACGACCGGCCGGTGGTCGGAGGCGATGCGTTCGGACACGTGGGCCTCGGTCGGAACCGGCAGGGCGCGGTCGCGCAGGATGAAGTCGATGCGGCGCGTCGGCGCGTCGGCGGGGAAGGTAAAGCCTGCGCCCTGCCCCGCCTCGTCCCAGACGTCGGCGTATTCGGCGGTCAGCGTCCGCACCGAGCTGCCGGTCGGGCCTTCGTTGAAGTCTCCCATCAGCAGCACCCGCGGCCGGCCGCGCAGCGCCTCGACGATTTCCGCGGTCTGCACGCGGCGCTCCTCCGAGGTGAGCCCGAGGTGCGTCACCGCCACGGTCGCCATCCGCCCCGGCTCGAGCTCGACGTCGACGATCAGGAGGATGCGCGGCTCGGTGCCGGAGGTGAGCATGACCTTGTCGGACGAGATGATCGGGAAGCGCGAGAGCACGGCGAGCCCGTATTGGCCCTCGCTGTCCGGATAGAGCTTCGAGGCCCGAAACAGGCTCGCCATCCCGGTGAGCTGCCCGAGCCTGTAGGACTGGTACACGTTGCCGCTGCGCTCGAGGTAGTAGTCCACCTCCTGGAGCCCGACGATGTCGGGAGCCTCGGCCTTGATGACGTTGGCGAGCGCGCCGAGCGTGGCATCGGCCGCGTGCCGGATGTTGAAGGTCAGCGCGCGGAGCGCGCGCTCAGGCGCCGGGCACTCACAGGGCGCAGGACATTCCTCGCCCGCGTCTGCCGGCGCGCACGCGGGCGGGTCGGGACAGGCCGGACACTCGAGCGGCTCCGGGCATTCGGGCGCGGGGTTCGAGCCCGCATCGGCGCAGGCTAGTCCCTCCGACTGCGGCGGCTCGGGCAACGACGCCTCGAAACAGGCGGCCAGGCTCGCCGCCAGGAGCAACGAGAGGGCCGGACGAAGGTTCATGGAGCCATCGTAGCAGCCTCGCTCACCCCCTCCGCGTCCGCGGCCTGGAACGGCCGGGCGGTCACCCGGCGAGAATGCACCGGGTAGGGGCCGAGCGGCGAAGTCCGCCTTCTCACAAGAGCCACGGGCCGACCTCGCGAAGAGGCTTGCCGCGGCTGTGGGCTCTCGGTAAACGCAGCGGCTTGTTTTCATAGAGGAGTGACACGCCATGCACGGAAACCCCGAGGCCCATCGCCTCAAGGTCGAAGCCATCGCCCGGCAGGTGCGCGAGCGCATCGGGAAGAACGAGCCGGTCCACATCTCCAAGGGCGGCGTCCGACACGTCGTGCCGCTGCCCGGCGATTTGCGCTATCGCAGCCAGTCCATCGACATCTCCTCGCTCGACGAGATCCTGGAGATCGACCCCGAGCGGCGTCTGTGCACCGCCGAGCCGGGCGTGCCCTTCTCGCGCCTGGTCCCGGCGACGCTCGCCCACGGCCTGCTGCCGACGGTCGTCCCCGAGCTCGAGGGGATCACCGTGGGCGGCGCGATAGCCGGAGGGTCGGTCGAGTCGATGTCGTTTCGCTATGGCGGCCTGCACGATAGCTGCGTCGAGTACGAGATCATCGGCGGCTCGGGCGAGATCGTGACCTGCTCGCCGACGCAGGAGCCGCTGCTCTTCGACATGATCCACGGCAGCTACGGGACGCTCGGCGTGCTGACCCGCCTGAGCTTGAAGCTCGTCCCCGCCAAGCCGTACGTGCGGATGGAGTACCGCACCTTTCCGGACGCCGAGCGCTTCTACGCGGCGATGCTCGAGCGCTGCGAGGCCGGCGACTTCGACTTCGTCGACGGCATCGCCCATGGCCCCGACCGCTTCGTGCTCTGCCTCGGGCGCTTCGTCGAGGCCGCGCCGTACCTGAGCAGCTACCGGTGGCTCAACATCTATTACAAGAGCACCGCGGAGCGCGCCGAGGACTACCTGACGACCGAGGACTACCTGTTCCGCTACGACGCCGAGTGCCACTGGTTGACGCGCACCATCCCCCCGCTCGAGTGGAAGCCGGTGCGCTTTGCGCTGGGCAAGGCCGTGCTCGGCTCGACCAACCTCATCCGCTGGTCCAAGCGGCTCGACAAGCTGCTCGGCATGAAGAAGCGCCCGGACGTGGTCTGCGACGTCTTCATCCCCGCGCGCGGCTTCGCCTCGTTCATCCAGTGGTACCAGCGCGACTTTCGCTTCTGGCCGCTCTGGGTCGTGCCCTACCGCGTCCCGGCGGCCTACCCCTGGGTCGCCGAGGAACAGGTCGGGCGCATCGGCGGGGACCTGCTCATCGACTGCGCGGTCTACGGCAAGCCCAACGGCGAGGAGGTCGACTACTCGAAGCTGCTCGAGGACAAGACCTTTGAGCTGGGCGGCATCAAGACGCTCATCAGCCGCAACCACTACACCGCCGAGCGCTTCTGGCAGATCTACAACCGCCCGAACTACGAGGCGGCCAAGGCCCGGCTCGATCCCAACGGCGTCTTCCCCGGCCTCTTCGAGAAGTTCCACCGCGTCGGGTGAGGGGCCGATAGCGGCGGGGGCGCCCTCAAGAGGTATCGAAAGAGACGAGCAGCGGATTGCCGTAGAAGCGTTGTGCACGAGCAAGAGAAACGGCGCGAGCACACTCCGGTGAACCTGCGTCTCGAAAATCCAGCGGCGCGAGCAAGTGAAAGTCCCCTCTCCCGCGCTTGCGCGGGAAGAGGGGATTGAAGGGGTGCAACCGCCGAGGCGCCCTTCTATCCGGTCCCCCGAGACCCCGGGCCGGTCCGCGCCCGCGGGCCGCCGCGCGGCGGCGCTCCCCGCCGCCTCTCGCCTCCCCGCGGGCACCTCCCCTTGCCTCTTCAGCTCGGGCCGACGCGAAGGTCGGCCCTCCGACGCCGTTGATAGATGTCGATCTGCTCGAGGGCCGCCCGCGCGCGCGCCGCGATCTCCGGCGAAGGGTCGTAGTCGAAGACGCTGAGCAGGTGCTGATAGGCCGCCGTCGGCTGGCCCTGCTGGAGCCGCATCAAGCCGAGCGTGAGGTAGACGACCGCCAGGTCCTCGCCGCCCGGGTGCGCAGCGAGGCAGACCCGCAGCAGGTTGGTCGCGGCTATCGAGTAGCCCGCGTCGCGCAGCCACCGGGCGAGGATGACGCACTCGTGGGGCTCGAGCTGCGCCGCCCGCCCGGTGCTCAGGCTCGAGAGCGCCGCGAGGGCCCGCGGGCGATCGCCCAGGTCGAGCGCGCTGCGGAAGCTGCTCGACCACCGGGTCGGCGGCGGCGCGCGCGTCGACCGCCCTGCCGCGCGCCCACGCAAGCCGCCAGAGCGGATCCTTCCAGGGCCACTGCCAGGCGAGTCGTTCGCCGACCATCGCGCCGACAAGGCCCGCGAAGAAGCCGCCGAGGTGCGCGCCGTAGGCGACGCTCGACTGCGACCCCGACATCAGCGGCAGCAGGTTGTCGACGAGGATGTAGAGCCCGAGCACCAACCGCGCGGGGACGAGGAAGACGTCGAAGAAGAACGGCGGCAGCACCACCAGCATCTTCACGCGGTTGCGCGGAAAGAGGACGAAGTAGAAGCCGAGCACGCCGGCGATGGCGCCCGAGGCGCCGACCAGCGGCGACCACGAGGGCCCGGTGAGCAGCGAGAAGGCGAGCGTCGCCACCACGCCGGAGCCGAGGTAGCCGACCAAGTAGCCGATGCGCCCGAGCCGGTGCTCGACGTTGCGGCCGTAGATGCCCAGGAAGAGCATGTTGCCGGCCAGGTGCAGGAAGCCGCCGTGCAGGAACATCGATGAGAACAGGCTGGCCAGCGACGGGGCGGCCGGCTTGTAGCCGTGCTCGAAGACGAAGAGGTCGTAGACGCTCAGGCCGCGCAGGTCGATGCGCGCCGGCAGCCTCGGGCCGAGGTGGCGCAGGTAGTCGAGCAGCGCCGGGTCCCGGGGATCGACCGCCTGCACCGAGAGCGGGAAGGTGACCAACAGGTAGACGATGAGGTTGAGCGCGATGAAGCCCCAGGTGACGACGGGCACGAAGTTGCGAGGTTTCGGCGTGTCACCGATGGGAAGAAACACGGTCGTTCTCCTGCTGGCCCTGGCCCCGAGCGCCGTTGGGCTCGGGCGACGCCGAAGCGGCCGGGCGCCCCTCCGCGCGTTTGCGGGGAAGGCCGCCTGCCTGCGAGCGCCCCCGCGGCGTCGCGGTGCCCTACGGCCGGGTGCGCTCTCGAGTTCATGCCTGTGTGCCCGATTCGAGGGCTGCTGTCGAGCAGGTGCCGGCGGCCCGGGTTCATGGCCGCCCTCCGGTCATGGGAGTCAGCGCGAAGGCGCGCGGTTCACGGCCCGCCGGGCGATTCGCGTCCCTGCCGGCGCACGCCCTTGCCGCGCGGCAAGCCTCGCCGCTAGCCTGACGCGCAGCATCTCTGGGAGTGAACATGCAAGAGCTGGCCGCCCGCTGCCCGAAGCATCCGGATCAGGAAGCGCTGGGGATTTGCGCGCGATGCGGGGGCTTCTTTTGCGGGCTCGACCACAGCCGGGTGGGCGACAAGGAGTACTGCGAGGCCTGCGCGAAGCTGCCCGAGGTCGACTACCTCGAGGCGTTTCGCCTCAGGTACTGGGGCAAGCGCGACGGCTGGGCGTGGATCGTGGGGGTGAGCGGCTTGCTCTACGCCGTCTCGGGGCTGCCTCTGCTGACCACCGGCGCCCTCGAGCTGCGTGCCAGCGCGTCTCTCTTCGGTCTGGCCTGCCTGGCGGTCGGCGCGCTCGGCGTCTGCTTCTGGCTCGGCCTCGCCCGGGCCCGCCTCGGGCTGCTGGCGATGCCGCTGATAGTGACCGCCACCAACGCGCTGCTCGTCGGTCCGGCGGCCGCCCCGATTGCGCTGCTGACCCTGCTCCCCGCGGTCGCCGTCTACTTCGACCCGCGCAACCGGCTCTTTTTCAAAGTGCCGGTCGAGCGCGCGAAGCTGCAGAAGCTGTGGCACCGCTGCGAGAACAACGTGCTCGCGCGCATCGGGCTGCAGGTGAGCCTCGTCTCACTGCTGCTGCTGCCGCTGGCTCCTGTGGGGCTGGTGCTCTCGGCAGTCGCCTGGAGGCGCGTCGACCCGAAGGCCGTCCCGCCGGTCGGACGAAGAGGTCAGGCCATCGCCGGCACGGTCATCGGCGCCTTGGGGACCCTGGTCGCGGTCGTGCTGGGCCTCGGCCTGCTCCTGGAAACCCGCTGACGAGGCGTCGAAGAACCCTTCGAGCGACAACCGGTCGGCGCCGGCCTCGCGCTCAGGGGCGCCTCCTCAGAACCGGCGCCCGGCTTGCGCCGGCTCGGCTTGCATTCTCTTGATCGCGCGGCGGCGACGAGGAATAACCAAGCCGAAACTCTGTTGGCAGGTCGACTACAAGCCCGTCGCCCGGCAAAGGTCGGACCACCGATCGGTTTGCCTTACCGCACGGGCGCACCTCCGTTCCGCCGCAGCGAAACGGGCCGAGGCACACCGGTGGCACAACTCGCTCGAACCCCTCGTCACGCCTGCGCTGTTGCGCTCGGCCTGGTCCTCCTCATCCCGCTGCTCGCCGTCGATGCGCGCGGGGAGTCCTGTTCGGTCGAGGAGCTGTCCGGCCTCTGCGCCTCCCCGACCGACAACGCGCCGGCCGCCAAACCTCTCGAGACGGGCGCGGCGCAACCGGTCCTCACCGGCGCCGGCGCGCCGTCGGCCTCCGACGCCCCGGTGCGGCTGCAGATGTTCTATTCGCACGACTGCCCGCACTGCCACGAGGCGCTGCAGTGGCTCCCCGAGCTCGAGCGCGCCTTCCCCAAGCTCGTCATCGAGAAGCACCAGGTGAAAGGCGACGAGAAGGCCCGCAAGCTCTTCGAGGAGACCGCGGCCCGCAATGGCGCGCAGGTGCGCGGCGTGCCGACCTTCTTCGTCGGCGGCGAGAGCTTCGTCGGCTTCTATGCCGACCAGACCTGCGCGGCGCTCATCAATAAGGTGCGCGAGCTGTCCGGGAGGTCGACCGACAAGGACTGCGAGCAGGCCAACCAGATCACCGTGCCCATCCTCGGGACGGTGCGCGCCGACCGCATCTCGCTGCCGCAGCTCACCGTGGTGCTCGGGCTGCTCGACAGCATGAACCCCTGCGCGATGTGGGTGCTCACCTTCCTGTTGAGCATCCTGGCCCACTCGCGCAGCCGCCGAAAGACGCTGATGGTCGGCGGGGTCTTCGTCGCCACCTCGGGGCTGGTCTACTTCGCCTTCATGGCCGCCTGGCTCAACCTGTTCCTGGTCATCGGGATGCACAAGGCGATCACCGTGGGGCTCGCGCTGATCGCCATCACGATGGGCCTGGTGAACCTCAAGGAGATCTTCTTCTTCAAGAAGGGCATCTCGCTGATGATTCCCGAGAAGGCCAAGCCCAAGATCGCCGAGCGGGTTCGCAAGATCCTGCGCGAGCGCAGCACCCTGCTCGCCTTGGTGAGCACCGTGCTGCTGGCGGTCTTCGCCAACTTCGTCGAGCTCGGGTGCACGGTGGGCTTCCCGGCCATCTTCACCAAGGTGCTCGCGCAGCGGGAGACCAGCGCGCTGGCCCGCTACGGGTACATGGCGCTCTACAACACCGTCTACGTGGTGCCTCTGGCGATCATCGTCGGCGGATTCGCCTTCACCATGGGCCAGTTCCGGCTCTCCGAGAAGCACGCCAAGGTGCTCAAGCTCGTCAGCGGCGCGGTGATGCTCGCCCTCGGGCTGGTGATGCTGCTCAAGCCGGAGCTGCTCGTGGTCGGCTGAACCCCTCGCTCCCCTCTTCCCGCGCAAGCGCGGGAGAGGGACTTCCACTCGCTCGGTCGGTGGTTCCAGGTAGTCGGCTGCGCGTTCACGGACCCTTGAGGAACGAGGGAGGTGGGGTCGAGGCGCCCCCGACTTCGGCCTCGCAAGCTCGGCCTACGCTCCTAACTGAGAGCCCCGCCGCACCAGGCACACCACGCCAAGGGACCGGTAACGAGCTCGGGGTGAACCTGGGGAGACTCGCCTCACAACACTTGGATCCGCCCCCCCCGAGACGGAGGGCCGCCAGCACGAAGGCTGGCGCTCCGGACCACCGAGACGGCCTTCCGCCTCCCCGACGCCTCTCTCAGCAAATGCGCGGCAACTGCTCGCTCGCGAGGATGTCGTAGAGCCGAGTGCCGCCGTAGCGGGTCTCGAGCACCACGGGGCCGACGGCCGGCTCGGTCACCTCTCCGATGACCCTCGAGCCCTCGCCCCTGGGCGCGCCGCGCATCACGTTGAGCGCCTTGTCGGCCTGCTCGCGGGGGACGACGGCCACCACCCGGCCCTCGCAGGCGAGGTAGAGCGGATCGAGCCCGAGGAGGTCGCAGACGCTGCGGACGCTGTCGCGCACCGGCAGGTCGGCCTCGCGAACGCGCACCGAAACCGAGGCCTCCTCGGCGAGCTCGGCGAGCACCGTCGCCAGGCCGCCGCGGGTCGGATCGCGCATGAAACGCGGCCGGATGCCGGCCTCGTAGAGCGCGGAGACCATCGCCGCGACCGGGCCGCAGTCGCTCTCGAGTCCCTGCAGCTCCATCCCCGAGCGCAGCGCGCCGATGACCGCGCCGTGGTCGCCTATCGGGCCGCTGACGAGGACGGTGTCGCCGGGCCTGACCGCCTTGGCGCCGGCGGGCGCCTCCTCGCGCAGGCGCCCGATTCCCGCGCTGGTGACGAAGAGGCCGTCGCCGTGGCCGCGCTCGACGACCTTGGTGTCGCCGGTGACGACCGAGACCCCCGCGAGCTTGGCCGCGTCGGCCATCGACGCCGCGATGCGCTCGAGCGATTCGAGGCCGAAGCCCTCCTCGATGATGAACGAGGCGCAGAGGTAGAGCGGCTGGGCACCCGCGACCGCGAGGTCGTTGACCGTGCCGTTGATCGCGAGCCGCCCGATGTCGCCGCCCGGGAAGAAGAGGGGGCTGACGACGAAGCCGTCGGTCGAGAAGGCGAGCCGGCCCGGCACCGGCGCGAGCGCGGCCGCGTCGCCGAGCGACTCGAGCGCCGGGTTCGACAGGTGCTTCACGAACACCTCGCGGATCAGCCTCTGCGTCAGGCGCCCGCCGCTGCCGTGTCCGAGGGTGACGAGCTGGGGCGAATCCATCGCTTTCAGCGCTCCTTCTTCTGCACGCGTGACGCGTGGCCGTGGCGGTAGCGCGCGTGGCAGGTGCCCTCGAAGGCGACCATGCACGGACCGATGGGCCGGTCGGGGTTGCAGCCGTTGCGAAACAGCGGGCAGTCCTCGGGCTCGATGTGTCCGAGCAGCACCTCGCCACAGCGGCAGCCGGGGTGCGTGTCCTTGATGTCGGGGTCCGGCGCGATGCCGAAGCGGCGCATCGCGTCGTGGGCCGCGTACCGCTCGCGCACCCGGAGGCCGGAGGCGGGGATGACGCCGATGCCGCGCCAGGAGGAATCGCACGGCTCGAAGACGGCCGACATCGCCTCGCGCGCGGCGGGATTGCCCCCCTCGGCCACGGCGCGCCCGTAGGCGTTGAAGACCGGCCCCGCGTGTCGGCCGGGCGCGACGATGCGCTCGACGAGCTCCTTGATGGCGAGCAGCAGATCGACCGGCTCGAAGCCGGCGACGGCCATCGGGACCTTCTTGCGCTCGGCGAGCTCGCGGTAGTCGGCGAGGCCGGCGACCGCGGTGACGTGGCCCGGCAGGAGAAAGCCGTCGAGCCCGTCGCCCTCGGAGGCGAGCAGCGCCTCGAGCGCGGGCGGCACGAGCCGGTGCGAGGTGAGGACCGAGAAGTTTTCGGGCGCGCCGCGCTGGAGCGCCGCGGCGGTGGTGCAGGCGGTCGTCTCGAAACCGACCGCGAAGAAGACGACCTGGCGGCCGGGGTTCTGCTTGGCGACGCGGAGGCCGTCGTCGATGCCGTAGACGACCCGGGTGTCGCCGCCGCGCGCCTTCACCTCGAGCAGCGCGATGCGCGCGGGCACGCGCACGACATCGCCGAAGGTGGTGACGATGGCGCCGTGGTCGAGCCCGAGGCGCACCGCCATGTCGAGGTCGGCCGCCGGGCAGACGCAGACCGGGCACCCGGGGCCCGCGACGAGCTTGATCCACGAGGGCAGCAGGTCGCGCAGACCGAACTGGCAGAGGGCGTTCTCGTGCGTGCCGCAGACGTGCATCACGCGCAGCAGGCGGCCGGGAGCGCGCCGGGCGATGGCCTCGGAGAGCGCGCGGACGGCGGCCGGGTCGCGAAAGCGCGCGCCGGTCAGCTCTTTTCGGCGATCAGACTCGGTCGTCATTCCCGCTCCAGCGCATCGGCGAGCAGCTCGAGCTGCTCCTCGGCTGCCTTCTCGTCGAGCAATTGGATCGCGTAGCCGGCGTGGACGATGACGAACTCGCCGACCTTGGCCCCGGGGACGAGGTCGAGCGAGACCTTGCGCGCGATGCCGTCGAGCTCGGCCTTGCCTTCGTTGCCCTCGACCGAGACGAGGCGCATGGGGACCGCGAGGCACATG
>ENA-UOOH01002880-UOOH01002880.1-fermentation-metagenome-genome-assembly--contig:-NODE-2880-length-13993-cov-5.502655_pt1 | contig 13993 bp, 13 predicted proteins | sample MGYA00245778_ERZ724025 | MGnify/ENA primary metagenome ERZ724025 (study PRJEB28704, sample SAMN03018313) | fermentation metagenome | biome: anthropogenic terrestrial biome; feature: soil; material... | reverse complement strand
GGTCTTACACTGTCTATTATTTCATTACTATCAAAGAGGTCAAGAAATAAGTCTCTTTGACTGTGAAGTCCAATTCCATCAATATGTCTTCTATCTGTCATAACGGCATTTGGCACAATCTTTTCATATGAGGTAGGACCTACTGCGCAAAGTATTTTAAATCCAGATTTCAAAAGATAATCAAACTTTTTATCGCCAGGGAGCACCCTGCTTCCAAAGGGATAGATATAAACCTGTGTAGGGCCGGTTAATGATTCAACTTCCTTTTTCCATTTATCTGTGTCCCTTACAAATTTATCATAAGTAACTTTTGGAGCATCAAAATGTCCATAGCTGTGGGAGGCAAAGGTCCAGCCTGTTTTCTTCAGCCTTTTTACAATTTTAAGAGCTTCTGCTCTTTCCAATTCATGATTTGGTGAATCAAAGTCTGTCCTATATCCAAGTATTCCTTCATAGCCTGTTAATGCTATAGTCCCCTTTGCACCATTTAGTGAAAAGTCGGGATGCTCTTCAACGAACTTATCAAGGATTGGAATAATTTCATTATCATAGGATATTACATCTTTACCTTCTGGATTTTTTGAGTAGGTTGCAATATTCCCATCTGAGTCTAAAATGAGCTTATATACATTTCCGTTTTTTATCATGTATTTGTAGTAGTTAAGATCATCAATGGAAAGTATAATTGGCTTTTTACCTTCAGGGAGCATAAGTTTAGCTCTCTTTATAACTTTTTTCCCGTTTTCTTCAACGATTCCATAAACTGAATTGATGTCAACTAAAATAAAACCTTTTTTATATAGAGAATCAATTATTGAATTAAACTCTTTAACGGTTACAAAATAATCATTGTATCCTTTTGCTTGATTGCCTTTAAATGCAAGTTCAGGATATGCAATTAAAGGATGAAAAAATATATGCTCGACAACTCCTTCATAGGGAACGAGTTTTACTTCTTCTTTAGGAGGTTCCTGTTTTTCAATTTGATCTGGTGTATTAGGTTCATCTTTCTTATTCTCATTTTCATTTTGCTCTACTTTTTTACTGGCATTTGCTTCTTTTGAAATGTTATCGCTAGTGATGATGCTCATACATGAGCTTAATAATGCTGTAGACATTATTAAAGATGCAGCAATTAGTATTTTAAATCTTTTCCCCATAGATTTATCCCCCCTAAATTTACATATTATGATAAGAAATTCTTCTAAGATTATAATACGATATGTAGGCATAAAAAGACAGTAAACTTACTGTCTTTTTGGTTACAATTATTTAATTTTTACATCTATTGGTTCAATAGTACATTTATTAACATGACTTACTTTTAACTTTAATAGCTTTGGACTTGAATTTGAATTTGCTGTTTTTACATACAGTATTTTTTTATAAGATTTTTAAATATTTCAGCATGAACCATTTCATCAGAGAGGATCTTCTTAAGGACAGCTTTAACACATTCATCATCAATTAAATCAATTAAAAGCTTGTAATCCTGAATGGCATGTCTTTCAGATAAAAGATCCAGTTTAAGTTTTTTACAAAGGTTATCATCATTATGTTCATCTTTCTCTTTTAACTTATCTGCATAAGCAACATTCCCTGAATCAAACCAGTGCATATTTGAGTTATAAAACCTTGGTTTGCCTCCGAGACCGTTAATAAGGTCTGAAAGCACTTCAAGATGCTTCATTTCTACAAGTGCAATACAAAGTACTGCACAGGCTACTTCTTTATTTGAAATGGTAAAATGATGGTACATATACTGTGAAATAGCTTGAAGTTCACTATTGCAATTTTTAGAATATGCGTCAAGAAGCATATTAGCATATTCAATATTTTTTTCTTTAATTTTTATTTCAGGATAAGGGATATTTGAAGTACATGGCAGTGAAAGTAAAAATTCGTCTATTTTTTCCTCTATGTCCATACAGTTAATCATGGTTATCTCCTTTCAAAAAATAACTTCATTACATTTATATGCTTGATATTCAATATACTTTAACTATTTTGATATAATGTATTAAGTATTTTATATGATTGATGCCGCAATTCCTTATTACAAATTAAAGCTTAAACATTTTTGAGAGATTTATTTTTAATAAAACGAGAAAAAGTTGTGGATAAATTGAAGCATTATGATTAGAATATAAAGTATAAAATCTATAGGATGATGATAATATGAGTAGGTTCGAAAGTTATTATTCAAAGATATTAAATCGTGTATTTAAGGCAATTAACCCTATTAAAAAGAGAATTATAAGTACACAATGTGTGGTACATCAATTTATAAATCTTCAGGGGCTGATTATTTTAAAAAATGATGGATATTTGGAAGCATCAGAATTTCTTTCAAAATATATAAGGGATATAAATAAAGGAGCTATATGGGCAGATCAGGATTTTAAAAGCAGCACTCTTTTTTACAACCCGGAAAAGGATAGGGGACTGTATGGGAGAAATAATGCCAAAAAAGTATGTATAGGTTATTATTCAGATGCAATAAATAGTTATTATAAAGGGGATATTAGTAGGGCAATGTTCTTTTTAGGTGCAGCTGCTCATCTCATGCAGGATATGACTGTTCCGCAGCATGTTATTGTTAAACTTGCTGGACACCATAGAAAATATGAGCAGTGGGTAATAAAAGAATACAAAGAAAAAGAGGAATTTAAAATTTACAGCAATGGTATTTATCTAAATAATATTGCAGAATATATTGATTATAACACTAAAATTGCTTATTCCGCATATAAAAGGTATTTAGGAGAGAGGGATTTAAATAAATTATTTTATGAGACTACCCTTATAACACTTTCTACAGCAGAGCGCACTACCGCAGGGGTTTTTCTTAAATTTTATAATGATATAGAGAAATTAGATGAAATAAAAAATAAAAGAACATCATCGGGCGGCTGTCATTAGTAATGCCTCTGTATATAAGGTCGTTTAAAATATCATATTTTAAACGACCTTATATAATATGAATTTATAAAACCAAAGAAGGATTTTAATTGATCGTACAGAAATATATAAAAGAATATTAGATTCTTAATCACTTTGCCCTTGCTAAGTGCAGTTGTATGGAAAGGTTTAATTAGGGGTGATTCAATGAAGGATATATATGTAAATATGTCTGAAATAAATTTAGATGGGGATATTATAGATTTTTCAGTAAAGGGTAATACAATTATTCCAGAGATTGTTGATAATATAAAATCTGCAAATCAGGATATGGGATGTGAAAAGGATTATAGAAAGTGGGATTGCAAAAAAGACTTTACTGAGGAAATAAATGAAAAGTATGATTATGCTCTTTTCTTTTTTTCTTTAAATATTGTATTTGGTGAGAGAAAATATGATAAACTAATTAAAGATGCAAAAAAAATTTTAAAGGGAAATGGAACTTTAATTATATGGGATATACCTTCTTTGCCTCTTACTATAAATAAATACAACATTAGAGTAAGAATCAGCAATGAAAAAATTATAACTATGCCCTATATGTTAGGTTTTAATCCTTTTAGGGTAAAATATACTAAGGTAATTGATATATTAAAGCGCAATGGGTTTAATATATCAAAAAATAATATTAAAAATGATTATTATTATATAGAAGCAAACACAGCAAAAGAGGGATAAAGATGAAATGTGTATTAGCTGCTTTAAATTCAAAATATATTCATTCTAATCTTGCAATAAGATATTTAAAACAATATGATGAGAAAATAGAAACTTTTGAGGGAACAATAAATGATAATATATTAAATATGGCATATAAGATATTAGAACTTAGCCCAGAGCTTCTTGGATTTTCATGCTACATATGGAATATTGAAGAAACAATAAAACTTTGCAGTACAATTAAAAAAATGGATGGGAGAATAAAAATTTTTCTTGGTGGTCCAGAGGTTTCTTTTAATGGGGAGGATATATTAAAAAAATATGACTTTATTGATTATATAATAGCAGGAGAGGGAGAATTAACCTTTTCTGAATTTATCAAAGCATTAAATGAAAATAAAAGCCTTTATGAAGTTGATGGGCTTATTTTTAAAGAGGGGAATAATATAATTAAAAACCAGGAAAGAAAATCTATAATGGATTTAAATATTATTCCTTTTCCCTATAAGGATAAAGATGAAATCCCTGACAAAATCGTATATTATGAGGCTGCAAGAGGCTGTCCTTTTGGGTGCAGCTACTGTCTTTCATCAATAGATAAGGGTATAAGACACTTATCTATTGAAAGAGTTAAAAAGGAACTTAAATTTTTCATAGATAATGATGTTAAATTAGTTAAATTTGTAGATAGAACTTTTAATGGGAATAAAAAATTTGCAATGGAGATATGGAGCTTTTTAATAGAAAACCATAAGAATACTAAATTTCATTTTGAACTTGCAGGAGATATATTGGATGATGAGGAGCTTGAGCTTTTAAGCAAGGCGCCAGCTGGACTTTTCCAATTTGAAATAGGAGTTCAAACTACTAATCCAAGCATACTTAAAAATATAAATCGCAAAATGGACTTTGAAAAATTAAAACAAAATATTATAAGAATAGAAAGGTTTGGGAACATTCACTGTCATTTGGACGTGATTGCAGGTCTTCCTGGTGAAAACATGGATTCATTTATAAAATCCTTTGATATGTGCATGGAAATGAAACCGGATGTGCTGCAACTGGGTTTTTTGAAAATATTAAAAGGCTCTCCTATATATAATGAGACGGATAAGTATGGAATAAAATATCTTGATTACCCTCCATACCAAGTTTTATCAACAAATACAATGAGCTATGATGAGTTAAAAATGCTAATAATGGTTGAAAAAGTTTTTGAGGAATATTATAACAGCCATCTTTTTGAATATACATTTTCCTATGTTTTACCCATGGTTAAATCTGATTTTGTTTTTTTTAAGGATTTTAGTTATTTTTTAAAACAAAAGGGATATTTTGATAGAAGCTTTAGCTTCTCAAAGAAAACAGAATTTTTATATGAGTTTTTAAAAAGCAGTTTTAATGAGATAATAATAAAGGAGCTGCTTTTACATGATTATATTAAAACTACCAGAAGATCTAATATTCCAAACTTCTTAAGAAGGGATTATCCTCCAAATATTAAAACTATAGTAAAGGGTAAAATGGACGAAATAAAATGTATATGGAATGATATAGATATTAAAGATATTATATATATACCTGTAAAATTAAGGGTACATATTGAAGAGGGAAATATAAAAATTGACATGAAAGATGCTATTTCTATTTTTAATATGAAAACTGGGAATCATATTTATATAAACATATAAATATGGTTAACAATAGTTAACAATTGATAAAATTTTAATTAACTAGTAGAATTCATTTAAAATTTATTGTATAATCATAGTTATAAAAATAAACAAATTTCGCCAAAATAGTCCATAATTAATTTATAATATAAAAAATAAAGCAAGGGTGGTGATATATTGGCCTTGGAAGTTGTAAAAGAAATAACAAATATTGAAAGTCAAGGTGACAAATTAATAAGCGATGCCAAAATAAGCGCCAGAGAAGAAGAAAAAAAAGCAAATAATGAAGCAAAAAAAATAATAGAAGAAACAAAAAATGAAGCAGAAAAATATTACAATGACAAAATAACAGCTTATGAAAAACAAGCAAATGACCTTATAAAGCCTATAATGGGGGAAAGTGAGGAAACTATTAAAAAAATAAACAATTTGCCTGATAAAATTATAAATAAAGCTGTAAATATGGTAATCGAGAGGATAGTGGTAAGCCATGGCAATAGTTAAAATGAAAAAGTTGACCCTGGCTGCTCCTCAGGGAGAAAGGGATAAAATTTTAGATGCAATTCAAACTTCTGGATGCGTAGAAATAGTTGACTTAAAGGATGAAGATGTAAATATTGAAGGGGCAAGCTTCTATGAAGAAGGGAAAGCTGTTAGTCAAACTCAAATTGACTATAACCATGTAAAATTTACTTATGATTTTTTAAAATCAAAAGCTGCTGAAAAAGAAAGTTTGTTTTCTAAAAGGGAGATAATCTCCAAGAAAGATTTTGATTCCTTAGAAGGGAAAAATAATTGGAATGAGGTATATTTAAAAGCTAAGGACATAGAGGATTTACTAAACAACAAAAAAAATGAAAAATCAAAATTAGCTACGCAAATTGAACAGTATAGCCAGTGGACTAACTTAGATGTTAGTGAAAAAGAGCTTAGTGCTCTTAAAAAAGTTTCATATTTTATTGGTACTATTCAAAAAAAATATGAAACAAAGCTTATTGATGAAATTTCAGAGCTTGATGATAAAATTTACATGGAAAAGATTGCTGAAAAGCAGCAGGATGTCAGCATTTTTATATTGTGTCACAATGATAGAAAAAATGATGTATCAGAAATCTTAAAAAAATATGGATATATGAAATTAAATTTAGAAATCCATGATAAACCAAGGGATATAGTTGAGGAACTTAATTCTGAGATTATTAAAATCGATAAAGAAATTGAAGAACTTAATTCAAATGCTTTAGAACTTTGCAAAAGTATTAAAGATGTTGAAAAGACATATGATTATTTGTCAAACAAACTTGAAGTTGAAAATTCAATTTCAAGTCTTATAAAAACTCAAAAAACTTTTATATTAAATGGCTGGGTTACTGTTGATAACGAAGAGAAAATTAAAAATATCATCGAAGGAAATTTTAAAGATGCATATTTGATTTTTGAGGGGCCAACAGAAGATGATAATCCGCCGGTAGTGCTTAAAAATAATGCATTTGTAGAACCTTTTGAGGCAATTACTTCAATGTATGCACTGCCGCTGCAAACAGAAATTGACCCAACTCCAGTTGTTGCACCGTTTTATATACTGTTCTTTGGCATGATGATGGCTGATATAGGCTATGGGATTCTTTTGGCAGTAATAGGAATATTCATGCTTAAAAAGATGGATCTTAAAGATGATATAAGAAAAATTATTAAAATACTTGTTTATTGCAGTATACCTACGATGATTTTCGGATGGCTTTATGGAGGATTCTTTGGGGGAATAATTCCAGTTAAACCACTTTGGGTTAATCCTGTTGACGATCCTATGGCTGTACTGATGGCTTCACTTGCTATAGGAGTTATACATCTTGATACAGGACTAGGTGTGAAAGCTTATGAGCTTATAAAGTCAGGAAAATATCTTGATGCTCTTATGGATGTAGGCTCTTGGTATGCACTTCTAGGTGGGCTTGTTTGGATGTTTATTGCAAAGCAAAATAATCTACCTGGTTTTCATGGAGCATCGATTTTTGCAATTGTTGGGGCTATTGCAATTGTTTTAACAGCAGGGAGATCAAGCAAAAGCATAGGTGGTAAATTGGTTGGAGGGCTATATTCATTATATGGTGTTACAGGATATCTAGGCGATACTTTATCTTACTCCAGATTATTAGCTCTTGGACTTTCATCAGGCCTTATTGGATGGGCATTTAATCTTCTTATTGATTTAATTCCTGCACCAGGGAAATATATTGCAGGTCCTTTTATATTTGTAATAGGGCATACATTTAACTTCTTAATTGGTGGTCTTGGTACATTTGTTCATTCATGCAGACTTATATATTTGGAGTTTTTTGGTAAGTTCTATGAAGGCGGAGGAAAAGTATTTACGCCTTTAAAGATAAATACAAAATTTGTTAAGGTAAATACAGAAGGATAAGGAGGAAAATTATATGGAATTTATAAAACAATTTGGAGGACCTATATTGGCAATTTTAGGAGCGGCATTTGCAGCATTTTTTGCTGGACTTGGATCATCAAGAGGTGTTGGAATAGTTGGTGAAGCAGCTACTGGGGTAGTAATTGAAGACCCTGAAAAGTTTGGTAAAACATTGATACTTCAGGTTATACCAGGTACTCAGGGATTCTATGGATTTATTACTGCTTTAATTATTCTTTCAAGAATAGGCTTGTTATCTGGACAATTAAAACCGCTTACATTAAGTCAAGGAATGTTATACTTTATTGCAGCTCTTCCTATAGCTATTGTTGGATATAGATCTGCAATATATCAAGGTAGAGTTGCTGCTTCAGGTATTCAAATTCTTGCAAAAAGACCTGAGAAGTTCTTTGATGGTGTTATATACGCAGTTATGGTTGAAACCTATGCAGTTATAGCTCTTATTACCTCAATACTTATGGTTGTCAACATTAAGTAATAAGGGAGTGGCGAATATGGCCAGTATTGATAATTTAAAAAATAAAATCATTAATGATGATAAAATTGCATCAGAAAAAATATTAGATGAAGGAAAACAAAAAGCCAAAAGTATAATAGATGAGGCAAAGAGAAAATCAGATGGAATAATGTCTGATATGAAAGAAAAGGCAGAAAAAGATGGTAAAGACCAAAAAGAAAGAATGCTATCAAGGGCAAAACTTGAAGCTAGAAATAATATTTTAAGAGCAAAACAGAACTCAATTGATTTGGTTTTAAATAAAACTTTAGAAAATATTTCAAATATGAATGATGAGGAATATACTGAGTTTATAAAAAAGCTTCTTTTAAACAGTGTTGAAACTGGTGATGAAGAAATAATATTTTCTGCAAAGGATAAAAACAGAATAGAGGATAGTTCAATTGCTGAGGTTAATACTGAGCTTAAAAGCAGGGGACTTAAAGGGGAACTAAAAATTAGCAGTGAAACAAGGGATATTTCATCAGGATTTATATTAAAGCGTGGTGGCCTTGAATTAAACTGCTCAATTGATTCACAAATAAGAATACTCAGAGATAGCCTCGAAGGGGAGATAGCTAATCTTCTGTTTGAAGGCATATAAACCTCATAGGGAGGTGAGTTTATGGATGATATGATTTTTGCTCAAAGCATTGCAAGAATAAGGTATAAAGAGCTCTCATTAATTGATAGGACTAAAATTGAAAATTTGGTTGAAACTAAGGATTTCAATGAATGTTTAAGACTTTTGCAGGATACAGTTTATGGAGATTACGTTTCTAATTCAAACATATCCTATGAGGAAGGATTTAAACATGCTTTAGAGGATCTTTATAAAGAAATGAAAGAAATGATTCCAGTAAAGGAAGTAGTTGATTTTCTTGGGGCAAGATATGATGGACATAATATTAAAAGCCTTATTAAAGGGAAACTGAGCAATTTAGATACAGATGCAATGCTAATTGATGCAGGTACCATTCCCCTTGATAGTTTAAAGATAATGATTAAGGATGGTAACTTTGAAAGCTTACCAGATGAATTAAAAGTTTCTGTGCAAAAGGCTTTAGAAGATTATAAAAATTTGCCTGATCCACAAAGTATTGATATTACAATTGATGAGGGCACTTATAAATATATGCTTAGTATAGCTCAAAAAAGCGATATGCAGTATTTAGTTGATACTGTAAAACTTATGATTGATGTTATAAATATAAAGTCCTTTTTAAGAATTAAACGCCAGGATAGAGGAATAGACTTAATGGCAAAAGTTTATATAGAGGATGGTACTCTTGATAAGGACTTGTTTATTTCAAGTATGAACGAGCCAATTGAAAATTTTTCAAATAAATTATTGCTCACAGATCATATGAAGTGGGTTAAAGAAGGTATAGATGAATACCTAAAAAATGATGATATAGGAAGTATAGAAAAATTTGGTGATAACTATATTATCGATTATATTAAGAAAGCAAAATATGTAAGCTTTGGGCCACAGCCTATTGTTGCATATATAATTGCAAGGGAAAATGAAATTAAGGTATTAAGAATAATACTTACTGGAAAGAAAAATAAAGTGAATCCCAATATAATAAGGGGAAGGCTGCGTGATGTTTATGTATAAGATTGGAGTTGTAGGAGAAAGAGATGCAAGTTTACCTTTTCTTTCCCTTGGAATGACAGTTAAATCTGTAGAAACACCAGAGGATGCAGCTAAAGCTGTAGATGATATGGCAAGGGAAGGATATGGAGTAATATACATTACAGAAACTATGGCAAAGGATATTGAAGAGACAATTAAAAGATATGAAACACAGGTTGTTCCTGCTATTATCTTAATTCCAGGAAGTAATGGAAGCCTTGGAATAGGGCTTCAAAAGATTAAAGATAATGTAGAAAAAGCCGTCGGAGTTGATATTTTATCAAAGAAGGAAGGTTGATAGCTTGAGTAACGGAAGAGTTATAAAGGTTTCAGGACCTCTTGTTGTTGCAGAGGGTATGGAGCAGGCTAAAATGTTTGACATGGTCAAAGTCGGCAGCAAAAAGCTTATTGGTGAAATAATTGAAATGAGAGACGATAGAGCTTCCATACAGGTATATGAAGAGACATCAGGAATAGGTCCAGGAGAACCAGTTGTCTCAACTGGTGAACCTCTTAGTGTTGAACTTGGGCCTGGTCTTATTGAAGGTATGTTTGATGGGATTCAAAGACCACTTAACGATATAAAGGAAATTTCTGGTGATTTTATTACAAGAGGAGTAGAAGTACCTTCACTTGACAGAAAAAGGAAGTGGGATTTTACTCCAAAGAAAAAAGTAGGGGATAAAGTTTTCCCTGGAGACATTCTCGGGACAGTTCCGGAAACTGCTATTGTTGAGCATAGAATTCTTGTTCCTATTAACGTTGAAGGTGAAATTACAGATATAAAATCTGGTGAATTTACAGTAACTGAGGTTATTGCAAGTATAAAACAAAAAGATGGCAGTATAAAAGATATTACTATGATGCAAAAATGGCCTATTAGAAAAGGAAGACCTTATAAAAATAAACTAAAACCTGAGGAACCGCTTATTACAGGTCAAAGGGTAATAGATACATTTTTCCCTGTAGCAAAGGGTGGAACTGCTTGTGTTCCAGGACCATTTGGAAGCGGAAAAACTGTAGTACAGCATCAGCTTGCTAAATGGGCAGATGCTGAAATAGTTGTATATATTGGCTGTGGTGAACGTGGTAATGAGATGACAGAGGTTTTAAATGAGTTCCCGCAGCTTAAAGATCCTAAGTCAGGGGAGCCGCTTATGAAAAGAACTGTGCTTATTGCAAATACATCAAATATGCCAGTTGCTGCAAGAGAAGCATCTATTTACACAGGAATAACTATAGCAGAATATTTTAGAGATATGGGATACTCTGTAGCACTTATGGCAGATTCAACATCAAGATGGGCTGAGGCTCTTCGTGAAATGTCAGGACGTCTTGAGGAAATGCCTGGTGAAGAAGGTTATCCAGCATATTTAACTTCACGTGTAGCGGAGTTTTATGAAAGAGCTGGAAAAGTTCAATGCTTATGCAGCGATGAAAGAGTTGGTGCATTAACAGTTATAGGTGCAGTTTCGCCTCCAGGAGGAGACTTATCTGAGCCTGTTACTCAGGCAACACTTAAAGTTGTTAAAGTTTTCTGGGGACTTGATGCAAACCTTGCCTATAGAAGACATTTCCCAGCAATAAACTGGTTATTAAGTTATTCATTATATAATGATAAAATAGGTCCATACATTGAGAAAAATTACAAATTGGAAGGATGGACTGAACTTACAAGTGAAGCTATGAAGATACTTCAGAAGGAAGATGAGCTTCAGGAAATTGTAAGGCTTGTAGGAATTGATGCATTATCTGAAAAGGATAGGTGGACTCTTGAAGTTGCTAAATCTTTAAGAGAAGACTATTTGCATCAAAATGCATTCCATGAAGTGGATACTTATACTTCAATTGAAAAGCAGTACAAGATGCTAAAGCTTATAATTGAAATGTATAATTTAGGACAAAAAGCCTTAGATAAAGGAGTATATCTTAGCAAGTTAACTAACTTGGATGTTAAAGAAAAGATTGCAAGAGCTAAATATATCCCTGAAAATGAGATGTCTAAGATAGATGACATTATCTCCACCCTAAGATCAGAAATGGATACTTTAATGGAGGGAGGTACATTAGATGCTTAAGGAATATAGAACTATAAGAGAAGTAACAGGTCCTATCATGCTTGTAGATCAGGTAGAGGGTGCTAAGTATGATGAACTTGTTGAAATTGAAACACAAACTGGCGAAATAAGACGTGGTAAGGTTCTTGAAGTTAGTGGGGATAAAGCTCTTGTTCAGCTTTTTGAAAGCTCTGCAGGAATTAACCTAAGTAATAGCAAAGTTAGGTTTTTAGGAAAAACCTTAGAGCTCGGAGTTTCAATGGATATGCTTGGGCGTGTATTTGATGGACTTGGAAGACCAAAGGATGGGGGACCAAATATCATTCCGGAAAAGAAGCTTGATATTAATGGAAGCCCAATAAATCCTGTGTCCAGAGACTATCCGTCAGAGTTTATTCAAACTGGGATATCAGCTATTGACGGATTAAATACTTTGGTTAGAGGACAAAAACTTCCTATATTCTCAGGTTCAGGACTTCCACATGCTCATCTTGCAGCTCAAATTGCAAGGCAGGCAAAGGTTTTAAATACAGAGAGCAAATTTGCTGTTGTATTTGCAGCTATGGGTATTACTTTTGAAGAAGCTGACTTTTTTACAAGCGATCTTAAAAAGACAGGAGCTATAGATAGATCAGTTTTGTTTATAAACCTTGCAAATGATCCTTCTATTGAAAGAATAGCAACACCAAGAATGGCACTTACCTGCGCCGAATATTTGGCCTTTGAGAAGGGGATGCACGTTCTTGTTATTTTAACTGATATGACTAACTACTGCGAAGCATTAAGGGAAATATCAGCAGCAAGAAAGGAAGTCCCAGGAAGGCGTGGATATCCTGGATACCTTTATACTGACCTTTCAACAATTTATGAAAGAGCAGGAAGAATAAAGGGCAGAGAAGGTTCAATTACTCAGATACCAATACTTACAATGCCTGAAGATGATAAGACTCACCCAATCCCAGACCTTACAGGATATATTACTGAAGGTCAGATAATATTAAGCAGGCAGCTTTATAGAAGTGGAGTATTTCCGCCAATTGACGTACTTCCATCTCTATCAAGGCTTAAGGATAAGGGAATTGGAAAAGGCAAAACAAGAGAAGACCATGCAGATACAATGAACCAGCTTTTCTCAGCTTATGCACAAGGTAAACAGGCTAAGGAACTAGCTGTAATACTTGGTGAATCTGCCCTTTCAGATACAGATAAACTTTATGCAAAATTTGCTGATGAATTTGAAAAAAGATATGTTTCACAGGGTGAATATGAAAATAGGAGCATAGAAGAGACATTAAACTTAGGATGGGAGCTTCTCTCAATACTTCCAAAGTCAGAGCTTAAGAGAATCAGTGATGAAAACATTGCTAAATATCTGCCCAAAAGAGAGGATGAAAGGGTATGAAATTAAATGTAAATCCGACCAGAATGGAGCTCTCCAATCTTAAAAAAAGGCTTGCAACTGCCACAAGAGGTCATAAACTTCTTAAAGATAAACAAGATGAGCTTATGAAAAGGTTTATTGATTTAATTAGGAAGAATAATGATCTTAGAGAAAAAGTTGAAGATGAGCTTTCAGAATCATTGAAGGAGTTTATGATTGCAAAAGCAGTAATGGGATCAGAAGCATTTGAAGAAGCACTTATTATGCCATCTAATAGTGTAAGCCTTAATATGTCAAAGAAAAATATAATGAGTGTTAATGTTCCTGTTATGGAGTTTATAAACGACAAAAAAGAAGGAGCAACTATATACCCTTATGGATTTGCATCTACTTCTGCAGAGCTTGATGGAGCTATAAAAAAGCTAAATGACATAATGCCGGATTTATTGGAACTATCAGAGGTTGAAAAGGCATGCCAGCTTATGGCAGATGAAATTGAAAAGACAAGAAGAAGGGTAAATGCTCTTGAATATGTTATGATTCCTCAGCTTGAAGAAACTATCAAGTTTATAACTATGAAGCTTGATGAAAATGAAAGAGGAAATTTAACAAGGCTTATGAAAATAAAAAGTATGATGGAAGAAGAAAGTTAAAATCCAGCTTTAGCTGGATTTTATTTTTTA
>ENA-UOOH01002879-UOOH01002879.1-fermentation-metagenome-genome-assembly--contig:-NODE-2879-length-13995-cov-5.371090_pt1 | contig 13995 bp, 10 predicted proteins | sample MGYA00245778_ERZ724025 | MGnify/ENA primary metagenome ERZ724025 (study PRJEB28704, sample SAMN03018313) | fermentation metagenome | biome: anthropogenic terrestrial biome; feature: soil; material... | reverse complement strand
ACACCTCTATTCTGATTATATTGGGTGATGTCTTTATAATCATAAAACAGAAGTGTCATATAAAGCAATATCTTTTTTGTTTGAATTACATATGCCACCGCGTATGCGGTTTCGTTCAAGAATTTTTCTTATTAAATTTACAAGAAATAAATATTGACGGATAAAAAAAAGGGTGATAATATATAAAATGTATTTAGCCGACTAACTAATTTGGAGGGAGATAAATGGATTGCTGTAATTCTGATTCACTATATCATATTTTTTCTCATATAATAAGACTTCATTATCATCGTGCTCATACGCTTCTTGATGGGATAGGAATTTATCCTGGGCAGCCGCCTATGCTGATTGTTTTATATAAAAAAAATGGTCAGAGCCAGAAGGAATTAGCAGATAAACTTAATATTAAACCTGCTACTGTTACAGTTATGCTTAATAGAATGGAGAAGGCAGAGCTTGTAGAGCGCAGGCAGGATACTGATGATCAAAGAGTATCAAGAGTTTATCTTACTCAAAAAGGGAGAGAATCTTACAAGAAAGTTATAGAGGTTATAAGGACTATGGAATCAGAATGCTTTAACAACTTTACAGAAGAGGAAAAAGCTTTACTTCGCAAATTACTAATGCAAATGCGGAATAATTTGCTTAAGGTATGCGATGATAAACCAGATTTTTAAAAATAGATAAATTAGATCTTAATAATATGAAAAAGTATTTTTGACAATTTAAGTTGAATGGAGATGATTATTAATGCGAAAGTTGTTTAAATATTTAAAGCCATATGAGATGTCTGTAGCAGTGGTTTTGGTACTTATTTTTTTCCAATCCCTTTCTGACTTGTATCTGCCTACTTTGATGTCGGATATTGTTAATAAGGGCATATTCAGTGGGGACACAAATTATATTATAAGAGTTGGGGGGAAAATGCTGCTTGTGGCTGCAGTGGGCACTGCTTGTGCAGTTTCAGCCAGCTATTTATCCTCAAAAATTTCATCAGGGTTTGGCAAAATCCTCAGAAAAGAGGTTTTTAGTAAGGTTGAGAGTTTTTCTTTAAATGAGTTTAATAATATAGGAACAGCTTCTCTTATTACAAGAACTACAAATGATATTACACAAATTCAGCAGGTATTGCTTATTATATTTCGTATGATGGTTAGTGCACCTATGATGTGCATAGGCGGAATTATTATGGCAGTATCAAAGGATGCAAAGCTGTCCCTTGTTCTAGTAGCTGTTTTGCCAATAATTGCATTACTAATTTATGTTATAGCCAATAAAGGGATACCACTTTTTAAGGCAATGCAAATTAAAATAGATAAATTGAATTTGGTTGTTCGTGAAGAGCTTACTGGTATTAGGGTAATACGTGCATTTAACCGCAGTGATCATGAAAAAGGCCGATTTAATAAAGCAAACTATGATCTCACTCAAAATGCCGTTAAGGTTAACAGAATAATGGCTGCTCTAATGCCTCTTATGATGCTCATTATTAATTTTACAACCATTGCAATAATTTGGTTTGGCGCAAAAAGAGTAGACGGCGGAAATATGCAAATTGGAGATTTAATGGCATTTATCCAATATGCAATGCAGATTTTATTTTCACTTATAATGGTTTCAATGATGTTTGTTATGATACCTCGTGCTTCAGCTTCAGCAGATAGAATTAATGAGGTGCTTGATGTTAATCCTGAAATAAAAGATGCAGAAGCAACTAAAAATGCAGATGATAAAAAAGGGTTTGTTGAATTTAATAATGTTACATTCAGCTACCCGGGAGCAGAAAAGCCTGTTATAAGCAATATTTCATTTAAGGCAAAGCCTGGTGAAACAGTTGCTGTCATAGGGGGTACGGGTTCTGGGAAATCAACCCTTATAAACCTTATTCCTCGCTTTTATGATATTCAAAGCGGGAGCATTTTAGTTGATGGCGTTGATATTAAGGAAATGTCCCAAGAAAGCTTAAGGGCTAAAATTGGTTTTGTTCCCCAAAAGACTGTGCTTTTTACAGGCACAATTTCGGAAAATATAAGGTATGGAAAAGAAGATGCAACAGATGACGAGGTAAGGCATGCAGCAGAAACTTCTCAATCCATGGAGTTTATTGAGAAAATGGAAGATGGTTTTGATTCTGTTATTGCACAGGGCGGAACTAATGTTTCCGGCGGACAAAAACAGCGTCTTTCTATAGCCCGCGCTCTTGTGAGAAAGCCTGAAATATATATTTTCGATGATAGCTTTTCAGCACTGGATTTTAAGACAGATGCAAAGCTCCGTGCAGCTTTAAAAAAGGAAACAAAGGATTCTACTATGATTATTGTTGCACAAAGAGTAAGCACTGTTATGGATGCAGATAAAATTATAGTTTTAGATGAGGGCAAAGTTGCCGGAATTGGAACTCATAGGGAGCTTTTAAATACCTGTGAGGTATATCATGAAATTGTATCTTCACAGCTATCGGAGGAGGAGATGATGGCATGAGCGAAAAAAGAAAAGAACAAAGACAGGGAAAACATAAGGGCCCCATGGGAGGTCCTCCTATGGGAAGACCGGTTGAGAAAGCAAAAGATTTTAAAGGGACAATTAAAAGGCTTATGCAATATTTAAAGCCTCGTGAGTTTCAAATTATAATGGTATTTTTAATGGCAGCTTTAAGTACTGTTTTTGCTATTTTAAGCCCAAAGATAATGGGTAAAGCTCTAACTAAATTATTTGATGGAATAATTGCCAAACACATGGCTTTAAAGATAAATAAACCTGTCCCTGCCATTGATTATGCATATATAACCCGAATACTCATAATTTTAATCCTGCTTTATGCTGCAAGCGCGCTTTTTAGCTATGTTCAGCAATATATTATGGCAGGAATTGCACAAAATATAGTTTTACAAATTCGTAAGGATATAAATGATAAACTTTCACGTTTACCACTTAAATTTTTTGACTCACACACTCATGGTGAAATATTAAGCCGTGTTACAAACGATGTTGATAATATTGCCTCTACACTGCAGCAAAGCTTGACTCAGCTTATTACATCCATTGTAACTATAGTAGGTGTTATAATCATGATGCTTACTATAAGTCCTCTTATGACTCTCATTGCTTTTGTAACTTTGCCACTTTGTGCCATTGTAACAAAGCAAATAGCATCCCGTTCCCAAAAATATTTTGCAGAACAGCAAAAGGATTTAGGAGAACTAAACGGTCATGTTGAGGAAATGTACACAGGGCATAAAATAATAAAAGCTTTTGGACATGAAGATGAATCTATTGACAAGTTTAATGAAATAAATGAAAGACTTTACAAAGGAAGCTGGGAGGCACAGTTTATTTCAGGGATAATAATGCCGCTGCTCAACTTTATAAACAATATAGGCTATGTGCTTGTCTGTGTAGTGGGGGGCATTATGGTAACTAAAAGGAAAATTGAAATTGGAGATATTCAAGCTTTTATTCAGTATTCAAAGCAGTTCACTCAGCCAATAGTTCAAACTGCCAATATTATTAATATCCTTCAATCTACTGTAGCATCAGCTGAGCGTGTTTTTGAGCTTTTAGATGAAACTGAAGAAATACCAGATAGGCCTGATGTTAAGGAGCTTAAATCTGTAGAAGGCAATGTAAAGTTTGAGGACGTTAAGTTTGGATATAATGAGGATTCAATTTTAATTAACGACATGAATATTGATGTGAAAAAGGGACAAAGCATTGCCATTGTAGGTCCAACTGGTGCAGGAAAAACCACCATTGTAAACCTATTAATGCGTTTTTATGAAATAAATGATGGAAGAATAACTGTAGATGGAGTTGATATAAGGGATATAAGCCGCAGAAATCTGCGAAGTATTTTTGGAATGGTGCTTCAAGATACATGGCTGTTTAACGGCACTATAAGGGACAACATTGCCTATGGACGTGAAAATGCATCGGAGGAAGAAATTATTCAAGCAGCAAAGGCTGCCCATGCAGATCATTTCATTAGAACTCTTCCTGAGGGGTATGACACAGTATTAAATGAAGAGGCTTCTAATATATCCCAGGGTCAAAAACAGCTTTTAACTATTGCTCGTGCAATACTAGCAGATCCCTCCATATTAATTCTTGATGAAGCCACAAGCAGTGTAGATACAAGAACAGAAATTCATATACAAAAGGCAATGGATGCTCTTGCAAAGGGAAGAACAAGTTTTATAATTGCCCACAGGTTATCTACAATTCGTGATGCAGATTTAATATTGGTTATGAATAATGGAGATATTATTGAAAAAGGCACCCATAAGGAACTTCTTGATAAGAAGGGCTTCTATGCAGACCTTTATAACAGCCAATTTACCGGAGCAAAAATAGAAGAAGCAATATAGCAGTGGAACGGCCAAGGCCGTTCCCTGCTTATTTTAGAACTGTTTTCATAAAAAAGTCATGAAAAGCTTTCACATCAACATCTGTGCATACCTCACAGTTAAAACTTTCTGTGTATCCTGTGAAAACGTCAGCACAATCTACAGTTACACCTCGTGTTAAATCCCCAGTACATTCAATATCAATTTTTGTTTTTCTTGTCTTTAAAAAGTTAGGATTAATTATATAGCTAAGTGCCAGTGGGTCATGGAGAATTGGCGCACTTATGTTTGCCCCTGGGCTGTTAAGCCACATTTTTAAAAGCTTTGATAAATAATAAGTTCTTACGTTATGGGTACTATATAGTTTTTGTAAATCTTCCTGTGATGTCTTGCATTTTAAAGTCACATCAAGACCAACCATGACTATTGGAATACCTGAGTTGAAAACTATTTTTGCAGCTTCAGGGTCACATCTTATATTCCATTCTGAGTAAGCTCTTGAATACATACCCCCCATTAACACTATCTTTTCTATATTTTTTTTAACATATGGAGCTTCTTTTATAATTTTAGCAATATTTGTAAGAGGGCCTATAGCAAGAATGATTGCTTTGTTTTTAGATAGAATTTCAGAATAAAAATCAGTGACAATGGTATTTATATCCTCATTATGGCAGGTTAAATCCGTACACTGACAGGGTATTTCATCCGTGTTTACATTGTTTACTATAGGTTTTCCAATCCCTGATACAACAGGAATATCTTCTCTTTTATATACTTTTAATAGATTATTTAAAAGTTTTGTCCGAAGAGTGGTATTTTTAAATACAGTAGAAATGCCTAAAATATTAAACTCATTTGAATTTAGAGATAGTGCTAAGGCTAAAGCATCATCAATATCATCGCCGATATCCGTATCTATTATTATGTTTTGCATCATATCAACCCCTTAAATTAATCTAATAGCTTAACCGCCCCTAATTTCCAGGCGCCTAAACTGGGATATATAAGCTCTTTTGTGGCAACTATAGCTTAACTGTCCCTAATTACTAATTACTAATTACTAATTAAATTTATTTTACATAGTTTATTTTTTAATTCAATAGCTTTTTTAAAAAAGCAATTTGACCATATTTATAAATCAAAATATTCATATTTTCAGATTTTACATTATGTTATGATTTTAATGAAAATTAAAATTAACAATAAAGGGGGAAACAATCGATGAAAAAAGTAATAGCATTATTATTATCAGCTTTGATGCTCACTTCTGTTTTTTCTGGATGCGGAAATAAAGAAAAAACAGAAGACGAAGCAAAAACAGATGGGAAAGAAAAAGTTGAACTATTCCAGATAAAAAGAGAAGCTGTTGACACCTTTAATAAGATGATTGAGGATTTCCAGGAGGAAAATCCGGAAATTACCATTGAACAAAACAATGTTCCTGATGGAGATAAGGTTCTTCCAACAAGAATGGCAAGCGATGATACACCTGCAATATTTACACAATGGCCTAATACAGCTGAATTCAGAGCACAGGTTAAAGATGGATATGTACTTGATTTGTCAAACGAAAGTTTTATAAAAAATATAAGCGAAAATGTAATCAAGGATTCTGCAATAGATGGAAAAACTTATGCATTACCTATTTCCCTTAACACAATGGGTGTATTTTATAATGTAAAAATGTTTAATGATTTAGGAATAAAAGTTCCAACCACATATGGCGAATTAATTGATGCATGTAAAAAAATAAAAGCTGCAGGGAAAACACCAATAGTTTTTGCCGATAAAGATGCTTGGACTTGTGGACAGACAATGGAACTTTTTTATGGTAACTTTATGAAAGATGCAGATGCAACATTTAAAGATGCAATGGACGGAAAGAAGCACTTAAATGATGATGCAGAGCTTAAAAAAGTTGCTAAAAAGATATTAGAACTACATCAGTACAGCAAAGAAGATCCACTTGGTACCTCTTATGACGATGCTACAAGAGCATTTGCAAATGAACAGTCAGCTATGTTTATACAAGGTATATGGGATATCCCTTCAATAAAGAAGGCAAACCCAAATCTTGAATTTGCAATGTTCCCAATGCCAGCAGATAAAGCTGAGGACACAAAGGTTATTGTTGGTGTTGACCTAGCTTTAGCAGTTTCAAGCAATACTAAGAGCAAGGACAGCGCACTTAAATTTTTAAATTATATGGCTGACCCTAAAAATGCTCAAAAATATGCTGACCTTGATGGCTCAATATCCGCTGTTAAAGGCGTAAAATGCCAAACTAAGGAAAGTAAAGCACTTGTAGATATGTTAAATCAAAATAAGACATTCCCATATTCTGAAGGGAATTGGGTACTTGGCATTACACCAGATCATCAAAAGGTAGCTCAAAACTTAATTGCTCAAAATAGTGTTGATGGATTTTTAAAAGACATGGACTCAGTTTTCTTTGGGAAAGCAAAAAAATAATGAGGAATGTGATTGATGATGGAGATTAAAAAAGGTATAAATAGTAAATATGTTTATTTCCTATTTACACTGCCTGCTTTAATATTGTATTCAGTATTTTATGTATGGCCTGTTTTTACAGGCCTTTATTACAGCTTTACTGATTGGAACGGTCTTTCAAAAAAATATAATATAATAGGTTTTAAAAATTATATAAATATTTTAAAGGATGATAGGTTTAGAAATTCAATAAGTCTTACATTTTTTTATACAATATTATTAGTTGTATTTGTAATGGCAATTGCTTTAGCTCTTGCATTGCTTTTAAACTCTAAGATTAAGCATAGAAATCTATATAGAGCAATTTACTTTTTCCCTGCAATATTAAGCTTGGTTACTGTCGGTCTTATTTGGAATCAGATATTTTATTCGGTTATTCCATCTATAGGTAAGTCACTTAATATTTCATGGCTCAGCCATAATATTTTGGGGAATGCAAAGACAGCAATTTTTGGGGTACTGATTGTAAATGTATGGCAGGGGATTGCTATACCAATGGTAATAATTTTAGCAGGACTTCAAAGTGTTCCTACGGATTTATATGAAGCAGCTCTTCTTGATGGTGCAAGTGCTTGGGACAAATTTAAGAATATAACCTTTCCCCACATTGTGCCAGTGCTTAATGTTGCTTTAGTAATTACTATGAAAGCAGGATTTACAGTCTTTGATTATATTCAGGCAATGACTGGCGGGGGTCCTGGGTATGCAACAGAATCAATAGGAATTTTGATATATAAGCATGGAATGACAGAGATGAAATTTGGCTATGGAGCGGCTGAATCTTTCATATTATTTTTAATTATAGCTTTGATATCCTTTATTCAAATGAAATATTTGGATAAGAAGGGGGCTTAAGAATGGATAGCAAGGGTAAATTATCTAAAATACTCACCTATACTATTTTAACTGTTGGGACTTTATTTATACTCGTCCCCATGTATGTAACTATTGTTACTTCCTTTAAAACCCCTCAAGAATGTTCAAAGAGCTTTTTTACACTGCCAAGAAGTTTTTATCTGGGGAATTTTAAAGAGGTAATAGGCAGGGCACATTATTGGACATATGTAAAGAATTCAGTTGTTATTACAGTTATTTCTGTTGCTGTCATAATATTTTTTGCGCCCCTTGTATCTTATGCTATTTCAAGAAATTTTGAAAAGAGGTATTACAAGTTCTTGTATTTTTATATAATAAGCGGCATATTTGTTCCATTTCAAGTAATAATGCTGCCAATTGTTAAACAGATGACAAAATTTAAAATGATGAATCAATTTGGAATGATTGTACTTTATATAACCCTTGGGCTCATTCAAAGTATTTTCTTATGCGTTGGATATTTAAAGTCAATACCAAAGGAGCTTGAGGAAGCTGCTTCAATTGATGGATGCAGTCCGTGGAAGACCTTTACTAAGGTTATATATCCTCTTATGTCACCAATGGTTGCTACAATATTGATTTTAAATGCACTTTGGATATGGAACGACTTTCTTCTTCCACTTACTATTTTGAATAAAACACCAAATATGTGGACATTACCTTTATTTCAATACAATTTCAAATCTCAATATAGTTTTGACTATAATCTTGCTTTTGCATCATTTACATTATCAATGCTGCCTATTATCGTCATTTACGTATTTACACAGAAGTATATTATAAGCGGGCTTACAGCAGGTTCAGTAAAAGACTAATGCTAGAGAGAAAAAGTTTCCTCTGGTTTTTACTATAACATAATATTATGATTAAGGTGAACTAAGTTAAAGCTTGTTATTGAAACTCTAGTGAGGGATGCTACCCACTGGATTGGCTATTTTAAGATCCAGATGGAGAAAGATTTTTTAAGCAAACTCCACCTAAGTCTAAAAATTACTTAATATTGTAGGGAATGGTTAATTAATATGATTAAAAAGTTTAAAGAATTTTATTCTAAAATAATGATTGAAAATAAATTTTTTATTAAATTATTAATTGTTACGTTATCTATTGAGCTGGCTGTAGTTTGCCTAATAAATTATAAGATATTTAAAAATACAGAGGATAGATATATAAATATAGTAAATCAAAGAAATGAACAGCTTGATAATAATTTAGATAATTTAATTGAAGATATAGACAGGGTATCTTTCTTGCACATTATGGATAAAGAGATAGATGATATTTTAAACAAAGATTATAAGCAAAATTCTTATGAGTATATACTTGATAAACGAACAATTGATAATGCTATATTTCATTCCTTAAGGCTAAATCCTAATATATGAGGCATAACTATTGTGGGCAAAAATGGTAATAAGTATAGCAATACATCAGCAGATAAAAACTATACAAATGATACTAAAAAGTGGCTTGGGATGGCTTTATCTTCTCCAAATAAAAGATTTGTTACGCCTTCATATACAGCTGATTTTAGCGGTTCTAAGTCAGAATTTATCTCTATTGTCCATGTTATGAAGGACATTGGAAAAGATGATTTTATTGGTTATGTGCGTATTGATATGAGCTTTAATGCTATAAAAAACTTGATAACTGAAGATCCATATACTAAAAAGGAAATAGGCAGCGTGATAATTGGAAATCAAGGAATAATGTTTCATGAGCAAACAGTAAATATTCCTGATGTGAATTTTCAAGACAAGCTGTCTGACTATTACAATAATGGAGGAGAATTAGGCAAGAAAATTTTAAATTTTGATAGCAATAAATATATTGTGTGTGCAGCTAAAAATAATTCTACAGGTTGGATATTAGTGAATTATGTTCCACTCAATATTATTCAAGGGGCTTTAACTAATAGTATAGGGATTTACCTAATTGTATTATTTGCTATAATACTGGCTTCTATTTTCTTAACTTATTTATATTCTGTGAGAAATGCAGGGCCTATAGATAATCTTATAGAATCAATGAGCAATTCTGATGCTGGAAAGCTTATTATGGTTGAAGAAAGCAATATAAAAAATGAAGAATTAAAAAAGATAATCAATAACTATAATCTTATGGTTAATAGACTCAATGTAAGCATTGATAGGGAATATAAGTTTAAAATAAATCAAAAGAAAATGCAGCTTAAGATGCTTCAAGCACAGATAAATCCTCATTTTTTATATAATACCTTAAATCTTATAAGTTCTCTTTCAATACTTGAAGGTACAGAATAAGTAGCTGAGATTTCAAGCAAGCTTTCTTTGCTGTTAAGGTACAGCCTAAACAGCCCTGATATTGTAAAATTGCATGAGGAACTTTCGCAGGTAGAAAATTATATATATATTTTAAAAATAAGATTTCCAGAGAAAATTAATTTTAAAATATATATAGATGATGATGTTTCAAATTTTTATATTCCTAAGTTTATAATTCAGCCCATAGTTGAAAATGCTGTTAAGCATGGCTTAGAGCCAAGGGGGCAGATGGGAACAATTAGAATAGAAGTCCGCAGGGCAGAGAATTTAACGATTTCTGTTGAAGATGACGGTGCTGGAATACCTGAGGATAAACTTAATTATATAAATAAGTGTTTAGCCTGTGAATCTGATTATAAGCCTGATAGTAAGATAGGTATAAATAATGTGAATTTTAGAATTAAAGAATATTATGGAAAGGAATATGGAATAAATATTTTAAGCAGTGAAGGTAATGGAACAAAGGTTACAATTGTTTTGCCTATAATTAAAGAAAGTGAGGCAGAAGTATGAACGTAATAGTAGCAGATGATGAATATTATGCAAGAAAAGCACTTATAAAGATGATAAAAGATTGGGGACAGGATAATATAGAAAATATTTGGGATTTTGAGAATGGGCAAGATGTGGTTAATTTTATGGAAAAGGGAAATATCCCTGATGTTATTTTTACTGATATTAAGATGCCTGTCCTTGATGGACTCGGCCTCCTTGAATATATCAATAAAAAGAAGTTAGATGTTCATACTTTTATAATATCGGGATATTCTGAGTTCTCTTATGCTCAAATGGGAATTAAGTACGGATGTAAAGATTATATTTTAAAGCCTATAGATAAAATAGAATTAAATAAAACATTAGACGAGGTATATGGCAAAATAAAATATAAGTCATTTGAGCATAAATTTAATTCTTTAGTATATGAAAGCGATCCCAAATATTCATCTGATGTGGATAAGATTTTATTAAAAAGTAAATATAGTATTTGTATTATTAAACATTTTTATAAAAATGAAGATATTTTAAAATTTTGGAATGAAGCTGTGAAAAATAAAAATATGTTTAGCTCTTATTTATTTAACAGCAGCAATGAAAACGAACTTATCTTTCTTAATGCAAATGATACTTTAAGTAAAGATGATTTTTTAAAGTACCAGATTAAAGCTGGTGATTATTTTATTAAACAAATTAAAAAAGAGCTGAAATTAAGTGCTTTTATTTCTATAAGCGATGTTTATGAGAAGTCTGAAAATATAAAAAAGGCATATTTGGAATCCAAGATGCTTATGAATTATCGATTTATAAATGAAAAGGGCATATATACACCAGCTTATTTTAACGATTATTCAGGATACGACAATGAAATTTTAAGTAAAATAAAGTTGAGCTTTTATAATTATATATTAAATGGGAATAGTTATGATGCTGTTAAATTATTAGATGAATGTTTAAAAAATATTCAATCTGCTAAAATTTCAGTATGCTTTTTAAATGATTTTATTTCATGTGTTATTTCAACTATAAATTGTGCAGTTGATTATTTAAATGATGACGAAAATAAAAAGGATAAGGTGAAATATATTTCACCCATTGATTTAAATTTATACAGCAATTTTGATAGTTTAAAGGCTGCCATAAGTAGCTATGTATATTCAATTTGCCATGAGTTTGAAAACAAAAAAAATAAAATTGATATTATAAAAGCAACTGAAGATTATATAATGAATAATTATTGTTATGATATTAAATTAGAGGATATTGCAAAGAACTTTTTTATTGATGTATCTTATCTAAGTAAGATGTTTAAAAATCAAGTTGGCTGCAATTTTAGCGAGTTTTTGCAAAATGTGCGGCTTTCTAAAGCTAAGGAAATGCTTGAAAAAAATGAAGATTGTAATATTACAGAAATTGCAAATGCTGTAGGATACAACGATAGTTCTTATTTTATATCTTCTTTTAAAAAGGTTTATGGCATGACGCCAAAAAAATATAAATGCAATATGATGGAGTGCAGTAAAGATGAAAAAATATGATTATTTTAAAAAAGTTTTATCATTTAATATTTTAAATGGGTATGTGGTTTTTGAAATTGAAACATTGTATAAAAACAGGGCAAATTTGATTTTGTATATGGATGATAATGGCATACTAAGGCTTATGTTTTATAGGGACGGGTACAATAAGTCCAATAAAATAGTTGATTTTAAGCCTATCCATGGGAGGCTTGATGTTCAAGATAGGGATAATAAAATTGTAGTTAAAAATGGAGATTATTGCGTTTTAATAAATAAGGATCCTTATAATATTTCTTTTATGCATAAAGGGGAATTTGTACTTAAGGAACAAATAAAAGATTTTGATGCAGATGATCATTTTAAGATTTATCCTTCAGGGTTTGTACTTGATGATAATATGTGCTGCCATGCAAATTTCAATATTACATCTGATGAGCATTTTTATGGCATGGGCGAAAAATATATGGGGCTTGATAAGCGTGAAAAAAATATAACATGCTGGCAGAGGGATGCACTAAGTACAAGCACTGAATATGCATATAAAAATATTCCTTTTTTTATTAGCACAAATGGATATGGCTTTTTACTAAATAGTTTTGCACGTTCTAATTTTGATTTTGGTTACAGCTCAGGTCTAAGTTTGAACATTACTTTAGAAGAAGAATGTATGGATTATTATGTATTTTTAGATGAGGACTATAAGAAAATATTGGATAAGTATACCCTTGTTTCGGGGAAAACGCCAATGATACCTAAATGGGCTTTTGGGCTTTGGATGTCAAAATGCTCCTACATGAGCCAGGATGAAGTGCTAAGCGTGGCTGAAAAATTAAGAAAATATAAGATTCCTTGTGATGTTATTCATATTGATTCATGGATGAGGAAAGCTTCAGCAGGTGATTTGTGCTGGGACAGGAAAAGATATCCTAATCCTGAGCTTATGATAAAAAACCTTCATGACATGGGATTTAAGCTTAGTATATGGGTTTGGCCCTATATTATGGAAGGCTGTGAAAGATACTATGAAGTACTTGAAAAGGGTTACCTTGTTAAAGATGAACTTGGGGACGTATATAAGTTTTATCCAACAAAATTAAGCAATGAAAAGGTTGCTGCTTTTGATTTTACAAATGGTGAGTTTAGGGAATGGTATTCAAGTTTTATAAGGCAACTATCAGATATGGGTGTGGACGTTATTAAAACTGATTTTAGTGAAGCTTTGAGCGAAAAGTGCATTTTTGCTGATGGGAGCAGCGGAATAAAGGGACATAACAAGTATTGTTTCTTATATAGTCAAACAGTTTATAAGGCGCTTAACTACAAAAATAATGATAAGATTATATGGTGCAGGAGTGGATATGCAGGTTCTCAAAAGTATCCTGCTCATTGGGCTGGGGATTCATTTTCTTCTTTGAATACTCTTTCCTATATTTTAAAAGGCGGGTTGAGCTTAGGGCTTTCAGGCATAAGCTTTTGGGCACATGATATGGGAGGATTTTATAATGCGGATTTTGAAAATGAAGAAGCATCTCCTTCTAAGGATGAATATATAAGATCTGTTGAATTTGGATTTTTAAGCCCTTTAAGCAGATGTCATGGGAAAACTCCAAGAGAACCATGGAACTTTGATAATGAAACTTTAGATATTTTTAAGAAATTTGATAAATTAAGATATAAACTTTTACCTTATATTTACAGCATGGCCTATAAGAGCAGCAAAAGCGGAGTACCAATTATAAGACCTCTTTTTTTAGAATTTCCAAAAGATTTAAATGCTTATAACGTTGAAAACGGATATTTCTTAGGGGATAGTCTCCTTATATATCCTGTGTTTGATAAAGATAATATTAATATATATCTTCCAGATGGATTATGGTATGATTTTTGGGATGGAAAAGAAATTCAAGGTGGAAAGTGGATTAAGGAGGAGGTCCCGCTAAATAA
>ENA-UOOH01002872-UOOH01002872.1-fermentation-metagenome-genome-assembly--contig:-NODE-2872-length-14008-cov-2.670465_pt1 | contig 14008 bp, 14 predicted proteins | sample MGYA00245778_ERZ724025 | MGnify/ENA primary metagenome ERZ724025 (study PRJEB28704, sample SAMN03018313) | fermentation metagenome | biome: anthropogenic terrestrial biome; feature: soil; material... | reverse complement strand
TTGAGACTTTCATTAATTCTCTGGTTTAGACTCTCCGAGGCTGATATGAAGCTCATGGAACCAATAATGCCCACTATAACCAGCAGAAGCAATGACCAGCTAAGCACCAGCTTTAAACTAATTTTCATATTTCGAAACCATTTCATCACACTATCCCCCATACATAATACAGCATCAAAAATTGTTCATTTTATTGATTTGTGCTTAACAAATCCCTGACACTTATGATAAGACTGATGCTGCCGTCACCAAGCAACGTGCAGCCGGCAATGCAGCTGATTTTTTTTAGTTTTGTTATATAAGCGGGTAAGGCCTTTACCACCACTTGCTGCTGCCCTAATAGCTGATCGACAAACAAGCACATAAATTTATTGTCATGCTCCACCATTACAAATATTCCATCTTCAAAATCCTGAATATCTGTTTCAATGCAGAATTGTCTATGAACTCTGAATATCGGATAACATTCTTTTCTCACCATAATCATTTCATTACCGTCAGGATCCACAATGATATCCGATTTTTTTGGCCGGAATGATTCCCTTACTTCTTTAATCGGAATTGTATAAATTGAATCGCCTACCTGGATGTTCAAGCCGGTTATAATTGCTAATGTCAACGGAATCTTAATTGTTATTACAGATCCCACATCTACCTTACTTTCAATATTAACCGTTCCGCCAATTGCCTGTATGTTTTTCATTACTACATCCATTCCGACGCCTCTGCCGGAATACTGGGTAACTTTATCCTTGGTGGAGAATCCGGGCATAAAAATCAGCGAGAATATCTCCTTTTCGGCCATCTCTTCCTCCGGTTTAAAGAGAAGACCCTTCTTTTTTGCATGGTTCAGTATGCTATCTTTGTCAAACCCTTTTCCGTCATCCCTGATTATAATCAAAACATCGCTGCCTTCATTTCTTGCTTCTAGGGTGACTGTACCTATTTCGGGTTTTCCCTTTTGAAGTCTAATCTCTTTGGACTCAATTCCATGATCGATCGAGTTTCTGACAAGATGCATCAAGGGATCTGAAACACGTTCAATGATATTCTTATCAACCTCGGTATCCTCACCGACCAGAACAAGCCGCGTATTCTTGTTAAGTTTTTTATTCATATCATGAACAATTCTGTTCATTTTTTGAAAGGTAATCGTCAACGGCACCATTCTGGTGGACATGATCAGGTCCTGAAGTTCATCAATTATCTTCCTGAAGTGCTGGGCTGTTTTTGTGAAATTGGGAAGCTCCAACCCGTTTAAATCTGGGTTATGGGTGAGCATGGCTTCTGCGATTACCATCTCACCTGCCAAATCCAGCAGCTTATCAAGCTTTTCTATATTAACACTGATTATACTACTCGACAGTGGGACTTGATTCTCGCTGATATCTTTTTTCTGACTTTTCTGCTGTATCGCCGTTTTTGTATTCTCATCAGCTGTTTCTTTTACTGTTTCCTCCGGGCTTGAGATCTCCTTGACCGTAAGATCTTTTAGAAACAAAGTCTGTAGCAGTATTTTTTTGATTTCTTGGTATTCCTTTTCTGATCTAAATGATACTTTAAACCCATTTTTGATAATAATCTCTGTTGACTGATCATTCTCAATCAATTCTTCCGGAACATGACTGATATCGGTAGCGATGCTATTTAATTTATGAATCACATCAAATGCACGTATATTCTCCATCTGGCAACCCTCTTCAAAGAATATGGTTGCCTCATACATATTTCCCGATTTTTCGAGTCTGTCCGTAACCACAATATTTTTTTTGTTGGGTGATACCGATGCTTGATCGGATGCTGATGCCTGATGCTCTGATTTCAGATTAGACAGGAAACCCGCAATACTGACTTCTAACTCTTTAGAATCACCATCCGGCTCATTTCCTATTCGCAGTTTTTCAAGCTCAATCTTAATAAAGTCAATTACTTCAAGAACCAGGTCAGATAGTGCTGAGCAGTCATAGTGAATGCCTTCATGCTCTCTAATATAGAAAAAAAGATCCTCAAGCTTGTGTGAAATCGATGATATGCCATTGTAAAGCATCATTGCTGATGAGCCTTTGATGGTATGGACAACTCTAAAAATCTCATTTAGAGCATCTTCTGAAAATACGTCGTTATTATCATTATCTAATACAATTTGCTCCAACAGCTCGATATTTTGCGAAGATTCAAAAATAAACATATCCACAAAAGAATCGCTCGTGTTCTGATTCGGCAAAAGTAACCCCCCTAAAAATGAAGTTAATCCATTGCATCAATTTTTACTAATGTTTCTATAACCTGTTCTTCCTTATATGGTTTTACAATAAATGATTTCGCACCGTATAAAATTGCTTCCTTAACCATTACTTCCTGACCCATGGCTGATACCATGACAACCTTTGCCTTGTCATCAAACTCGCGAATGGCTTTCAAAGCCTCAATACCGGTCATCTGCGGCATGGTTATATCCATTGTAACTAGATCGGGTCTCAACTCTTTATACTTCTCAACGCCGATCTCTCCGTTTTCTGCTTCACCAATCACTTCAAATCCGTTATTTTCCAGCAGCTTTTTGATCACCATACGCATAAATGCAGCATCATCGACAATTAGAACTTTTCTCAATTCCATAACCTCCAGTTTTACATCGACAAAGATTTAACAATTGTAACATTCAGCAGACTTCTGTCTTTATATAAATCATAGTAGACATCATTAAATTGGCAATCCGATTCAGTTTCATTTTCTGATATAATTTTTATTTTAGGACGTAATCCGTTCGACGAATAATTCTCCGCAACAATCCCGGTCAGCCCGTTGCTGAGCTTTACGGTTGTTCCCACCGGAAACGGCATAACCTTTTTAAAGAAGGCACTTACAATTTCATAATCAAAATAAATACCCGAACCGCCCATAATATATTCCATTGCTTCAGACGGTATTATGGCTTTGCGATAAGGCCTGTCCGAAATAAGTGCATCATAAACATCCGAAACAGCAATAATCTTTCCGTACTCAGGTATTTTATCTGATTTCAATTTATAGGGATACCCGGTACCGTTATACTTTTCATGGGGGGTAAGTACCCCAACCGTTGATTCCATCGTCACATTCCAGTTTTTTCGTAAGTACATACAGCCTTTTTCCGAATGGCTTTTCATGATTTCAAATTCTTCTTGGGTTAGCTTTCCGTTTTTATATATAATTTCTTTTGGTATAAAAACTTTTCCTATATCGTGCAGAATCGCACCCAAGCCTAAATTATATAGATCATCTTTTTTTAAGCCCAAAGAAATTCCGATAATAACCGATAGTACGAATACATTTACAGAGTGATAATAGGTATAATCATCGAACACTTTTAAATCGATCATATTATAGATTACATCAGGCTTAACCCATATTTCATCAATAATTTTTTCGATTGTTTCTTTGAGATGGCAATCTTTTGATGGTCTGCCGTCCTTGGTTTGTTCAAACACATCCTTGATTGACTTCACTGCTTTATTTTTCAATGAGGCATCTATAATATCCTCAACTTCTATATCCTCGGAAAGCTTATCCTCTATGTATATGCCCTGAAATTTTAAGTAATTTATTCTTAATATTTCAACATTGGTCAGCTTCTGACCTGCCGCCAACATCAGTTCATTATTTAATCCGTATAGGTTCTTTCCCGTTACCATGCCTGGTTTTAAACATGATGATGGTACAAATCTCATTGTATACCTCTTGTATATATTAGTCTTGATAGAGTTGATGATAAAACCGATAACGCCTTAACATATAGATTTTACGCAGATTTTTGTCACTATCTCAAAAGAGGAACCGTATTATCCCACTTAGATAATATATCGGCAGATTTTGTATAATATTAAATAAAACATAAGAATAACAAAGCATATTGTAGAAATGAATAACAGAATTTAAACCTTTCCGGATATAGTATACAAAAACGCAGTAAAGGTTCTTCATACTGCTCACTTGCCCTAACAGTTAAAAAAACTTCTTCCGTCAGGCTTATCCCGGCTCCCTCTGAGAGGGAGCTGTCGCCCGCAGGCGACTGAGGGAGATGTTTTTTACTATGAAAGTCATTTGTGACGTCCTTTGCAACCGCTGGCATGAGCGAAAAGAAGGCATAGCGAAAGCTAATCTCTCATCGACATAGCTGTTTTGATGCAGACTAGGCGCATCAAAACAGGCTAAAGGCCTACAACAAAAGGAACTCGCCAACACCCAGTAGGCGAGTCCCTTTAATTATGCAGTAAACGATTAAATGATCATTACTGAAGCAGCTGGAGAATACCCATCGGCTGTTGATTTGCCTGAGCAAGCATAGACTGAGCTGCCTGGACAAGAATGTTATTCTTGGTGTACTCCATCATTTCCTCAGCCATGTCTACATCACGAATGCGTGATTCTGCGGCCTGGAGATTCTCGTGGTAGGTGCTGTAGTTATTGATTTCATGCTCCATCCTGTTCTGCTCCGCACCGAATTTCGCTCTGGCAGTATTGATCTGCTGAATACCGGTGTTAATATCACCTTCTGATGAGGTAGATGATACAGTGGTAAAAGTAACATTTCCCAAAACAGCTGTGCCGTTGAATTGGGTGCCGGAAAGTATGCTGGAAATAGAATTACCCAGCTCAGTCAATTCAAGGTTAATGTTGCCACTTTCATCAATGCCGTAGGTCTCATTGCCCTTTTGAATAATAAGTTCCTTCATTCTGACAAGCATATCAGAAACTTCATTCAAAGCGCCTTCTGCTGTCTGGATTTTGGAAATGCCGTCCTGTGTGTTTCTGATTTTCTGAGTAATTCCGGCAATCTCGCCTCTCATTTTCTCAGAGATAGAAAGGCCTGCCGCATCGTCGGCTGCACGGTTGATTCGCAGACCGGATGACAGTTTCTCCATGGATTTGCCGGCTTTGGCTGTGTTTGCATTGTACTGTCTGAATGTGTTGATTGCTGAAATGTTGTGATTAATACGCATTTTATTATCCTCCTTGATTGTTGTTCGGGAATCCTTTCCCAAAAGATATATAAATCCTGCCCGTACGCTGCAAGTCATCATATATCTTTCCTTGAAATATATATCGGCATTTTATGGCGGTAATTAAGTTTAAACATAAAAATAAAAAGATTCTTTACCAAACAGCTCCAACTGGAGCTGTGCGGCAAGAATCTAATATTGCTAAAGCACGATTACTTCCTATTTTTTTTAATTTCCTTCGCAAGCTGATTAATTTTAAGATTTTCAGATAATAAAACTGCATCCTGATTGCTCTTTTTGGTATCGAACAGTTCTTTCCGAAGAATCGAAACATCCTTTGGTGCATTGATTCCGATTCGGATTTTATCATTCTGGACATCGAGAATGACTACCTCTATGTCTTCACCAATCACAAATGATTCCTGTGGCTTTCTTGCTATAATCAGCACGGTTGCGCCACCTCATTCCCTCGGAACAGATAGTAGCGGACCGAATAATTTGCATCTTCAAGAATAACCTGAACCGCCTTATTGTTCTCTGGATTGAGAACGATTGGGCTTTTCATATTCACGGTCATGTCCCGAATATCTTTGGGAACAACCGCTATAAGAAAATACCTTAGTGTTTCGTATGTTCTAACATTAAGCTCTTTCAGCACATCACCCGGCAGCTCCGGATTATACGCATCTACAACAAAAAGAGGATCGAGTACAACGAAGCGGATATGGATGTTATTTACAGCCTGCATCCACATAACCGGGTCGTCGTTGTCTGTATCTTGACGGAGAATCACATAATCCTTAATGTCCTCGAAACCGTATATTCCGTATGGAAAATGAATAATATCCTTCTCGTCGATTTCAATAAATCCAAACTCTCTGGTTTCGATAACCATATTAAGATTCAAGTCCTTTCGGGGTTCATGTCCGACGAGGGACATAAAACCGGTTTAAAGCATTTTTCCAGTAGGTAAGTGCTTCAGCGTCCATCAGGACACAAAGCCGAACAACAAATACTAGCGTAAATAATCCAGTAAAGAGCTTTGAAGAATATCAGAGCCTACTTTTAGTGCAGCTTCATATGCGAACCTCTGATAAGCCACATTCATTAGTGCTTCTGCAATGTCTGCATACTCAAGGCTGTCCTGCTTCACATAGGCATTTTCTTCATCAATCCGCAGTCTGGTGTCGAGAAAGTCTACAAAATTTGTTTTCTCACCAATATCTGCATACTGAACTAATATGTCACTTCTCTTTTGCTCGAATTTCGCGGCGTACTGATCCAGTCCGGAAACATCATTGTTTTCAAACATTTCTATAAGATCGCCGACTATGTTATAAAGGTTGTTTGATATGCCATCCGAATCTACACCATGTCCCAGCAAATCAATTCCGGGATAAGCAATATCAAATGCCGTATTATCATTTACTTGTGTTGATGTGCTTGATGTCATACCCATCCCTAGATCGACATAAATATGCTCATCTTTGAATGTGCCGGTGTCAACATCAACTCCGTTATAATACAGCTTGCCGTCTGATACCGTAAACGGAAGATCCTTAATATTTGTACCGCCAAAAATATATCTTCCGGCAGATTTTTTATTAGCATTATTCAGTATCTGAACCTGATAATTTTTAAGAACCTCTGCAATTGCCTTACGTTCAGTCTCTGAATAGGTGTTGTTTTTTGCCTGCTCGATACAAGTACCAATATCAATTGTGAGATCGTTTAATGAGGATATGGTTGCCTCAACATCGGTTAAAATGTTTTTCACATCCACAATACTGCTTTTATATAGATTGATTTTTGACAAATCACGTCTGACGCTGAAAGCCTTTATGGTAGCTGCAGGATTGTCCGATGCTTTTGTGTACAACTCCCCTGTTGTAGAAATACTATTTAGCCTGTTAAGGGTATCAAAGCTTTTATTTAGGTTCTTCATATATCTTCGCATAATCAGATTGTTGGTCAACCGCATAATCACAATCTCCTATCTAAAATTATCTGCCTACTACACCCATTCTGTTAATAATAATATCCAAAGCCTCGTCAAGTGTTGTCATAACCCTTGCGGCAGCACTATAAGCCTTTTGAAACCGAATCAAATTTATTGATTCTTCATCAAGGGATACGCCGGTAACAGATTCGCGTTGCTCATTCACCGATATGATTACGACATCACTTGTCTCAGCCATGTCCTGATAATAACTAACATCCATAGCAATATCGGCATTAAGTGACGTTATATGTTCAAGGAAAGAGCCTGTAAACGCAGGTGATATTGTATGTTTTGCATCAAATTCCTGTATCATCCGGCTAATATTATCCGCAGCACCGGAACTGGGCGGTGTTTCTGTTGTACTTGTAATATACATTGCGTCCGACAACCAAGCTGATGAGACTTCTATATTGGCTGCTGTAATGTTTCCACCACTATCCCCAGAGAAGAGGGGCTTATCCACACCATCCTGAGCATTTAATGTATTGAAAACATCCGCAAATTTACCCGCAAGATAATCTAGCGATTGTTGATAATACGGAACACCCTGGAACTGACTTTCACCATCAGCTGCATAAACGCCCTTGCCGTTTAACAACTGCAAATGTGCAAATATTTCGCCGTTGGCGGTTATGTATTCACTGCTGTCGCTGTTGTATAAAGCAACCGGCTCGCCTGAACCAAGGTGAATGGTATTAATTTGCTGCTCCTGACTCAACAGGTAATTTTCGCCTGTTTTTATCGCAACAGTGCCGTCATTTTGAGCTTCGACTGTAATATTTGTATACCCGGATAGCTTATCGAGATAGGTATTACGAATGTCTAGCAGCTCATTCGGGTTGTATCCGGCAACAAGCGCCCCTTTTATTTCGGTATTTAATTTACTGATTTTATTTACAAGCTCATTTAAATCTGAGACTACGATTCCTAATTCTTCTTTTTTTAAATCCTTGATTTGGTTCAAGTGTTCCGAAAATCTATTAAAAACCTGAGAAACCTTTTGCGCAGCCGATCTTAAAAGTCCGGCCTTCTCAATACTTGAGGTGTCATGAGAAAAAGACTGTAATTTATCATAAAAACTCTCAAGCTCTGCGCCAAGCCCTGCAGTTTTATATTCATCGATAATATTTTCAATATCCTGAAGCCCTGAAAGACTTTTATTCCAGGTATTGTTGATTGCATTTTCCTTCCGGAACTTATAGTCCAACACCTGATCTCTTACCTGGATTATCCCTCTAACATCTACACCAAGCCCAACATCGGCTGTCGTGGAATTTGAATAAAAATAAGATCCTCTTTCAGATGCTACAGCGCACAAATCAACCCGTTGTCTGGTATAACCTTCGGTATTAACATTGGAAATATTTTGACCAACCACATCAAGTCCCTTTTGGCTGGCGTTTAAGGCTTTTTTTGCTATTTCAAACCCTAAAAAAGAAGCTCTCATTCAACAACAAATCCTTTCCTTTGCAGATAAATGCTATATTGTCTTCATCAATTACGCCTTTTTTAAATTTGAATATGTAACATTATCACCTAAAGCGCCTGCCTTTGACAGAATGCAATTGATCACATCAACCTTAGCATTTAGAATCTCACGGTTTTTGGCGCAGGCTTTTTTTAAGCTCTTTAATATGGCAGACAATTCGAGAAAACACTTCTCCAGGGATCTTGCCTCCGGATAATCGTCTATAATTTGTCGAAGAGAGAGCCCATCCAGCCCCATTTCCCTCTGTAGCTTTTCACGTTTTTTTTCATTGTTGGCAGAACTCATGATATATGGCTGCTGCATGGTTACCAACTCATCAAGAGCGGTAATATCCCCCTTTAAAAGGATGCCGGTCTTTTGGTTTTCAAGTTCCAACAATTTGCTATGAATTCTATGCTGTTCATCCAGTAATACCGAAATTTTTTCAAAAAATTTCTTCAATTAAAACACCTTACTTATAATTTGGTTTTTAGGATCGCTTCGGCAATGTTCGATGAGGGCACATGGTATTCCCCTCTGCTTATCTTATCCTTTAACATTTGGATTCTACCTTCATTTGCGCTGCGTTCCGCCTCTTTGACCAACACCTTCTTATAAGTAAGAACCTCACCATGCTTTACACCGTTATCAGATATTTCTATCCTGTCATTTTTTTCACCAGAATACTTTTTTGCTGCGGTGTTTTTATCAACAGCCGATTTTCTATTGACACTGCTTGACCGTATCTCATATATTCTTGCAACTTTATTGGGATCAATCTTCATAGATACCATTCCTTTCACGCTCTGGATGAAATGTCTGACCGGTTTGCGAAGAAAATCCGCGCCATACATCCGGCGCGCCCATCTTTTAACATACACATTTTCCGTCATTTTATATATCGACAGATGTATAAAATAAATTAGTCTATCGAAGATTATTTACAGTTTTTTTCAATTCATCAGACGTCTGAATCATCCTGGAATTAAACTGAAACGCTCTTTGCGCCTCAATCATTTTCACCATTTCAGAAACCATATCCACTATGGAAGCTTCAAGGCAACCTCCTACTACAGTTGACTTTTCAGTAAACTCAGCATTTCCGGATAATTCGGTTGCCGCAAAATTGCTGTCTCCCACCAACTGCAAAGCATACGGGTTTGCGAATTCAAACACGCCCGGTAAGACAGAATCGGCATCATCAATAATCTCTATCATTTGGTTGTTGTTGTCAAGCACATACTGACCGTCTGCCGTTACTAAATAGCTTTTCCCGTCTTCATATGAAAGGGAAAAGCACCCGTTCCTTGTATAATACGTATCACCGTTTTTATTTTGAACAGCGAAAAAGCCGCTGCCTTCAATATAAAAATCATAGGCTCCTCCGGTTTGTTCTCTCATACCTTGTGAAAAGCGAATCGAATTTCCAATCTGCCTTGCACCGCTTCCGATATGTATATTTTGGTTGGTATTGGCATACAGCGTGTCTGCAAAACTTGCGGTTTGGGCTTTATACCCGGTTGTTTCGGTGTTAGCAATATTATTTGCCAAGGTATCGAGTTTTATTTGAGCTGCGTTTGCCCCCGACATGGCTGCATAAAAACCTCTTATCATAACGATGACCATCCTTCCCCGCCAAAACTGTTTCTCTGAAATTCTTATAGCAGGCGTCCAACCTGGTTGGCGGATTTATTCATAATCTCATCAAAAATTTTGATCACTTGGCTGCAGGCCTGAAAGCTTCTGGAGCTTGCAATCATATCAGCCATCTCCTCAACCATATCGATGTTGGAAGATTCAATTGATCCTTGAACAACCGAATAATTGAACTCATTATTCTCTGCTCCGGTGTTGACAAAGTATCCTTCACCGGCTTTTTCAAGATTATTATAATCAGCCGGGCATGTTATGGCGAGGGTATCCAAGTAATTTCCTTCAAGATATACCCTGCCGTATTCATCAACCGTAAAATCAGCATTGCCAATCATTACCGGTCCGTTTTGACAATTTATCATATTCCCCCGATTGTCAACCAGGTATCCATCAGCATCCAGGGAGAACTGCCCGTTTCTTGTCAGGCGGGTAGTGCCGTCCGGCATTGTTACATTAAAAAACCCGTCACCCTTGATTAAGAAATCTAAGGTACGCCCGGTTCCGGTCTCTATGCCCTGCTCAAATGATGTATATGTATGATCCGCTCTGCTGCCAAAATTCACATTTCCAATTTCCCTGCCGTTCTGACGCTGAAGATGCTCTCCAAATGTTGATGTTACAAGATAATCCTTTTTATAACCTGCCGTATCGGCATTTGCTATATTATTCCCCATAACATCGACCACCTTATTTTGGGTTGTCAAACCTGAGGCAGCCGTATAAAAACCGGTGTACATAGACGTTCCTCCTTTAATCTTCCACGTAATGTTTTAGAAATGATTTCATTTTCATTAAAGCCTTGGCGTGGATCTGCGAGATTCTGGATTGCGTAAGATCCAAAACACTTGCAATGTCCTTCAACTTCAGCTCCTCATAGTAGTAAAGCGATATGACCGTTCTTTCATTTTCATTCAGCTGGTCTATAGACAGTTCAATCATCTTTTTTAGTTCATCATCCTGCAGCTGCCATTCAGTTGAATCAACTTTCAAGCTTTCGTGATTGATCGATGTATTGTTAAGGAGCAGTTCTTCATAGGAAAGCAGAAAAAAAGCGTTTGCTTCCCCTACAGCCCGGTTCAATTCAGTGGTGCTCATGTTTAACATCTTTGCAACCTCCTCGTCGGTTGCAGCACGACCTTTTTCAGATTGAATCATATTAAAAGCATCTTCAATGTCCTTGACCTTTTTTCGCAAGCTTCGGGGTATCCAGTCCTGATTTCTGATATAGTCAATAATGGATCCCTTTATTCTAATCGAGGCGAATGTCTCAAACTTAACGCCCCTGTCAGGATCAAACTTCTCGATACAGTCCATTAAAACAAGTACGCCCTCATTGATAATATCCTCAAGATCTGCTTTGTTTTTGTAAACCGAGTTCATCTTAATTGCAATGCATTTCACAATGCCCAGATAATGCATCAGGATTCTATTCCGAATATCCAGGCTGTGAGTAGACTTATATTTCAGCCACATTTCATCCAACACACTTGATGCAACCGCTGTCTTCATATTAAGATCCTTGCCTTTCTGCGTACTTTTCATCCCGGGTAAAGAGACAATTCACGCAATATTATGTGATTGAAATTAAACCTAAAGACTGAATCTGAACAGTTGATTCGATTTCATTATAGGAAAGAACCACAGAATCAGGTGCAAACTGTTCAATTAACTTTTTATAATACAGCCTGACGATGGGGGAAGCCAGGATTACAGGGTCCATAACAACTTCGCTTATTCTTTCCATTTCTTTTGTATGCGCAATAATAATTTTCTGCAGCACGTCCGGTTCGACCATGCAGTATGAACCGTGATCTGTTTTCTTTACGCTGGTCAGGATAAGGTTTTCCAGATCGGGATTTAATGTAATCACCTTTAGTTTCCCGTCGGATGCAAATTTTCTTGTAATCGTCCTTTTTAATGCCTGCCTTACGTATTCCGTCAGTATTTCAACATCCTTTGTTGTGCCTGCATAGTCTGCCAGGGTTTCAAGTATTGTTGTTAAATCTTTAATCGGAATCTGTTCCATGAGAAGATTGGAAAGCACTTTTTGCAGATCACCAATGCTGATGATTGTGGGAACAATATCCTCGACAACCGACTTATTGCTTTTCTTGAGATTATCCAGAAGCGATGACACATCCTGTCTGCTCAGCAGCTCATAAGCATGCTTTTTAATAATTTCTGAAAAATGGGTGAGAATCACCGAAAGCGGATCAATCACGGTATAACCGCTCATTAAAGCTGTATCACGTATTTCCTCGGAGACCCATTTTGCACTGAGTCCGAAAGCCGGTTCTGTGGTGTCGATTCCCTCAATCTCCTCATCGGATTCACCCGTATTCATGGCAAGATAATGATTAATCAACACTTCCCCTTTGGCTACTTCCTCACCTTTTAACTTCATTATGTATTGATTGGGGTTAATGGAAGCATTGTCCCGCAACCGAACCGAGGGAATAACCATTCCGATATCTGTTGCAAACTGGCGCCTCAGCATAACCACCCTGTCAATAAAGCTGCCTCCCTTACTTTCATCAATCAACGGCAGCAAGCTGTATCCAAACTCCATTTCGATGGGCTCTATATTTAATAAGGTGTAGATGTTCTCGGTATTCTTGTAGAAGCTGGTCTCACTGACCGGCAATTCGGCTTCAGGAACTACCGTTTCTATCTCCTGCCGCTTTTTTAATACCACTCCGCCGAATATTAATACAACCGAAATAATGATAATCTGAAATTTCGGAAACCCGGGAATCAAAGCCAGAAACAACAGCACAAAACCAACGATTGAAAAGATCTTGGGATTTGCCGTAAATTGATTTGAAAGATCCTCACTCAGGCTGTTTTCGGAAGCAGCTCTGGTAACAATCATACCGGTTGCAGTTGAAACCAAAAGGGCAGGAAACTGTGAAACGAGCCCATCACCAACGGTTGCGATGGTGTATTTCTGCATAACCTCGGTAATGGTTTCGCCGCCCTGCACAATTCCGATTATTGTACCGGCGATTATGTTAATAAAGACGGTAATAATCGAGATAATGGCGTCTCCTTTAACGAATTTCGAACCGCCGTCCATGGCTCCATAGAAATCAGCCTCACGCTGTATTTTTAGTCTTCGGTATCTCGCTGTTTCTTCATTAATCAGACCTGAATTAAGATCTGCGTCAATTGCCATCTGTTTGCCCGGCATGGCGTCCAATGTAAATCTTGCGGCAACCTCAGCAACTCTTTCCGAACCTTTTGTAATTACAATAAACTGAACAATTACCAGGATAATGAATATAATGATTCCTACAACTACGTTGCCGCCGATTACAAACTCTCCGAAGGTTTTGATAACTGCTCCTGCTTCTCCGCCATTACCGAGGATCAGTCTTGTTGAGGAGATGTTCAATGCGACCCTAAAAAGCGTTGTAATAAGCAGGATAGATGGAAAGACAGAAAATTCGAGGGCTTCTTTTATAAACATCGAAATAAGAAATATGGCAAGGGAGATGGTGATATTTATGATAAACATTAAATCCAGAAATACAGGATTCAGCGGAATGATAATCAGAAATACTACGAGGACAATAAACACCGAAACAATGCTACTTTTGAATTTCATACAATCTTTCTCTTTTCTTTAAATTATAGACAAACGCCAGCACTTCGGCTACAGCCTGATAAAACTGACCCGGTATTTCACGGCCGACTTTTACTGACTGATAAAGCGCCCTTGCAAGGGGCCGGTTTTCTGTGACCGTCACCTTATTGTCCTCGGCGATCGCTATAATTTTCAGCGCTATATAACCCTTTCCCTTGGCGACTACGATTGGTGCTTTTTGCTTTTTATTTTCCGGATCATATTTGATGGCAACCGCATAATGCGTAGGATTTTTTATAACAACATCGGCTTCGGGT
>ENA-UOOH01002871-UOOH01002871.1-fermentation-metagenome-genome-assembly--contig:-NODE-2871-length-14009-cov-5.040490_pt1 | contig 14009 bp, 15 predicted proteins | sample MGYA00245778_ERZ724025 | MGnify/ENA primary metagenome ERZ724025 (study PRJEB28704, sample SAMN03018313) | fermentation metagenome | biome: anthropogenic terrestrial biome; feature: soil; material... | reverse complement strand
ATCCACCACACTTGCAGCGGCATCAGCCGAGTTGTGAATCACCTGCAGGCGGGCCTGAGCTGATACCACTGCCGGACTGAGCAGCAGCGCTATGATTAACGCATTTAAAATAAGTCTAAAGGTTTTCATGTTGAGGTTTTTTTGGTTTGGTTTTAAAGTTTTAACGTCAATATAAACCAAGGTAAACCTAATAATGTTTAATTAAAATTAAAAAAAATTAAACATAAAATAAATTGAAAAAATGTAGAGTGTTTAATATCAATTAAATAGAATATAAATTAATAAATATGTATTAATAAAAAAATATAAATGATTAAACAAAAATTAATTCATTTGGTAAACTTAATCTTAATTTTGATGTTTATCATTCTAATATTCTTATCCATTTTAAATCTTTTTTTATGCCTGTTTTTGAAGTCAACCAGGTGGTCAAAGCCAACCTGGAAATTGTCTGGTCTTTTTTTACGGATCCCACCAACCTTTCAGTTATTACGCCGGCTGATATGGGTTTTGTCATTAAGTTTCCTTTGAAACCCACAACTATTTACCCCGGCATGATTATTAAATACAAGGTCAGCCCATTGTTATCAATTCCTGTAGAATGGGTTACTGAGATAGCCCATGTGGATGACCGGCACATCTTTGTGGATACTCAGTTAAAAGGTCCATTCAAATTGTGGCATCATCAGCATATCTTCAAAGACATGGGTGAAGTGACAGAGATGACGGATATTGTAAATTATGAGATGCCGTTTGGCAGGTTGGGCGATTTATTAGCGGGTCGAATGGTTCGTAAAAGATTGGATCGTATTTTTAAATACAGACAAGACGTAGTTGAACGGATTTTCAATAAATAACCATCTCAATGATAAATTGATCATTGACAGAATATGCTTAGTTTTGCCGAAAAATCGGGCAGCATATGATGACGAAGAAAGTGAAGTCTTATTTGGCTGGTTCTCTGGCGATTTGCATTTCAGCAACACTTTGGGGACTTGATGGAGTGGTGCTTACACCTCGTCTGTATAATCTGAATATAACATTTGTAGTTTTTGTTATTCATGCTATTCCTTTTCTGATGATGAATGTATTTCTTTTTAGGGAATACAGATATTTGAGATTTTTCACCAAACACGAGTTGCTGTTTATTTTTCTTATCGCCCTTACCGGTGGGGCTTTAGGTACTATGGCTATTGTAAAGGCACTTTTTCTTGTTGATTTCAATGACTTGTCTGTAGTGGTGCTGCTGCAAAAGCTTCAGCCTGTATTTGCCATATCGCTTGCTGCATTGATTTTAAAAGAGAGACTTAACAGGTATTTTGCTCTCTGGGCCGGCCTTGCAATTGTCGCAGGTTATTTTCTAACCTTTGGGTTGGAAACACCTGATTTTGATACTGGCTCAAAAACGGCTTTGGCTGCCGGTTATTCACTGATAGCTGCCTTTTTCTTTGGAAGCGCCACCGTACTTGGAAAGGGCGTTTTGCATAACCTTTCCTTTTCTACTGCTACGTTTTACCGTTATGGGTTTACATCTTTAATCATGCTTGTGATTGTTGCTTTTACAGGAAATATGACTCAGATTCAGCAAGTTACTCCGGATAACTGGAAAATTATCCTCATCATCTCCTTTACGGTGGGTTCCGGAGCTATTTTTCTTTATTATTATGGTCTTCAAAAGGTTCCTGCCATGCTTTCAGCCATCTTTGAATTGTTCTTTCCATTATCAGCCATTGTTTTTGATTATTTATTCAATGACAAAATTCTGAGTCTGGTTCAGTGGGTCAGTGTAGCGGTAATGCTGATAGCCATTTTAAAACTTAGTTTTGCTTCTCCAAAGTCCAGACGCATTCCGGTAAATCAAGTAATACCTGAATAAAAAACAGGCCCTGGGGCCTGTTTTTCTAAAAGTTTTAAATCAGCGGATACTTGTTAAAAATCTTCTCTGAGTGAAGCAGGAGATCAATGTATTGCGCTCTTTTATAAATATAAGGATCCTTCACTTTATCGCGTGATAATAATCCCCTAAAGTCAGCAATACTTTCGTAATTGTGCATCTGCATAAAAGTTTCCAGTTCATTGAGCATGCTACCGATGATGCTGGGTTTGTGCTTATACAACGCACTTACGGTTTGTATTGCTCCTGCTCCGGCGAGCAATAATTTAGCAATATCATTTCCTGAATAAATGCCTGTAGAAGCACATACATCTGCATTTATCTTATTGAAAAGCATACCGGCGTAGCGAAGCGATAATTTATAATCCCCCACAGTGCTCAGGTTAAAAGGGGTAGCGTGTTTCAGGGATTCCAGATTGATGTCAGGCTCAAACAAGCGGTTAAACAATACAAATCCTTTGGCTCCGGCGGCAGCCATACGATCAATTACCTGAAGGGGATTAGTATAAAATGGGCTTAGTTTTACACTAACAGGTATAGAAACTTTTTGTACTACGGCTTCTACTACTCTAACCTGTTCGTCTTCAATAGACTGAGCCATGGTGCTCCCGTTGCGGGGAACAGCAAAGAAATTAAGTTCAAGTGCATCTACTCCCGTATCAGCCAGTAACCCGGCATATTCAACCCAGGTTTCTGCAAAAATACAGTTCAAACTCGCTATAAGCGGAATATTCAGAAGTGAGCGCGCTTCCCGTAGCCTGGTAAGATGTTCTTCCGGGCCGGCATGTTCCATTTCAGGAAATAATGTTATCATTTCAGCATTTCGCTCGTTGTATAGCTCCAATTCATCCTGAAACTGAATGCTTTCCAACTGAATTTGCTCTTCAAAAAGCGATTTGTAAACAATGGCAGAAGCACCAGCCTCCTCCAGGTGCTTAAGCGTTTCCGGATTGTTTACCAGATTACTCGCCCCCGCAATGATGGGGTTTTTTAAAGGAATGCCTAAATAATTTACCGCAAGATTGGCCATGTTCTCTGTTTTTCGTGTGTGAATATTGTTTTATGATGCTAATTCCAAAGCAATTAACAAAGCATGAAAGTGCTTTGTTTGGGTTATTGCGCCTTTTTTAACAGTGTAAAGTTAAGAATTTTTTATGAATTGATGGCACATCGGCAATTCAAAGCTAAATTTATAGTGATTACGCGCGTGATTGATGCAAACCGATAAATTTCCCTCTGTCAAAAAATACAAAGGGCTGTCCAATTTGAATCGAACAGCCCCCGCACACACTATGAAGATGATTTTATGTCTTAAATCAAATCAATTTTTTTATGGATGGTCGTACCATTGCTCTCAATGACCATGATATAAATGCCTTTCTTGAATTTGCTCATGTTTATGGTTGTATTTGAGCCAACCGGTTGTTGTTCGTACATCAACCTGCCCTGCATATCCATAATACGGATAACGGACTTGCCGGAGAGGTTTTCAACGGTTACTTTATCGGTAGTTGGGTTGGGATAAACGTTTAGTTTAGTATTCGAAATTACGTTAGAGTTCACTAAGGTCGAAAAATCAATTAGAAAGCAAACATCCACTCCATCGGGGTTCATCGCAATGCCGATAAATTTATCGCCATCAGGAGTAACATCATTTACGCTATAAAATGTCCATGCCTGGGCATTTAGCATTCCTCTGGCTTCGGCGTAATCATTAAAAGAGCTCATATTCCCACTGGGATCTTTGTAAAATGCCCTGCGGTTAAATGGAGGGAATATTCCTGTAAAACCAAAAGCACTGCCATCTTCCCTAACTATGGTAGGATAGTCATCGTAGGTGGCAAAAGGAACCAGGCCATCCTTCTCTGACCACATAAAGGCGCTTTCTTCACTGATGCCGGCAACATAGGTGCCTTCGGGAGAGGCACACAAGGCCTCACCAGCCAAGCCCGGGGTCAGCATAGTATAGGTGTCGTTATGCCATGCAACTGGCGTCCAATCCCCGTAATCGGTAGTAGACCAACCATAAATAACTTCTCCGTTCCGGCTTATACCTGAAGCTCTTGTGTCATATTCGGAACTGCTGCCAATATTTATATAACCGTCATTAGCAGTCCATTTAAATGCAGTTGACGACCAGCTATCATAAAACTGCATTCCAACAAGCGTAACACCATCATCGCTCATGCCCCACACGCTGTTGTATCCATCCTCGGTTACCACCGAATATTCAGGGTTCATTCCCAGAAAGGTCCATGATTCATCATCAATGCTGTATGTTCCGCCAGTGATGGCAGATACTTCTCCCGGAAAATCATCATACATAAAATCACCGGCAATGATGCCATTGGAATTTACCTTTACGCCTTGACCGGAAATTGTGGTGAGCCCGGTTTCCATTGACCATAAATAAGTAGTTCCATTAGAACCGAAATTCTGGATAACTACATAATTTCCGGTGGCATCAATGCTTGCAGGAAATAAGAATTCCTCTACCATTTCAATAACGGTCACTTCACCATCCCTGTAAACCTTTGAAGGCAATGGATTGGATAGATCAAGCTTTGCCGGAATAAAACCGGATTCTGCCTGCGTTAAGGTATTGGTTTTGGAGTTTGGTGCCTGTGCAAAGGCAGAAGTTGCAATGGCAAAGGAAAACAGAAATGTTCCCAGTAACAGTTTGAAATTAGTAATTTTTTTGTTCATTTTCAGTTGTTTTAGTTTTGACAATTGTTTTATTCCCATCTTCTTCCAATGCTTTCAATAATTTTTTCAAAGCTTTGGTCTCATTATTTTTTTGATGAACCAGCTTTTTGATTGAAAGAATTTCTTCTTCGCCCGGATTGGCTTCTTTTTTTAGTTCGCCCATAGTTGAAAATTATTCGGCACTGCAATATTAACTACTTTGATACATGCCTGTTAAATAAGGGTATGCACAATTCTACTACCGCTGCGTTATTACAGTACAACTTTACTGCTACAATAATTGCAGTGCATTGTAATACAGGTGCATATGTGTTCCTGTTGCTAAGGAGAAGATGAAGTTGTTTTCGTCGGGCTCACCCAAAAGCATTACTTGTAGTATGCCGGAATGAGAATTTCTCTCCTGAGTGGTTCGGCAATTGCTTGGTTTACCCGGAAATTAATGAGAATTTGATTGTGGTTTAATCCTGTATTGAGGCAAAACCAGGGATATTCCTTGCTTTCCCGTTGAAAAAACGGGACATCTCACGTTTTAATACATGTTTATCGGACTATACGGATACTTTAATAGCCGGTTATTGGATGCACGGATCATAACCACAGTCACAATGCTGCTTTCGTGGTATTAAAACACCACAATAGCACAGCTCCCAAAAAAATATAAATAGTAATTTAAAGTGAATTAAGGAATTCAACCAGGGAGACATCTGAGTTGGAGATTTCGAGTTTTTTTCTCAACCTGGTGCGGGCAACCTCTATACTTCGGATACTTTGACCCGTGATGGAGGCTATATCTTTGGTGGTCATATTCAGGCGAAGGAAGGCGCAAAGACGGCGTTCATTGGTGGTGAGGTGAGGGCTCATCGCTTGTAATTTTTCGTAAAATTCATTGTGTACCTGCTGATAACGGATTTCAAATTCATCCCATACGTTTTCATCCTGCAGGGTGCTGAGGTCACGGATGATTTGATGAAAGAAATCTTCATTTTCGGAGTTTAGTTTGGACGAAAGTACCTCAACAATCTGACCTACGGTTTCATTTTTCCGTATCATACCCATCACATGTGTTGAGAGCTCTTTATTCCTAATCTCCAGCTCTTTCTTAAAATTCTCTTTTTCAAGGAGGGTGTTTTGGGTGGCAAGTTCCAGGTTGTTCTTTTCCAGCTTTAACCTGCCCACCCGGTTGCGCATCAATGAATACAATAAAATGAACATCAATAAAAGAAGCACCAAAAGTACGGCTGTAAACAAGTAAATAGTGTTCAGCCGGGCTTGTTCCAACCGGGCTACCTTTTGCTTTTCCCTGAAGTCTGACAACAACTCCAGGCGGGTCAGCTCCTTCACGGTTTCTTCATTGTTCCGCGCCTGCTCAAATGAATTGTATGATTCAAAATACTTCAATGCCGAATCAGCATTGCCGGCTTGCTTGTAATAGGTATATAGCTTTTCAGTGGCAGTGCTTTGCAGATCAATGCTGCCAATTGTCCGGGCTATGTCCTTCGCATCATAAAAGTGGGCCAATGCTTCATGGGGTTTCCCCATTAAAAGATAATATTCACCAAGCCGGATGTGCGATGCTGATTGTCCTGCCAGATCATTGCGCGCCAAACGCACATTCATAGCTTTCTTTAATGGCAAATAAGCGCTGTCTGGCTGATGGTTATCCAAAAACAAGCCTCCGATATTATTATTAAGGCTTGCCTGAAAATATTGGATATCCTCTGAATAATCCGACAATCGGATGCCCTCTCTATAATACCAGAGTGCCAAATCATATTGATGCAGATTTTGATAAACAATACCCAGATTGTTTAGGATGTTTGGAATATGCTTTTTAAATCCGGCATTTTCCTCCTTCTTCAGACTGTTTTCCAGGATTTGAAGTCCTTCAAGCAAATTATTCCTGGCTGTTTTGTAATCCTGCATTTTAATGCGAATAGCTCCAATGTTGGCCAGCGCAAAAGCTATACCCGGTTTGTAGTTCAATTGTTTTTGAATATCGAGGTACCGGTAAAAATAACTTGTTGCAGTTTCGTACATGCCTTGCGTAAAATAGGCATTACCCGCATTGAACAAGGCAAATGCAATCAACTTTCTATCCTTACTTTCAATGGCGGTTTCCATTGCCGTTTCGGCTTGAATAATGGATTGTTTAAGATCGGAAGTACTGTAAAACCTCGACATTTCCACCAAAATATAAACGCGTGCACTGTCGCTGCCGGCCATTTCGTATTGACGTTTTAATGAATCCAACTCAGGATTAGCAGCATTAGCAGCCGGAGCGAAATTAATCGCTGACAGCAAAAGTATCAATAGAACGAGATGTTTGGGTAAGCGTTTCAATTCCTTGCTTTTTATTCTTACGACTCAATTTTACGGGTATCTGCATTACAAAGATAGGTCTTCTGCATTTAATAGTGATTCGCCATTTCATTGCGCCGAAAATAAAATGCACTTATCCCTGGAGATACTGTTTAACGAAGATTAACGTAAATAGTAAGATTTAGCTCTGTTTGCGCGCGTTTGCAGCGTGTGCTTCAACCCTCCTTTTACACACTTAATAATTCCACTTCTATCAATGAAGCTTTTTCAGCATAATTTATTGCTGAACTGAATGCATATCTCCATGACATTGAACATATTACAGCTTTAACATTTGATCAAACGACGCGGCACATGCTGCAAGCATGCTATCTGAGGGAGTGGAGACGATCATGATGCTAATTCCAAATGGTATTTCATTCTTAAATTCCTATAAATATCATAAAATCTTCTTCTAAACAATCTTTTAAATAATCAAAAAAATCAGAATTGCCGTTAATTTCATTTTGTTTATTAGAAATTTCATTTGTAATATTTTCTTTACCTTCCACTATAGATTTATAATAATAGTATTGGGTTAAAGCAGTACTTAAACGGTTTGATAAAATTTTGTCGATTTCCTGCAATTGTACCAACGAATCTACTTTAAACTTATTTAATGATAAGAAATCTTCAATTTCATCAATGCTAAGTTTTAAGTTTGAATTACGACTTTGTATTTTATTTTCAGACTGATATCTCATTGCAACAAACCTATTCCTTAATAAATTATGGAAATAAGGCAATTCACCAAAAAGGTCTCTGTCTATGCTGTCAATAAAGGTTAAAGCAGGTGCAAAATCTTGTTTTATTGATAAAATGCTTAATTTCCTCAATGATAATAGTTTTTTGTACTGTTTACAACTTAGAAGTGCTTCGTCAATATAAATTAATGCAGTATCAAGATGTTTATAGTCATTGTCATAGTAAAATTTTGTAATGCATTCTGCCGACATATTATTGTAATCTTCACAAATGTCAAATGAACTGGATTTAACATCACTACTGCGTTGAACTAAGAGCAAACCCAATAGAATAACAACACTTTTCATATTAATAATTTATTTAGGTGAAAATGATTGATTTTCTTGAAGACTCCAAACTATTTTAATTGGTACTGGATGAAGTGTCAATTTTGGATTGGTCGCTCCAGCGCTTATGTATGCGTTGTTAAAGCGGCTAAACGAGTTAAGACTTCCAGCAGGTATTATAATAGAAGCTTGCATCGGAATAGTGCCTTTTCCATAAAAATTTGAACCATGAAACCGGTATGGGTTGGTGTAAGTGCCGATTGCCTTTTGTTCTGTCATTGTTTGCCCACGAATTAATTTATTTTATCGGAGTCGGCGAGCTCACTGCAAAGAGGCAGTTCTGTTCTCCAAAAGACAAATATAGAGCAATTTATCTTTTGGGAGTGCACGAACCAAAATACTACGATTTAGCTCCCTTCCCCTTTGGTGCCTGAGCTTAGTCGAAGATAGGAGAAGGGCAGGGGGATGAGGCGATTTTCAGGAGCGGGTGAACGAGCGGATTTTAATAAAAGAGTCTGGGTTAGAGCCTCAGACTTTGCTACCTAAGCAAGAAAAGATGCATTATTGACCAACTAAAAAGGTCATACATGTTAATTATTTGCTCATAATTGGCAAAATGACTAATTTTGCAATAAATTAAATGCAGATGTCAGTAGGCGAAAATATAAAAAAAGTCCGCAAGGAAAAGGGAGTACAGCAAAAAGCAGTAGCCCAGGAGATTGGTTTAGACCAAAGTAGCTACAATAAAATAGAAAATGGAAAGCGTGAACCTTCTGTAGAAGTTTTGCAAAAGCTTTCGGTTATTTTCGGGGTTACAGTGGATGATTTGCTGAACCCGGACAATAATCAACCGAGCCCGGTTACGGTAGAAGATAAAACCATTACCGAAAAAATACGGCTTATTGAACAGCTTGAGGATGAAGACAAAAATGTGATTTACAAAATGCTTGACACTATGCTTACCAAAAAGAAGTTTCAGGACTTCTTTCAGCAGAACATAGCAACTAAATAATTTCGGATATGAGACTACAGATAATACAGGACAGCAATGGAAAAGCTACGGGGGTTTATATCCCTATCAGCGAATGGAGGGAGCTTAAAAAACAGTACAAGGATTTGGAAGCCCTGGAATATGAAGAACCTACCAAAGAGCAGATTCTACGGGAACTCAAAGAAGCGGTAAACGAACTCAAGCTGGTGGAACAGGGTAAACTTAAAGCCCGTCCCGCAAAAGAGCTTCTGGATGAGTTATAGTCTTTCCTCCATACCGCTTTTTGACAAGCAGGCTAAACGACTTGCTAAAAAATACCCTTCGCTTAAAAGAGACCTGGCCGTGCTTATCGAAAAACTCACCGATGAACCAGAACAGGGAACCGCACTCGGCAATAGCTTTTATAAAATTCGTCTGGCCATTGCTTCCAAAGGGAAAGGCAAATCGGGTGGGGCAAGGGTCGTTACTTATGTTAAGGTGGCACATGAAACCGTTTACCTTACTTCCATATTCGACAAGTCCGAAAAAAGTACCATCACCGATGAAGAACTGGAACAGATTTTTAAGCGGATTCCATAAAAAAGCGCCGACTTGCGGGGCATTGATGCTAATTTTAATAGGAGGAATACACATTTATAAAATACCCCTTTTGGTTTTCATATTTATTTTATCGGAGTGGGCGAACTCACCGCAAAGAGGCGTTCCAGTTCTCCAAAAGGCAAATATAGAACAATTTGTCTTTTGGGAGTGTGCGAACCAAAAGATTAATTGCTCTTATCCTGTTGTACAGTATCTTATGATAAATCAGCAAAAGCCATTTATTATTTTTTAGTATTATTTTATCATTAGAATAATGTTCAACGTGGATTTAGGAAATATTGGAATGGCCGGCAACGTGAGCTGGTCTTAAAACTGTTGGCGAGTTTGATCTATAAGAGTTGCTTGGGATGAAAGCGCGCGATCCGGGGCGCGCGCGATTCAAAGGCAAAGGATAAAGTTTGATTCTAAATGCCATTATTTATTGTGGTCAAACCTTTGATTTCCTTTATTTTGCTAAATCATCTTCAGCAATTTGCCAATATCCGCCTTTGTCAGGTCCTATACGTTTGATTTTCTTTTGGTCTTTCAGTTTTTTAAGTTGCATCTCAATTGTTCTGGTTGTTCGATCTGTCAATTGAGCAAGGTCGTTAATAGTGATATTTTTATTTTCTTGAATAAGTCTAATAATTTTCTCCGAAGGTTTTTTCGCTCTTGCAAAGCGAACACTAAACATACCCTCGATCGAAAACTGAGGTTCAGGTAATTTTGCATCCTTCATTAAACTCTTCATTCTATCAATTCCGGAACCAATTTGTTCAACAAGATGCATAGCATACGCGCAAAAAGACCAAAGATCAAAGGATTTCTTGAAAGGCTTTTTTTTCCAAACTCTTCTTTAGAGATTGCACTTATTAAGCCACCCGGATTGCTGATTTCAATACGGTTGTAAAACAATTCAATAGTTGTTACTGCACCTTTTTCATAATAATCCCTATGCGACAAACTATTGATGATGGCTTCTTTAAGCGCTACTTCGGGCACTTCCCAAATCTCTTTTCGTGGAGCCGATCCCTGGCTTTCTATATCATACTGAATTGAAATTTTCTGTTTTAACCATTGCATGGCTTGTTGAAATTGCACATATAATGCACCTCCAAAAGATTTGTCATCAACAATAAATCTCTTATCATTACCATCAAAAGCCACACAACGTATTATTGCCTTTTCAAAAAAAGATTCCGGCTTTTGTCCAAAAAACAATACAGCCCCATTCTTAAAATATTTATTATCAGTATACAGCCTTAAATTTGAGAATATCTGTTCATTATCTGTAGTTATAGTGATTGAAGCAAACTCTTTAAAACGTTGTAATACGTCATTGTCAATCTCATCAATGCTAAAATCTTTACAAGCAATTTCCTCAAAATAAACCTTTGCTGATTGTTGAAAAAAGTCTCTCATCTGTTCAGCCGTGGTGAGCTTTTGGGAGTTCGGCCCCACTCTTACATAAATTGCACCTGATAAAACATAAGGCTTGTTCTTACCCGAAGGCACTTCAATTATGCCTATAGCTTTATTATCAATTTCAATTACATCTATCATACAGTGTATAGAAGGAGTAATTTCTCCGATACTATTCTGAATTGCGGATCGTTTTTTATTGTCCATTTGAGTGCCGATGATTTGATTTTCATCATCAATCCCTATTAAAATAATTCCTTCCGCCGCATTGGCAAATGCACAGACTTCTTCTGAAATCTCTTTCACTTTAGAAAGAACAGAACGCTTAAATTCAGCATTAAAACCCTCGCCACTTTTAACAATATTTTTGATGTTTATAGCAGTAATCATTCTTATTGTTTTTAATTCAAAGACGCTAATTTCATACCTTGATCTTGCGTGAAAATCAGAAAAAATCGCTTTCAAGCTCTTTGCCGTTAAACCGGTATAGGTTAGTGTAAGTGCCGATTGCCTTTTGTTCTGTCATTGTTTGCCCACGAATTAATTTATTTTATCGGAGTCGGCGAGCTCACTGCAAAGAGGCAGTTCTGTTCTCCAAAAGACAAATATAGAGCAATTTATCTTTTGGGAGTGCACGAACCAAAATACTACGATTTAGCTCCCTTCCCCTTTGGTGCCTGAGCTTAGTCGAAGATAGGAGAAGGGCAGGGGGATGAGGTAATTTCCATGAGCGGTGAACGAGCGGATTTTAATAAAAGAGTTTGGGATAGAGCCTCAGACTTCCCTGATAATTAATGGTTTGCGATTTGACAATGCTATTATTTAAGCCAATAATTTCTCATTTCTAAAAATTTAATGGCCATATTTTTTACATTATTGTAAATATTATGGCCATATTTTCAACTTTCCAAGTATCTTTGTAGGCATAAAATCATATTCCTTATGGTAGTTGTCCGGGCGGATCCACCCCCAGCCAAACACTGTACCTGGGGTTATAGTATCTTGCCCCATAATAGTACAATCCAGTTTGCTCACTTATTGTTTTTTTTAATAGGTGTTCGCGAGGGCTTCGCCGTTCCTCATCCAACTCTTTACCGTTAAACCGGTATGGATTGGTGTAAGTACCGATTGCTTTTTGCTCCGTCATCGTTTGCCCACGCATTAATTTATTTTATCGGAGTGGGCGAGCTCAACTCAAAGAGGCGGTTCGGTTCGCCAAAAGGCAAATATAGAACAATTTATCTTTTGGGAGTGTGCGAGCCAAAAGATTAATTGCTCTTATCCCGTTGTGCAGTATCTTATGATAAAGCAACAAAAGCCATTTGTTATTTTTCATTATTATTTTATCATTAGATACTGTTCAACGTGGATTTAGGAAGAATTGATAAGAACATTTTATTCGGAATGGAATAAAATAAATTATTAATGATTTTTGGAGTCAATATTTATGATCGGCAGCAATCGATTATCAGGAAAGTAATTTTGAACGATACTTATCAAAAAATAATTTATTTCGTCAAAACAATAATCATTTCTATTTACATATATGCTAAATGAACCAAGTTTCGATGACGTGACATTCATTATTCTTGTCATAGTATCTTTTTCAAGATAACTCAAACAATCAAGTTCAATATATTTCTTAAGTAAGTAATTGAAATTTAGAGTATCGTTATGAGTTCTACTATCCATTTTTATTTTATCAAGATAATATACCTTGTCTAAGGTTGCAATCTCTTTACACTCTAAAACAATATGTTCTGAATCATTTGTGAATTGAAAATTAAAAATCTTATCTCCCAATGAGCCATGTATTAAAAATTTAAGATCAACTGTGTCTCCGTATTTCATGCTGCTCTCTAAATTTAAGAAATAATCTATTAAAGTATCATTTACATGGTTTGATTCCACTTCTTTTTCAAGCCTGTTTTTATTCTGGCAGCAAATGGTAAATAACATGATTAATGAAATTAAAATTCCAACTATTCGCCTGTTAAAGTAATTGAGTGCATTTTTCAATGTCATTTCAGATATTTTAAGAAGACATCCAAATTGCCATGAGTGGCAGTCTTGGACACATTTACTGAATTTTTTGAATTAGAGGGATGAAAGTTATATAAATTCGAACTTTGCGGGAAATAAACAAAAAATCCTTTATAAAACCTTGATGCATTTCCATCTTCCCCAAATGATTTAATTTCACCTCCTGGCCGAGTTCTTGGATGATAATGGATCATCCATTTTATAGATTTAGTATCTAACCCTAAATTAATGTCATTTGGCGAATCAGATGGTAGATGAAGAGTACTTAGTACCAGTTCTCTATTTGTTAATTTAGATAATCTCCATTCGCTTTGAGAAGATGCATCTGCAACAAATTTAAATAATCCAACCATTTCATCGTTATTAAATGAACAAGAAGCATTAAGTGTTGTATTTATATATTTTTGGTAACCAGTTTCAGCATCAGGTACCCCATCAGCAATGGTTAGGGGAATTCCAGAATTGTTTGTTAAAGCAGGTAATACATTCTTGTCAGTTACCTTAAAGCCATCTTTTAAATTATTATTCTCATAATCTCTTTTAGAATAAAGCATATCGAAATTATCCTTTGTTGCTTTAGAAAATGTAATATACCCATTTTCGTCGATAGTATAATTGTCCACATCCCTACCATCCTGATCCACCAACATCACCGGATTATTCATGGTGAAATTATACGGTGTAATCCCCGCATACTTCTCCACCATCGGATCCACACTCAGCCACATACTGATACGTGGGTTATAATACCTGGCACCGTAGTAATACAAGCCCGTTTGCTCACTTATTGTTTTTTTTAATAGGTGTTCGCGAGGGCTTCGCCGTTCATCATCCAACTCCTTACCGTTAAACCGGTATGGGTTAGTGTAAATGCCGATTGCTTTTTGTTCCGTCATCGTCTCCCCAAAAGGCAAATTTAAAAAGAATTGGTAAGGATTCCCATTGTTATCCGTTAAAAGTGTAGAACTGCCCAAGTGGTCGGGAT